>FJWA01003756.1_pt1 | contig 10142 bp, 7 predicted proteins | sample 1011891 | NCBI WGS metagenome assembly FJWA01 (sample SAMEA3912450, study PRJEB9761) | metagenome | biome: forest; material: soil | place: USA | collected 2011-06-22 | depth 0.1 m
CCCAGGCTCTCCGGGTGCTCTCTGTCATCGTGCCNTTGTACTTTGTCCTCTGGCAGCTCTTTGGCTGTATCGCACTCGGCGCCTGGATCAACCACAATCAGCCGGAGCCACCGCTGAGGAACGGTATCAACCCTTGGTGGCTGGGCATCTTCAACGGCGCGTCCGCCTTCAACAACTCGGGCATGTCGCTGCTGGACGCCAACATGATCCCCTTCCAGAACTCCTACTTCGTTCTCATCATTATGGGCCTGATGATCCTTGCGGGGAATACGGCGTATCCGATATTCCTGAGACTCATTATCTGGTCCCTCCTGAAGCTCCTGACCTTGTTCGCGAAGGGAGACCAGTGGTCGGGACTCAAGGACACTCTCAAGTTTATCCTCCAGTATCCTCGGCGCGTATATACGAACCTCTTCCCTGCTCGGCCGACCTGGTGGCTGCTCTTCATGCTCATCCTTCTGAACTCGGTCGACTGGGTGGGCTTTGAGCTTCTCAACCTCGGCAACCCGGCAATGGAGCACATCCCCACGGGGTCTCGTGTGATAGATGGGTTATTTCAGGCAATTGGTAGGTCTAATATCCCACTCAGCTGCCCAGACACCCCATGTGCTAACTCACCATCTATCCAGCTGTACGTTCGGGAGGGTTCTATGTCGTGTCTATCACGTCCGTGTACATCGGGTTGCAGGTTCTCTACGTCGTGATGATGTACATCTCGGTCTACCCGGTCGTCATCACCATGCGGCACTCCAACGTCTACGAAGAGCGCTCGCTCGGGATCTACGCCGAGGACCGTATCCCTGAAACAGACCCCGAAACGGGTACATCCTGGCCAACCCGCGGCGGCCGCCGTCCAAGCGGCGGCGTGCTGGCCAGCGTCAGTCGAGCCATCAGCCATGCCTCCACCTGGCACGGTGTCGGCGCCAGAGCACCCCCTCCCAAGCAAGGCCACGAGTCCCACATCAACTTCATCAGCCAACAGATACACGGGCAGCTGGCTCACGATATCTGGTGGCTGGTCCTCGCCGTCCTCATCATCGTCACAATCAACACGAGTCACTTCCTCGCCGATCCGGTCAACTTCAGCGTGTTTAACGTCATCTTCGAGGTCGTCTCGGCGTACGGCTGCGTCGGCATCAGCGTCGGGACCCCGACCGACGCCTACAGCTTTGCTGGTTCGTGGCACACGGCTGCTAAGCTGGTCCTCTGCGTCGTCATGATCCGCGGCCGCCACCGCGGCCTCCCGGTTGCCCTGGACCGCGCCGTGCGCTTGCCGGAGGAGGTGCTGCACCAGGAGGAAGAGGAAGATCACCGTATTAGGAGGAGCATGACGACGAATCGCAGGGCCAGTGTTGATGACTTCTAGGGGTGGTATTAAAATGGCGTTGGCTGGGTAATTGTGATGCGGTGTGGCGCCATTGCATTGTCTCCGACCTGGTTAGGTTTGGCGGCGAAGAGCGTGGCGTTTGGGAGGAGGGCTGCGTTACGACGGGAAATGGGACGCAAAAAATAGACGTTCGAACGGAAACGGCACCGACAAAGAGCATAGAGGGGTCATGAGTTGGATTGAGCATAGACACAGACGAAACATCAATACAGTCCGAGTATCGGAGCGGGCGGAAGAAAGCACTCGAGAACGTTGTCCCTGGTTCGTGTCGTGCACTCATTCATCCAGCCGTAAGATGAACTGCCAATACCCCTGACAGCCGCTACCGAATAGTTTAACCAAAGCAGAGCTTCTTCTGTCTGGGGTCCGCTGGTGTTGGCGGTCGCCCTCTCTTCCGCTCCCTGTTCTTCTTCGTCTCTGGCGTGATTTTCTCGAGCCGCTGCTGCTGCTGCTGCTGTGCAGCGGCGTCCTGCTGGACCGTGTCTCGAATGGTTTGCCGTGACAGACACAAGTCGATATGCTCGTTGAACTCCCTCTCATCCGCGGGCTGTGGTCTGGCGCAGATGGGACAGTCCCACAGTTCCTCCTCGGCCACCATGAGTTGCTCGCGCAGGGGGTTCGGTATTACCTCCTTCCCATGTCGGCGCTGGGGGCTGGATACACCGAGTCCTCCTTCACCGGACTCCGGGTGGTGTTCAAGCTCGATGTCTTCACCGGGCCACTGCTCCCAGTCGCCCGCATCACCGACTCCTCCGCTCCCTATGCCACGGCCCTCCTCCGCCGGCCCGGCTAATTCGATTTTCTGTGGCCGCAAACCAAAGAAAGCCCGCGTGTCTGGCTTTCTGGTGCTGACGAGCTGAGTGCATCTTAACCCCATCAGGCGCAGCTTCATGCCAGGAAATTCCTGCTCCAGCCTCGCCAACATGGGCAAGGAGAAGTTGTACAAGTCATCCGTCAAACACACAGCCTTTGGGGGCACGACTTGACGGGTTAGGACCTCAAAAGTGTGGAGCTTCACCTTCAGACAGAGCGTGCGCCCCTTGCACTCGGTGTTTCTCATGTCCGACTCGAGTGCTTCAGCTGTCCGTCTAAGCTGCTCGCGTAGCTGAACCGGGTCGCCCATTTCGCGGAACGTCCTTTCGGTACCAACACTCTTGCGCTCATAGTCCTCAGCGGGCTGGATGTTGGTGCGGCCTAGGCCGAGATGGCAGCGGAGGAGGAACTCCTGTGTCTTCTGGCCAAAGAGCTGCTCGATATACTGCCTCTGCGTGTAGATGTCGCCGCAGGTTTTGATGCCCACTGACGCCAGCTCGCGTTCCAGCACACGCCCCACGCCGTTCACTTGGCGGCATGAAAGATCGCGCATGAAAGACATGATGGCGGTGCGGTCGCGAGGCAACACGAACTGCCCGTTGGGCTTGTTCATGTTGGAGCATATCTTGGCAAGCCGGGCATTTGCTGCGATGCCTGCCGAGACGGTGATGTGTGTCTTTTCATGGATCTCCCCCCTCATCTGGGAAACCACTTCAGCGGGGTCCATGCCATGCTCGGCGCAATATTCGGTGATGTTGAGATACGCCTCGTCGATGCTGGCGCTTTCGAACCGCGGGTCGTAGTCGGCCAGGATCTCGCGCACCTCGGCTGCTTTCGCGTTGTATTTGTCAAAGTTGAGCGGCAGGAGAACAAGCTCGGGACAGAGCTTCTTGGCTACGAAGCCGGCCATACCACTCCGGCACCCAAAAGTCCGGGCGACGTAGTTGCAAGTGGTGAGAACCCCACCGCCCACGGCGAAGGGAAGGTCCTTGAGCTCGGGCCTGTCCAGCAGCTCTACGGCGGCGTAGAATGCGTCGCAATCCACGTGCACAATGTGCTGCGTCAGGTCGCGCGAGAGCTCAAGCTGGGCAAGCAGATTGTCGGCTGCCCGGAGCTCACGAGTGAGGTCTAACGTCTCGAGGTGATGCTTCTTGGCGAGGATGCTGTCGATCTTGGCGGTCAACGACTTATCCCTCACTTCCTCGTGGTTGAAGAATTTGGAGCCCTTGGAAGCGTTGTAGATGATATCCGAGACCTGTGATGGGGTGGAATCTTCGTATTAGCACGGAGCCGGCAGGGGCCGGAGTCGGGACAACACCACGGTGATGAACCTGCCTTGGACTGGTCGACCGAGCCCTGGCCTGCCTTTGTCAGGGACGGGCCCAGCAAGGAGTGCTTGAGCGATGCATGATCGGCTGTTGGAGTAGCCTTCTTCTCGCGGCTCTCCGTGGGCGGCTGCGGCTGCTCATCGGGCAGGGGGTGGGCCTCGGATCTCATCTTGTGAGGTTGTCGGTTGGATGTGTGGTGGGCCGCAATCGAAGGCTAAGGCTGGAATTCATGACAGCGGGACAGCCTGCATCGCTGGCAGGAGTAGAGTCGATTTCCTTCTTGTCGTCTGTTGAGTCGACGAGGGAGACGGACGCGTTGAAGTGTTCGCGTCTCGGGTTCCACGTCGGCATCGCCAAATCACGAGGATGCCAAGCCAGCCCCGCCCACGCGAAAGCACAGGCCAACACTTTAGCTCTGCGAGCTCTGCCTGGGGTGTCGCGTCTTTGATGCGTCGCTGCGCGGGTCCCCTGCCTCCCCCGGATTGGTGTGTGAGCTGGATTGGTCTGCGCCAACTCGTTGCACCACCACCACCACCCGTGTTTGCCTGCTGCTGTGAACTCTCCAATACTGTCATTGGTATCCTCAACTGACTTAACCTCCAGCCATTTCAGTCTCAATTTACTCAAAGCCATCCTCAACAATCATTGCCGTGACCACCAAGGCCAGATCTGTCCTTCCGGTTCGAAAATGGTACTCAAGCGCAAGAGATCCGACTGCGAGCTTGGCTCGGTGTTCTCGTCCGAGCGGCGACTGGACAGCGGTTGCTTCAACTTCAATTCCATGTCGGCAATGGACACGGCGCGGCGCGGCTTCTTTGCGCCACGAGTGGCGACGCCGTCGCACCTCCCCAGCCGCACCATGAAACGATTCCGCGACAACAGACCGTCCGAAGGGGAGGTATACCGTAAGTTCAGCCAAGCCCACTTCTGTCCCTTCACTTTCTCACCACCAGCCCGCTTGTCTTCAGAACGCACCTTGGATGTCCTTTACTCGGCCCAACGCCGACCTCACGAGCCGCAACACGTACAAGCAGCACAAGTCTCGAGAGCCGACGCACCCACCCAAGCCCACGCGCAAAGCCACTACAGCTGCCAGCAGCAGCGGTCTCTACACAGCTTCTGGAACCTGCCGCCCGGACCAGCCTCATCGGCAAGCTCGTTGGCACTGTCCCCAGCCCCGTCCAGCGTGTCNTCCCCGTCGCCGGCCGTCGCACCCCAGAGCGTCGCAACGAACTGTGAAGACTGCGGCGTGGGACTGGGCGACAGCGACGGCGATGTGATGATGGACGTTGATGGGTATGCGCTCGGCCTGGAGGATCGTGCTTGTGGAGCGTGTGGGAAGGCTGTCTGCTTTAGCTGCTCTGTCAGTAATCTTGGGGAGCACCGCCGTTGTCTGTCTTGTGCTGGGCCGAGGGGCGGTGTCGCTGGGAGTTCGTGGTTCAGGAGGTAGTTTTGGCGGTAGGGGTATTCCATGTTTNATGTTTCTTGGGTGGAGGGGGTTCGAAAGGATATCTGGCGTTCTTTGAATATTAGCTTGGATCTATTTGGGCTTTTTCCGCACCGCGCTTTGGAGTTGATGGTTGCTTTTGCGCGTGGAAGCCGGCGAGGTGTACCTGAGAGGCCCGTCTATCGCAGGGTGATATTAGGGGGCCAAGAAGATAGGGTTAGAACATGCCTCGTGTTTATACCCATGTTGCCTTGCTTTGGGTGTTAAACTTTGCTTTTCCAAGCAGCTTGTGTTTTGACTCAAACACATGTTGCACGGTATGGTCAACGTCACCCAGTGTAAGACAGCTCGGGTGCTGGTGCGGGGCAGCAGGCGGCTCGTCAGTACCCCGCCCCCCACTGCTCCTCGACGCTGATCCTCCCGACCTGCTGCTCACATATCTCGGCCAAAAACAACATTCAACATTCTCGACCGTAACCGACCGCCCTACGCCAAGAGAATATTTCTTGACTGCGGCGCCTTCGCACAGCCAGGATGGGAACCCGGGAGGCTAGCCACGCGGGATCCTGGTACGAGGACGACGCCGAAGAGCTCTCCACTCAGCTCGACGAGTTCCTGGATCTGGTCCCCACAACCCTGGACGACAGCAATCTCCCGATTCCGGGTGCGAGGGTGGTCATCGCTCCGTGAGTCACTGTCAAAACATGTTTTACTCGCCGAATGGCCGTCTCATCTCTCAACAGCCATGCTGGGTACTCGTACTCCGGGCCCTGTGCGGCCTGGGCCTACAAGGCCCTCGATCTGAGATCGGCGAAACGGGTCTTCATCCTCGGGCCGTCTCACACCTACTACCTGCGGGGATGTGCTCTCACGACATTTGACAAGTACGAAACCCCCTTCGGCGACCTCGTTGTCGACAAGGCCACGACGTCGGAGNTGAGGCAGACGGGCCGGTTCTCGGATATGCCAACACGCCGCGAGGTGGATGAGCACTCTCTCGAGATGCATATCCCGTACCTGTGGAAGAGACTGGAGCAGACCTTTGGCAGCGACAGTAGCAGGTTCCCGTCGATAGTTCCCATCCTCGTCGGGAACGCGTCCGAACAGGAGGAGAAGTCTTTCGGGCAGCTTCTCTCGCAGTACTTGAAGGACCCGGAAACGGCCTGGATCGTCTCATCCGATTTCTGCCACTGGGGATCCCGATTCAGTTACCGACCCGAATTCCACGAGGGCGTCATCTGGGATCTGGATAAACCAAAGGCCCAGGGGACGAAACACGAAGTTCTGCAGGTCACGCCGGATTGGAGCGGCGCGGCTGCGGACCCGGAGGACCCGGAAATCCACGAGGTCATCAAGGTCCTCGATCATATGGCCATAGATGCTGTCGAGTCCGGCGCGCACAGCGCCTTCTCCAAAGTCATCCGGGAGACTCACAATACCGTCTGCGGGAGACACCCGATCGGTGTCATGATGGCGGCTCTGGAATCGGTTGCGAAGGAGGGCCCCAGGGAGGGCAAGGGCAAGTTCAACTTTGTCCAGTATCAGCGGAGCAGTCTGGTCAGGACACACTGGGATTCCAGTGTCAGCTATGCGTCGGCCTATGCCGTTGTGTGATACGCATGACGGTGACCACATTAGAGCCTGGGGGAGAGCATTGTTGTCTAGACCGTTCGTAGATGGCAGTCAACGTCAATCAAAGACCGACTTCTTTAGTATGCGGTCCCTGTGGCTCTGCGATTGGCGGTTGCTTGGAGTGCCTTGACCATCTGTCGTCGATGGAAGCCCGACAAGCAGATGGGTGGGTGAGTGCCCCGGGGTGGCAGCTCTGTCTCAAACTGACATGCGGGTACGGACCCGAAAAAGGATCGTGCAGATGTCTGGCGGGGTCGCGCCGGGGCGCAAGGCCCACCAAGCCTCGAGCTGAGAATTGGGGCGGATTGTCCCGCGATGTTCACCAATCTTGGACAAGGCAGTCCAGCCCCCTCGTGACGCCCGACAGTCCACAGTGCCAGCCACGCTCCCACGTANCTCCGTGCAGATTCTGCGTGTCCTGTCACCTGTGGCGGGAAGGGAGGAAGCGGCGAGATGGGATCAACATCTGAAGTGCACCGAGGCAAAATGCATGCAGTTTGGATTCGCATCCGTTGTGACACGGGGACGGGAGTGCCTTTGTCCAAGCCCACACACCTGGCCCAGCCGATGTGCCTGGCGATTGTCGTTCTGAAACGGTTTTTGTTGCTGGTCTGGCCCGCATTGGCTGCCAGCCGGACCCCGCCAAGCCCCAGCCAGTTTGTAACGGGCCAAGCGCCACCACCTGCCCTTTGAGCTGAAGGCCCAATGTCCAATCGCCAGCCGCGATTCGCCCGCGACCCAGGCCTCTTCGAGACCGGGACTGCGTGAGGCCACTCCGTGTTTCTCGTTGGTCTCGGCCGTGATTGGGGATGCTCACCGCGGGAGAGGAGGAAAAGGTGTGCCGTTTCATTCTGTTGACGACTGGGTGCTGTTGANGCTGGCTGCGCATGGAATTGGCACCATCAAGCCGCCGCAGGGCAGAGGCCGGGCTGCGGAAGGGGCAGGGTCCGCAGGGGACCACAGACCACAGCGGCTCCCCTGCGCCCGCGCCACAGGCCCCTAACCTCGTTTGGGATCATACTCCTGAGGATCCTGCCTCGTTCATTTACTGAGGCGCACCCGCCATCCCCTGCCAGCCAGCTTTCTTCCCGTCTCGAGCTTCCATTTTCCCAGACGACGCGTTGTGTATTTCTTTTTTCTTCCTGGCTTTGGACCTGTTTTGCTCGTAAACAGCACATTCGGACAGGACTTCCGACCTTGCCAGGGCGCACCTTGCATTTCTTCTCGTACCTGCGTCTGCTCTCCCAGCGCTTTCGCGCGCCAGCTCTCCCACGATGAGTGTGAGTTTCCAGCGATCCCGGTCCCAATTCTCGAGGCTCACGGGAGAGTGACGCTCGTCGCTAACTATGCACTTTCAGTACGGAGGTTACAACCCCTACGGCGGCAATGACGGTGGTAATGGCGGCGGTAATGGCGGCGGAAGGTATGTCAAGCCCGGCCGATCACGTCCCTGGCGCCGTCGAAGGGGTGGGGTTCGTCGTTGCACAACGGCGGGAGACTGACGGGTTTTGTTCTAGGGGATACGGTACCGATCCTTTCGACGACCGGAATGCCATGCAATCTGGGGGTGAGTTCAGGCCGTAATTCCAGCTCAGCGCCNCCACCGACAACATCTAACCACGAGCTTGGGAGCAGGCGGAACACACGAGATGTCGAGATTCAACCAAGGGAACTCACCCCAACAGGGCTANGGTTCGCCTCAGCAAGGCTACGGTTCGCCCCAGCAAAGCTACGGTTCGCCCCAGCAGGGCTACGGCTCACCGCAACAAGGATTCGGCGCCTGTAAGTTTGGCCCGGTTGACTGCTGCATCCGGCTCGGAGAAGTCCTAACCTCGACCTTTCTCAGCGCCTCGACCACAGAACCAGAACTCGATCCTCGACGAATGCACAGCCATCCAGAATGGGGTCCAAGAAGTCGAGAGCAAGCTAGCCGAGCTTGGCGCTCTTCAAAAACGAGCCCTCGATGATGCGGATACCTCTGGCGCCTCAGCCAGCAAGCAGAGCGTCGACAGGATGACCCAGGCGATAATGGACCAGTACAGAAACTTGACGGTTCGCGTCAGGGCCGTCAAGTCCAACCCTGAAAGCCGCAATCCTCGGAATGTTGCCCAGGTCAACAAGACGGACCGCGACTTGAGGAGGGCAATCCAGAAGTTCCAGGAGCTTGAGGCGGCATCCCGCAAGGAGATGCAAGGCCGCATGGAGCGCCAGGCCCGTATCGCGCACCCCGACGCCAGCGATGCCGAAATCGCTCAGATCGTCAGCAGCGACACGCAGATTTTCCAACAGGCCGTCATGGGCAACCGCGCGGAACAGGCGAACCGCGTGCTCGGTGCTGTCAAGCAACGCCACCAGGAGATGCTGCAGATTGAGAGGACCCTGCTGGAACTCATTGAGCTGCTTAACGACGTGCAGGTACTGCTGAAAGAGCAGGAGGTGACGGTCATGGCCATCGATACCCATGCCGAACAGGCCGCTGGAGATATGGTCAAGGCGAACGAGGAGCTCGAAGTGGCCGTCACGACGGCCAGGAAAACACGCAAGAAGAAGTGGATTTGCTTGGGCATCTGCGGTACGTCATCCAAAGGCACCGGTTCGCTTCCAGTCTCTGGACTAACTCCTGGCTTTAGTTCTCATTGTCGTTATCATCGTCGTTGCCGTGGTCGCCTACATCATGGTCAACCGTGCTGCAAACGGCGGCGGGAAGAAGCGCAGCATTTTGCAACGGAGCGTCCTGGATGACCTGCAAATGAACACGGTCCGAGCTGCCGAGATCCCGGCCGACGTTGTCCCGTCCCAGCCCACCAGGCGACGTCTCAACCGGGCACGAGGCCTGGGTGTTCCGCCTAACCACGAAGTTGAGGTTGCGGCCAGGAAGCGATTCGTGGTCGATTGGGAAGGCGTTGCTCCCACGGGCTCGGACGATTGAAGGCAGACGTGGTCTCGGCTCCGCGAACCGACACGGAACCGCCGGTCATTGACGATGTGGCGGTGAGAGTCGAGATGCAGCCGCGGGTTCAAGCCGTTTTCGTTAGCATTGTGTGGATTTGTCTTGGAAAACTGTTGCGTTGGATGGGGTATTCCCGCAGCCGTCCCGTCAAGACGTTGTTGGTTTTTATTTCGGTTCCCTTTTCTTCTGGAGTATATATGAGCATGGCGTGCCGTTGTTAACGATATCAGGGCGTTGATGGGACTTGGGGCGCTCGCTTTCCGATTGCCTCTGTACTGATGTATCAAGGCGTTGTAATAGAATTCATTGCCCACCACAAGTTTGACAAATCCCTCGTCTGCCACCATGATGAAACGCCGAATTCGCCGGTATCCCCTCTACAAACCAATACTTAGGGTATTGAATACAAGAATGTGCCCCAAGCTCAACCCAGCAGTCCCAAACCGGACTGTCAAGAAATGACACGCATTCACCCACATCCAACGCTTGGAAGAGACGAGCATGCTTTGCGATGCCTGCCCCGCACAGCATCTCGCTCTGGGAAATCGAATGAGCGAGTATCCAACAATTCCTTTGAGGAAACCC
>FJWA01004389.1_pt1 | contig 10142 bp, 4 predicted proteins | sample 1011891 | NCBI WGS metagenome assembly FJWA01 (sample SAMEA3912450, study PRJEB9761) | metagenome | biome: forest; material: soil | place: USA | collected 2011-06-22 | depth 0.1 m
TTAGATCCCCGAGAGGCATCACGGAGAGTGCATCTTCAGCTGTCGGCTTCAGTGAGGCACAAGGCAACTATTCGGCTGTGGGATTCGGGTCACCGTGCCACAAATTTATCCTTCCGGAAAGCAAAACCATGACTTTTCGTGTCCTCCGGTCCCCGATCGTCGCTGGTGTTTCCAACACAGCCGGACCCCTCTATTGGTTTTGTATCTACAGATATCTCTACCGGTATACCCCTGGCGTCACTGGATCCTGAATGCTGAAGACTCTTCTGTACATACCTAATAATCATAGTAAGCTGCCATGAACGGACCCGTATGTAATCGGCCAACACACCTCATCATCCAGAGGCATTCCTGTGCTCCGCTTCCTTAGCTACCTCGTGCCAATCAACACACCACATGAACCCATACTCGGCCAGCGAGACACTGCAGCCTGGTTAGCAAATCTTCTTACAGTCAAGAGAGAAGAGATAGGGGGTGCTTACATCAGTAGGCCAAAAGTGACACCAATCCACAGCCCGCTGAGTTTCCAGTCGAGACCGAATCCCAGCCCGAACGAGATGGGCAGTGCCACCAGGTAGTAGCATACCAAGTTGGCATACCCTCCAAACTCCTGGCGCCCGATTCCTCGCAGCAGGCCGTGGGACATGGCCGCCATGCCGTCGAACAACTGCATGGCAGCACACACCGGAAGTGTCTTGGCCACCAGCTCGATCACGGCCTGGTCTTTGGTGAACAGTAGCGGTATGTGGTACCTGAACACGGACAGAAGCGTCACATTGAACAGTCCCACCAGCACCCCGCCGACGGTGGTCTGTTTGCCTCGTTCATTAGCGCATGCTGTTGGCAGCAAGGAAAGGTTGGGAGACTCACCACCATGGCCGACGTCTTGGCCGCATCCACCAGCTTGGCTCCAATCAAGTTGGCCATCCGCGTGGAGCCGGCGATGGACAGCGGAAACGGGATCTGGAAGGTCGTGCCGGTCACAGTGACCAGCACCGACTGCGCCGCGAGATACTCGACACCCATCCTCCCGGACGCGAGCGTGAGAATCTCAAAGGCGAACCACTCCGCCACCACCATGATCATGCCGGGCAGGGCGAGCCGGATCATGGGGCCCCAGTTCCTCAGGGCGGCCCTTCTGAAGCCGCCCCACGCCTGGGAGCCGTCTACCTTCCAGACGTAGAGGAAGAGCAGCACGGGCAGCATGAGCTGCGTGATGGCGACCGCCAGCGGGGCACCCACGAATCCCCAGCCAAACTTCCACACAAACAGCCAGTTCATCAAGACGTTCGCCGGCGCGGCCACCAGAAGAACGTAAGTGGTCACATGGAACAAGCCCTGCGCCTGGACGAATCTCTTGCCGCCTTCGAAGGCGGCATACCCGGGAGTCCCGAGCAGGACGATGCGCAAATACGTCGCGGCGAGCGCCGCGCTGTCCTTCCCGATCATGCTCGCCAAGATTGGCTCGGCGTTGAGCCAGACGGCAGCCACGGGCAGCAGCAGCAGCAGCAGGAAGTAGGTCATCCGCTGCAGCTGCAGGCCGACAAGGTGCTTGTGGCCGGACCCGAACGCCTGGGCGCAGAGCGTGTCCAGACTCGTGGCCAGCCCCTGGATGGGCGCGTAGCAGGTGATGTTGGCCGTCATGGTGGCCAGCGAAACGGCGCCCAGCTCGAGGGTGCCCAGCTTGCCAACGGCGAAGATGGACGTCACGTTGAGAGAGTACTGCAGCAGGAAGGTGACGATCAGCGAGCGCGAGTACACGGCGATGGTCTTCGCCTCGCGCTGCCACGTCGTCCTGATCTGCCCCGCCGCGACGGCCGCGTCCCACTGCTCGTTAAGGCTCCCGTGTCCCGCGTGCTGCGGTTGCTGCCCCCCGAGCAAGGGTGCCGTCTCGTCCGGGACGACCACTATGCGTGGAGGCGCGGATACGGCCTCTTCATCGCCCGTGGGGAGTCGGACCTTGGTGCTGAACAGCCGCTTGTACAAGCCCGTGACCCGGCCGGCAAATCTCCCCCTCGGGGCATGGTGTTGATGCTTGGGCGGGAGGATGTGGTTGTCCCGGAGGAGCGAGCGTTCCTCGTCGCGGCTTCGGGTCAGCTCGGACGGCGTGAGCACATGCGGGTCGTCAAGTCCGGTTGGTCCTGCGAGCGCCGGACGCGTGGCGCCGTACGCGATGCCGCTTGGCCGGCGGTAGAGTGTCGGCCCGGGTGTGGCGTCTAGGTCTTCGTCCTCCTCCCCGTCCCCATCTCCCCCTTCCTGGATGGCTCCCGAATCTGCCGAATGCTCCTCATCTTCGTCGGAACACTCTGCGAGATCCCGCGCCAGCATTGCCTGCGCCAGTGGCGAGGATGAGCGGAAAGACGAGGCGAAGGTTGATTGGACGTCATGATGACTGGTGCTGCCGGTAGCCGAAGACGGGGAATTCTTGGCCGGGATTGGTTGGCCGTTATGGACGACCATGACGTCGGCGTTCACCGTTGGCTCTGTATTTTACGGCGTAAATGCCCGAGTTGGCGTGGAGAAAACTTCAATCCGTGACCGAGGAAGTAAGTCGTAGAAATAATGTAGGATTCTACTGGAAAGAAGGTTGCATTGGGGATGAAGAAACCAAGACGGTCTGGACTCTGGACCCTGATCCGAACTGGATCCGAACTGGATCCGGGCTTGACCCGGAGCAGCAGCATCCATGGATGACGCTGACGTGCAATGACAAGGGCCCGCTGGGCGACCTGGGCTGGCCTTCTTTTCACACCTTTTTCAGTTTACGATTTCTGAGTCAGGCCAAACCCTGCGCCAAACATGGAGCCGTGGGACTTCCCAAGCTGCCGTCGAATGGAAGCCCGTTGAATTACCCACTGGTTCATCAGTCCGATCCCATGGAATTGGGTCAGTTCTGGCTCCGATGTGGATGGATGTTGTTTGTTGCCTGGTCAATCGCGGGGTCGGGGTTGGGGTCTTTCAGGGTCTCCGTGCAGAAGGTGGGGTTCACCCTAACCCGAAGGCCGAGCAGAAGTTTTGATGTCGGCTTATCGCTCCTAAAAGTGCCGATTAGAAGGCGGTCAACCACTGCAGAATATCCGAAATTCCATGGAAGCGCATTGGGACTTGAAAGTCGAAGCACGCCCAAGTCCAAGGAACAGCCGAACAGCAGTTGCGTGCGCCAGGAACCATTGAGCAGCCCCAATATGGGGAAACGCGTTTCTCATGGGCCGGATGGCGGTGTTGCGTCCCGGAAGAGGCAAAAGATCGTCCACGAAGCACCGACGTCTGAAGAAATCTTTGCGAGCAGGCAATTGCAGCAGCTGCTCGCCTTCAGCCAAGATCCAGTGCGCGCCCGCCACGGTATGTCAACGCAAGACGACGGCATCACGTTCCAGCTGACTGATCTCCTTAACCCTACCAGGCTTGCAATCCTTCAAGCTCTTCCTCGACGGGCTGCTCAGTTCAGACAGCAGCAATGCCGACGCCAACGCCGATCGGACCAGGATCCTCCGGGACTACCTCGAGTCCACCAAGCCCGCTGACGACGACGAGAACGCCACGTACTTGCCGGATATCATGCAGACATGGAGCTACGGCGCCCAGATCAACAACGACAACATCATGTCGGCGGTCCCGGTCGCCTTCGCTCTGCTCCTCAAGCTGCTTTCCCAGTCCCTCGACACAGTCCCTTACGGCCTCGGCATATGCAGGACGCTGCTGCAGAAGCGGCAGCAGGACTTGGTCGCCAGGAACTTGGCCGCCGACAAGGGGAAAGCCTTCGTCATCTCGCCGACCCTAAGGATGCTGAAGGAGGCCGTCAGCTTTGACGGAGGCGCCATCGCCCGGCCCCTCTTCCGCGCCAGGGCGTCGATGCTCAAGTCGCTGGGACGCAACATGGGCATTGTCCACATTGGGGACGAGGCCGAGGACACCAAGCGGCCCTCGGCCCGTACCAACGCCATTCTCTTCTTTCTCGGCGCCCTCAAGTTCCTGCATCCCGAGGCGAAAAAGGAGCTGCTCTCTCAGCGGGACATTGTGGCTGCGCTTACGCGCGATGTCAAGCAGGATCCGCCGTACCTCGTGAGAGAGCTTCTGGAGGGATTACGGAGCCAAGTCCTGCTGGACGTTAAGCTCCCACGTGAGGCCAAGTCAGCGTTGCTCAACGCGTCCACCCTGACTCGCCTGTCTGCACTCTATCAGTACCGCTTGGACTCCCCGGCCGAGGGCGAGCCGTCGGTTTCCGACACCGCTCACAACTTCCTCATCACGGCCTGCACGAACCCGGCCTGCGGTGTATTGAGACAGGACTCTGGCTTGTACCCCCGGGAAGCCGACCCGAACGCTGCCATCCCGCCTACCGCGCTCGACGACTTGGGCTTGGAAGCCATCGTGTGGATGAACAAGTTCGAGACCGAGGTGCCAGTTCGAAACTACACCTTGTCAAATTTCCTACCGAACCTGCGTCCGTGGTCGAGCGTCAAGCAGAGTGAGCTCATCACTTCCATTTTCAAGGTCGCCCCTGAGCTGGTGGCCAACTACTTCATCAACAACAAAAACTTTACCTTTGAACCAAAGCTGTCAGCGACATGGATCGGATACGCCGCTTTTCTCTTCAACACGGTCACTGTCCCCATTCCAGACTACTTCTGCCGCGCGTCGAGCTTCCCCGAACTGCCGCCGCCGACATCGATCGTTATCGACAACATCCTCCCTCTCCCCTTGAACCAAAAGGCGTTGTCCCGTAGTTTGGCGAACAAGTCAAACATGATCTCATTCTTCGCCACGCGGATCTTGGTGGTCGCGATCGAGAAGCTGGACGCTGCAATCAAGATGTACCAGGACCCCTCCCACTCCAACAAAGCCATCTGGGCCGAGGCTGGGCGCAGGCTGGTGGACGAATTCTGCCAGAGGAGCCCCGGCATCAAGGAGATGATCAACTCTTACCGGGCAATCTCCGAGGGCGACGTCCTGCACCGCGAAGCGGCAAGCCGTCTTTTGCGCCTCTGCTACGAGGTGCTTCCACAAGTCGCCTTGATGGCCAAATTTGATGTGTCTCCTTTCCTCGAGACGTCGCTCGGCCGCTTGTCGAAGCAGGAGGTGGACGACTCTCGGGACTTTGCCTTGAGTCTAAAGGAGCTTGAAAACCTGCTTGCTATTGCTGGGTATTCCCCCGGCATGCGCTGGTTCGTCGCTTCCGAGGGCTTGTCGCTCTCCCCATTCACGCTTCTTCTGAAAGTGTGCGTCGATGCGCCCCGCGGAGTCGCGCTGGAAACAATACGCAAGCTGCTGAACCTCGTGGCTGTGGAGCAGCAGCTGGTGCCCGCAGATGACAAACACCCTGGGCTGCTGGCCCTCCTCGAGGCGCTGCAAGCGCTGCGCCAATCTTCTGTGGATTCCGTCGCACCTCTCTGGCCGTTCTTGGATAACTGCCTGACGCGCTGCGCAAACGCCCCAGTCAAGTACGTCGAAAAGATGCAGGAGGTAATACAGGAGGCTGCTGAAACCGCAGGCCGAGACCTCGGTGAAGCGGTCACAAGTCCGGTCACGATGGCCATGCTGGAGCAATTACCGTTTGTCGCGGCCAAGGAAGGAGAACAAGCCACGCTGAAGGCCCTCGGCCGCTTCTTGCCCAAGTACATGGGGCTCTCTGCCACGGCCGGGGAGAGCAGGCCATTGCTCAACTCCGTATTCTCGAAAATGGTCCCACACCTCGCCGACAGCAAGGGAAAGCTGGCAAAGGCTGGCGTTCCAGCGGGGCTCGAATTCGAGCACAGCCCATGGTCCCCATCTACCGGGACACGGGCTGCAAAGACCAAGAATCCGGCACCCAAGGAGGAGGGGAAGCGCAAATCGGATCCCGGCATGGACGCCGAGACGTTGGAGAACACACTCCAGGTCCCAGACGGTCTGGAGGCAGACAACTCGGCCCTGGTGAAGTGGGTGTCCAAAACCGTGGACGAGCTGGTCGACGAAGGCTATCTGACTTCGCTCATGGCGCTCCTCGTCTCCCAGCACGCCAGCATACGAAAAGAAGCACTCGTCAACATCCTCAAGGCGGCCGCCAAGATCAAGCAGTCCGAGTATGAAGAGAAAGAGCAGGTCTGGCTGCTCCTCTCGGAGCTCGCCGAGACGGCGCGCGACGCCATCCACGACGGGCCGCTGCCGAGCCCGATCGCGTCGTTCGCCTGCCACGCGCTCAACGTCCTGCGCGATCCGCTCTCGAGCCTGTACGCCAAGGTCAACGCGTTCCTCACGCGCGGGCCGACGTGGACGCTCGACCGGCTGCCGCTCGTCGACGAGGTGCTGTCGGAGGAGCCCGGGGTCGGAGACGCGTACTATTCCCAAGTGAACTGGCTGCTGGGCTACCTGGTCGACGGGCTGCGGACACGGCACGACCTCGAGCTGTTCCACAAGAAGCGAGCCAAGGGCCCGGTGCTCGAGCGGGTCCTCGCGCTGGCGGCGAACCCCTACATGAGGCTACCGCTCCGGTCGCAGGTGCTGAGGCTGCTGTACCGGGCGACCTGCATCGAGGGGGGCAGCACGACGTTGACGACGAGGTTTGGCACGGTCAACTGGCTCGATGCGAGACAGGCCGGTTGCACGGATGCCTGCGAGGCGGCCATCTACGGGGGGTTGCGCAGGAGGATATGGGAGACGTGTGACCAGGAGAGGGTTAGGGCTTGGAGTAGGGGAGGGTTGGATGGGGATCATGCGCCATAGATACTGTGCCCGTAATTCTCAGCCTTGATGTTGTTGAGCCGGGAAATGGTCTTTCTTGGTCCCGCTTTGGCTGCCTTGGCAGTTCTATATTTTCTTTTTACATTTTCTGGGTTTTCTACTGTGTATTCAGTGGAATGTGAGACAGAGAAAGCTGGTCTCGGCATGAGACAGCGAGAAGAAGACCGCGAACAGCGACCCCGCCCTGCTTGTTGGTCCGCCACCACTCAGCCGTTTCCGCGTGGTGCCCTGGTGGAGGGATGCTACGGCCCAGCGANGCACCCTTGCCCTGGTCGCCCAAACCAAACCCGGCAGCGCCACCCCAACCCTGGCCAGAGAGCGATCGCTTGTGGCTAGCCCCAGGCGGCAAACGGAAGACACACTGCACACACTGCGCACTGCGGCACCAGACACAGCAACAGCCCAAAACCTAAGCGTTGCTCCTCTGCCAAACCCATCAAAGCTTCCACAACCGATCGACGAACAACGCATCAATAATACCTCTCACCACCGCCTCCACCTGCAAATTGCGCAAACCTTCTGCCCTCTGCGACCGACGAGACCACAACCTATTTTTGAATTGCTAGCTCTCTCCCTCATTCTGAGACTCGAATCCATCCTTGCACCAGCACCCCCCCGCCCCTTTGTTTGTGTTCGGCCCGAGCAGCGACTGCATCGTCCCCCCTCCAGACTCCAGACTCCATACTCCAGACTTCAGACCGCAGACCTCAGACCGCAGACCTCAGACCGCAGACCTCAGACCGCAGCGCACCACCCTTCCAACACCCGCCCAACGCCCGCTCAAGCCCTCTGTCGGGGATCACAACCTGCTCATCGCATGCAGGCGACGTCGCAACCCTGAAGTTGATGGTCATTGCCTCCTCGGTTTTCCACCATGCCAGAACGATACTCGGCAGAGTTTCTCCTGCATCTGCGCGAGTCGCCGCTATGCGTCAGACCTCCGACTCTGCCCCCTCCTGAGGACTGGATGGGGTATGTCTCTCTCTCTCTCCGCCCACACACACACACGTGCCCCAACCCTGCCGCCGCCCACGTTCTGACTTTGGTTCTTCCCCAGGGCACCTCCGGACACGTTCCGCAACCCGCAAAAGACGACCAATGACCGACCCAAGCCCGGCGACGGTGCGCTCCTGAGCCAGGAGAACAGGCGCCCAACCCACGACCGCAATGGGTCCAGAGGCACTGCCAGTACGTCTCACTCCCCTCCGCGAACAGACCGGTTGATGGCGCCTGACGGTCGCCTGACTGTCGCCTGACAACTTGNGTGTGTGTTTGTGCACTTTGCCTTGGCTGACCAGCACCGCAACCCAACAGACCCGGACGAGATGATCCTCGGCCCGCCGCGGACAAGCTTCGCCTCTGCATCTGCAACGTCCATGCGCAATCCGCGAACCGCCGACGCCGACAAGGGATTCAGGGACTCGGACCGACAGGATCGTACCGACCGCTTTAATTTCCGCACCCGCTCTAACGACTTGGAGCCCGCCGGCGACAGATTTAGCAGAGACGCGAGGGATATTCGAGGCAATGCCCTCCGCCGCCGCGGCGATCAGGACCAGGACAACGAGGGCTGGAGCACGGTGAAGCCGCGCAAGAGTTTTGGCCACGAGGGCGCCGAGCGCTTCCACGGACGCATGGGCGGCGTCGGCAGCAGCGATCGCTTTGCTGCCCCCCGGGACGACAACCGCCGGCCACGGGACCGGGATGACCGCGAGGCCGGAGACCGTCGCAGCCGCGGTTTCGACTCTCGTCCGCGGGACCAGGAAGCCGACGAACCTGAGACGCCGCGCAGGAATGGCCTGGCCCGGGGCAAGACCGAGTCCTGGTTCAAGGACAACATTGCCGCTACCGGCGGCGCCAGCAATGATGCTCCCCCAATCTCCCAGCGGGAGCGCATTGACAGGGCCAAGAGCTGGCGCGACCGCGATCCTGACCAGGACAAACCGGCCGACAGATATGGCGACCGGGGCGAGAGAACCCACGACCGACGGTGGGATCGAGACCGTCACGGTCGTGTCGAGAACGACCCCGAGTGGCTAGATGAGCCCCTGGAAGAAAAGGCACAGGGCCACACTGAGGAGGACTTTAAGAAGTTCATGGAGTCCATGAAGGCGGCCAGGGGAGGCGGTGCTCCTCCCAAGCCGGAAGAGAAGCCGACTTCCACGTTCGACAAGCAGCCTGCCGATACGAGTGTTACCGAGGCCGCGCACAAGGTCGTCTCGGCACCCGCCGTGGAGCAGGGCCCAGACAAGTTCTTTGCCGCCTATGGGAACTCGGGTCTTGACGTCGGCACACCCGTTGCCGAGACCAACAAGGACGCCGCGGCGAAGCCCAAGGGAGGGAAGTCGTCGAGGTTCATGGCATTCTTGGCTCCTCAGGAGGACACAAGGGCGAGGACCGAGCCGCCCACACCCGCGGCAGGAGCCCAGCCTGATGAGAGGCCGATGATCCCGCAACAAAGCGACGCCGATAAGGAAGCGTTTGCTCTCCTCATTCAAAAGCTCCAGAGGTCGGGAGTCGGACCCCCTTTGCCGCTGGGTGGCCCGACCACCCAGCCAACCCCCCCGCACCGGTTTCCCGAGCATTCTCCATTCCAAGAGCTGCTGCAGCAAAAGAGTGCTGTTGCGTCACCAGAGCCATTTCAGCAGTACGGCAACAATGACAGGCGCGACGATCCTCGTATGCGCAGCTCGCAATACTCGATCCACGACATTCTCTCCCCACGTCCCGTCGGCCTGGCGGGTCCGCCTCCCCCGGCTACTCGACCGGAGCAGGCCTTGCAGGACCTGCTCGCCCAGAGGCACCACCTGCCCAGCCAGCCAAACTCGCGCCCAGATCAGCATAACGTCACTGCCGTGAACCGTAATAGGGATTTTCTGGTGGGCCTTATGCAGAGCCACCGCGACGCACCCGAGCCGCCACGCATGGAGCAGCTCCTTCTCCGCATGCCGCAGCCGGCCAAGCCGGTATCCCTTGCCAACGTCCCGGACCGCGAGCCAGACTATCCTCGCGAGCGAGGCCCCTCTCAGCGCCAGCAGCTGCGTGGCCAGGGCGGCCCGCCGGGTTTCCTCGTCGACGACAACCAGTTCCACCCCGGAGACGTCGACGTCCGCCCGCCGCCCCAGCAACCGACTCAGATCCTACAGCGGCCGCCTCCTCCTCCCGGCCTGGACCACCAAATGCACCCATTCCACATGCCGGGAGTCAACCCTGCCGCCGCCGCCGCCGCAGCAGCAGCAGCAGCAGCCGCAGCGGCCGGCCAAATGCCCCCTCAGCGGCCCATGATCCCGCCTCCGGGGCTTATGGGCAACGGACTCCGCAACGTCCCCATGCCGGGCATGTTCCCTCCCAACTTCCCGCCTCCGCACGGCCACGGCGGCCCCCAGCCGGGTAACTTCCCTCCCGGGCCCCCGCCCCCTCAC
>FJWA01007164.1_pt1 | contig 10141 bp, 12 predicted proteins | sample 1011891 | NCBI WGS metagenome assembly FJWA01 (sample SAMEA3912450, study PRJEB9761) | metagenome | biome: forest; material: soil | place: USA | collected 2011-06-22 | depth 0.1 m
GCTTATGGGGTGTTGTTGTGAGCGAGCATGACGTGGGATGAGGAGGGGATAGAGCAAGCGATATGCACAGTATCCAAATACACTACAGAAGAAGCGAGTGTCTTGGTTATGTGGTATTTCTCCGAGATCATCTGGGCGCGACGGCAAGTCCTTTGCAGCGAGTGGCCCTCTTCCTTCAGTCTCGAAAATCTCCCCTCTAAGAGGAACATCGATACACAGCAATGTGCAACCCGCCCTGGAAAGGAGCCGGGACGAGAACATACTTTCAAGAAGCAAGAAGTCGACCGTGTCGGGCATGTCAACCTTGAGCGTCTCCCGCAGATCCCCCTCCCTCAGTTCGAGTCCTGAACCGCATCGCCGGCTGGGGCCCAATGCTTCCGGCACATCGTCGGGGCCAAAACAACGGCTAGTCAAGACGGCACCTTGCTTATTACCGGGTTCACGATGGCGACTCGGTTGACCGGCATCTTAGCGCGGACTACAACCAGAAGAGGATGACACAAATGCAGTGAGTCATTAGTTTTGTTCTTCTCTTTCCCTTCTCCGCAGACGAGATGATCAACTGGATGTGAACTGTTCCGTTTCGAGCCCCATTCCTCTCTATATAAATCTGTTCGGACATCACAGTGTGCTCCTGAACCACATCCGATGCACCTGCGATGACTTCTGTCGCCGTTTTCTTGTCAACTTTCCTCACGCTCCCGAGATCTCCCCAATGCCGTCTTCACCGCCCATCATTGACGACATCTACCGCCTCCCGCATGTCTTCTTTACAAAGCAGAACCACCCGCGGCTGACGGGCCAACGGGCTCTGATCCTCGCTCGGGTGAAAGTCAGGCGGTCTCTCGACGGTAAGTGCAGAACCGCCTCCCCGGACCGAACCAGCACAGACCGGGCCAGGTAAACAGATCTCTGCTCCAGCACTTGACTAATGACCTCGTCTCGGTGCGCAGCCAACCTCTCTTCATCCTCGCTGCCGCCTTCCTGATCAACTTCACCGCCGGCGGGGTCCTCTTCGGGTTCGGCGTGTACCAAGCACTCTACGAGTCCATGTCCACCGACCCCGGCAGCCCCTTTGCCGGCGCCACGCCAGCCGAGATCGACCTCATCGGCAGCCTCTCCTCGTCCCTGCTCACCTTCGGAGCGCCGCTTGCCGTCGGCTGGGCTAAGACGCTTAGCCCTCGCCTGGTGGTCTGCGCCGGGGGCGTGGTGTTCGGGCTCGCGCACATCCTCGCCAGCTTCGGCACGGCGCTGTGGCACTTTCAGCTGGCCCAGGGCCTGCTCGTCGGAGTCGGAGCCTGCTTCGCCTTCATGCCCTCGGTGGTGGTGACGCCTACCTAGTTCGGGAAACGGAGGGGCATCGCGATGGGGATCACATCTGCGGGGAGCGGTATCGGCGGCCTCGCGTCGGCCCCTGTCCTGACCGCTTGTGTTGACCGTCTGGGCTTCCGCGATACACTGCGCCTCACGGNCGCGCTGTCGACGGCCCTGCTCTGCTTGTCTGGGCTTGTCCTCCGTTGGGCGCCGGCATCAATCGCACGACCCCGTGGAGAAAAGAAGCCGGGCGCCTCCTCTGGACTGCAGCGACTCTGGCGGATTCCACTGCCATCCTGGGCCACCATCAGACAACGCAGATTTCTTGCTCAGGCGTGTGGTACGGTGTTGCAGAGCGCCGTATACTATACGCCGGNCATCTTCACCGTCTCGTACGCCAAATCGCTTGGCTGGAGCGACGCCACAGGCGCAAATCTGGCGGCCCTGAGCAACGCGTGCAATGCCATGGGCAAGGTGGGCGTTGGCTTCGTTGCAGACAAGGTCGGCCGGCTGAATGCCTTCTTCATGACAACCCTTGTCAGCGCAGTAGTGACGTTGGCGTTCTGGATACCCAGCACGCTAGTCGGAACCGATCATGAGGGGGTGGGCAGGTCGTTGTTCGTTGCCTTTACCGTCCTCTACCGCCTGTTTGCCAGCGCATACGTCAGCCTCTTCTCGCCGGCTCTGATCGAACTGTTTGGCCTCGAGCAACTTCCCCGTGTGTCGGGGGTCATGTACATGATGCAGGGGGCATCAACAATGGCCGGTATCCCTTTGGCTGGTCTTCTGATCCAAGACCATGGCGTCTCTAGGGAGTCGAGGGATTATATGGGCATGTCCCTTATGGTTGCCGGTTGCATGCTTGGAGCTGTAGCGGCTGTGTGTTGGGTGAGGATAGAGGCTGCGCGGAAACGCGAGGATGTGATCCATACGTCGACGATGAATAGTTATGTATGGATTGTAGAGAGTGTCCGTTTCTACTACGGCCTTGCCGTAACACTACCAAGAACTCTGATCCTAGAAAAAGCAAACGTGGTGGGTCATTAAAACAAATATTTGACAGCAAAGAAACCTCTGCCACCGTGTGTAGGCCTCATCCGCATTCTCGAGGACTCGGTATCCGGCTCCAAATAGAGAGACTCCTCCCGAGTCACTTTCCGAGCAACTCGGGCCCGAAAACAGCAAAAACAAAGAAACAGAACGAGCGGCTATGGCGCCTCCGTGAACCCCATCTCAACATCCCCCCTTACTCTCCCGACCACCCTCACACAAACTCCGACCCCGTCACCCTCACAAACTCCCCCACAGTATGCAACCACACCCCCCTCACCCAATCCCCATCCCTCAACCCCTGCACCGCCTCCTCCACCATCTCCCCCTGCGCCTCCCCATCCACCCCGACCGAGTACACCCCACTCCCCACCCTTGCATCACTCCCCCTCGCCACCCTCACCCCCGCCGGCAGCGCCACACCCACCACGCGCACCCCGGACCCATACACGTTCATGCGCGCGGGGAACCGCCCCGTCGTCGCGACGAACAGCTGCCTCTCGCCCGCCTCGGCGACGGGCACCGCGCCGCTGGGCCCCACGACCTTGAACACGGCGCGGACCAGCCCCAGCGCCGAGGCGGCGCGCACGTCGCGCGCGAGGTTGGTGCGGACGAGCCCCGGGAAGGAGTGCACGAAGCTGACGTCGGGGGCCTCGAAGGCGAGGGACTCGAGGGCGAGGGTCGTCAGGGAGGCGGTGTGTGCGCGGAGTTGGAGTTGGGGGGTGGTGGTGGTTTTCTTCTTGTTGGTCTTGGTCGGGGCGAGGGCGCGGCCTGAGAGGTCCGAGGTGCAGAGCGGGCCTTCTTTGGTGCCGCCGAAGACGGTCACGACGCGCCGGAGGGTGGGTGCTTTTTGGAGGAGCGGGAGGAGGTTGACTATGAGGCGGATGCGCGCGTAGTAGGTTACGGCTGTGGGGTAGTAGAGGGATTCGGAGGTTTCTTGGAGGGTGGGGTGGAGGGTTAGCAGTGGTGTTGGTAGCGGAGGGAGAAGGTTCGGGGGTGGGCGCGTCTGATTCGGGAGGGAGGTGCTGCACCTTTGCCGGTGATCATGGTGCCGGGCGTGAGGAAGAGCAGGTTGATCAGGAGCTCGCGGCTCTGGATCTCGCGGCAGACGTCGTCGACGTTCCGGAGCAGCGAGAGGTCGGCGCGGATGAAGAAGTACCTCCCGGCCGGGTTGAGCGACCTCAGCTCGACCAAGATGCGCGCCGCGGCTCGNTCAGAGCGGCCGACAAAGTAGATGCACGGCTGGACGGTGTGCTTGGCAAACTGCTTCATGGTGGTCTCCCCGATGCCGCTGGTGCCGCCGACGAAGACGGCGACGAGGCCCGCGGGGAGGCACTCCGGGATCCGCGCATTGGAGGCGCGCATCTGCTCGAGAGTAACCATCTTGGTTGGGGTTGCCCGAGGTTGCGCTTCAAAGTCGGAGTCAAGGGAGGGATGGGCTGGAGGATAAAGGTCTGGCGAGTCTAATAAGCTGGGTTTGGCCGACCGATCGAAGGCTGCCACTCAAGGTCAGGAAAAGGGGGAGGAGGATCAGGGAGGGGGCTGGTTGGGGCGGATGGGAGGGGGGGATAAGTGCTCCGCAGAGGGTCGGGGATTTGCGACATGATCAATGGCACGACATACACATGCAGACATGCACTACGACGTCGGTGAAAGCAACGATTAGTTGCAGTCTGCAATATGAGCGACTCCGGGGAGCTGGCCGTGCTGAGCTGCAGAGTGTGGGCGGCGACGGGATGCGCGCAAGGGCCGATAGGTTTCGGCCGGCTCATGTCCCGCCCAACTAAGACTGTGCGAGACTGTGTGGTCAAGTCGGCCTGCTGAACCGATCTTTACTGTTTGCGCCCACCGTTGCCCGTTGGTTCCGCCGCCTGCAGAAGGGAATCAAGCCCAGTCGGCGACCCCTTGCCCGCCTCGGACGCGGGCGATGCGCCCTCCCGAGATCTCCAAGGCTTAGATCAAGATCCTTTGCACGGAACGCTTTCGATTGGCTGCGACATCTTGTTGGACGGGTCCGGGTCGACCCGATCCAAGCCACCGGCCAGCTTGACACCCCCGATCCGGCACTTTGCAGGGGGGGGGGGGACGCCACAGGGCAGCAAACGATCGGGGAGGCCCTTCTGAGAAGAGGTCGGATCTCGCAACTCTTCGGCGACTGCTCACTGCTCCGTCTGAGATCTCTCATAACTCACGTCTCACTGGAACAGGATAAAAAGACCAGGCCGGTCGGAGACCCCTGGCTCAGATGTATGTACCTGCTGCTTGGTCTTCACACGGCAAACCCGGTGGCTGGCGACGGCTTGTCCTCTGCTGTCCCGGAGCTTTCCAGGGCGTCGTTTGGCTGGAGAACCCGAATCTGCTCGTTTCTTTCTTGTTAGTGCCCAAGGGCGGCACGGCGCTAGAGTCGTGTACCCTTGATCTGTACACAGTGAGATTCCGATCGGGTCGTACACATGCGGTCATCTGTGGTTCGAGTGTGATGATACTATGTACAGATGTACACGTCCAGGACTGCAAAGAGTGAAGGGGCCCGCAAACGCAGACTGTGCCAGGCGCGGGTGATACAAACCTGAGAGCGGACAGGTCAGATGAAGGGTTGCTGCACAGATCGACACGCCAAGTTCGCCTAATGCACTCGCCATTCGTCAACCGCTCAAGGATCATCGCCGTCCCGCCGGCAAGTGCCGATCCTGTCTCAACGAGCAACCAACAGCCAGGAGCCCGGTGGTCGATGCTGAATGCGCCCTGTCAGGCCCACAGAAGCAACTCAGGAGGGATCCAACAGTCGAATGCACCCCGCTGATCCTACAACCAATGGAGTAGATGGTCCGCTTGCTCGCGCCCCCACGATGAGCAAGGAATGCCGCTCTTGCTCGCCAAATGCCGGCCGCCGGGCTCGGACTAATAAGTGGGCCACGGGTCCGGGCCCCGGAGTTTTTTGTCGGAGTGGGCCGGCGCCCGCCCGGGGGCTTCAACCAAGGGAGGGAAACGGTCCTGCATAACTTCTATTTCCCAACTCGGTCAATGACGTGCATTTTCAGAATGTCGGCTTACACACCTCCTGCAGAACCTAGTCCTATCAAGCTGACGCATAGTTATCTCTCTCCCTGGTTGACATGATAAGGGGGCCGAGTCGGAGTTGGCGGGCCATTTCGCACCATCGGAGTATCTTGGGCGAATACTGCAGGGAGAGAGTTTCTCAGTAGTTGATAGTGTTGGTATGAGGCCGACCATCACTGCTCCTTCAGGAGCTGATGGGTACTTGAACAGCTGGAACGTAACACGACGGGCCGGATGTCACGAAGATCCTTCCGGGCGATGCTCACACCAGACATGTCTCTTCTTTGACATATTAACTGCCGAACGCAGGGTCAAGCAAAGCATACCAGATAAGTCGGCACATATATTCCCATTCAAAGAGCGTCTTCGATACCGGCCTGTCACACAGCACTCTCGACTCATTCGAGAAATTCGCCCGCTCTGCACCGCGCTCTCAACAGCGCTTGGTACCTAAGTTATCGCAACTTGAAGTGAACCGAAAACCGAGAAAGGACCATCATGTCCACTAACACCCCCATTGCCATCGTTGGCATGAGCTGTCGATTCGCCGGCGACGTCGACAGCCCCGAGAAGTTGTGGAAACTCGTGGCCGAGGGGCGGAGTGCGTGGTCCGAAATCCCCAAGGACCGGTTCAACATCGACGGCTTCCACCACCCGAACTTTGAGAAACTGAATGGAGTGGGTTTTGGCTGGTTGGGACCTGTTGGAGGCAAACTCAAGTGCTGATGCGGTGACGCAGACAAATGTCGTCGGAGGCCACTTTCTCAACGAGGATATTGGCCTGTTTGACGCCAACTTCTTCAACCTGTCTGCAGAGACGGCCGCTGTGAGTTCCGCAACCCGCCGAAGTGACGGATAACATCTGACGATGGACAGGCGCTGGATCCTCAGTTCAGGTTGCAGCTAGAGTCGACGTACGAAGCTCTCGAAAGCGGTAGGATAGCGAAACACCCAGCGCATCCGAGACGGGAACTAACAGGAACATAGCCGGCATTACATTGCAAGATGTGGCGGGCTCCAACACAGCAGTGTTTGCGGGTTCGTTCTTTCGGGACTACCACGAGAGTCTCATCAGGGACCCCGACGCGCTGCCCCGGTTTCTCCTCATGGGAACTGGCGCAGCCATGGCGTCCAACCGACTCTCCCACTTCTTTGATCTGCGCGGCCCAAGCATGTCGGTGGACACTGGCTGTTCAACGACGCTCACAGCCCTGCACCAAGGTTGCCAGACTCTGCGGACGGGGGAATCGAACATGGCCATCGTGGGCGGCGCGAATTTGATGTTCAACCCGGACATGTTCCTGGCCATGTCGTCCATGACGCGAGTCTCCCGTTTCGATCTCCATCAACCCAGCATATGCTAACAGTCTGCAGGTTAATCTCCAAGGATGGCAAGTCCTATGCCTTTGACAGCCGAGCCAATGGATACGGACGCGGGGAAGGCTCGGCGACCGTCATCTTGAAACGGCTTGACGATGCGCTCCGAGATGGCGATCCGATCCGGGCCATCATCAACGAAACCGGGATCAACCAGGACGGAAAGACCGAAACCATCACCACCCCGAGCGGAGAGGCACAGGAGGTCTTGATTCGGGACTGCTACCGGCGAGCTGGCCTCGACCCGGCGCAGACGACCTACTTTGAGGCGCACGGGACGGGAACACCGACGGGAGATCCGATCGAGGTGTCGGCAATCGCTTCCGTGTTCAAAGACACCAGGACAGACCAGCAACCTCTCAGGATTGGCTCAGTGAAGACGAACATTGGCCACACCGAAACGGCGAGCGGTGTTGCGGCCATCATCAAGGTGGCGCTGGCCTTGGAAAAGGGGCAAATCCCGCCGAGCATCAATTTCGAGAAGCCGAACGCGAAGCTGCATCTCGATGAGTGGAAACTCAAGGTTGGTACCATCTTTACTGAAGGCTTCCACCCGTGGAATTACAGAAGAATAAATCTAACTTGGCTACACGTGATAGGTTCCCACCGAGCTTGAGCCGTGGCCAGAGGGGGAGGGCGTCCGGCGGGCGTCCATCAACAACTTTGGGTATGGCGGGTCCAACGCCCATGTCATCATGCAGGATTCCCGCTCTTTTCTCGCTTCTTCTCCCAACTCCAACTCTGTCAATGGGCATGCGAATGGCTCGAATGGCGCCAATGGCGCGAGTGGCACCAACGGGCATGCCAACGGCCTCTCGAGGAGGAACAGCGACGCCAACCATGTCCTCCGTTCCCGGGTCTTCATCCTAAGCGGAAAGGATGAGAGAGCGACTCGAGCAATGGCCGACAATCTCAAACAGTATCTCTTGGCATCCAAGACTGCCGAGGAGACCTCGCTTCTTGACAACTTGGCTTACACGCTCGGCCACCGCCGCTCGCTCTTCCCGTGGATCTCGACCTTTGCCGCCACCAACATCGCAGGCTTGGCCAAGACGATCGAGTCCGGCAAGGTAAACCCCGTAAGAAAAGGGGGCTCCCCGAGGTTGGGATTTGTATACACCGGCCAGGGCGCCCAGTGGTGGGCCATGGGGCGCGAGCTCATCGATGTCTACCCCGTCTTCAAGGCGGCTTTGCTGAACTGCAATGTTCAGCTCAAGAGATTGGGTGCCAAGTGGAACATGACCGGTAGGTTTGATCTCGCATTCCATTTCCGATCTGGGCCATCGCTGACCCGTGTTGCAGAGGAGCTCCGCCGTGACCAGGACACTTCCCGAGTCAACCAGCTCGACTACAGCACCCCCGTTTGCGTTGCCGTGCAGATTGCTCTGACACAACTGCTACGGGCCTGGGGAATCAACCCAACGGCTGTAACAAGCCACTCGAGCGGAGAGATCGCTGCTGCATACGCCGCTGGTGCTCTCGACCTCGCCTCCGCCATGGCCATCGCATTCGCCCGAGGAGGTCTGGCCTCGGAGTCGAATCGGCAGTTTGCCAGGAAGGGCGGTATGGTTGCCGTCGGGTTGGGTGCTGCGGACGGCCAGAAGTACATCTCCCGCGTGTCCAACGGGAAAGTGGTGTTGGCATGCGAAAACAGTCCCACCAGCATCACCATCTCTGGCGATGTCTCTGGCCTTGACCAGCTCGAGGCACTACTGAAGGAGAAGAACATCTTTGCCCGCCGCCTCCAAGTCGACGCCGCCTGGCACTCTCATCACATGGAGGCTGTCGCCGACGCCTACTACGCCTCGATGAAGAACAAGGTCCGGCCCGCTCAAGACCATCTCGACTTGGTCTTCTCATCGCCTGCTACTGGAACTCGTTTGGATGACGTCCAAGAAATCGGCAGCCCTGCACATTGGGTGCGGAGCCTCACTGGTCCTGTTCGGTTCGTCGAGGCGTTCCGCAGCATGTGCTTCAAGGAGCCTGGCCACGAGCCCTCGGTGGACGTGGTCGTCGAGGTCGGACCTCATGCGGCGCTTTCCGGACCCATCCAGGACATCATGGGCATGCCCGAATTCAGGGACGTGACCATCCCATACGCAAGTTGCTTGATCAGGAAGCAGAGCGCCGTCGACACGATGCACGCCCTAGTGGGCAGTCTTGTCCAAAAGGGCTATCCAGTCAACCTTGCCGCAGTCAACTTTCCGTACGGGAAGGACGGTTTGAAGGTCTTGCACGACCTGCCACGCTACCCCTGGAACCACCAGACGCGGCACTGGAACGAACCGCGAGCAAACAAAGCCCTGCGCAGTCGCCACGAGAGGCCGCATGATCTGCTGGGATCGCTGGTCCTCGGCACCAACATGAGTGCTCCCTCGTGGAGGCACTTTGTGCGCATCAACGATGTCCCTTGGGTCCGAGATCACGTTGTCCAGAACAACATCATCTATCCCGCCGCGGGTTACCTGTCAATGGCCATCGAGGGAGCGTCGTATTTGTTCTCTCAAAAATTCGGCGAAAAGAAGATTCGAGGCTACCAGCTGCGGGATGTCGACATACTCAACGCTTTGATGGTGCCAGAGACAAGCGACGGCATCGAGCTGCAGCTCTCACTTCGACCTTGCGGGGAGCGAGCGCTTGATACGAAGGCCTGGTCCGAGTTTCAGGTTCAGTCTGTGACTTCGGAGAACAAATGGACCGACCACTGCAAGGGACTCATTATCGTCGAACATCTTCCTGATGGCGAATTCGAGACAGGGGGTGGGAGGGCGCATGGCGTAACGCGGAGCATCACTCAGCCCCTGGACAATTCTGCATACCGGATCCGCATCAGTCCACGCGATCTCTACGCTACTTTGAGGTCTGCGGGAATCTCTCACGGCCCCATCTTCCAAAACCTGAAGTCCATTCGCGCCCGAAGCAAGCAGTCGGTGACATCTTTTACCGTGGCCGACTCCGCAGCCATGATGCCGAAGCACCACCAGCACAGCCACGTTGTGCATCCGACAACATTCGATTCGGTGTTTCAAGCAGCATATACCGCAGTTCCCGGCGCCGGCAACGCTCTTGGAACACCCAAGGTGCCCAGATCGATTCGGAAGTTGTGGGTTGCTCATGGTGTTAGCGCCATCCCCGGCCACACCTTCAAGGCCTACACCGAGTTAGGGCATGTCGACTCCCAAACGATGACAACATCGATCACGGTTGCTGATGACTCGATAAACGGCCACGACACCATCTGTCTACCCGTCATCGTGATTGAAGATTTCGTGTACCAGTCCATTGGCAACGCCCCTGTCCAGGAAACACCGGCCTGGGAGCAGGAGAAGTTCGCCACCGC
>FJWA01000199.1_pt1 | contig 10116 bp, 6 predicted proteins | sample 1011891 | NCBI WGS metagenome assembly FJWA01 (sample SAMEA3912450, study PRJEB9761) | metagenome | biome: forest; material: soil | place: USA | collected 2011-06-22 | depth 0.1 m
CAGTCGTGCTCTCACAACAACCCCTCATGAGCTTAAGAAGCCGCGCTTACCCGCTGCTCAAGCATCTCTCACCACTTGTTTGCCAAAAACCATCACTCCAAGCAACCAGATCAGTCTCGTCGTGGCGTCTTGCGCAGCTCCTTCCAGGCCACACACACGCACCAGCCCTAACACCACCGAGAGTGAGATACCTCGCAACCATGGTCCGTTTCGCCCCCCAAACACCACTTCATCCCATCCCACTCCGTCACAACTAACAACCCCGCCACCTCCAGGCCACCAACACCACCGCCTCCTCCTCCGGAAAGATCACCGACTGGGTCAAGCCCGGCGACACCTCGGGCGAGTACAAGCGCCAGCAGAGCTCGTTCCGCAACTGGATCTCGCGTGAGCCCGGCGCCCAGTTCCCGCCGGAGAAGGGCCGCTATCACCTGTTTGTGAGCTACGCTTGTCCGTGGGTGAGTTACAAACCAACACATTCTGCAGGGAAGGGGGAAGTGGTTTGTTGACATGAGTGTGCGTAGGCGACGCGTACGCTCATTGCGAGAAAGCTCAAGGGGTTGGAGGATATTGTTTCGTTTTCGGCCGTGCATTGGCATCTGGGTGCGAAGGGTAAGTCTTTTCCGTGTGTGTTTGGGCTAGGTACCTAGGGACACGGGGCTGGTTGCTGACTTGTTGGTGAATAGGCTGGCGCTTCCCGACGCCCGAGGACACCGACGCCGCTGGGGAGAATGTCATCCCCGATCCGGTGCCCGGTCACGAGGGGTTCACGCACCTGCGGGACGTTTACTTTTCCGTGAATCCCCAGTACGAGGGGCGGTTTACCGTGCCGGTTTTGTATGACATCAAGACGCAGACCATTGTCAACAATGAGAGCAGCGAGATTCTGAGGATGTTTGGGACGGAGGTGAGTAAACACATGCCTTATTCCTTTGGCCGAAACTGGGGTTTCCTGACAACTGGACCAGTTCAACGACATCATCGACGAAAAGTACCGCAGCATCGAGTTCTACCCCGAGACTCTTCGCCAGCAGATCGACGAGACCCACGAGTGGCAGTACGACAAGATCAACAACGGCGTGTACAAGTCCGGCTTCGCCACGACCCAGGAGGCGTACGAGCGCAACGTCATCGCGCTGTTCGAGGCGTTGGACCGCGCCGAGGCCCATCTCGAGAAGACGGCCAGTGAGGGGCCGTACTGGGTTGGGCAGACCGTTACCGAAGTAGATATTCGGCTGTGAGTTTGTTTTGCTGTTGGTGTCCTTGGAAGTTGGCAGCGCTGATAAAATCCATGTGAACAGGTTTGTCACCATCATTCGGTTCGATGTAAGTGTCCTCCTCGCCACAACTCCCACCTGCCAGAAACAAAACCTAACCGATGCACGCAGCCTGTCTACGTCCAACACTTCAAGTGCAACATCCGCGACATCCGCTCCGGCTATCCCGCGATCCACAAGTGGATGCGCCACCTGTACTGGAACGAGTCGGCCTTCCACGACACCACCAACTTCTTGCACATCAAGAACCACTACACCAAGTCGCACACCCAGATCAACCCGCTGTCGATCACCCCGCTGGGGCCGGTGCCGGACATCTTGCCGCTGGGCGAGGAGGTTGTTGCTGCACGCAGGTAGTTAGTTGGGACTAAGCGGGTGTGATGGAACAGACCGGGTGGGGCAAAGAGGGATAGTTTATCGAAATGTAAACAAGACCATTATATGTTGCGAATCAAGAGAACATAAATTGATGACCAAATGAAACAGTAGGTATCCGAATTTTGCTGTGATCCAGGCTTGGGTGGTGGAGAACAGGGGTGGGTGCACTGTGTGCTGGCTTTATGAGGTGAACCTTGGGTCTCGAGTAATATCCAATAACAAGGCAAGATGGCCGAGCGGTCTAAGGCGCCACGTTAAGGTTTACCCTTAATCCCAATCTTCACAGATTCCGTGGTCCGAAAGGGCGTGGGTTCGAATCCCACTCTTGTCATAACTTTTTCGCCCCTGAGCAACCATCCTCTTTCTTTTTTCGGGGTCCCATGTAATTATCTCAACTCCCCGTTCTCTTCTCCCCAGCATGACAGATTGACTTCGGAGCAACCCCCAACATTGTGCCATCACAAGCCGGTCCTGGCTCACAACCTTCACACACTAACACGTCCTAACAAGCGACTATGTCATCAACTCGCAACTGTAACTTTGTTACCAGTCACCTAAGTTTGCGCACACACCGTTCTTTTACACTAAACGCACCAGGAACCAAACAGACGGACAAGACCGGCTAGCCGAGGAAGACACAGTCAAGCCATCGCTAGCATATGAGTCATCGAAGCAACAGCAACAGTCACCACAACACCACCACCAAGAACCAAGGTTAAAAATGAACATTTTATTCTTTCCAGGCATCCCCAGGCAGGCAACTACAAGCTTCCAGGCCATTCAATGCAAGTAAAAAATTATATTACTCAACCCCAGTCAACCCCCAGCCCGTCTCTCGGACGGGATACGGGGGTTCGGATCGGAAGGATGAGGATCGACCGCTGTTTTTCTTGCCCAGGAATCAAAAGCCCAAGACCAAAACCAAAGGAAAACCAAACCAATAACCAACTGATACACACCAAAAAATGAGCGAGGGGGAGAGAGAGAGAGAGAGACTACTACAAAACTATAATGAATGCACTCTATCACAGCTGTCCAGACAAAATCGCTTCGGTTGCTGTTCAAACAAAAGTCAGTCTCAGCAGCAAGGGAAGGGGAATCGTCGGGACAAAAAACTCACCGCTATTGATATACGCCCTCCTCGCGTCCAGCGGCACACCAAAGCGCCTCTCCAACTCGAACTTGACGCCCTTCTTGGTAACCGTCATGAGGTCGGCCGTGCGCAGGATGTCCCGGATCTCCGCCAGGAGCGCGTCGTCGCTCGGCAGGCCCGCGAGGTTGGACATCTCGAGCTCCGACTGCGACTGCGACGGGCCGAGGAACTGCGACCCGCCGAACTGGCTCTGCCGGTTGCCCGGCGTGCCGAGCATCTCGCCCGCCACGAGGGACATGCGGCTCTGCGCCGACGGCATGGCCGGGTAGCCCGTCGTGGAGCCCGGGCGGCTCGGGGCGTAGCCGCCGCCGTACTCGGAGTAGGCGACGTTGGGGCGGGTGGCATACGAGTAGCCCGAGGCCTCGGAGCGGGTGTCGTCGTTGAGGCCACCGGTCTGGGTCTGGGCCTCCCAGAGCTCGGCCTGGTACTCCTCCCACTTTTTGCGCGGGATGCTGGCCGGGTCGAACTTGCCCTCGTCCGAGATGACGATCTTGTTGCCCTTCTCGCCGGCAACGACACGCGTGTTACCCCAGTTGAAGTCGTCCATGTTCCAGAAGGAGTAGAGCGGCAGGGCGAAGCTGAAGACGGGGACGGCCAGCACGTACAGGATCATCCAGCCGATCATCTCCCACTTGCGGCGCAGGATGAAGATGATGGCCTGCAGACCGTAGATGGCGCCGAGCAGGACGAAGGCAGTGATGGGGATGACGGATGAGTTTTGCACCACCATGACGATCAGGTAGGCGATGTAGGCGATGGTGACGGGCTGGACGATGGTGGAGAGCAGGTCGACAAAGACGATGAAGCGCATGCTAAAGCAGCAGAAGCCGCAGAGCTGGTTCATGGGGATGAGCTCCATCAGGTTGTGCACCGTCGAGTTGATCCAGCGACGCCGCTGCGAGAGGAACACCTGCCACGAGTCCGGGGCGACCGTCCAAGCGTGCGCGCTGAAGATGTACTTGGTCTTGTACTTGTTGTGATACTTGAGCAGGAGCGTCGTGAGGTAACGATCCTCACCCAGGTGTAGCAGGTTCTTCATGTGTAATGTGTCGACGCGGATGGTCGAGTATGCCTCGACGACCTCGCGGCTGACGAAGAGCGGCTTGCCTGTATCGGCGGCGCGGATGCGGTACATGGAGAAACAACCCGGCAAGCAGGTGACGGAACCGAAGAGCGACTCGAAGGCCTTGGACAGGTTGTGCGAGATGTAGTACTCGTAGACCTGGATCATGGTGACAAAGGACGACTTGGCGTTGGTCAGGGCCGTCTCGCCGCACACGGCGATCAGGCGGGTATCGTCCAGGAAGGCCGAGACCATGCGCGTGGCCGAATCGGGGGCAACGACTGTGTCGGCATCGATCTGGAATAGGTATTCGTAGAAGGTCGGGTTGACGCCGATGATGTTGCGGATTTGATGGTACATTTCGAGCTCGAGGGGGCTCATGGCCAGGTTGTAGTGCACGCGGTTGAGGAAGCGCATCAGAATCATCTGCGAGTCACGCTTGCCACGGTTGCCCGGGCGGGACACCTCGGACGGCTTGCCAATCTTGACCACGACGAGGAAGGGGACGATGTGGCCCTGAACCTCGTACAGGCCCGAGTATACCTTGCCCATGTTGTGTTGCTTGAGACCCTCGCCGAGCGACTCGAAGCTGAGCGGCTCCGGATCAACCGTCTCAGACACGCCCAGAATGTCGAGCACGATGCGCGGCGTGGGCCGATCGTTGCCCTGGCCGATAATCATACCGTCGCAGATGATGACCAGAAGCTTGCGCTTGTCATCGTAGCGCATGCGCGCCGCTGAGTCGACAGCACGGCGAATCGAATCCTCGTCTTCGGTGTAGGCCGGAATCTGGCACATGACGAACTTGTCCAGATTCTCAGGCATGTTCTTGGTGCCGAACTGGAGGGCGGCGAAGAACTTGAAGCCGATGACGCTGGCAAGAAGGATAGAGACAGCCAAGACCAGGTATTCGGCGAACTTGCACTTAGCAGACGAACGCGTGTCCACGTCGGCGATGTAGAAGAGGTTATCGAGGCACAGTTGCATCGCCTTCTTTTGGGCCGCGTCAATGCCGAGGGCCTGCCAGAGCGCCGTGATATCGTCACCCGACCTCTGTTGGAAGAGATCCACCACGAGCGGATGCATGAAGTTGACCGCATCCGGGTTCGTCGGCGCCGGCTCCCCGACTTTAGTCTGTTGCCGCCGACCGCCCTGGAGATATGTCGTCATGTCGTAGACACGGCCGTTGAGGATGGCGAGGACCTGCTTCTTGGTGCTGAGCGTCTTTACGTACTGGGNCGAGTAGCCGACGTTGCCGACTTTGTAGTTGGCACGCAGCATCTTCATCTGCTGCGAGAACCAATCCTGCCGGGTGTCGTTGGTGAAGTAGCGGAAGTCGTGATACTTTGAATTCAAGTCTTGGCTGCTGATAACGGACGATGAGCCGGTAATGTTGGTGTTCTTGTAGTCGAGCAAAACAGCCGGGTCGATCGAGCCGTACTGGCCTTGGCAGAGAGCAGACACCTGCACGGGGAAGAGGCTCGTGATGTCCAAGCCGCCGTACTGGGTTATGGACTTGGCCGCGATGTAGGTAGGGTAGTGGCGGGGCTGGAAGGAGCCGATGTCAAAGATTTGGCCGCGGATCGCGGCGTAGGCAGCGCGGCCGCTCTGGCCGTCGTAGCTAGCGAGCTCCTCCGGGCTGTAGACGTATTGGTGGGGGCAGATCAGCATCGGGAAGATGATGATGAAGAAGACCGACACACAACAACTGAACCAGATGATCATGTTGATGGCCAACTTCTCGCGCCAGGCCATCCGCACATCCTTGCGCGGCATGCGGCCTANCCACCGGATCAAGAAGTCGGGGATGAAGAAGGTCAGCAAGTACACCAGGAAGACCCATCGCTTGCGGCCGGCGCTGTCCTTGTACTCTTCCACCTCCACCATGTCCTTCTCGTTGCCACGCTCCGCCATCTGCTCGCGCGTGTCCAGGTTCTTAAACATGTCGCCGCCTCCGAACGCCGACACGCCCGCCTCGGACCGCGCGTCAACCTCTTGGCTGTTAAAGTAGCCTGCTTTCTTCTCGCCCAGGAAGCTGGTCGGCGTGGGCCCGCCGCCGGACAGGTACAGGCGCTCGTTGGATGCGAGGAAGGGGTCCCCGCCGGGGGTGGTCATGCCGTCCCCTGGCTCGGACGGGAGCCCGTACCGGCCGGATTGCGAGAAGTTCTCACCCAGCTGTGCAATCTCCAACCAGCAGCGCTCGCTGAGAAAGACGCCCGTGGCGCCGATAGCGACCTCGTTGGCAGGCCACCGCTTTTCCTCGACCACCACCTCTACCTTCTCGCGTTCGCTACCCACGAGCATGGTTTCGGCGTCGGCCAGACCCAGGAACTCGCCAAACGGCAAAAACACGCTGAAGTCGGCGGACCGCAGCCGCTGGCTGATCTCGGCGATGCCAAACGTCTGCAGCTGCGCACGCACGCACTTGCTGTCGAACTGATTCGCGATGCGCCGNTCGTTGGGTTTGAGACAGAAGACAAAGTAGCAATTAGTACCCGGCGCCGTGACGGACCGCGTGACGTTCTCAAGCGCCGAGAGGTACTGGCCGGATGCGCCCTGCTCCGAGGTGCGGGCAGCGCCGGCCTTTTTGCTCTCGGCCGTGTCGCTTCCCAGGTCGAGGGACTCTTCTCTTTCGAGCGCCCGAGCGCGGGCGGCGAGGGCAGTCGAGGGCCGCCCGCGCCGCGACATGATGCTGGGGGCGCGCATTGGCCGAGAGCTGACCGAGGCCTGCATGACCGTTGTCCGCTCGTGCGGGTGGACGACGGTTTGGAGCGCCTCCTGGCCGAAGAGACGGGCAACGAAAGCGCTCTTGCTCGAGTTGATCAGGTTCATGAGATCGCCCGAGATGACCTCGCCGTTCTCCTCAACCAGCCCCTTGATGGGATACTCGACCTCGCCGGCGAAATGCCTGACGGTGAAGGTGGCGGCCGTGTTCTCGGTGAGGAAGTTGCTGCCGGGCAGCTTTGCAGTCGCGGCTCCGACCGAGATGGCCGGGTTCTTGCCCTCAAAACGCTTCCTCAGACTCTCGAGCAGCTGCATGTCGGTGCGGTGACGGCGGGTCTGGTCGTCCAGAATGCTGAGAAAGCCATTGCCCGGCTTCAGAAGCCCCTTGACGGCGTCCGAGTTGTCGAAGTAGCTGGTTGGGGCCACCGAAACCTCTTCGGTCTCGAGCATGTCTGCCTTGCGATCAAAGAAGTTGTGCAGGGTGACGTTATAGAGCGACTCGGTGGCGGCGTTGGCCAACAGTTGGTCGAGTGTCGAGCCGGTCGAGCTCTGTTGCTGGAAGCCGGGGAAGTCGACGATGGAGATGGTGTTCCCGATCGAGTCCTCGGGGGCACACAGCCTCTGGTTGATGCTCTCAATGATAAAGGCAACGAGAAGCGAGTACAGCGTCCGGGCCAGCTCGTTTGCATTTCCACGGGCGCCGGCTGGATCCAGCATGACCGTGACCCTTTCCTTGTGGATCATCTTGGTCTTGTAGCCCAGGGTCATCTGGAGCTCAGCAGCACTGACGCCAAGGAAGGCGGCAATGATGCCGAGGACATCCTTGTTCTTCACCGTGGTCGTGGTCTGAGCACCTTCGTGCGAGAAGCCACCGCTGTCGTCNCCTGTCGCAGTGGTGCTGGAGGTTGTCTCGAACTCCAGCTGGCCAATGTGCAGGATACCGGCCAGGATTTGGCAGATCTCGGCAATCTCGCTGCGGGGGAATTCGAGTTTCCGCAGAGCCGTCTTGAACAGCTGGAAGCCCTCGGTGTCGTTGACCCCAACCTTCATCTGCGTTGGGTGGCCGAGGTACCTCCATCGCAACTCGCCGTTGCCGGGCGAGTCGAACCCGAGGTGGGTCTTCTCGGCGGCGCTTGTGCCCGTCAACAGGTAGTACAGCACGTGGAAATTGCGTTCGCCCGTGGGGACATCGGTGATCCTGCTTCGCTCCAGCCGGTGGTCCAGCAGCTTGGCACCAATGAGGGACGGGTGGGTGGTCGACGCCGTGTCGTACTGAAGTTCGTAGAAGAGACCGGCCTTGGAGGCCGTCGGTGTCGTGGCCGTCTTGGTGGTAGTGAGCGTGTCAAAAACGTAGGCGGCGAGGGAGATCTTGGCGGATAAAGGCGTGGAGGAGCGGTTGAGGAGCGAGGTCAGGAGGTGGGATCGGACGGTCGTCTTCCCCGAGCCGGATTCGCCGCTGTCGAACAGTTAGCAGGCAATACACGCCCTCAGCGACTCAGGAAACCTGGCGTACAGGAAAGTCACGGCTTGATTCTCGGTACGATGCCCCATCCGGAGAAAGGCCCTCTCGGCCAGGTCCTCGGCAGCGGACATGGCAGACCCGTCTCGGGAGCCATCGCCCTTGGTCGAGCTCGTGTATGTGTTGAGGCAGAGGAGCGCGTGGGACGAGAGGCGGGCCGTAGGCATCGAGACATGGAAGCGGCTGGCGAGGTGTGCCGTCAACTGCGTGTCGGACTGGGCGTGGGCGGGCAGCGAGGGCAGCGAAGGCTGCGTATGGGGTCCTCCGCTGTTCCCGCCGAGCGGCGGGAGGTTGAGCGCCATGATGGACGGCGCCGCGGGGAGCTGGCCGTGGTCAAGCTGAAAGCGTGCTACGACTTCCAGCGGCCTGGCCCGAGTAGCCTACTTGATAGTAGCTGTGGTGTTGTTTGTCTGGTCCTGCCCGGTGTGGTTGTNTGGAGGTGGGTGCGTGAGTGTGCCGGGGAATCGGCCCTCGAGCGCTGCTGGCGTCAGATGTCGCTGGCAACGGCGGCCCCGGCGGGTCGGCGGGCGCAATCTCGATCTCGGAGGCTAATAAAAAAATTAAAATAGGACTGGCAATGGGAAACAATGCCAAACGAATGTCAGATGGAGATGTGCAAGACGTCTAAACGAGTGTCGGGACGAAGGGACACGCGCCGTGAGTGAGTGAGCGGACAAAACGTTGGGCGGCGGGGACTGGGAGCAATGGAATGCAGTTCAGGTTCTCCTGGTGGCCCTGCCTGGTGCAGCAGAGAATGTGGCCCAGCAGACAGCGAGCAGTGCAGTTCCAGGTCCCAAACCCAGCACAACCTGGCCTTGCACACGCGCTTGGCTGTTCCGGGGGCGGCTGGTTGGGGCGTGCTGCGGCCGGGAAAGGGGCAGCGAGTGGGCTGTCGCTTTTTTTCGAGCAGGGATGCTGGGCTTGTTGGCGATGTGCTACGGCAGCCCATACCCACCCACTGCGCAGGTTCGTCCCCCGTTACGAGTTGATCTGATGTGGTCCCCTCGGACTGTCTCCACCACTTGATTCGCGCGGCGGGTCCGAGCCGCGGATTGGACCGCAGTTCCAGGAAGTGGTTCAAAATAAACAAGATCTGGAACGCAGCGAGATGGGCCTGCCTCGGGAAACTCGCTCGACCGGAGGATGCTTGGAGGGCATTTCCCAGGAACTTTGGAGTACACTAATGGTACGAAGCCGGTATCCATGGTTGCGGTGCACGGTTACGACACCAGGTCGTCGTCGTCGTCGTCGTCCCTCCTCGGAAACCGTTCCATCTCGATTCTTTCCCAATCCCTTCCAGAGCATTTCGATTCATCGACCAGGATCAGGCGGCCGCCGCACCAGCCTGCCGCGCCGCACCCACCAAGCCGAGTGGACCGCATTTCAGGAGGACAGGGATGCGTGGACGGTGGCGCCGATGCGTCGCGAGATCCGGCTAGGCGACCGCCTCCTTTCTTGGCTCTCTCGATACCCGGTAACTGCATGTTTCGGCGATGGGGTCCTCGTGGAGTCCAGCTTCGGNCCAGGCAGTCCATTATCAGTTCATTGCGGCCGTCGTCGATGTTGTTGCTGCCCGGGGCTGAGCGAGGAGGTTTATCACGCAAGGCTTGGCCCGTGCAAAACACGAAAGCTGTGATGTTCAACTATGTACATGAGCCTGCTGAGTATGTAGGACACTGACACTCCAGCCCACACGAGATCAGCCTCTGGCTGATCTGCTGTCCAGTGGATTGGATCGCTGGTGACCGAGATGCGACACGAAGGCGGTCTTAGCACTCAGCTCGAGCCTCAACGCCTCGGGCATTTTTTCGCGCTCAAGCACGATCGGGATCCTGCATTGCTGCCCGTGGCACTGCTGGTTTCCCGTGCGGCCCGACCAGGACGGACGATTCGTGGGTGTTGGTCCCTCGCTGCGCCAGGTGCCTGCAGCATCCGCCAGTGTTTGAAGAGGTGCTGCTGTGTGGCTAACGCCAGGCAGTGTCTGTTCTCTGCATGCCGAAGC
>FJWA01004234.1_pt1 | contig 10109 bp, 6 predicted proteins | sample 1011891 | NCBI WGS metagenome assembly FJWA01 (sample SAMEA3912450, study PRJEB9761) | metagenome | biome: forest; material: soil | place: USA | collected 2011-06-22 | depth 0.1 m
CTGTTGCAGGGCTAAATTTCTTCCGGCCTGCTTAATTCCCCGACTCCACTCCCGCAACCATGACCTGGGGAACGGCAAGCTGCCGTGACAGCACCCCGACTCCCTTCGGCGGGGAAAATGATGCCACAGGGGGGCCCCTTCGGCCTATCACGGCGCCCGAATTCGCAACCTGCGGCGATGCCTCACAGTCTCAGGGTCCGGGAGGTAGGGAAGACAGGACGAGTCGAGGCGAGTGCCGGGCCCTGCTCTGTGTGCTCTACAGTCTGCAGTCTGCATCTATTTAAGTCGATTCACCTGGCTCGGCTTCCCGTCCTGTGTTTCCCATTCTCATCCTCATCTACAACAGCCCTCCGCGCCTCGCATAGCTTCTTATAGCCGGCCATCGTCACTCTTACGACACACACACACCATACACACACGCACCCTCACACAAACCCTCTTACACCCCTCCACACCCGTCACAATGGCCTCCGACAAGCCCGCCCACCGCTTCGACCCCAACTTCACCGCCCAGGTGGTTGAGGGCATGGGTCCTAAGACCACTCCCCGCAACCGCGAGGTCCTTGGTGCTCTGATCCGCCACATCCACGACTTTGCTCGCGAGACCGAGCTCACCATCGACGAGTGGATGGAGGGTGTCAAGTTCGTCAACGCCCTGGGCGAGATCTACGTCAACAGCAACAAGACCCGTAACGAGACCCACCGCATCTGCGACGTCATTGGCCTCGAGTCGTAAGTTTTGCCTCTTCCACATGAACAACCAAACGCACCCAAACCCATTCTAACCAACACCGCTCAGCCTTGTCGACGAGATCGCCCACAAGATCATCTCCGAGTCCGACCTGGACCCGACCTCCTCCTCCATCCTGGGCCCCTTCTGGTCCCCCAACGCCCCCTTCCGGGAGCTCGGCGATGTCATCTTCCAGGACGGCGTGCCCCCCAAGGGCCGCGCGACCAAGATGCACGGCGTGATCCGCGACATCAACACCGGCAAGCCCATCCCCGGCGCCGTCTTCGACATCTGGCAGGCGTCGGCCAACGGCAAGTACGACTTCCAGGACCCCGAGAACCAGACTCCCAACAACCTCCGCGGCAAGTTCCGCGCCGACGCCGAGGGCAAGTACACCTTCTACTGCCTGCACCCGACCGCCTACTCGCTCCCGCGCGACGGCCCCTCGTGGCAGCTCCTCAACATGATGGACCGCCACCCCATGCGCCCGGCCCACATCCACATCATGGTCACCCACCCCGACTTCCAGGGCTGCACCACCCAGCTGTACCCCAGCGACGACCCGTGGATCACTAACGACACCGTCTTCGCCGTCAAGGACGACCTCGTCGTCGAGTTCAAGCCCCTCTCGGGCGACCCCAAGGCCGTGCTCGAGCTCGAGTACAACGTCAACCTGGCCCCCAAGGGCTACAAGGGACGCCTTTGAGTCCGAGGTGTGAGGCGTGAGGTCTGAAGAGGAGGACGTTCATTGTACATATTGTCACGTATATACCCAGCCTCGGCCAAGTCGGCCTGGCGCGGAAGGGATGATTGGAGGAGAGGTTTTTAGCGATGAGAGCATGTTTATTTAGGATATCTGGTACCAATCAAGAAAGTTAAAACATAACCATATGTGCGACTCATGGACTATTTCCGCGACATAATCAGTGTCATCATGCTCGGACGTGGCTTGGGATCCAAATCCTCATGGATCACGAACACACCATGTGCGATGGCACTTGTCAAAGAATCCCTATTTCCAGAAAATTACCACGAGCGTTATGCTGTCTCGAGTGCCAATACTGTTCCATGACACCTTACTCGCAAGATTTCGGACCAGGGGGCTCAGGGGTCGAGTCAACACAGCCTTTCTGGCCCCGGCATAACAACAAGTGACATATAACTACTTTTCTTTTACCTTGCAACCATCTACCTGGATGGACTGAGGGCCGAAAAGCTAGTCAGCCCCTAAAGTGTCTCAAGCACCCCTCTCTCCACGACCAACCGCTCAACACACTGCAATCCGCCAGAACCACAGAAAAGCCGAGGGCGGAAAAAGGATAACAGCTGGGGAATTGTAATCCGATTCCGAGGAAACACACAATTCTCGGTAAAAACGAATCTGACTCCACTTTCGAGGCTGCAGAAACCTGATAGAGTAGAGGCTAAGAAGGGGGGGTGAATGTGTCTTAGGGGTGGTTGGTACTATCTTGGCATGAGGGAATGGGGAAAGGAGGCAACTAAGGCGAGTGGTTTTGTGAAAAACTTTGAGTTGAAGTTAGTGAAGGGCCACGTTAATGCTTCCGTTCCTTTTAGAGGACGAGGGCGAGACGTGGCGAGGGGGTATTATTGAGACGGGACCAAGTATTTTATTCCCATCGTTTTGGCGACTCACAGGGTCATCGAGTCCAAGCCTAGCTCAAGCTATTTCGGCAGAGTTGGAGAAAGAGATCTTGAACAAGAGCTGGTGTTTCGATGTGTAATAATAAATTGGCCAAGATGCCACACATTGCGTGCCATCAAGTCGACGGAAGGGCTGTTCGTGGTTAGTCTCATCAACTGGCATCACAATCCATTGGGTCGAGGGAAGGACGCATGTGTTCATGGTTCATTAGATTCAAACCGCCACCGCGCCGATCCCGCGCGGCTGCCCTACAATTCAAGACCTGGCCAATGCTTCTCGCTTCCTAGCGCGACAGAGTGTATAGCTTTTGTTGACAGAATATGTACAGCGCCCCTGGTCTATTTCTTCTCCTCGGGCTTCTCCTCGGGCTTCGGCGTCGGTAGCTTGAACGTTTCGGGTGTCCGGTCCACGCCGGCGCCAACCTGCTCCCAGGCGCTGGATCCTCCCTCAAAGTTGCGGAACGCCTGCGTGAGCTCGAGCGGCTCCGTCACGATGCGCTTCTTCTCCTCGTCCCACCGAATCTCGGTGTAGCCCGTGAGCGGGAAATCCTTGCGCAGCGGGTGGCCCTCGAAGCCGTAGTCGGTCATAATGCGGCGCAGATCGGGGTGGCCGGTGAAGAAGACGCCAAACAGGTCGTAGATCTCGCGCTCGTACCAATTGGCACCGTCGAAGAGCGGGGTGACGCTGGGCACCGGCGTGGCCTCGTCGGCGTACGTCTTGACGCGGATCCGCGCGTTGTGGCGGACGCTAAGCAGGTTGTAGACGACCTCGAACCGTTGGTCGCGGGTGGGGAAGTCGACGGCCGTGATGTCGCTGATCTGGGTGAACTCGGCGGCGGTGTTGCCTAAGAGAAGTCAGCCGTCGGTCAAGCATATCCGCAAAAAAATGGACCTACTCTTCAAGAAGGCAAATACGGGGATGACGCCGGACGGGGAGATGTAGATGGTCAACTCGTCCTTCCAGACGGAGAACTGCTGGACGTATTTTGGAAGGCAGCCCATGAGCCACGAGCCGTACTTGTGCAGGTTGTCGGCCTTGGACTGATACTTGTCGGCCGGGTTGACGAGGGGCGCCTTGAGGGTGCCGATGTGATCGCGGGGGGCGGCGCGGGGATTGCTGACGTCCTTGGGGACGTTGACGCTGTTGCGGGCGGTAGTCGCGAAACACCGCACCACGGCGTCGCTGCGAGCCGCCACTGACGGCTGGGCCGGCCGCAGCGCTGAGGCCAGGGCCCTGTTTCTGCAGAGCCTGCTGGCCATTGTTGGAGTCGGGAAGGCTGGGGGGCCAATTGATCGAAAATCAGCCGGTGGCCTTGATCGAAGACGCTGCTGCGGCGGCGGGCACTCGATTTCGGGATTGACGTCGAGCTTGGACTCTTGGAGCTTGGTCCCGTTCCGGCGGGCGACTCACGTGAACGGTCACGTGCCGTTGATTTTGATAATGCCTTTGAATTCCCGCCTTTTTTGACCGGGTGAATCAAGCCTTTCGCCTTGCCTGTGTGCTGTATGTAACTTAATAAGGCGGAAATAAAAGGTCGCCTGCAGAAGAACTGGGCGTTACGAATTAAATTGCAGCCGCGCCCTGTGCAGCGAAGCTCGAAACTGCGTTTTGCCTGCGGAACAGAGCTCCTTCTTTCCTCGCGTCTCCCATCATCCAACCACAGGCGGCGCGACACGTGCAACAGACCGCTAACCCCAAATCGGATTAGCGCCATCTCCCAGAACCTCGCTCGCAGGTTCTGCGGTCGCCTCCATTCCTCCTTTCAACCCTCGATCGATCTGTTCCCCCCCTTCCCGCCTAGTTTGCACCAAGCATCACAGCATTGCAGAGGATTCCCTTGTCCTCCTTGTAAATTTCTACAGGCGTTACCCAGAGTGATCATTTGTTTTATTTGCTTTCACCTCGCGATTTGCCCGCTGCATCAGCGACCCATAATATCCCCAGCAATCTGGTGTCTTTCCGCGCCCAGCATCCTTCCGCAACCCCAACAAACCGACCGACCGCTTGCTTCGATCGATCCGCTTCCCACCGCTGCGCGACCACATTGCCCAGTCCAGCATTCTGGCGCCGACCACCGACCGTCGCCATGGCTCCACAAGACACATATTTCGACGATGAGGAGGACTGCTGGTACGAAGCTTCCCCGGTGGTCTCACCGACTCGCCCTCGGCATCCTCTCGATTCCTGCTCCCGTCGAGTTACCCGCTGACCGCACGTGCCACAGCCCTCTCTGCATCGAGGAGTTCGATCTCTCCGACCGCAACTTCCGACCATGTCCTTGTGGATATCAGGTACGCGATGCTTGCTCTCCTGCGCAATCCACCGGCGGACTCTCGTGCTGACAGCTTCCAGATCTGCCAGTTTTGCTTCAACAACATCCGGACGAATATGAACGGGTTGTGCCCCGCATGCCGCCGCCCGTACGACGACAAGACCATCCAGTGGAAGGTCGTCACACAGGAGGAGTAAGCTAAGTCGCCTCGCTGGTGGATTCTCGCCTGCTGACAGCATTCAGGGTTGCCGAGTTCCGAGCGAATATTCAGAAAAATCAGAAAAAGCGCGCCGCTGAGCAGCGCCAGAAGGAAGTGCAGAAACGAGAGGCCGAGAAGGAGAATCGCAAGAACTTGGTCGGCGTTCGGGTCGTCCAGAAGAACCTCGTTTATGTGACAGGGTTGACTCCGACCGTTCGCGAGGACGAGTTGCTCAAGACGCTCCGCAAACCCGAGTTCTTCGGCCAATACGGCAACATCCTGAAGATCTCCATCAGCAGCCGCAAGGGCACCGACGGCCAAAACCAATCTCTCGGCGTTTATGTGACGTTCGAGAAGAAGGAAGACGCCGGCCGGTGCATCCAGGCAGTCAACGGATCTCAAAACGGCGACCGGGTTCTCAGGGCCCAGCTGGGAACGACCAAATACTGCTCGGCTTGGCTGCGCCACGAACAGTGCACGAATCGCCAGTGCATGTTCTTGCACGAGCTGGGCGACGAGGAGGACAGCTACAGCCGGCAGGATCTGTCGTCCATGAATAGCATCAACTCGCAGCGTCCTATTGCGAATTCCGGCTCCTCACGTTCCGCCTCGAGACAGCAAGCCCACCCCTCGCCGTCCCCGGCTGCCGCGCAGCCCATGGCGAGGAGCTCCAGCCGCGACGGATCCGACAACGGCGACGCCCCTGCTCTTCCCGCCTCGGCGAACTGGGCACGCAACCCGCAGGTCCGTAGCCGCCGGGGCAGTCACGCCACCAGTGCTGCGGCTCCCAGCCCTGCCATCTCGAACGCGCTGCCGGTCACCGCCGAATCTGCCGTGGAAGACGCGCCGCCGGAACCCCCCGCCGCTACGCCACCGGCTCGGGCTACCTCGGCTGCCGCTCAGAAGCCTTCCGGCACGCCAGTCGAGAAGGCCAAGCGTATTCCGCAGGATGCCCTCAGGTCCCTCTTGAAATCCCTCGAGGGCTGCTCGCTCGCGTGGCCCAAACTGGGTGGTGATTTGCCTCCCGATGAGTTCAACACGCTCTATCCTCCGCTCTTCGATGTCCGAGGCGGGATGCGGCGGCGTGCCCTGCGTGCCTCCTCCGAAGATGACAGNAGCGTCGAGGACCAGCAATCCGGCGGCGTCCGGGAGCCGTCGGAAGGCGAACCCGAGAGCAGCGGCAGTCTCGCTCTTGGCGGGGANCCCGAGGACCGCGANANTGGCCGCGACGGCCCCAGCTTTGACCCGCGCCGGGGCTCGCAGCCACCCATCCAGCGTGGCAGTACCGATGGGCTTTTCGGTCAGGCTGTCGGTTCAGCCTTCGCTCCGCCNGCCGCGAACCTGGGCTCCATTGGGGGCCGGTCGATGACGCCTCAGCAGCCCTCGTTCATGCGCCAGCCGGCGAATTTTGTCGACCACCTGTCCGCCCAGGCCAACTTGTTTCAGGGCCAGGGCCACAACCGCCAGGGTTCTCGGTTCAGTTTCGCCAACGAGGGGAGAGATACCGCTGCGTCGTCGACNTCTGTGAAGCTCGCCGCGAACCCCCGTATCATGGCGCAGCAGTCGTCCATGATGCCGTCTTCGTTCCACAACCAGCCTGGCGGCCAGTTCTACGCCACTTCCATGCCAGGCCCGCCGCCGGGACTCAAGTCGACAGGCACGCCTCCCGGCGTGTTTGGACAGCACGGATTCGGATCGGCCGCATTCGGCGGCGCCTCGAAGGACACCAACGAGATGCTGCAGCTCTTCCGCGGTCGNGGCGCTGGCAGCCAGGCGCATGATGCCGGAAAGCGTGAGTACATGTTTTCTTCATTTCCTAGCCAGTATCCATCCTCTACTTCCTCCACCCCAGCTCCTGCCTCGAACCACCTGGCATCGCTCTACGGTCCCCACCCCGGAGCCTTCCATGACATGGGTTCAAAGCAGAAGAAGAAGGGGAAGAAGCACAGACACGCTAACACTTCCTCCTCTGGGGGGAGTGGCCTAGTTGATCTTGCGGACCCGAGTATCCTGCAGGCGAGGATGCAGTCCCAGCAGCATCTGCAGCAACAGAGCAATGCCGGACCCGGACAGGGACTGTTCGGTGGCCAGTCGCAAGGTGGGTACAACAATCCCGGCATGATGTACAACCCGGGGTACCGTGCCTGGTGATCTCCCACAGAGGAGCACTTGAGCGCGCTGCGACCGCCACCTTTTGGCTTTTTCTTTTTCCTTTCTTTTCCTCTTATCATTTTCTGGGGAGGGGGCAACACTTGTTTTGTTTGATTGTCACATTATATATCACCACGGCGTCGGGGGCGGGGAGCAGGATGTGGATTTCACAACGCGGAGGCAATTAGGGGAATTGCGCAAACTCTTGACTCCATGGAGCATNACACAAGCGCCGGTTCCGACGGAGGAAGCCGCCTTGCATTTGGCGTCATTTGCATTTTTAGGGGACGGGGGCCTGCGCGAGGCTATTCGCAAACTCTGGGCTCCCTTTTGTCCCATTTTGCTTCCCAAGTCTGGGGCTTTGCATCGCCGGGGTCATCGGGTTTACGTCAGGCAAGCTCTCATCGTCTTCCTCAACAGGTTTCCCCCATGTACGTTAACTTGGGCCCCAGGTTTTGCACCGTCGGGGCTGAGGTGGCATCGGTGGTCAAAATAGAGCTCATTACACCGCGTTCTCATGAACGGTTTTCGCGCTTCACATTTTCCCGGAAGACGATGATGACAGTCTTGACGTAACCAAAGCCCTCCTGTATATAGCGGCGCTGGCTTGTTGTGTTGCTCCCTCCCCTCTCCCTGTCGAGGCGTTTCGCACTTCCCTTCGATTTTGTCATCACCTGCACTTCATCCTGTCCCGGATCAAGAGGCTAATCTTGGGTTACGTAGATGACGACTTTCTTTCCATGGACGACGTGAGGTCGAGCATCGACGCTCTTGTCGCCGACGAGCCCATCGACACCAACATCCGCCTCCCCCCCGGCGCTTTCGAGTCGCTCGGTCGCTCAGGCACCCCGTTGGTCCCGCCCGGGTTTTCCTTCCCCAGCGCGCATCCGTCTCCGGCTCTGTCTCACTCGTCTCTGCTCCTGCCGAGCGTGGGACGTCAAACCCCTCCGGTTGCGCTGCCCAAGGCGCCAGCCAAGCCCGTCGTCCCGGCTTCCAGCCCGCTCACGAAGAAGGCGAGCAGGCCTTCTGTGCCCGAGGCCAAGAAGGCCGTCAAGGCTCTGGCAGCCGAGAGCGGTCTGTCGAAGGAGATCGCCAAATCGAAATCGCAGAAGCTCTTGCAGGAAGAAGACTTTCCTGCGCTCAATTCGCCCAAACCTCAGCCAGCGACGCCGGTCCTCCAGCCCAAGGCAGTTGCCAGCAAAACCGCTGCGTCCACCAGCAAAAAGTCATCCGAGAAGCAGGCCGAGAAGGCAAAGGAGAAGGCAAAGGACAAGGGAAAGGAGAAGGAGAAGCCTGCCCCTGCACCCGTCGCAACGCCCGCCCCAGAAAAGAGCGAGACGCCAAAACCGGAGCCCAAGGTCGCGACAGACAAGGTCGCCGAAAAGGCGCCAGACAAGACGGCCGAGAAGAAGGCGGACAAGCGACCCATCCCGGGCATCTTGAACATCGCCGCGGCAGTCAAGGCGGCCCAACTAAAACATGTAGAGGCCCCGTCNGTGACNGAGAAGGCGGCAGCGGAGAAGGACATCGCGTTCCCGGCGCTCCCGACACCGACGCCGGTTTCCGTCTCATCTCCCCTCACGCGGGCGGCTCCAAAGACCCTGAGAGTGGTCTCGACGCCCAAGACGGAAACGCCNTCGACTCCGATTCTAGCGGCCCCCGCCGTGAGATCAGTAGCTGCGGCGGCCATTCGCCCCGAGACGCCCGTCAGCGAGCTGATCTCGGACAGCGCGTCCATCATCTCGGCTTCTATCTCCGCCTCTCGCACGGATTCTCCTCCGCCATCCAAGATTGGCTCGGCCCCGGTGCGGGTCACCACCAAGAGTCAACAGCGCAAGCAGCGCAAGGAGGCGCTGAAGAAGGAAACGGCGACAATCGCGACGCAGCCGGTCAAGGTCGAGACCACTGCCGAGATTGGCCCCATCGTTGGCCGCAAGAAGAAGCAAAAGAAGGAAAAGGAGAAGGAGAAGGAAAAGACGAGCAGTAAGACTGCCACTCCTGCGGCGAGCCGCCCTCAAACTCCCTTGGCCGCTCCTCCGACGCCCTTCAGGGAGATCAAGGAAGCCGTCGAGATCAAGGAGGCCAAGGAAGAGTCGTCGGCTTATCGATCGACGGCCAACGAGACGACCACACTGACGGATGAGCCGCCGCTGCACAAGGGCAGATTCGGTGACGCCAAGGGCAAACTGGGCGAGAAGCTGGACCGAGGCCTGGATGCGTCGACGCCTCGGACGCTGCCAACCCCTGCGTCCGTTCTGCACGACCTCCAGGCGGCCGGACTGGCCGACAACCTCGAGAGCCTGGCTTTCTTCCGGTCGGTCAGCGTCCAACTGGACAAGTCGCGCAGCGACACCAACCAGGCGGGGCTNCGGGACCAGGCGGCTAAGAACTCCATGACCCCGACCAAGTCGATCGTCACCGAGGACGACCAGGCGGCGCTCCTCGCCGGCAAGCCCGTGCGCAAGATGATGGACGGCACCCGCATCCTGCTGACTCCCAACGGCGATTGCATCCGCAATCTCAGCCCGGACGAAGAGGACCGCTTCCTCGACCTCCAACAGCTCGTTGCCGAAGCGACGGCCAGCCCCGCCGCCTTCGTCTCCTCCCGCCACGAAGCCGGCGGCGGCTTCAGCCTCATCAAAGGCCGCGCGGTGCCCAACGGCCCGCCCAGCTACTTCCCGCCCGCGCCCGGCGCGTACCCATCGGACCCCGTCAACAAGATCCAGCGCGAGGAGGCCATCTACTACATCAACCAGTACGTGCTGCCGCGGCTGAACCTAAACGCGAGGGACATGAGCCTGCCAAAGGCCATGTCCACCTGGACCACCGACCCGCGGGGCTCCGCCGCGCAGGCGGCCGCCGCCAACCTCAGCTCGGTCGCGCCGTGGCTGTACGGCGGCATCGGCAGCCCGGGCTCCTCCTCGACCCACCTGCCGCCGCTCGCCCATGACGACATGCTCGACGTTGGCGCCGCCCCGCCCGAGCTCAGCTACCCGGGCCCCGTCGGCGCCTTCGCAGACGACCTGCACCACGCCGCCAGCGCCGGCGGCTACCTCGACATCAATTCGCAGCTCCCCACCGTCGAAGAAGTCTT
>FJWA01003523.1_pt1 | contig 10107 bp, 13 predicted proteins | sample 1011891 | NCBI WGS metagenome assembly FJWA01 (sample SAMEA3912450, study PRJEB9761) | metagenome | biome: forest; material: soil | place: USA | collected 2011-06-22 | depth 0.1 m
GGCGGCGGCACCGTCAAGCCCAGCACCCTGAAGCAGGACCCCGCAGGAGCCGCCAACGTCGGCAACGGCCAGGGCAAGCAGTTCATCACCGGCGGGGGCACCAGCGACGCCGACTGCGCCTCGGGTTGCTGCGCCCTGGTGAACACGGGCGCTGAAAACTTCGGCATCTGCTCCGGCCCTCTTGCCAACACTCAGAACGGCAAGCAGGGCTGCGGCTTCCCTGCCGGCGGCCAGCGCATTCCGAGTTCCGCTTGATCGCGCTGGCGGCGTCGCGTCCAAGTCTGGTTCGAAGGGTTGAATGGCATGTCTTTTGTTTTCTTCTCGGTGCATGAGGCTCGTTAGANGCGAGGGCGGTGGTTTTAGAGATGGCAGAATGTCCCTCTTTCCCCTGTAATTCACATGTACCATTCTGTTAATATTCACCTCAAGTTGTACCTTGTCCAATCCTCTCTCTGCGCGCATTGTAGACAATCATACGTCTTATGACATAATTCTGCGTCCCCTCCCTCGCCTTGGCAGTTCACGTTCCGCGAGTCAGTTGACATCATCACAATCACTCGTGAAGCCAAGAAGCCAAGCGGTTTGAACGCATGTATTCTGTACAGAATACAATCATAGGTACGTACAAGCTCCANCCCTTGGAGCTTCNGCTGCATTGCAGNAATATAAACAGACGGCTGCAAATGGAACAACACGCGCTGTCAACAAACAAATCCAACCCAACCTGAATCACTCCACCAACCTCACGCGTCCGCGCCGACTGTCAAACTAGCAGCCGCCCACAACAACAATCACAAACGTGAGAAGTGTGTTTCACCACATCACCGCCGCCGCCACCCCAGCAGCCACCACCAGAGACAGGGAACCGACAGGCCGCACCATGCCAGCACCCGCCGTCTCGTCCTCGTCATCGTCAATGTCGAAGATGGCGTACGGGAGCGTGCCGGGCGGCGACGGGGTCTTGACGTTGCCGCCACCGCTGCTGCCATGGGCATGATGAACGGGTGCTGTGGTGGCTGATGCTGGAATCCATTTCAGCGTGCCGGTTCTGTTTTTCGGCCAGTCCTGGGCGGCATCATTGTTGGTATCAAAGGCGCGGGAGAGGAGGACTTTGGCAGACTTGGTGGGTTTCGTGGGCGTAATGGGTCCCCTCCTTGAGCCGCGGGCGAGGGCTGTGTTGGGAGGTGGGTTTGTTAGGCATGGTGTTGTTTGTTTACCTGTGGGGCGGAAAAGGGGGTGGGGTAAAAAAAAAAGGCAGAGGGGGAATGGAAAAACAAGTTACCTTCTGTGCAGATATTGATGGCCCATTTCCGAGAATCGCCAGTCTGCGAGCCGTTATGGCAGACGCTGCTGATGCCGCGCTTGGCACCAGACTTGAACGGCTTGCTCGAACACAGGCAGACAACGTTGGGCATGCCGTTGGGGAGCGGGGCACAGCCGAACGACGTGGCACGATTGACCATGTTGGCCATGATGGGTCGCTGTGGCAGGGCATGTTAGCAGACGGGTCCGGGCATCGATGGGTACGACAACAAAAACTTACAGCGCAAGTAGGCAAGCCGTCAACAATGGCAGCCACACGAGAAACAGGGGTAATCTCGGGGACTGGGGCCGCAGAAACACTGGGAGTGACCGCGGCCAGGATGATAATGAGGGTTGACATGGCCACCGGAGCTGGTCCCACGAGGGAGACGAGGCCGAGAAGCAGGCAACAGAAGCCAGTCACAAAGCCGAGGAGGAGGAAGGCAATAAAGTTGTCGAACTTCATCTTGAACAAATGTTGGCACAATGCTGATGGTTGAGCTGAAGTTTGTGTGGATGAAAGAACAACTGGAGGACTGGTTTAGGTGAACAACTTGGACACGGCGGACACGAATATATAGGTACCTTAGCACGAGATCCCTCTAGACAATCACTTTGTCACAATCACTCGAGCGGATCACGCGTGTTTTGGGTCTCGGGTTTACTGTGTACACGCACCACTCGAACTTGACGCGCTCCCCAGTGTAAACACTGAAAGATGGTGCATATGCAGAGATTTAGCTTCATCACTCCCAGAATATGAGTGATCTGTGAGCCTTCTGGCTTCGTCACTCGCCGAAAGCAGTGCATATGGACAATTCGAGCGACACTGCAGCGGGAGGCGCAGTTATCGCCCTTGTTTGGATCCGCAGCTGTTGAGAATCTCGCAGGTAACAGCTGTTTACCTCAGGCATGAGGTATTGGTAAACATAACAGTCCACACCACCCTGCAAGCGCAGATGTTCCCCGCGATCGGTGCAGAAGAGAACTCGTACCACTTGGAGCGTGCTACGCGCATGCCAGAAATAACGGGGGAAGACGACGGAGACAACCCGAAGGCGATCAAAGTGAAGATCTCGTACAGTTCTCAGCCCACNGTACTGATGGCTGCTGGAATCCAGTTGTTTGCTATCGTTCTGACCGGGCAACCCAGGGACGACTCAGGGGTAGCTCAGGGGTAGCTCCGGGGTAATGACACTCCGGTGTTCGACACTTTGGGGGCGCCTCCCAGGCTGTTCGAGGTATTTGGTCACAACACCATGCAAGACGCGCTGGGCATGATTTTGGTTGCGCGGCAACTCAACCTTGATGCAGACGGGGTTTCGTGCATTCCGATATGCCCGCGATGTAGAACAAGCGACAGTCGGGCTTTATGCACTGTCCGACTCCCGCAGCACCTTGCGGGCTTTGGATCTGATCATTACTTCCCGGTTCTTGAGCGGCCCGCACTGGCTACGACACGGCCGGATCTCCTCCTCGCCACCTACACGTAATGTGCGCGGGTGTGTTGAGGCCGGCCAAATGGTATTAGACTATATCTCCACCCCCTTTCCAAACCTTCTTCTCCTTTCGCTCGCTGCAGGGCAAACAAGACACAAATTCAAAGCGCCAACCATGTTGCCGCCACTGTCCGCTTTACGTCTCGCCTGCCTGTGGACTCGGGTCCTCGGCCTCCTTTTCCTTGCCGTGATCACCGCGGCGCGCGATGCACCACAAAACCTACGCGGCTTTTACGACGCGGTGCGGGCCAAGGGACGCTGCTCCAACGAGTTGGCAACTGGCTTCTACAGCAGCTCTGGTGGTCCAAACAGTATGTCGTGTCCCAACATGACCGGCCGCCTCAAGTACCGCACAAAACTGACCTGTGTGATCACCAGCCTTCAGCTACTGCGGCGACCACCTCAAGTCCTCCGGCATCATCTACCTCCAGGGCCGAAATGGCGCCCTCGCCAACATGGACGTGGACTGCGACGGCGTAGGCGGGGTGGGTGCCGACGGACGGTGCCGGCTCGAGCTCAGCCCGGACACGCAGAATGTCACGTCGTTTCGCGACACCGTGGCCGGCTACGGAAAGGGCCTCGTCGACCTCAACCCGTACGTGCACCCGTACGTGGTCTTTGGCAACGACCGTGGCACGAGGCACAGGGNNGGCTGGCACCCGTTCGACCCCACGGCGCAGGGCATGAAGGCGCTGAGCGTCATGGCCGTGGTGTGTCCCGGGTACAAGCTTGTGTACGGCATCTGGGGGGACACCAATGGGGACGACGGGGCCAAGCCCATGATTGGGGAGGCGTCGCTGGCGCTGGCGACGGCGTGCGGTGGAAAGAGGATCAACGGCGATAGCGGGATGGATGAGGACAATGTGCTGTTTGTGGGTTTCACTGGCGATGAGGCGGTTCCGGGCGCCAACGGGGCCAACTGGACTGCTGCCGACTTTGACTCGTTTGAGAGGAGCATCGAGAGCTTAGGAAACCGGCTGGTGGAGCGGGTTCAGGCGGCTGGCGGCTCCGGAGGAAACGGGGGCAGCGGAGGCAGCGGGGGTAACGGGGCCAACGGGGCCAACGGGGACTACGGCAGCTCCGATGCAGGTTCCGGAGCCGATGGGGGCTACGAGGGGGCGAGCGAGGCTTGGAATATCGGGCCGGCTCGCATGGCGGCGGCGGCTGTTGTGGTTTTGGGCGCGAGTATGTTGCTGCTTTGAGAATATCTGGGGACAATCCCAAGTCGATCTCGGGAAGACGATTCACGATTTCTCGGCTTCGCGTGCTTGTTGCCGTTTTGTTGTCCAAGCTGTCTTGAGCAAATGCCGAGACTTCATCCAGCCGGTGGTTGTCTGTTGCTCTGTCCAAAACTGAGCGCAACGCCGCGCCCTGTAGTATTAATCGCGCGTTGAGTCCAATTTGCTTGGCCATGATTGCCTAGGAACCGCTCCTTGCAAGAAGGATCGCGAGGGTCGCGGACGGGGTTGTGGTGACGTCCGAAGGGTTCGTGTCTGGTCTGTCAGCTGGCGAGCAGAGTGTTCCAGCTGACGCCGGCNGGGACCCTGAGAAACCCCCACAGCCCCACCCTCCAGCCCTGGATCCCAAAAAAATTCTGCTCCCACCCGAGCTTCACATCAGCCACCGCACCACCGCTTCATCGAGCCCACTCAAAGTCAACTTCAGGCCTCGTGCCGTCGTCGTTGGCTTTGCGTTCTTGCAATTCCGTGCTGGCCGTCCCGAATCATCACGTTCGCGAGACTTTTTCGATGCCGCATCGGACGCCACAGGTAAGATGTTCAGCGCGAGTTCGCGCGCTCATTGCATCGCAGCAACCCTCCCCAGTCACTCTCGGGCCGGCAACGGACCTCCTGGTGAGCCCCTCCTCCTCGGAGGGCCTTCTCTTCTCCGGCACGTCTTGTGCTGGGTCTCGGAAGGGGCTGGCGGTGGGCGGGAGGAGACCCCTCGTGGGTTTCTTCTCGCAATGGCTGCAAGACCAACTCTTCTGGGCCATCATAGTCCCCGCCTTCTGGCTGCGTTTACGCGGGTTCCACAGAGGCGAGGCTCCAAGTTTCCCGACATGATGATGCGTAGTCAGTTTCTGCTCGAAGAGCCGTGGTGGTGGTGTCTGGAGTCCTGCCCTGGAACGCCGAGTCGCGGGTCTTCAGAAAGGAACGTGTCAATTGCGGGGCTTACCGATCTGGGCCGATCGCAGGACGTTGCGTCACCATCCCCATCCGCAAAGCTTACATACCTGAATGGTCGGATCTCATTCCTCTGGTCCCTTGACGCATGCTCCCGGGCCGTCAATTCTCTGTGATACCCTGCCCTTGCGTTTGAAGCTACCCCCGATTGCTGCGTCGCCTCGATTCAACATACTGAAGCTCCTACGATGCCCGCCCAAGCCAACCCCTCCAAGTTCGGAAATCTGCCCCTGAGCACCAGCGGCCCGCTGGAATGTGCCCTCACGGGTACCGTCCTGCTGAACCATCCCTCGTTCAACAAGGGCTCCGCCTTCACCAAGGAAGAGCGCCTAGTCTTTGAGCTTACGGGCCTGCTGCCCCCGAGCATCCAGACCCTCGAGCAGCAGGTGCAGCGGGCGTACGAGCAGTACTCGGACCGCGCCGACGATCTTGCCAAGAACACCTTTCTGACGTCCATGAAGGAGCAGAACGAGGTGCTCTTCTTCAAGGTGAGACACGGCGGTGACACAGGGGCACGGAGTTGCACGAGGAACGTAGAGGGAGAGTGTGCGTGGCCGTTGACATGTGATTAGCTGCTGCTCGACAATCTCGACGAGATGTTCAGCATCGTGTATACGCCCACAGAGGGTGAAGCCATCCAGAATTACTCGCGGCTGTTCCGCAGGCCGCAGGGCGTGTTTTTGAACATCCACGATATTGACCGGGTGCATGCGGATCTGGCCAGGTGGGGGACCGCAGACGACATCGATTACATTGTCGTCACTGGTAAAACGTGCTCACGTCTGCCTTCCAGACCTGCGGCTGATACGAAGCAGACGGCGAAGAGATCCTCGGTATCGGCGACCAGGGGTGCGGCGGCATCCTGATCTCCATCGCCAAGCTCGTTCTCACGACCATCTGCGGCGGGATACACCCGGGCCGGGTGTTGCCTGTGGTTCTGGACTGTGGCACCGACAACGAGACGCTCCTGAACGACCCCCTGTACTTGGGTCTCAGGGAGAGGCGAGTGAGGGGGGACGAGTATGACAAGCTGGTTGGTACCTTCATCACGTCCGCGCGAGAGCTGTATCCCAAGGCGTACATCCACTTTGAAGACTTTGGCCTCCACAACGGTGAGTGACGGAACGGCGGAGACTAGACCCCTTTGCGCAAGGCAAGGCTAAGCGGAAACAGCACGACGGATCCTTGACAAGTGGCGGCCAGAAATCCCCTGCTTCAACGACGACGTCCAGGGAACTGGCTGTGTGACCCTCGCGGCCATACTTGCCGGCATGCACGTCTCGAAGCAGAAGCTGGGCGACCTCCGCTTGGTCGTGTTCGGGGCGGGCACAGCCGGTGTGGGCATTGCAGACCGAGTCCGGGATGCCATCGCGACGGAGCGAGGCATCACGAAGGAGGAGGCAGCGAAGCAAGTATGGTGAGTGGGACCCTCTCCAAGATGGCCCGCCATGCCGACTAAACCCCGGACCAGGCTCATCGACAAGCCGGGGCTCCTCACCACCCAAGTAGACGAGCTCTCTGAGGCTCAGAAAACCTACGCACGGTCAGAAGACTGGAGCGGAAAGAAGACAGGCCTGTTGGAAGTGGTCAAGGAAGTCAAGCCAAATGTCCTGGTCGGCACATCCACGGTGCCCGGGGCCTTTACTGAAGAGGTCGTCCGTGCCATGGCAGAGCATGTCGACCGGCCCATCATTCTCCCGCTCTCCAATCCGACGAAACTACATGAAGCGGTCCCCGCCGATTTGCTCTCATGGACAGACGGCAAGGCCCTCGTCGCAACAGGGAGCCCGTTCAAGCCGGTGAAGGGGGCCTGGGGACCAGACGGCGCTGAGGTTGAAGTCGAGGTAGGCGAATGCAACAACAGCGTCGTCTTCCCGGGGATCGGTCTTGGCGGCGTGTTGTGCCGGGCCAGGCTCGTCACGGACAATATGCTCATCGCTGCGGTGAGCGGAGTGGCAGAGTTGAGCCCAGCGCTGAAGGACGGCACGGCGCCGTTGGTGCCAGGGGTCGACGTCGTACGACAGGTGAGCGTCAGGGTTGCGCGCAAGGTGATCCAAGCCGCCATCGAGGAAGGCGTGGCGACAGAGCAAGGCATCCCCGAAGCCGAGGAGGAGCTGGATGAATGGATCAGGGAGCAGATGTGGGATCCCGTGTACAGGCCGCTCAAGCGCGTCGAGGCCAACTGAGGTTACCTTGGTTTTTGCACCGCGAGTTGGACGGTTGTTGGGACCTTGGGTTGGGTGTTGGGGCCTGGGGTTCGATGTTATTTAACTTGGGATCTTGGATGTCTGGAATCGAATCAGGTCTCCATTTCTTCAATTTGCCCCGCATTGGGAGGGTTAGGGTCCTGCCATTTCCGTCCCACCGCCTGCACGTGACCGCTCACAAATCCGGTAGGGTTTCCGGTACACACCAAAAATTATCGCGAATCGCGGTCAATTTCCAGGTGCCTCTGCTGTTTTCCGAAATTTCGACTCCCCCATCGTCAAGTCGCAGTTCCGCAACCCGACACTCACAATGGCCAAGATTTCGTGAGTACATGCCGTCCTATTGCTGCTTGCGCATTTCTCGATCAGCCACCGCCAAATGCCGAACCGCCGCTCTCCAGTGCTCAGGGAAATCCGGGGAGGAGGGGAAGTTGTGCGTGTCCGACAACGAGCCGGGCAGATTCACCGAGAGAGCGGCGGCCGACCGCATGCGGCAGCTATCGAGAAATGCTGGCAAATTCGAGTTTCTTTCCGCTAATGTCTGCGTCACAGGCGTGGTGCCCCCGGTGGCAAGCTCAAGATGACCCTGGGTCTCCCAGTGTACGTGCGATCCCGTTTCTGCCCGCCCGAAGACCAATCCCCGATCGATTGCCGCGACACGAATGGACGATACCGAACGTTGGAAGGCTCTGGAGGCTAACGGACAAACAGCGGTGCCATCATGAACTGCTGTGACAACTCTGGCGCGCGGAACCTGTACATCATCTCCGTCAAGGGCATCGGTGCCCGCCTCAACAGGCTGCCCGCTGGCGGTGTCGGCGACATGGTGATGGCCACAGTCAAGAAGGGCAAGCCCGAGCTCCGGAAGAAGGTCCACCCCGCCGTCATCGTCCGCCAGTCCAAGCCCTGGAAGCGCTTCGACGGTGTCTTCCTCTACTTCGAGGACAACGCTGGTGTGGTACGTGGTTTTCCGGGCGCTTGGGGACACAGAGGGCCATCCATTTGCGGCGGCCCTCTGGGACCCGGCGCTGTGCTGCTCCGGTTTCCGGCTGACGCTAACAACTCGCCAGATCGTCAACCCCAAGGGTGAGATGAAGGGCTCTGCCATCACCGGCCCCGTCGGCAAGGAGGCGGCCGACCTCTGGCCCCGTATTGCCAGCAACTCCGGTGTTGTGATGTAAGCGGGTTTCTCAGGGAGCGATGGGTTTTTGGCATTCGGGATTCGAGGGACGAACGATTCTGTCAACCGGGAATAATCTTCCGCCTCAAAAGAGGGAGATAGGAGGAGAGGCCGTAAAAGGCTCGGGCCGGATTGGCAGGCTTTGCATTTCTGGCTGCGGCGTGCTAGGGAGTCATACCACTGCATGATATACGGGTCAATTCAGAATCAGTTCTTCGAACCCAGGTCCTCCTGGTCCGGCCTTTCTGGGCAAGTGAGCTTGCAGCAGTGCCGCAGGGCGCTGTCGACAGCCTCACAACAAAAGTTGGATATCCCGCGACACACTACGAACTCTNCNCCCGGGCGACATCTCGACTCGAGCCAACGAGATTGGAATGGTGTTTGGCCTCTGCTAGATCCAGGGTTCCCGTTCTCGGCGGTCTGCAGCGAACTCGGCATGCTTGCTCCCACTCAGAACGCTTATACCAGTACTCCGATCCTTGCACTCCAGCACAACCGAGTGGAAATTCTCTGCCTGGCCTCACACAAACCCCCCCGCCCTCGCTGCACTGATGTCCACCAGCATGTCGAATCGGGCTTGGGTAGTACCCCGAAGCCCACACCCCGAATACCCTGAAGTCCAAGCCCCGGATACCTAGCCGTACTTGGGCGCACGGCCATCGACAGGGACGTCTTGTACCACCAGGGTCTTCCGGTCTCCGACCATCACCAGCCCTCCGCCACCAGGCTCTGCGAGCATGTCGGGGTCCATCTGTGCCGAGAACGCCACATCCCGCCGCGTCAGTGGCCCGCTGCCGCCACGCCGCAGTCGCCGGAAGGGAGGGTTGGCAAAGTGTCAGGGCGGGTTGCCGAATCGGGAGCTGTGGGCTCATGGAGGGGAGTATCAGTTTCGGAATTTAGGGGGGTGTCTATGGGTGACACTGCAAGGTTTTGATCTGATAAGTGGTCTCCTGCAGCTTGATTACCGGTAGATATACCTGTAGCCATGAGTACCGCGGTACAGGACGTATATCGGTAGCGAAGTGCCCCCCTTGCTGACGGTGTTCTCGGAGGCGGTCATCGATGAGAATAGACAACATGTAAAGAGGAGAGCCGCTCGGCCGAGGGGAATACTCGCTCCCTCTGGCAGGAATCCTATCTTGGCTCACTCCCCTACCTTGGTGCCACAATGGTTTCACCGGTGGTGATTTGGATGCAGGAGTTGGCAGCCAGGCGACTACCGACTACCTAGAGCAGCGATTTTGATACACAGCTGGTGTCTCTCAAGACCTCAACTTTCAGTCGAACTCCGCTCTTCTTCGTCTGTAAACGACCGTCTAAGAGAGCGACTCACGGTTCCTTGAGTCTCTTCCCTTCGTCAGGTGGACACGGTCTGCCACAACATTGATGACAAACTCAGCTCAACCACTCCCTTTTCCTTCCGCACAACCTTGGCGTTGACCGTTCGCCGATATTCCTTCTCCCAATGCTCTGCAAACGTCACACTCTCAGCCACCTTGACTTCATGACCCGGTTTGAATGGCCACTCCTGCTCTCTCACGCCATATTTATACCCCGTCTCCTGCTCTTCCTCCCCATCTGATGCNGGGTTGACAACCTCCACTTGTATCACCCTCCTCCCCTGAGTCCCCTCCAAACTCTCCTTCGAACCAGGCACACTAACCTTCACCAACCCGGGATGCTCCCACACTCTCCCCGCCTCCTCAACCAACAGCCCCTTCCCCTCACCATTACCC
>FJWA01004504.1_pt1 | contig 10097 bp, 5 predicted proteins | sample 1011891 | NCBI WGS metagenome assembly FJWA01 (sample SAMEA3912450, study PRJEB9761) | metagenome | biome: forest; material: soil | place: USA | collected 2011-06-22 | depth 0.1 m
GGGTTGGGGAGTACCAAGCTGGGCGGGTTGCTGCAGGAGATTAGGGTCGAGAGCGAGATTGGGCAGAGGGAGAGCGGGAAACAGAGCCTCAAGAACGTGGGCAAGGTGGAGAGGTTTGTGTTGGAGCAGGTGAGGAGGATATTTGAGGAGGAGTTTGTATACCCGAGCTTCTGGACATTTTTGGTCTAGATACGAGTGAGGTTGGGCCGGTCACGGACGGAGGGAAAGCTGGTTGGGACGACGAGCTCATGAGAGGGTGCTCTTGAACCCCTGGTACGCCGAGTTGATGTCTAGTTCCAACTCTCGGGCCTGCTCTTCGCTCAACTCCTCTGTCGCCTTCATCTGATTCAAGGTGATCAGCCACTGCACAATCTTGCCCCTGTTCTCGAAGTCTCGGTCCGTCACTTTGTTCACCGACTGGATCACGTCGGTCAAGAGCGGGTGCAGTTGGTCCTTCGCCAGCAGGCCCAGTCGCAAGGCATCCAGAAATGTGATGAAATCCTGCGTTGCCTCCAGGATCAGAGTGCCGCTTGTGTTTCCGGCCGCAGCGGGCGCTGACGCAGCACCAGAGCTTGCCGTCACGGCGGTCGAGGGCATGCCGACGCGTATCCTCTCGGTCGCGCGGGGGACCTCGAGCTGTGCGAGCACAACGGTCAGCCACCATGGCCACTCGGTTCGAGGTGGCGGCGAGACATACATCCCACTCGGCCTTGAACTCCTCCAGGCCCACAAACGCCCTCGCCACGGTATCGTCGGCGACCAGCGACTTGTACTGCTTCAGCGACCGCTCGCAGATCTCGGTGTAGTCGGCTTCGGGGATGGCATCCTTGAGAAACGCCTTCTCAAGCTCGTCGAGCGTGACGATGATGCTGAAGATCTCGGCGAGAGAGTCTTGCAGGTCGCGTTCGGCACGGGTATCGGCAAGCTTCACCTCCTAGTCATGCGTGATCCCCGTAAGAACAGTCAGTCAGCGCTCTGGAGGTGCATGCGGGGCATTGCAGCTCCCAAACGCACCTCGTCCAGGTTGATGGTTGCCGAGAGTGTCGAGTTTGGCACATAGCTGTGCGGTGTCGGCGCGTATGGCTGCTGCGGTATCATCTCGAGGGTTGTAAGCTGCAGACGCGCATACTCGTGATGGCGGATGGGATGGATGACGGCATCGCCCAGGGATGCAGCGAGCGAGGCACAACACAGCTCCCGCCAAGGGAAAGAAGGATGGTGGGGCACTTCAGTGGAGGGGCTGTGTCCCACCGGCTACGCTACACCGTAAAAAGGCTAGCTCCACTTGATAACATCCCGCGATAAGCGACCCTGGTCCGCGGACCTGGAAAAAAAAGTTCTGGGATTTCATCGAGTCCCGGCGCTCCTGTACCAGCAGCACCCATTGCCTGGCCAGATCCGACGCCGCATTCCAGCGCAATTGTTGCCCAAGATGGCGACCTCCAAGAAGAACCTAAAGGCGACCAAGAAATTCGAAAAGCACCACCTCAAGGGCGTGCTGGAAAGGAGGAAAGTGGTGGCCAAGATCAAGCAAAAACAACAGATCTCGGACAAGAAGAAATCCAAGCGCGCGCAAGATGCTGAATTCTACAAGGGGCCCGACGGGGAGAAGAAGCCCGTCAGCAAGAAGCCCGGCGCCAAGGCCAGCGAGATGAGCGTCGACGACTTCTTCAAGGGCGGCTTTGAGATTCTAGACACCAAGTCCGAGGCGAACGAGAAGACAAAGTCGGCCGCACAGCTGGGGAAGCGCAAGCGGGGCGAGGCCAATGCCCGGGAGGATCACTCGGAGGGGAGCGGCAGCGAACCTGAGGTCTCGGGCGACGAAGAGTCTGTGGCCAGCGACGACGAACCCGAAGCCGGCGATGCGAGCGACGACGAGGAGGACCTTGGCATGTCCAAGAGCGCCATGGAGGCGCTCGCCGCGAACGACCCAGAGTTCTACAAGTTCTTGAAGGAGAACGACCCCGAGGCGCTAGACTTCGACGAGAACGCGGATCTTGCCGAGGTCGACGAGCTCAGCGGCAGCGAGGAGGAGGAGGATGAGCAGCCCAAGAAGAAGCAGAAAAAGGACAAGAAGGCTGCCAAGGAGGAGAAGGACGACCATAACCTCACTCAGGCTATGGTGGCCAAGTGGACGACGGCGATCGACGAGACACGCTCCCTGAGGGCCGCTCGCCAGCTCGTCATCGCTTTCCGCTGCGCCGCCCACCTGAACGAGACCGACGAGGAGAGCCCGCAGCGGTACGCCATCACGAACCCGGAGGTGTTCCACGACACCGTTGTTGGCGCGCTCAAGGGAATCCCCGAGGTCCTGCACCACCACATCCCGGTCAAGGAATCCGCCTCTGGGAGGGTGTACATTCAGACCGAGGGGAAGAAGTTCAAGACGCTGTCGATGCTCATCAAGAGCTTCGCCGCCTCCATCATCCGTCTTCTGGGTACGCTCTCGGATGAGGCAACGCTCAGACTCACTCTCTCGGCCCTGCAGCCACTAGTACCATATCTTCTGTCGTTCAGGAAACTCCTAAAGATGTTGATCAAGACGGTCGTCGCGTTCTGGTCACAGTCGGCGAGCACCGAGACCACCAGGATAACAGCGTTTCTGGTGATCCGGCGTCTCGTCGTGATCGGTGACAAGGCCGTCAGGGAAGTCGTCCTCAAGGCCTCCTACCAGGGCCTGGTTCAGGGCAGCCGCCTCACCAACGTCAACACCATCCAGGGCATCAACCTCATGAAGAACTCGGCCGCCGAGCTGTGGGGTCTCGATCAGAGTCTCGGCTATACCACCGCCTTCGCCTCGGTCCGCCAGCTCGCCATCCACCTCCGCAACAGCATCGTGAACAACAAGAACGACTCGTTCCGCGCCGTCTACAACTGGCAGTACGTGCACTCGCTCGACTTTTGGTCGTGCGTCCTCTCGGAGCACTGCAGCCCCCTCAAGGAAGCCGAAGCCGGCAAGGAGAGCCAGCTCAAGCTCCTCATCTACCCGCTCGTCCAGGTCACCCTCGGCGCGATGCGCCTCATCCCCACGGCACTCTACTTCCCTCTCCGCTTCCAGCTGATCCGCTCCCTCTTGCGCCTGTCGCGCGCGACCGACACGTACATCCCGCTGGCCTCGGCCCTCCTCGAGGTCCTCAATTCGGCCGAGATGAAGAAGCCGCCCAAGTCTTCCACCGTCAAGCCCCTCGACTTCGCCGTCGCCTACAAGGCGCCCAAGTCGTACCTCCGCACGCGCGTCTACCAGGACGGCGTCGGCGACCAGGTCGTCGAGCTGCTCTCCGAGTTCTTCGTGCTCTGGGCGCGCAGCATCGCATTCCCCGAGTTCGCGCTGCCCGTCGTCATCAGCCTGAAGCGCTGGCTCAAGGACAGCCGGCGCGTCGGCAAGGGCAACAAGAACGGCAAGCTGGCGACGAGCCTGGCGCTGCTGGTGCAGAAGCTCGAGGCCAACGCCAAGTTTGTCGAGGAGAAGCGGGCCAAGGTCGACTTTGCGCCCAAGGACCGCACGCAGGTGGACGCCTTCCTGAAGGACCTCGAGTGGGAGCGCACGCCGCTAGGCGCGTTTGTCGTCTCGCAGAGGAAGCTGAGGGCGGAGAAGCAGAAGATGGTGGAGGAGGCGCGGAAGGACGAGGATAAGAAGAGGAAGGAGGAGGAGCGGGAAAAGCTGGAGAACGGGGACGGGGAGGGTGGTGATAGCGATGAGGAGGAGGGTGATGGGGAGGAGGAGAACGAGAGTGAAGATGAGGAGGAGGAGGAGGAAGAAGAAGACGAGGAAGAGGAAGAGGAAGAAGACGAGGATGAGTAAATGTCTTATATCTTTACGGCAGAGCAGAATCTTTCCGCACAGGCGTTGTTGCGCACGTTCGGATACATCAGTTATCAACACGTTCCTTGTTGGGCGCAGAGCTCTAGGCTCAAAAACAAAGGGTATTCGATTGTTAACTGCATGTGCCCTATCTCAACTCTTTGTTGCCTCACCTCCAGTTCGAATTCTCGTCCAGGGGCTCGTCGAGGGGCGTCGGGTCACAATATTCGAGCCCATCCTGGTCATTATCCACCATCTTGATCCCCATCCCGCCTTCCTCGTCGCTATCATTTTCGTCATCGTAATGGTCTCCCACGCTGTAGCTGTGAGAGGACGTTAGGACAGGCGGCGCTGGGTTTTGAGAAGCCGGGAGCTGAGACGGGGGCACGACAGGAGCGGAGGCTGAAGAAGTCGACCGGACTGGAGGGTTGAAAGCCGGCGGGGATTTGTTGACTGTCTTTGGGACCGTGAACTTGGTGTCAGGGCGCTCAGAGGGGGCGGGTTTGGGCACGCTTGGGGCGAGCTGAAAGCGAGATTGCGGCTGGAGAGTGGTGGGCGTGGCAAGTTTTGCGGTATTGCTTGGGCCGGGCGGCGGGATATCTGACAGATCGAGGCCCAGCAGATCGTGAGTGACGGAGACAGCCGACGGTTTTGCCCTCGTCACGGTCGTCCGTTGTGTATTAGGCCTGGACAGACGCGACTGAGGGTCTGGAGTCGCCCTGTACCCAGGGGGCGGCAGAGGCTGGTGCTTCTTTGAGGGGCCTGAGATGTCGAGGGCATGAAGCTCGAGGAGCTCCACATTAACCCTTTCCTGGTCGTCGAGCTTGATCATGTCATCGTCCTCTCCAATCGGCCCATCGGCGCCCTTGGTGACGGGGATGCCACATCTGGCGAGAATCCTCCCGATGAGTTTGGCGTACCGCATGTGACCCTGAACCTCATCGCTGAGGTTCAGATTTTCCACGCCTTCAACGTCCTTGATCTCCTGCAGGCCGGCAACGCCGAGCTGGATGGAGGTTGCGCGGTAGAGGAAGGCGAGAAGGAAGTCGTTCTCGGAGTAAACGTTGAACATTTTCCCCGACACCACCGTGCGCATCATCTGCCAGTGTCGTCTGTTAGACGGGACAGGGGCGCCGATGAAGACGACGGTATCAACCAAACCAAAGGCTCGCCGGGCTGCCAGCGAGCGGAGGCACGAGTAGATGACTCTTGCGCCGAGGGAGTACCCGATGAGTGTAACTGGGCGCTCGCCCTGGACCTTGTTGATGAGGGCGTCTGCTAGAATCTCACCCGCCTTTTCCGACCTGTTCTTGGCAAGGCTGAACGGATTGTCCACGCCCGCCGCCATTGACACGAGATATGCCGGCCACAAGGCCGACCATAAGGTTGCCAGCACTGTTCTCTTGAGGATCTCAACTTTGATCGAGGTCCAGGCGTAGGAAGAGACCAGGTCCTGTAATGTCTTGCCGAGCCCCAGGAGACTGTTCATCTCGTATCGCAGTGCGAAGGCTTCAGAGTCATCGCCCAGGGCACGCCATGGCTTAGTGACGTCTTCCTTGGTGCCTAACCATCCGTTGATTCCGATGGCCACGCGGAGGCGTCTGTCATTTTGGCTGCTGCCCCTTGTGCCCCATTCGTCTTTCAGGGGAATGAAGCGAAAGTCTTCCACTTCTTTGGCATACTGGTCGACCATATCGCCCTGAACAGGAGGTGAGCTCAAAGCCCAATAATGGTGTCGATCAAGGGGCTTACCGTCATTCTGGCGCCAAAGGCGCCAAATAGTGTCCCTACGAGAAGAGGATTCATCCAAAACACACCAAGCAGCGATGCCACGCCTCCCAGGCCGACGGAACCCATGATGCCACCGATGGCGCCGGCAACCACGGGAGCAGCAAGGCCGCCCGTGACTCCTATGAGCGCAGCTCCAGCCACAGACGCGAGGCCAACCTTCCAGTAGCGACTAGACTGGTTCTCCTGCTTCCGCTTTTCGGCCTCGGCCTCGGCAGACATAGTCCGCTGCTGCCGCTCGGCTTGCACGGACCGCTCGACAAGCGACACGGCAACCTCGACCTCTTCGAGGTTCAACACGGCCAACGGCAGCGCCAAGGCGGACGTGAGGTACACGGCCAGGGCCCTCGAATGGGCCGAATAATGCCCCGTCGACAACAGCACCAGCAGCACGCAAGCAAGCGCCTCCTTGCGGTCCTCCTCGGGAATCGTCACCAGCCGCGTCGGGACGGGATGCCAATGGGCCTGCAGACGCGCCACGGCCTGGGCGGGGTCTTCTTCCTCGTTTTCTTGTCCTTTTGCCCCGCCATCACCGTCCTCGGGCCAAGCACCCCAATCATCGATCAGACTGGCCCCGTGTCCGGCAGAGGAGTTTGTTTTGCTTTGCTGCTGCTGCTGCTTCTGCTTCAGCTGCTGGGCGACCCTTTCGGTCCGCTTGCGGCGTTCTTCGACAATGGCGGCATCGTCGGGGGTGGAGAGCAGCTCTTTTAGTTGACCCATGACATCCTTTCGCCAGGCATCGAAATGCTGGATGGCGGCGGCCCGGAGGCGCACGACGGAGGGGTTGGGCGGGGCCGAGTCCCCAACGTCTTCTGCGGGGGTGATGATGCTGTTCTCGGCGGACGGGTCAATCAACAGCGGGGCCGCACCAGAGTCCCCGGCGGGCTCGTGGAACTCGAGCTGGGCACGCATGAGGGCGGTGATCTCGACGAGCAACGTGTACAGGGCCTTGCGCCGGGCCAGGTTCAGCACGGCCAGCACCTGGCGCGGTTCGCTGGCGAGGGGCGCCATGCTGCGTCGAGCTGTTGGTAACGTGATGATTTGGGGCGATGTTTTGTCACATTGGGAAGAGACATCTCTGCTCCCTAGAACCAACAGCACCTTGCACCTCCATGTCGCATTGTCAGAAGAAGGATCCCGTGTGTTGGAGGAGGAGAGGGGAAACGCAGGGTTGGATCGGCGAATCAGGTGTCAAGATGGTTCAAAACGGCATCGGCAACCCTAAATTCGACAAACTGCTCCTGCGTGCACGGTGCACCCTGCTGCTTTCTGTGCTTGTTGTTCCGTCTTGTTTGACGAATTTCAAGTGGGGGGGTTGAAGCTTCAGAAGACAAAGCTTGCATATTTGCCCGGGTTGTGCATGTCCGGAATATCGGCATCTCAGCCTCGAGTCAAGAAAATCCGCCAGCAGCTCAGAAGGCTCAAACCTCCCGCTGCTGCAGGGATCCGTATCTGAGCTGAGGTGCCCTGGTCGCGTGAGATACGAGCTCAAGCTCTTTCTTGCCAGCAGGTCCCAGACAAATCAGGAGGCAGGACGTGAAAAGGAGGGGTCTACTAGTGCCTCGTAAGGAACAACAATAATACCAACATAGTAGCAAAGGCCGCTGGAGGAAATCCTCCGCGTAGGTACATCCAAAGAAAAGCTGCAGAGGGGCAAAAACTGCAAAAACTGCCTGGTTGCCTGGTCGGAGCCCGAGCCATGAAAAAAAACCAGTCTCGTCTCGAATCGGCGGCGAGTGCTCCGCTCAGCCCAGCTGCGTCACCTCGGTAAAGTCCGCCCAAATCGGGCACAGCTGCTTGCGATCCCGATTCATCCGTTGCGCGATGCCTCAAACTGCTCTCAAAGTGCCTGGACCCGTCATCTTCCCGTCAGCTTCGCGATCAGGGGACCCCCAAGAACAGCGGACGCTAATAGGAAAGTGGCTCGAGTGGGCGACCCTTGCAGACTGGCGCTCCACTTGGGGCATCCACCCAGCATCCACCCCCCGGGGCCAAGGCACCCAAGCCCACGGCAGGACTCTTGGCACTCAAAACCGGCGTCCGCCCCGGTGCTTGGCTTTCCCGGGTTCCTCTCTCTCTGTGCTATGCAGCCTGGCCAAGTGAAGCTCGGAAGTTCGGACGGGCCATTTCATCCGCCCAAAATTAACCAAGCCATTTCCGTCGCACCGCCTCACCCACCTCTCCTCCCTCAGCGCCTCCGGCACCCAGGCGGATTGCCTGCAATGGTCACGCTGCGGGACCGCCATTAGCAGCAGTCTCCGACATGTCCGACAATGTCATTGTGTGAGTTTCGGCCCCCCTCTCGCGGCGCCCGCCTCCCGCCTCGTCCCGCCTCGCCTCACAGACGATCTTGGCGATGGGCTCCAGCGAGTCCAGCCTCGAGGTCTCGGCCTCTTGGCTGAGCCAAGCCTTTCGCCAAGCCCGGGGTACCAAGGCGCCAGATACAGAGCCCCATCGCTGACGTCTCACAGCCGTTGATGAGATCCGCAATGTCATGTATGTCTCTTCTTCTGTCTCCTGTCTTCCGGGCTCCTTTATTGATTGCCCTGCGTGCGTGTGCGCGACCATCCCCCTCTGCTGTCACCGACCTTGTCGTCATGCAGCCGCGCGCGCCCCTCCAACCCCAACCTGTGTCCCCAGTGATGACCCCCGTCCCCGTCCTGTATCACCATCGTCTCTCCGATCATTCCCAAGCACAACATGCAGCAAAGTGCCCCTGGCTTTGATCATACCAAGGCTGGTCGATCCTTTCTGTCCCGGCCGGGCTGACGAGATGTTAGTCTTTTGTTCAGCAACCCATCATGGAGGGGGGTCGGTACCGTCTCGAGCACCGTCATTAGGAACATCACGGCTCTCTCGGTATGTCGCGCACACTTATTCCACGCCCCGTCAAGGACCCTTCTGACCCCCGAGAATCAGAGCCAGATGGCCTACTCGGCCCAGTTCCCGGGCAACGACACCACCGTCTTGTCCACCAGGTATGCCGCCACGTGGAACGGCGCCATCTCCGGGCTGCTCTACGTCCCCGACCTCCCCGCTGGCGACCCCTGTGTTTCCGAGGTGGCGGCACATGTGCCCCTGACCGTCGTTCGCCAGTCGGACCTTCCGCCCACCAACTTTCATTTGATCGCCATCGCGCCCTGGGTGAGCGGCCACTGTGCCGACATCTACTTGGGTGCCGCCGCCACGGCTCCGGTCCGAGCCTTTCTCTTTTACATGCCGGGCGATGCCTCTGCTCCGGCGCCGCCGGCCGACTCTTCCGATTGGTACATCCAAGACGGCGCCGACTGGATGGCCAAGACCAACCACCCCGTGTTTGGCATCTCTGGCATGGCCGGCGAGCTGATGATGCAGCACCTAAGCCTGTACTCGGGAAACATGAGCGAGGTGCCATTTGGCCGCAACATCACCGAGCGCTTCCTGGCCGACACCGAAGATTATCTCCGAATCTGGACTGAAATCGATGTCAGCACGACGCCGATGGCGATCGGCACCTGGGTCTACTTCCTCATCATCCTCGGCGTTCTTTTCGCCGTCATTGCCTCGACATCATTGCTTATGCATTTTGCCCAAAGCCGCCGCCGCGCGAGACTGCGTCGCCGTGTCATTACCGGGGAGGTCAATCTGGAAGCCATGGGGATCAAGCACCTCACCGTACCCATGCGCCACATCCAAAAGTTTCCTCTATTTACGTACCACTACGAGCCAGACCTCAGCAGCCCTCCGCTATCTCCACGGTCGGGGAGGACCGCGCGCTCCCGGACCCGAACACGTAGTCTGGATCAAACAGAGAGCGCGGCCCAGCTGGCGCGGCCAGCCACCATCTCCGAGTCCGGCCCGGCCAGCCCGTTTGCGCCATCTACCGCCGCGACAGACTATCAGCCGACCTGTGAGATCTGCCTCGAGCCCTTCGAAAACCGGGTGACGGTCATCCGCGAGCTCCCATGCGGCCACATCTTCCATCCCGAGTGTATCGACGAGTTCCTGCACGAAATCAGCTCTCTCTGCCCGATATGCAAAGCCAGCATGCTTCCCGAGGGCCACTGCCCCAAGGTCACCAACACCATGGTGCGCCGGGAGCGTGCCATCCGACGGTTGCGGGGCCGCGTTGACGAGCAAGACGACGACGAGGGGCCTGACGCAGCAAAGCCCCAAGCTTGGTGGGTGGCTGCCAAAGGCAGGCTGTTTGGCGCGGGCGGCGGCCTGCTGTCACAGTCCACGTCGACCGAGCTGCAGGAGACGCAACCGACGCCCAAGAAACACACGCCGCGGCGAGTCCGGCTGGAACCGCGCCCGGACGTCCAGGAAGAGGTTGATGCCCAGGGGGCGCCGACAGCCTTGGCACGGGAACGGATGCGCGAGCTGGCCGGGTTTGAGCCGGACTACGGGGAGGGCGGCTCGTCGCGGTGTAAGTTCCGATCATGTGCTCTTGGGACTCGGTTCACCAGGAGGCTGACAAACCATCAAGGGAAACGGTTACGCACCAGAATATTCCCGGGCTTTTACT
>FJWA01003570.1_pt1 | contig 10094 bp, 16 predicted proteins | sample 1011891 | NCBI WGS metagenome assembly FJWA01 (sample SAMEA3912450, study PRJEB9761) | metagenome | biome: forest; material: soil | place: USA | collected 2011-06-22 | depth 0.1 m
TCTGTTGCTCTCCGGCACTGTTGTGTGGCAAAGGCATTCGGGCTGGCGTTGGAAGTCGTGATGGACGGCTCGGTTGCGGTGGCGCGGAGTAACCTTGGTCTCCTTGCGCCGAGGCTGCGATCTGTCGAATCTCTCCTTTGCGTCACTGAAGCCATCATGGTAAAAACGATGTGATGGTGGGTGGTTGTGTTGCTGGGTTGGTGAGTCGCTGGCGTGTTGAGGTGGTTGTTCGTCGAGGAAGGTTGTTGGGTGGGTTTGGCTTCCAACACAGCCGGAAGAGTTGAAGGTTTAATTATGGTGAAAGCTAGGTAATCACAGGTTGCTGACAGAAGAAGGGGAGAAAGAGGAGGGGNTATGTGCGATATCCAAGGCCGCCGGTCAAGACTTATTAAGACGGAACCCACTTGGGCTGAAATGCGATTCCACTCGGTATGCCGGGGATGACTTTACGGTTTCAGTGACGGCACTCGCAACATTGCCACTTGTCAGTCCATGGTACGAGAGCCGGATGGCAAGGGAGGGCAAGCTAAGCCATTCCGGATCTGTTGTCCTTTGCCCCAAGGAAAAGCACATCAGTTGCCCCCCTGGCCGGCCTGGGCCTTGTCGACCTGGCACACGCCCACCCACACCCACCAGCCCTGCGCGGGTGACTGGGCTCGAGATGGTGGTCTCCGCAGCTGCCTGGGATGGACGTTCGCGGGCCGTGGGCCACACGAACAAGGTACCACCACACCATGTGCTGCTGACGGTCCCATCCTCGGGTTCTTGGGCAGCCAGCAGAACCGCCCCGAGTGCCCCAAGTGCCCCAAGTGCCCCAAGTCAGCAGCACCTGCAGACCGGTGTCCCACTGTCCAACTGTCCCGCAGCGGGGGGTTGCGCCAAGGGTGGCCCCGTCAGGCTTCGAGACAGTCCCGGGGTGGGGACGGCGAGCAGCGCCAGCCATTCAAGTCGTGACACTTCAGGAGGTCTGGGGCTGCATGCTGCAGGCGGTGCATGGGGTGTTTTGGCGGGCCCTCTACTATGTACAAGGATTGCATCCATTGGCGACGTGGATCACAGGGCCAGCCCAGATCTTCCAGGACCAGAGACTTGGCCGGGCCAAGAAAAGCCGAATGCGGGCCAGCTCTGCGCCAGGAACCTGTCAAGGAAGAAAACGGGCCCCAGCGCGGAATCCCAGGCTTTCCCAGGCACCAACCCGGTGATCGTCGGTTCACTGGCACCAACCATCGTTGCCCAAAACGGATGCCCCAACACACAGCACGCAGCTAAGCTCTTTGGGACGGGCGGACTGGCCAGCTATCATTTCTCTCGATGGCCTCGTGACAGTCCCNGATCTCGTTCCAATGNCGGCTCGATGATTAGCTGCCCACCCTCCCTGGCCTCCCACCACACCATCTCGTGTGGGCCTTGACTTTCACCGGTGCTGTGACGCAACCACACCCCCTCGTCCACCACACCCCTTTGTCTACACTAGCACACCACACCTTCGATCCCCGTGGGACGGCGGGAAGCGGGACGCAGATGGGATTGATGATGGGCCATGATTACCTACATAGTACAGCACANCAACGTTGAACTTCCCTGCTTCGGGCGTTGCAGTGGTGCCAATTGCACCAACAAGAGCGTTGTTGGAACAAATGTCTCACAGCCACAAGAGACACCAGAAACAGGGGCCGAACAACCCGTTGCATTGCCGGGTTTCGCTGCAAGCTTCTTCTGCCCCCCAGGTTGCCCAACAGTTCGTTAGCGCTGCCGTCCACATCCGCTTCTCCCCTGCTTTCCACGCGGAGCGTGGGGAACGAGACACTTTTCCGGCTGGACAAGAGGACAACACAACACCGCCATCTCCAGCTCGTCCCAGATGGGAACAACAAACTGACCAAACAGAGAAAAATCCCCGCCCAAAGAAAAAGAAGAAAAGCCCTGCGCGATTTTGCCCACCGAATCACGTCGACCAAGCTGCGCCCCCAAGACATGAACCACCACTCACGCAAAACAGGCCTTCCCCGGATCCGGATCGTGTCACCATCGCATCAGGGAGGGAATGAAGCAGACAAAGTTTGGGACTACCAAGGGGGCGGGGGGTAAAAATTGCCAGAAAACCAAGCCCAGCCATCCCAAATCGGGTGCGCCTTCCGGCCCTGCCGTCCGATGTCAGCGAGCATTTCGCGGCCCCTGGCCAGTTCCGCTTGCTGGAGCGCTTGGGAACGGGACGGACAGGGCATGGTGGACAGCAGCAAGCAAGCGGACATCACGTCATAAGTCGCAAGGATTCCAGGAGTGCGGGAGAAACGCTGTCGAGGGCGCCAACTTCCTGCCAACTTTTGAATGATTCGAAGATTGCGANGCNTTTTTCCCGGGGCAGGACGCAACATGACACGCGACAACATCTATCTGTCTTGCCTCGGTACCATGATGGGAGGACGCCTCGGTCGCCAGGGGACGGCATCAGCCCAAGGCGCACCTGGGGTGACATGGCATGACAAGCGACCTTGACGAACAACAACCCCCGTGTTGATCGACATGGCGCGCCCACGTCACGGGGAATCTGCAGTTGGAAGCGAGCGCGTGACAACAGCACAAGGATTTTCTTCTCCTTTTCTCTACACAGTATCTGCTACCGGTATTTGTTTCCCGTGGGGGCCCGTGGTTCCTGTTGAAAATGCCTCTGCGGGAATCTCAAACACTCGGACCGGATCGAGGGAAGGGGAGGGGGATGGGGGTTGACCAGACAGCCAATCCGCTCTTATCGAGTGCACTGTTTGGCCCGTGGCACGGGATCGAAACGACATTGGCTTGCCCGCTGACTGGATCCCGCGCGGGTCGCAACGGCACGAGTGGGTTGATAAATACCCCAACAATCTGCAACTCCGAAGCTGCAGAGGACGAGTCTTGGTTGACTTTAGTGGTCGATACTGTGTCTCTTGTCAGCCCTGTACTCCCCTCATTCGTCAGCAACCCCTCGGTTTCGGTGCTTACTCCTCCCATATCCGGCCCTGCACAGACTTGAGCTCGTCCTCAGTCATTCGATGGCCAGTCGTGAAGTAACCTGTGAGGAAGTTTCGAGTCAGAGACGAGGCCGAAGAGGGGGGGGTAACGGCATTGCACCATACCGGCGTTGATCTTGGCATCGATCTCGACCCGCGAATCCGCTGGGATCCACGACTCGGGGAGCTCGACTCTTTCGTGGATGGGAATGCTATTGGGTGGCCCGTCAGCATCACCGGTCTCGGAAGGGCAGCAAAAGAGCAGTTTTCTTGACTCACCCTTGCCCGACGATGGCATCGTGTTTCATGCTGGGTATCCAAACGGGTCAGCTCGAGCAGCGTAACGAGACACACGTGTCACTCACTTGCTCATGCTGAGCATCCTGTCAATCTTGGTGATGCCCAGCCAGTGCAGGATATCGGGCATCAGAGCCTGGAAGCGCATATCCTTGACCCCTGCGATGTTTTCGGTCCGCTTGAAATAGTCCGACGCGCGATCTTCCCCACGCTTGCGGGCGTTGTACACGACTGCAGATCTTTTGTTAGATGGCCAATCGCTCGCTGGACAAGAGGCTAGGTAACGCCGAGAGTTTCGACATACGGTACTACGTTCACGTGAGCTTCTCGTGCAATAATAGGAAGGACTGGGAATAGAATATACCTTTGTGACCTCGCCAAGGGCTCTGCCTTCCTTCCGGAAGTAGATGACAACACCGCTGCCGCCATTCTGAGCTTCCTTGACGGCCTCCTCGATGCCGAAGATGAGGTACGGCCTGCACGTGCAGATATCGGAACAGAAGACGTCGCTTCCATTGCACTGCCGGGCATGTCAGGACGAGAACCAACGAGGTGTCATCAGAACCTACCTCATCGTGGATGCGCAAGGCAAGCTTCTTGGAAGGGTCGGACATGTTTGCCGGATCTCCGAAGCAGTAAACTGTCAAACCACCTGCAGCCAGTCAGATCACATCATTCAGGGGCAAGGGGTAGATGGATTGTTTACATACCAATCGGGGGGAGGAACACCTTGATATCAGACCGGGTTATCAACTGGGTGCTGCGTCAGTTTCATCCATTCTTGTCGTCAAAAGCCCTCGTCTCTTGGGGGCAATTACCTCTGGATACATGCCACCGGTGTGCTCAAAGAGCGACCTGCGCAGGGTGCCCTCATCGATGTTGAACCGCTCCGCGACGCCCGGAAGATACCAAACCGGCTCGACAGCAAACTTGGTCACACTGAGCTCGCCAAGCGCATTGATGCACACCTTCCCGTCGGGAACCAGCCGTCCGCACTTCACGCTCTCTTCGAGCTCAGGCAACTTCATGTGGGCTCTGGTGATGGCAATGGTCGGCCGGAGATCCACTGCAAGGCTGATTAGACATGGTGCAGGGGAGGGTCATGTTGGTGGGTCAGACGCACCGTTGTCGCTCTGCATGACATTCTTGAACAGCCAGGGCACCATGTGACCCCATGGGTCCATGGCCACAATCTTCTTCGGGTCCCCCCATTGAGGAAACGGACCAATGTTTACGGCAGGTTCGGTGTTGGTAAAATCCGGCCTGTGGTCGGCCTTGAGCTCTCGGCTAGCCAGGGCCAAGGCATAGTAGACGGAGTACGAGCCGCCGTGGGCACCGATGGCATTCCGTCTCCCGATGGTGGACGGCACCCTGGATACGGTCACCGGGCCACGCTGCACCGGATCTGCGGCGCCCCACTCCATCGGCAATGGCTTGATGCCGATTTGGTTGGGATAAGTGGTGAGCACGATGCGGGTCGAGGGAGCTGCCGAGGAGACGGGGGCCGGCTGCGTGCCTGCTTCGGCCGGCAACACGGTCGAGGGTGGAGGAGTGAAGCCACCAGTAAGGGGCGTCGGCGCCGTCGCCTTGAGACCGTCCTTCCCGGAGCTGCCTGGACGCCGAGAAGTTTCCTCCTGGGATTTCTCCAGCTCTCCAACACGCCGTGACACAGCTTCGACTGCCGACAGCAACTTGGTTTGGCCCAGTGTGATAACCTCCAAGGCCTCCTTGACGTCGTCTAAGCCGGCTGCCATGATGTCGACTGGGGGCAACGATGAGAGTTATCGACGGAGATGAGACAAACAGGTAGCACCTTGAGAGACGGCAAAAGGGTGTGCAGGACTGCAGGTAGGCACGTAGATACCTAGGGAGTAGGGATGGCTGATGCTGGATGAGCAGCAACGAGGAAATCGGGGAGGATTGATGAGAAAGGATGATCGACTTTACAAACTAAACAAGGTTGTTGAGAGAATCGAGGATCAAAAAGGGGACTGCATCAATCAATGGATCCATGATTCACTGGGAGGAGGTCGGAATGCGCCTCATTCCGGCCCCAGGTGAGACCCCGTGATAAGCCGTTGGCCTCATTGGCAGGCCCTGGCCGCGGTCGGATAACGCTGGCACAGGCAGGTGCGCAGGTGATCGATTGGCAGGGTTGTGGTGTCGGGACTGCACCCAACCATCCAACCCCCTGCAGCTCCATGCTCCGCCGCCCCACCTCGGGAAGCCCAGCCGTTGGGATACCGCAATCGGATCGACTGCCGCGACAGTGGATCTCAGATGGCTGCTGCGCGGTGTGGTGTGCTGGACAACCAAGCTCTGAACACGTCGACGGTGGAATTGAATTGAATTGACGGTGAGAGAACAGTGTTGACGGTGATAATGGAAAGAGTAGCGTGTCGCCATGATCTGAATTCCGAGGTAACGTGAATGGAACGGACAGCGGCATGGCATGATTAAGCTGAGACCGCTGGTTGGCTAAACAAACCAAGCTCCCCTGAATCCTGTCCCTGGGTCTTGATAACGAGACAGAGCCGCTACGCTGCACAGTCTCACAGCAAGTTGAAGCTGGATCAAATTGGATGGAATCATGGATGGTTGTCAGTCAGGGCGGGTCCGAGTTGCAACAGTGAGCTTGGCGCGCACGAGCCACTCACACCCAGCGCGTCGTCGCCGCTTATGGGGCGGCTAAGGCTGAGGTGCCGACGCAGCGCTGCGAGGCTGCGAGCTGAAGCAGCGCACGCATTGGCGGGGTACATCGGTTTCTTTCCAGCGATCCGATCTGAAGCAGGACCTGTCGAGAAGCCTGCGTCCCAGACGTTGCAAAGTGCGTTGCTCGCGAACCCGAACCAGACTATAACATCAATTGCATCAGCCATAACACCCAAAGGAGCCATCAAAACACAGCGCCACCGGGCGAGCGAATCCGAATACACATCGTTGCGATGGGCAAACGCAAGAGCTCGAGCAAGCCCCAGGGCCCAAAGAAGGTCGGTTACCGGCGATTGATGATTCCCGGCATCCATCCACAAGCACTTCGGGCTGACCACCTCTCTTTCTTCCAGCGCGACCCGCTCCCGACGACGTTCACATGCCTCTTCTGTAACCACGAAAAGTCCGTCGAAGTCAAGTTGGACAAGAAGGCGGGCTGCGGCTGGCTCGACTGCAAGGTCTGCGGCCAGAAATTCCAGTGCTCCATCAACTGTGCGCCGCCCTTCTCTCTGGCGTTACAGATCCGCAGCTAAAGCGCATTGTTAGATCTCTCGTCCCCGATAGATGTCTACAGCGAATGGGTCGATGCGGCAGGTAAGATAACACGAGAGCGAACCGGGCATTTTGCTGGCAGTTTATGGGAATTGACGGCCTTGCTGCAGATGCCGTCGCCGAGGAGGCCCGCAATAACCAGAGCCAGTCTCGCGGCACCGGCAAGTTGAGCAGCAACCGAGCCGGCGAATCGAGCAAGAGGATAGACGAGGAGGAAGAGGAAGGCGGTTACGAAGGGGACGACATCGTGGCTGATGACGAAGACTACGATTGATACGGTGCACAGCCATGCGTGCGGACTTGCCTCTGCCGTCCGTCTTCTGGGCGAGGAATAGGATATATGGGATGTCTGGGATCGGTGATGGTCGCGGGCGATACCAATCATACGACCAGATGGGCAGCGGTAGGCTCCCTTATCAAGCGGAATTTTGTAATACTATGGTATTTCTTCGACAGGCGCTATCTGAATCCTTGGAAAGTGATGCTTCACCGGGTATAATACCTGTCCCCAAAATCACCAAGGCCGGGCACGATGTAGCTGTGGGGCATTGGTGAGCCTCGCATCCAAATTCGAGGGCAGGAATACTCACTTCTTCTCGTCGAGTCCCTGGTCCACAAAGGCCGTCACCAGCCGAAGCTTGGGGAAATTGGTCGCAAAGTTCTGGATGCCTTGAGGGCTGGCGAGCACGTTGAGAAACAGGATGCGGTCTTCGGGCACGCCACGCGCCTTGAGAACATCGACGGCCATGATGGCAGAGCCGCCTGCCGAGCGGTCAGCTGTCATGTCAGCCCGAACGGCCGGGAATAGAAACTCGTACCAGTTGCGAGCATGGGGTCAAGCAGGAGAACCCATCTGTCGGCAATATCCTCGGGCAGCTTGTCGTAAAAGAGCTTGGGCCGGGACGTCTCCTCGTCCCTCTGGATCAGGATCTTGCCAATCCTGACGGACCGGCAACACTCCCTCAAGCCCTGCTCCATGGCCTCTCCCGCGCGCATGATGGACACGCCGCAGATCTTACCCTGGAAAGATAGTCCATCATAGGGTCGCCCCACGGGCGTCGTAACCGTGTGCTCGATGGTGGGGAGGTGGTTGAGGCCCTCCTCGACCAACAGGCGGATGATTCTGTTGGAGTAGAAGATGAAGTCTCCGCGCTGCGTCTCCTTGTCGCGGATGATCCTGAGAGCGCATCAGAACCCGGGCGCCAGCCTTCCAAGCAAGGAAGCTACTCACGAGAGCAGCGCAATCAGCTGGGGCGTCTGCGGGAGGATGGTGACATTGTCAAACTCGACCCCGGTCGAGACCACCGCGATGGGCTTTTGGCTCTCTGAGCGGTAGTCGGGGCCAACACATTGCGTCGGGGCGGGCTTGACGTTGGACATTGCTGGGAGAAACCTTTAACCAGTTGAGATTGAGCCGAAACAATCCACCACCAACATGAAAGAGGCCGTCGGGCAGCTGCGCAAGCTCAAGGCGATGGCAACAACGAGAGTTCGTACCTGAGCTGACGGCCGGGCGGGTGGTAACAAAGCTGGAGACAGAGCAGTGTGAAACCCGACTAGATCAAGAGGCAGTTGTTGCGGGAAACCCAGCGGTTCGGGTAGAGCTGGGCTTTTGAAGGAAGGGATCTGGTACCCTAATCCGGGAGCTCGTGTCCCTGCCCTTCTCCATCTTTTGGGGTTCATTGACAACCCCACCGGAGGTTACCGAGCCGAGCATCAGGTCAACGCCGCAGACTTGCTTATCTCGAACGACCCACTGGTCTGAGGATTCCCCTGACCTGCAGTTGTGAATAAACAAGATAGGTAAACCTCAACCCCTTGAACCTGGGGATAAAGGATCCGACGCTCCTCAATTCTACCTACACAGCAGTTGGAAGTACAGTGCCAACTCCGTCCAGTTGTCCACAGTGCTTCAAGACCCAGAACACTGTCCCACTCTCTGGTCTTGCGGCCTGCGACGGCAAGAGGTCTGCTTGCTCACAAAGCTAGGGCTGGAAGCGATGTCTCTTCACATGGAAAGAAGAGAAGGGCTGTTTACTTTTGTCCCAGTCTTCCATAGAATTGCCTTCCGGGCAAACAAGATGAGCTGAGAAGAGCTCTTCGATCAGATGCAGTTGCAGAGGAATAGCACAGCATTCAGCAGAAAGGAAGCTTTCAAGCCCTTCTGCAGGACGGTGCCCCTCAATTCTTGCTCGGCCCTGTTGTCACTCATAGGGCATCCAGAGCTCGACGGCAGAATGCGACCAAAGAAGGGAAGGTGTCACAGCCCAGGCTGTGAGCGGAGTCCGCCGCGAACCCCGCCAGACGATGCGGGTTCGCGTTCCTGCGGGGCTCCTTGAGACGGGACGCTCGGGCCGCCCGCAGGAGGCGGCAAGGTGGGTTCTGGCCGGGGTTGTTTCCCAAACAACAACCCGTCTGGCCTCTCGCGAATCGCATCAAACAATCCATCCACCTTACTTACTTGTACACCTTCCCACCGAACCCCCGCGAAACCGCGCACCAACCTTCTTTGCGCCTTCAAGAGCCTTATCTCGACCTCTACTGAAGTGTTTAAGCCTTCTGCATTCCTGAACACCCGCTCGAACTTCTCCGTCCAGCACCAGCCGCGCGAATTGGACCCCAGCAACCCTTCTCTTGGCAGTCGCGAAGTCGATCGTCGCAACCGTGACCAGGAGCTTGGCTTCGTCCACACCCGTTGGGAGCCGCGTGGGCAGAACGCTGCGCTGACCTTGGCAATTGACCCTCGATACATGACCCAGTGGAAGCTTGAACCCAGTCCGGCCCATTTCGCAACAACCCACTCGGCGTCCCTCCACGAAGCTTGGCCATGATGGCCAGCAACCTCGACTCGGTTTACGAGTTCGGCGTGGCTCCGAAGAAGAAAGTTGCCACCTACGGGAGAGGAGGGAGGAGGAGAACCGAGACGACCAGGCCAGCAACTCTCAGGCACGCAGAATCAGCACCGGCGATTCCGTCATCCTTCACCAAATCCCGATCCAAGTCACCCGAACCCCCTCGCACGACACGCGCTGTCGGTTCCGCCAAGGTTAGGCAGCAGGGCAACCGCACAGATGGCCCCGAGGAGGCCCACAGCCAGCCGCTTCCTGATCTCTACGACATTGATACGCTGCCCGAGGGGAGCACGAGGCCAAAGAAGAGGAGGCTGGGGAGGGAGACTTCTGGCAATGGGAGGTTGACCGGCCCTTATTCGACGCCAGAATCGTCTCCTCCAGGGCTCCGATCGCCCATGCTGTTGAGTGAGGAGGAGATTCCGAGATCCGCCATGGATGCGGGCCCATCAGCTGCGTCACGACGGAGTACACCCGAGCAGGAGGACGTTTGCATGAAAGATGCTGCGTCGGCATCCATGCCATTTTCCGCAAAGACTTCGCGGACGCTGAAAAATCTCAGCGTTAGTTCCAAAAACGTGGGAGCGAAGAAGCAGCAGATTCCAATCCGCCTTTCCGTCCCCCCTCAGTCCAAAGCCGCCCCCAAAAAGCCATCTCGTCCACCAACTGCGCCAACTCCGTCAACTGCGTCGACTGC
>FJWA01009922.1_pt1 | contig 10090 bp, 9 predicted proteins | sample 1011891 | NCBI WGS metagenome assembly FJWA01 (sample SAMEA3912450, study PRJEB9761) | metagenome | biome: forest; material: soil | place: USA | collected 2011-06-22 | depth 0.1 m
TACCAATCGGGTTGACGTTGGTGCCAAAGAACTGCGCCGCCTTGCCCCAGAACTGGAAGATGGCGATGCCGCGGGCGCGCTGGGCATACGGGAAGATCTCGATGAGATAGGCTGCCAACCGTTGTCAGTGTCACGATCGGAGCCCGGCCAAGGGGAAACGAGGCACTGTGTGCTTGTACTCACTATAAGTCAGCGCGTTGAAGCACAGGTTGTACGCCGGGCTGTACGCGTAGATCCAGAACAGCGACATCTTGGCTGCGACGTCCGACTTGTCGACGATGAAGAGGGCCGTGCAGGTCGTCCACCCAATATACACAGCCAGAATCGACAAGATGCCCGTCAGATACATGGTCCGCCGGCGGAAACGCATCACCACCAAGGCCGCCGAGACGCCGCACACGAGCGACCAGCACTGGTTTCCGAGGTTGTACTGCGCCTGGAACGTCGGGTCCGTGTATCCGATCAGCTTGAGGACGTCGCCCAAAAAGTATGAGATGACCACGTTGCCGGACAGCTGCGTGAAAAGACCCAGCAGCGAGCCGATGACGACGCGCCGACGCATGCCCGCCGTCCGCAACATGTCCATCCACGACTGCTTCGAGTGCTGCAATTCGATCTGGAGTGTCGTCTTGATCTCGATAATCTCGGCCTTGACGAACTCGGAGTTGGGGTTACCCTCGGCGTGGTACTTGATTAGCACCTGCTCGGCCTCCTCGAACCGGTCCTTGCTCATGAGGTAGCGCGGCGATTCCGGCAGGAAGAAGACGAAGGCGACTTGCAGAAGCGAGGGCGCCATCTGGAGCAGCGACGGGATGCGCCAGGACCAGTCGTTCGGGATCTGCTGCGTGCCAAAGGTCGCGCCGGCCGCCACGATGGCGCCGATGAAGTAGCACGCGTTGAAGAGCGACGTCAAAATCGGGCGTTCCTTCGGGTAGCCCAGCTCGCCGATCAGGCATGAGCCGGCGACGATGGCATAGGGCAGACCAAAGCCGATAATAGCGCGGGCAACGATGTACATGGCCCCTAGTGGATTCTGTCAGAAGGGGCCCTGCTGCGGGTACATACACAAGGACAGGGCGCTTACCGCTAACTGCAAAGCCCTGAATGAAGGTACCGATGATCATGATACACGAGCCAAACATAATGCACCATCTGCGACCAAAGGTATCGTTGACGAGCGGGATCAGGGGCAGGCCGATGACGGAGCCGAGCGGGAGGGCCGACGCCAGGATGCCATTGTACGCCCCGGTGGGATGTCCAAAATCTGGAGGCGACGAAGGTTAGCGTCAAGACCTTGCCAGGAGGAGAGAAGCCGACTCACAATCTTTCCAGGCCGGGAGGAGTTGGGCAGAGTTGATGATCTGGGAGTCGAACCCTGAGGTCATCTCGATGCCAATGACGCAAGGAAACAGCAAAAAGTACAGGCTACGTAGATTCGGCTTCTTGTACCAGGGGATCGGATCCTCCATCGCCATGCGATGGATGTAATTCCCCGAATCATTGCCGCCGCCGACCATCTTGGCTGAGGTTTCTGTTGGACACTGGCGCAAAGGCCGGATGCTTCTCGAGTCGTTGATGTCAGGGGTAAAACCCACAACCCCTGGCCGTTGGAAGAGGTGAGAGTTGCACAGACAGCAAAAGGCCCTGCACGAGAGACAAGTCCTTCAGCAAGCGAGGAGCCGTGGGTCCGGGGAAGCATATAAGACATCTGCAAGTCCCTCCTCGACATAGGCCAGCAAGGCGGCACCGGAAAGTGCTGTTGGCGCGTCCATCATTTGGCATGAACACCGAAGCTGCCAAGCACAGGAGTGAAAAGACCTCGCCGCATGAATCCAGTCACTTTGGCCGGTTTACCCATCCAGACATTCCCCCTATATTGGATCGACGCCAATCCCAAGAGGCTCCTCATATGGGGGATATTGAAAACACCACAGGCACAGAGGCTGTCGGTCCGACAGGAACCAACAACCCGGCACGGCGGCACACCTAGGACGTGCGTCGGTAATATCGACCACTTACATGGCGCCTTGCGGTGGTTCTGCGCCGTTCGCTTTTTCTGTGCCACATCGGGGTTTGAGGGCCTGCCTTTCCTGGCCGTTTGTATCCGGGGTGGCCGGCAGGGGAACGGCAAGAGCGGGAGGTTTAGCCGGGACAGACCCCCCACCCCCAAACCTCCGCGGGGATCTCTGGGCGTGCGCGGTGGCGTCGAGACAAGAGATCGTTCCTCGCCGGCAGATATTGCCCAGCCGGCTGCTGCCGGTGGAGGGTCAAACTGGTCAACTCTTCATGCGGCTCGTTTCTCACCTCCCCACAGCGGTCGCAGACCTCTCACGAAAGCTGGGAACTAGCAACAGGCAGGCAATACCCTCAACTTCCCGAATCCTTCTGGTTGAAGGGGTTTTCGGAGCCCCGAATTCAGCAAGAGGTAAAAGGTCCTCGAAGCCATCTGTCCGCAGGCTAATCCTTCAAGCCCCTGACGTTGCATGCACCGGTTTCCGTGGTGGGGCGGACGGGTATAAACCAGCCCATCGAATCAGCCCAGCCACCCCGTAATTGCATCTTCCGGCTTAATTACCGTTCGGCCAAGTCGGCATTTGTTCTTGCCTTCCCCCCATCAGACGCTTGGAGAGGTTGTGGTCTGGCTTGGTAACGCTGGCTCTCCGGGCTAAGCCTTGCTCCCAAGACAACGAGAGCCGCGCCAAGGGCTTGGACGACCTGGAGACTTGAAAGGTGGGACTTTTGGTGTGAACTGTCTTGACGACCAAGGATAATCCAGCACCCAATCGTGCCGAAAACGACTTGTCCACCTCGACTCTTCCGACCCGAGTGGCTGACACCTCCTCACGAGCTGGCATCTCCTCAAACGAGGGGCGAAGCTACCAAAAACACGCGGCGGAAACCAAAAGTAAGACCGGAGACCGACCGGGATAGGTCCTTAAATCCCACCACTCACTGCCGGCTGTTGTTGTTGGACCTGTTGGACCCTTGGCTTACATCACGTTTGGGGGCGGCTACTACCCCTGTCTGCCCCTTCGGCCGAGACGGCCAACGACAAGGCATACAACTGCCCAAGGAGAGCCCAACAGGGCAGCAAACCCATTTGGGTGGCCGAGAGAATGGCCGGCAGTAGTATTCTCCAGGCATGGCATGAATGGCTCACAACAACGCCAAGTCCCAGGTATGTACCAACCATCCGAACTCCAGTGGTTCCCAACCCACCATGATTCCTCTCTCACAAACAGCAATTCTCCTTGTTTCAAAGAGGTACATCAAGTACTTCCCTGAGCAGTGAATCTAGAAACGGCTGAGACAACCCAGTCACCACAACGCTCTCTGGTGATGTCTTCAAATCGAGGCAGTCAGCACCAAAAGGCCAACAAAGGTGAAACCGTGAGAATCGGGTCATTCCATGCTTCAATTCGTAGATGGTATTCAAACTGAATTCATGTACTTACCACTTCCTAATGCCCACCCCGTCTACCTATTCAACAACCGCCACACTCATACCAATCACAAATCCCCTCACATATGCCCGAGCACAGACAGCGGCCGCGGGAGCAGAAACCCGTGCCGCCCCCGCAGCTGGCCAGGGCGTTGGGATCGACGCCTCGCAGTTCCTTGGGGAGCTGGAGGGCGCTACTAGCTGGGGCGGGCAGTCCAGCTCCGAGGGAGGCGAAAAGCGATAGGCTAGCGAGGAGGAGGAGCTTCATTCTGTCGGTAGCTACCGTTGGTTGGCGACAGCACTGCCGGGGGGGGGTGTTAAACCAGGTAAGGGGAAGTGAAGGGCTCTGGGGTAATGTTGCACAAAGGGATCCGCGAAGGGACCGGAAACGGTGTTGCGGCTCTGTGGGTGGGTGAGGAGGGTGGAACGAAGGACCCTTCGTGAAATTTGGGGTGAGGAGTGTTCGTGTGATAAATAACCCGGGCAAAGCTGATTCCGAGACTCGAGTTGCGTTCTGTGCTACCGGCTCCCATCCATGATGCTGTTCGCACTCTGCTACGTTACTTGCGTGGTAGTTGACAGATGCAAGCACAATTAATACGGTTGAATGAACTGCTGCTGGCGGATCCTGTGGGGCTTGGTGTCTGACGGGAAGACTGAGGGGGTACACTCGGCCACTTATAATCTGCCATAAGGGGGGGTGGATTGCACATGATTTCCTCCACCTGCCTCAGAAATCAGACTTATATGTCGGTGTCATACGCGGGGAAGTCGCTTGCTTGAACCGAGTTGGAAGCTGGGAGGGCAATATTCGGTCGTGGATCAAGACGTAAAGTCGTGCCATGTATCTCATTTAACCCCGCCGGAATGAGTGCCTTTTACACCTGGTGGCCACACAATCCATGCAGTTGGACCTTGCGGGTATAAAGAACAGGACGTGCCGTGTTCCGACCCTCGCCTACGATGTTGGCAGTAGGTACCTGTAGTACCCAAAGACGACTCGAGATGGGATGCCAAGCGCAAACTCCAAGTTTTGACCGTGCAGGAGAGGGGCGGGGGATCGGTCAACGGCGGCATCGGCAGTTATGATCAGCAAACAACGATGTTGCCAAATGCTTTGTCAGTAGTCCCCTCGGGCTTGGTTTGACGCTTGGTCTACTATCGACGGTGGCTTGGGATAGATGCAGTGGTCCCTCCGATGCCCTCTTGGCTATCTGGAGATCCTCGGCACGATGTCCAGACACAATGGCGGGCATGTCACGACGACCGAGTTGTCCTTGACCCTAAAATCCTTGGGAGAAGCGAGGAGGAAACGCACAAAGAATGAGAGGAGTATCCAGCGGTAATTGTAAGCGCTGGCCACATCATGATTTGGTCCTGGTTGGCCATCACCGATTCGAAATCGCGTCCAACACAGCCCACCGATTGTCGACCGCTTTAAAGAGCCCCGAGTGCTCCTCCACCCACGGTTCCCGGAATTCTTCCACCGCGATTCCTCTCTCGGCCGCCGCATCCCAGACCTTTTTACAAGCTACGTGGGCCGCCCTGAGCTGGTCTAGAGATGGCTCTGTCGGACTGTCCGAAGCCCTATCCGGCTGGTCCAGGACGAGGCTGATGCGCCTGAGTCTGGGAAGAAAGTCGTCCGAGCCAAAGGCAGCAGCAAATTCGTCAAGGTGCGCCGCCATGGACACCGGGCCGCGAAAGTGCAGGGTCTCGATGTTGGCGGGAAGCGCTGCGTGAAGAAACGGCTGCCCCTCGGCCGCGTCGAGAAGGGCGGCATACACATGGCTCCCGAGGGTGAGTTTGAAGTGTTCAAGGCCGAGCAACCCGGGCAGGACGACGAGGAAGAGGCCGGGCGGCACGTGTAACAGGTCAGGTTTTCCTTGGGAGTCGAGGGCGAGGCTCTCGAGGGAGCCGACGAGGTCGAATCTGGCGAGGGCCATGAAGGTGAGCGTCTGGAGAGCGTCGTTGCCGAGGATTTGGAGGGATTTCATGGCAGACGGGGGGTCGCTTTTGCCGTCGGTTGACAAGACGACCTTTCGTCCTGCGTACTTGTCGTAAGCCCAGCGGTGGAACTCATGTGGAACGGAGAAGACCTGGACGCCGGTGGGTTCCTCTCCCTCTGGTTTTGGCGTTTCGACCTCGGGACCAGGGGCCTTCCGCTTGTGTGGGATGAAATAGAGTTGCTCGGCATCTTTCATAAGCTCCTTGGTAACGGGCCCTTCAAATCGCATTTCGCAAGTATAGAAGAGAATGAGATGTGTGATCCTCCCCTCCATGATGGCGGGTGTTGTGACGCGCTCACCGCCGGAGTCGGAGATGAGCAGCAGCTCCAGCGGCCAGTTGAGAGGGAACTTGCCGTCATTCCAGTCTTCGTCCCAGCCGGTGCCAACGTTCAAGAATCGAACGTTGGTGAAGTGGCGTCCCAGGGTCTCCCACTGGTCGTTGGTGGGCACAGATCCCATCAGATGCAGAATTTCTGTCTTCGGGTCGGCCTGGTCCAATACGCCTTGCAGTCCGCCCTCCTTGGCGACTTTGGTCATGTCGATGACGAGACTCTGCACCGGGCACTCGCACCCGGATGCAATCGCGAGCCAGGTCGGTGACTCAAACCCCAGGGCAGCCTCGGCAGGGTGTTGATTCTTCTTCTCTGGCGGCGGAGGGTCGACAGTGCTGCGGTGGGCGCTTGTCCGGATGTACAGTTTACTGGCCTGAGCCTCCCCGGACACGGCCGGGTCGAGAGGGAAGCCAGGCGGGAGGCCCAGGCTGCGCTCAGACCAGGAATAAAATGCCACAGGGCTGGGGTGGGCAACTCTTGTTGCCGTCAGGGGTCGGAAGCCGCCGACCTGTAATTGATTTTGAAGATTTTGAACTCTCGACGGAACCGGCGAGGTTACGGCGAGGCGCAACCGGGGCATTGCGCGGCACCACATGGTGCTAATTGTGTAGGTACCTATGCACCTGATTAGTGCGAGCTTCCAGGTTTGTAGCCGAGAGGGAGATGCTCCTGCGTGAAATGCGGCCGTGAAGCGAGTTTGTGTTTTTGGCAGAATATCGCGTGTTCCATGTTTCAGGTTCTCATGCATGGATCTGGTCCTCTCAGCGCGGATTGGTTGGTTGGGCCAACAAGCGCGCGCTCACAGATCAAGGCAGCCTGGCAGGGCAGCATTGCACCGCCACAATTGCCTGTGAAGCGTCGTCGCGCTGAACTTCTTTCTGTGTTTCCTGCTCCCTCCCGCAACGGCCTCCCTATCGGTCGAGCGCAGCATGGATTCCTCCGAGCCATACACCTACGAGCCCCTGCCGAAGGGGAAGTACATCAGAGTCTTGGATCTGCTGCCGGCCGAGCACATGGAATCGCCCATCCAACTCGAGCTTCGCGCCGTCCTCGTACAAAGTCCAATGGCGAGCGAAGATGCCTACGAAGCATTGTCCTACGTCTGGGGCACGGGAGGGGTCGGGCTCGTTTACTGCGGCGGCAAGGGTATCGGGATCACGGCCAACTGTCTCACGGCACTCAGGTACTTGCGCCTTCAGCGCAAAGTCAGGACGCTCTGGGTCGACGCCATCTGCATCAATCAAGGCGGGCCCATCGAGGAAAAGAACCACCAGGTTGCGCTGATGAGCGATGTCTACACCGGAGCGAGCAAGGTTTTGATGTGGCTGGGAGACAAGAGGGGCCGGGGCTGGCTGCTGTTCCGGCTACGCGAGCGCCGGTCGTGGTGGCGCGGCCCGCTGCCTCGCGCTTTCGACCGCCGTATGTATCAAGTGTCTGTTATATTCCCTCGAGGATGGTCTGTCTGACGCAATAACGCGCTATAGTGAGCAGAGCGAGACGTCGCACCACCTTCAACCGCCTCCTGGTCGGAGTCTTCTCATTTTGCCTAGAGGGCCCGTACTTTACTCGGGCCTGGACATTGCAAGAAATGGTCCTTGCGACGAAGGCAGAATTTGTTTACCGACACGCGGTTCTGCCTTGGCACGGCGACCTAGGAACTTACTTTCTTGGAGCTGAAGGCGAGACAACGTTTCAGTTCTATCTCGGGTTCCTCAAACTCACTGGCCGGACCGGCGGTCAGAGCTGGGAGGAAATTGGNCNTTTCTACANNAACATCACGNANNCAATGNNGGAGCGGCGCTGCCTTCGACCCCACGACAAACTCTTTGCTATGTATGGATTGCTCCATGCCGTCGGATACACCCCTCCGCCGCCGGACTACGACCAAGACTTTCTAGTGGCGTGGGAGGGGTTTTGCCGCCACCTCCTCGTCGCCTCACGCTCGCTTATGTACCTCGTCTACCCAATATTCCGCATGGTCATTTTCGAAGGAAAATCCGACGACGAGGCAGTGCCAGCTACAGCAGCACAGTCCCCTTCGTGGGTGCCACATTTCATGCCAGGCCAACACGACGATGTGCCGCTGCCGGAAGATACGTTGCCTGGCCTTGATTATGGCCATTCCCCCGATCCTGAGCCCCTCTTTCGGGAATGCCGTTTACTGCCGCCCACGGGCACAACAACGGCGGCCGATATAGGGAGGCTTTGGGTCGCTGGAAAACGGCTCGGCGAGGTGTCGAATATCGTCCCTTTTCGCCCTTCTGGTGAGTCGGCCATAGAGAGGATGCTCGCTTTATCCAAGGCATGGGCGGCGGTTGGCAGCCTTGAAGCCCTCGCCACTCTGCTGACGCGTTTTACGCATGCTGGAGATATCACGCGGTTTATCAGCTCGGGGGAATCTGGAGATGCTGGAGAGGACGAATGGATATGCGGGAGGCTCCGTAGTTGGAGCAATATCATCCTAGCTGGAGATTTCCCGGCGCTTGCTCCCGAAAACTGCCAAAGCGGGGACGTTGTGGTGCTCCTCGACGGCGCTCCTCTGGAAGTGATTCTTCGCCCTGTCGGCGATGAATTCCGGTTTGTTGGGCGGGCTGTGGCGGCCGACGTGACACCAGACGATTGGAAGTGTTTTGAAACGGGGTCTCTGGAAGATTTCGAGCAATTTTGTCTGATCTAGATGCTGCAGGCAGCTTCCGCTCTGTGGAGAGGAGGCTGCTGCATTTTATTGATTCAGGGTTTCCTTTCTCATACGATGACTGATGAAAGCAGTGTTCAATTCAAGCCGAAGCTAGAGGCAGACGTCTAGTAGAGGTTTTGATCAGCTGGCGTTTGCCTGGCCAGATGTTCTCAAAATGATTTCTACAGAGCATTCAACTCGAGTTCAGAACTTCAGTCCAATCTTATAACCGCACGAATTGTTCCCCCAATTCAAGTCAGCTCTCCTGGGACTTTCACTCTCCTGGCAAGGCGGGTTCTTAGCGTCTTAAAACCCTAACTCGGACTCTCGGCGAATACATACATACATACCTGTGTCCTTAGGGCTAGGCTAACGTGGCCTGAATGGAGGGCGAGTGATTTGAGGGGCTGCGCCGTAAGGATGGCCCCAGCCAGTGCCTTATCAGGCCCGTCAGGACGGCCAACAGCAGCTAATTCGGGCGAAGTTGCATTTATTCCCGTTAGTTTAGGACGAAACACGCTGTGACCTGTGCCATTGCCAAGATCCCACAAGCACACGAGCACTTGCACTGCCCCTGTACTCAAACCAGAAGGCCTGCGATAAAGGAGGGCCAGGGCCCCGGGATTCTAAACACATATCTCATCTTCGGCTTGGACCCATCACCAGCAGCAAACTCGGCAACAACTTTGATTACTCCACAGTGTCTACACAAACAGCCTTGGACTGAACAATACCCGCAACATGGCCCCTCACCCACTCCCGCCCGTGCCACAGCCCCTGGTCAAGTTCGAGCGGATGACGGCGCGCCATACTCAGACGCTGGTGGTCAAGGAGCTGTTTGACAGCTTTAACATTGGGATCTTGTCTAATACCCTCGACGAGCCGACACAGTGGATGTCCGTCAAAGCCAAGACTGTAACCTTGCACGACCGCAAGAAGGCCCTCGACAAAGCGGGCGGCGACCTGTTTGATATTGTGAGGGAGCCTCTGCACAGACGCACCACCTTCTCCATNCAAGNCGATAATAAAAAGGAGTTCATGAAGGTGCGGAGCANGTTCTCAGGCAAGTGGCTCATCCCAAATTGAAGGCTACTGAATTGGACAAGCTGACAAGCGAGAAGTCTTCAGCTCCAAGTCTAGCGCAACCTTCACCACGGTCCATGGCAAGTCCGTGACGCTCATCATGAAAGGCAACTGGCGGAACACAAAGGCTAAGATCTTCGACGAAACCACCAAGGCCGTTGTGGCTCGCATTGACCGCAAGAGGTTCAATGTGAGAGAGCTCATCCTCAAGCAGCAGACGTACCATCTGACCGTGGCCCCGAACGTCGACACGTCACTCATGGTGGCCATGTGCATCTGCTGGGACGAGATGCAGAACGAGGGCCAGAACAAGAGCTAGAACAGCATCAGTTGTGCGGTTATGTCGGACTATTCAGACTAGGTCCTGGGAGTGGAGTTCAGTGGTGTGAGATTTCAACTGGGTTTTTCCTGCATTTTTCATCTTATCGATACTTATAGAATAATGTCTCTTCCTTTTCGCTTCAAACTTTAGTCTTGCTACTGGTCTTGATGGCTCGGATTTGAGGACTCCTGGGATTGGTACATGCAAACCTCGAGACCAGGATTGTGA
>FJWA01003489.1_pt1 | contig 10087 bp, 12 predicted proteins | sample 1011891 | NCBI WGS metagenome assembly FJWA01 (sample SAMEA3912450, study PRJEB9761) | metagenome | biome: forest; material: soil | place: USA | collected 2011-06-22 | depth 0.1 m
GTAGTAGGTCTTTGGTCTTTTTGCATCTCTTGTCGCCGGCGCTCGCTCGAATATTCTGGCATCTAGCATTGGCGTTGCTCGCACGGAATAACGTTGACTTAACGTTGACCCAGCCAGCCAGCCAGCCAGCCAGCCAGCCATGGGCATGCACGACATCCAGGATCTGGTGGCTGCAGCTGCACACAAGCGCGTGGCTGTTCTGGGCCCCGAGGGATGGACTATGGAGCGCCCCCAGCCCAGGGCCGCCGCTAACTCCTGCGGTCAGGTTGACAGGATCCCCGCGATTGCCATTCACGGTCAGTGATGCAACGCCGTACCTTGCATTAGCTGCGTGTGCTCAACTCCCCTCATTTCTGACACACGAGACGCACGGTTTGGGGACGGAGGATTGTCTCTGCCTTGTTCCGCATCCAGAATACGAGCCGACTGCGTCGTGCCCTCGAGTCGGGGCATTTCCAGCGCCCTCGACAGCGTCCGACGCGTCACGGAATCGCGTTCTTCAGAACAGCGTTAGCGCGTCTTCGTTGCGGGGAGATTCAAGCCTCTCGTCATTATTTCTGAAAGATCGACAACGCCATCTCAGAGCCGGGGTCGGTCCGGGGAAACCCGCCCAGCGACCCACTGTTACCCGGGGACACCGAACTCATCTCCCGTCCCCGTTTTGCATTTCTCGACCGAGAACTACTGAAGTCGCTAATGATGTGAGGGCCGAGATGGAATGAAGAGATCCCTTACTTGCATGATCCTACGAACAACCTCGAAGAAATCCTTCGGGATTCCAGTGGCAAGACAGCAAGACTTGTGAAAGGCAGGGTCAGTCAGGGCTACTCGTAACATGAGAGCTGGGGCAAGTTTACAGAGTAGACTTTCAGATGACGGCTCTAAGACTCAGTGAGGGCATGTGTTCTAGCTGCGTCTTTGTGAAGATGGTTGGTTGTACGAGTGTAGTGGAACAGCGCAATTGAAACTACCGTCNGCTACTGTCCGCTTGTTTCTGGAAGCAGATGTAATGAACGATCTCAACGTTTAGCGGCAGCCTATGAATGGAATCATGGATAACGTAGATGTGTAAGGTATAGACTAGGACGTCGTGAACCAAGTCCAGTAACGGGCAAGAAAAAGTCCCGGCAGACAGGGGCCTATTTTGAGTCAACGACAACACGGGGAAGAGTTGGTACACGGTCTACTTCTGTATTACTTGTTCCGCCTGTACGTGATGCGAATAAAACGCCACAGCGACAGTCCAGCCGATCCCGTAGCACCCCTTGTGCCAGAAGCTAATGAATAATAAACCACCCACCCATAACGCCCGGTATAGTATGACCAAACCCCCCGGAACTCCAAGCCCAGCAACCGACGCCGAAACCCATCCGCCCTCCTTCCTTAGCTATCATCATACCCCAGGTCAAAGCAGACAGTACAACTAAAAGACAGCCCATAAGAATCAAACACTACTAACAAACTTCACCTTCTTCCTCCTCAGCCCCTCCAGCAACCCATCCACAGGAAACAAGTCCTTCCTCGTCCCCCCATAATTCGCATCCCCCGTAAACCCCCTCACCACCTCCTCCGCTTTCTCCATCACCCCCGTCAACGCATACATAGGCGAGCACAAGTCTATCCCCAGCGTCCACTGCGTGACATCGCCGTCGTGCATCGGATCGCGGTAGGCGTACGTCGAGTTTGGCATCATCGCGTTGAGGTCGGTCGCCATGCGGCAGGCGACGCCGCGCCCGGAGCAGTCGGTGCAGTAGATGTGAAGGGTGTATTGCGGTCTGGGGGCGCGGCGTTTGCCGGTTGGGCGGGCCTTTGGTATCTGGTCGCGGGGGTCGACTTTCAGGGGTTGTTGGTATTGGGGGTATGATTGCTGGGGGTATTGGGTTGCGCGGGACCTGGAGCTGGAGGGGCGGTAGTCGTCGTGGGTGTTGCCGCTGCGGCGGTGCTTTTCTTTGGAAAAGAGGCTGCCCATTCTGGAACGGGATGTGGCGCTTGGCGGTGGTGATGGTTCGGTGTGTGACTGCAAGAGGGGGACTGAGAGTCTGTGAAGCAGGGACAGACTGCTCCCCAATCCGGCAGCCATGGCTGCTCTTATTGTAGGCTCCTTTTGTGAGCATCTTGATGAGACTGCTGAAGGTTGAAACACGGCCGAGGCCAGGTGTTGATGCCGCGCGAGCATCTTGAAGTGAAGTTTGGGACGGCGATGGGCCGCTGGCGATCAAGGTGCGGTCTGCTGTAGAGATGACACCGAAGGGGGAGGGTGGACGGTCGACGGCCAATATAACGGGTTTTGGGCGCCGGCTCGGATTGCTTGTGAGACGGAGCATGAGACGGAGACCGAATGGGTGGCCGCCCCCCCGAGCCATGAAAGGGGGACATGAAGACAATAAGGGTTGCGTACAAAGCTGCGCGGCGTCACGGGGCTGATTCATTGTGAGGCGGTGTGTAGCCCGAGTCATTGTTCGTTGGGGCGCAAAAGGCCGTGGCAGGGCAATGCTCCAGGCCGTGGCCGCGATTTTTTTGATCCATCCGTTCCCATGGGCTCAGGGAACGAGGCGCAGTCGGTGTAGCCGTCGGCTCGCGTGCCTGTGCAGACCGCGAATCGCCGGGCTGTGTTGGACAGCCTTAAACCCGCGGGGCGTACGGTAGCCAAGTCCGACAAAGCCTTTGGGCAGTGGTAGCCTCATAAATCTCGGACAAGCTGCGCGGCCTTTCTCCTTGTTGGCTCACAATCGCCGGCCGGGGTCACTGGGGTCACTGTGGTCACTGTGGTGACACAAACTCTGATTCGCAGCACCACACCGAGCTGGTTGGATAAAACAAAGTCCCGAGTCTTGGAGGCTGACCGAGAGCCAAGGAGATCAATGCCCGACAATTGCAGCCCTCTCAAAACTGGAACCAAGCCCCATATGATCCTGCCACTGCGGTCGCGAAAGGTGGCCGGAAGTGTGATCCAGCCAGATCCAAGTCGCATCATGATTCTATTGGAAATTTGGTAGAGAACCCCGAGTCATTAACTATCATTATTGACGACAAGGCCAGAAGAAACGATTGTGTTTCGGGCTCATGGCCGAGTCGGTGGAATTAGGATCCATGCCGGAGCTCAGGCGTTTCGTGGTCGGCCCGGCGCAAGACCCGGCCCCGGCCCCCCCTGAACCTGCTACTCGGCCGGCCCATGTGCCGGCCGGCGACAGTGCCGGCGCTGGGAGATAGGTACATCGCTGCATCAAAAGCAATACTGCCCCGCTGTGGTGCCATCGCCGTGTGTGTGCGTCCGGCAAGAGGCGATGATAACTCTGCCCATTGACAAATCCAGGCACAGCCTCGGAGAGGGAGTTGGGCTGCGGCCCTGGTCACCAAATCGATGCTCGAATCGCGGCTTCTACGAAACCGGCAAGCCAAGACAGCCACTCCGAATCAACCCCTGTAGAACACCTAGTCATCCTCTGGCGGGAGCTCGTCGTCGATGTAGCGGATCAGGCTGATGCGCATCTCGGTCGTGTCGTTCCCCCGCAGCACGTCGCTTATGAAGTGGGCCTCGACCTGCATCTGGACCATCTCCAGCGCGCCCCGGAGAACGCCACACAGTATGTTGGAGTACCACAGCTCGTCCTGGGCGCGGCCATCGTCGGGCAGCTCGACAAAGTCGGCGAAGGGGTTCTCGTCGAACACAAGCGAGAACTGCTTGCCGTCGCTCGTCCAGTTGGTGATTGCTGGTGTGATATTGAGGAAGATCTTGAAGCCAACCTGCAATCCGCCCTGTGGTCAACGATCCGCACACGTCTGCCAGCTCAAGCCCAGCCCAGGCCACCCACCTTGGCGATCATGTCTGCAGTTTCTCGAAAGTTGGAGCAGCGCCTGACGGTGTTCGACTTGGCCAGATAATCCTCGATCAACCGTAACCCAATGTTGTAGCCCATCTTATCCAGCTGCTTGTTGACCTCGACGTAGTCGCTATCAAAGTCCTTGCAGAGCTGCGCGACAATGGTGCCGTATGTGAGGACCACAAGCTCGGCGTTGACCTTGTCCATCCGCGTCCTGGGGAGGTTAGCGGGAGTTTGCTTGCAGTCGGGAATTCGGGCAATCCTACTTCCATACCCTGACGAAGAAGTGGTGTGGTTAGCAAGGAGATCGAACCGCAGCCGGTCAGAGGAGGAACGGGGAAGGGCGGGGGCAGAGGGCTTGTTCACGTACTCTTCCCCCAAGCGGGAGGCTTTACTTGACGCCATCGCTGGATAATCCTGCTCGGTCGGCTAAGAGCTGTGTTGGACGTAGCTCTCGTAGGAATACCCACGGGGCGCGGCAGGACTTTTCGAAGAAGGGAGGGTTTGGAGTGTGGTGTGTGGGCGACGAGGGAGGAGTGTGGAGGGAGAGCAGTGGATTGAGTTGGTGCAGTGGAGGGAGTTCGATGCTGCCAGGGTGCTGGCTCCCAGATTCAGCTGCTCCAGCTACAAGGGTGCGCATGTGGGGGCCTGAGATGCCCCACCGACAGTCAACAACAGCGCAGCGGCCCCCTAAGCGGAGCGCGGGGGATCTAAAATCCACCTGCGGACCATGGAACGCTTGTGATTTTTGGAGCTGCATCATCAAGCCCCAGCGCGCGAAGGCCTCGAACCCGCAGTCCAAAGGCCAAGACATCACCAGCTTGCACGCCCTGCGCCCTCCACCTTCCCAGTCCTCCAATTGCCCCGTAGCAGCGATACCCGAGCCCTCTCCGTTACAATCATGTCGGAAAAGCGACCAGCCTCCGACGACCCGAACGAGAGGCAGCTGGTCGTGAAGCGCCAGAATGTGGGCACGAGTCGCGCTCTCACCCGCCCGGGCGCGTCTGGGAGCGGCGCACTCATCCAGACGGTATGCTCGATTGCCCTGGGTTTTCTGCGTGTTCGCGTGCGTGGCGAGTCTCTGACTGCGTGACATAGGCGCCGCGGACGAGCGGGTTGCAGGCCCCCGTGCTGGAGCTTTCTGGGCACTCGGGAGAGATCTTTGCGGCCAAGTTCGACCCGACAGGGAACTTGATAGCTTCGGGGTCGATGGACAGGACGATAAGTGCGTCGCCAGGCGTCTTCTTGCGGCTGGATGGGTCGCTAACGGACGGCAGTGCTCTGGCGGACATACGGAAACTGCGAAAACTACGGCGTGCTCAGCGGGCATCGCGGTGCGATCCTCGACCTCCAATGGTCACGCGACTCCGACATTCTCTTCTCTGCGTCGGCAGACATGCATCTTGCGAGCTGGGACCTCACATCGGGCGAAAGGATACGGCGCTACGTCGGCCACGAGGAAATCATCAACTCGATGGATATCAGCAAGCGCGGCGAGGAGCTGCTGATCAGCGGCAGCGACGACGGGACCATCGGCATCTGGGATCCCAGGACCAAGAATGCCGTCGACTACATCGAGACCGAATTTCCGATCACCGCCGTGGCCATCTCGGAGGCCGGCAACGAGATTTACTCGGGCGGCATCGACAACGACATCAAGGTGTGGGATATCCGCAAGAAGGCGCTCGTCCACTCCATGCTGGGCCATACCGACACAATAACCTCGCTGCGGGTATCGCCCGACGGCCAGCAGCTGCTGTCGTACGCCATGGACTCGACAGCCAGGACATGGGATATCAGGCCGTTTGCCCCTGCCGAGCGACACATCCGCACATTCGACGGTGCCCCGCTGGGGCTGGAAAAGAACCTTATCCACGGGAGCTGGGATTCGGACGGCAAGAAGATTGGTGTTGGCGCTGGCGACGGCACCGTCGTCATCTGGGGCAGCGATACCGGGAAGCTGCTCTACAAGCTGCCCGGTCACAAGGGGACGGTCAACTGCGCCGAGTTTGCCCCAGGAGATGCCCCAATAAGTTGGTCTCCTTGGTCTGCGGGATCTTGTGGCCATGCTAACTCTGTGGTAGTTCTCTCTGCATCGTCGGATCGTACAATGCTCTTGGGTGAGCTCAAGTGAAGGAGTGGCGAAACTAAGGTGCTCGGACCATTTACAGGGCCCCCTTTCAACCCTCAGAAGTCTCGGCCCCGAAGCTTATTGTGGCGGACAAGAACCGCGAGATGGCGTCAAAATGGCTCCGCGAGCTGCCATGGTATTCCTGATCATGGGATCAGACAGGCTGCAGGCTGCATTCACTACACCCTCCGTGACATGCTGCTGGTTCTTTTTCAGAAGGGAAACCTTGGGTCGATGCTGTTGGGTTGCGGCGGGGGTGAAGGAGCCCTCGGAGTGTGGTGGCACAAAACGACGGCGATCGGAGCAGGATCCGAGATTCCGGGTCAGAGGAACAGGAATGAGTATGGAGATGATACCCAATCTGGAAAATCAAGAGTTGCGATCAGAGCACGCTCGGAATTGGATCCTCTGCTCTGGTCTCCCGCTGATGATTCAATCGCTTTTCGGGCAACATCAAAGATACCGCAAGAATCGGCCTCCAGCTCTCTGTTTTCGGTGCTGTCGACTCGCCGTCTGGATACCTGCACCTCGTCAGCATGTTTCCGAAAACGATCAGTCCCGCGCTCCCTTTACCTCTCTTGTGGTTGACGAACGCGCTCCAGCGCTGTTGAAACCTGAAGCACGGGGCAACGACAGGGGCCCCTGAAACGTCGTGGTCGGGCCGCCCTTGTTCATGCAACGGTTGCGTCTGAGCCAATCGTTCAGCCGCAGCCGCCCTCTTTTGCCGGTCAGGGGCTCCGCCCTTCACCACCACGGCGAATCGCCGAGATGGAGGGGTCTCGAGACTCGGAATGGTTGGATGTTGAATGGCCGCCGTACACCACGGCGACGGGATCGGCGTGCTATTGTGATGTTATTTCTGCTACAGGGTGCAGTTGTTGGGCCTTGAGAGCAGGAAGAATGACTGGTAGATATGGCCTCACGGCTTGTCTGGACCCTGATGCGGGCAGATGCTCGAAACATCCAGGACCAGGACGGTTGAGACGCCGCACCTTCACTCCCGAGGCAGGGGCCCGAGGAACTGGTATCCAATCCGTCGAGAACTGCCCGGGGCATCACATATCCCTCCGCACACGAGCTCTCCCTGTTTGACTCCTGCCTGTGCACGCTGCAGTAAGTCCCTGGCGTGGTGGCTTCCACCGGAGTGTGGCTGCACCCCCTGCATCACCAGTCTCGCCTCTGGCTCGAACCTTTGATCTGTGCTCCCTTCCCTCCACGGCCTTGGAACATCGCCAGCCAGTCGACAGTCGGCGAGGGGACCCCTGGGCACGTCCGCCCGCATGTCCCGAAACAAAACACGGTGCTGGGCCCGCCTGTCATTCCTCACCATCTTGACTCTGGTCTGGCTTCCTGCTCCCCTTCCCCTCGTTTCTTGATGCTTGGATCTGCATCGCGTGGGAGTCATCACATTGTTCTTCTTTGCATCGCTCGTTCTTGAACCACGGCGTTCCCTCTCCCTTGGTGCCGGACGAAACACGACCTCCAAGGGACAGACACGATTGGATTGGCATTCCATCCATCATCCATTTTTTTCTTTTCCTAGTCGGGAGTGCCACGATCCAAGGATCTGGGAGCCGGTGATGACTGGACGGCGTTGCTTGGTTTCTTTGCCGGCCTCAGATATACAAGGAGTTCATGATACCCACCTCGGACATTGGCTTTGACTTCACATTTCTTTCGACCGCTCCGCCCTTTCAGACCGGAAGAGGAGTTGACCATCACCCTCCCATCAAAAAACGACCATCACTTCCGGACCACACAACGACGACCAACCTCGACAACACCAAAACGACAGCCAAACCCGGCACCAGCATGCCCACGCGACACCACCACACATAAGCAGTCAACCAAACCCAAACCGACAAGATGAACCGCTTCAACATCTTCACCCGCCCCCCAAACCCCACCACCACCACCAACCCACCCTTCTCCACAACCAGAGCCAACCCCCTCTTCTCCGACCCCTACTCCGACCTCACCCCGCTCTCGCCGCACCTCCAGCCCGAAATCCTCGACGACTCGGACGACCTCGAAGCCCAGTCCCCCGCGGCCGCCCGCGCAACCCGAGAGATGGCCCAGCGCCAGCACCGCCCGACCAGCTTCCTCCACCGCCTCCGTCCTGCCATCCCCAGCTTTTTGTCATACGGCGTCAATGGCGGCAACGGGAATGGCTACCCCCGCCCGGCAAGCAGCGAGTACTCCGACTCCGGGGCCGGGCTGCGCGGGGCGCCGGATACTGTGATCAACGGCGGCGGCGGCGGCCGGAGGGTCGGGGGCTATGGCAACTTGAACGACGAGAGTCCGAAAAGTCCCGAGTTTCGAATCGGCGCGGCGGATTTGAGGCTGCCGGGGACGAGGCTGCATTTGCCGAACTTGGCGCGGACGTGGTCTGTAGGGGAGAACGGACCGCCGACGAGGCCTGGGACGGGGGTTGCTGGGAATCACGAGGGAGGGGAAGGGGTGGCGAGGCCGGAGAGGGTGGTCCATGCTAGGAGGCATAGAGAGAGGGGGCAGGAGCATCGGGAGAGGAGGAGGAGAAGGAGAGGCGAGGGTGAGAGGTCCGGGTCGGGGTCGGGGAGGTTACGATCTGACCGGTCGGCATCTGACCGGTCAGGGTCCGGTCACTCAAGGAGTCAGTCGGGAAGTCACCGATCGCGGGGCTCACGGGATACGGGCAGCGGGAGGGAGCGGCGCGAGCGCCATGAGCGGCGTGAGCGGCGACGGAGAGAGGCCGGAGAACGGGGGTCGAGTGCTAGCACCGGACGGAGGGATCGCCGGCGGCCCAAGAACTTTCTCTTCTGCTTCCCCTGGATCCAGTCACGCCGGATCCGGTCGCAGATCTTGCGGGCCTTTGTCTCGGGCCTCTTCCTCACCCTTACCTTGGCAGTTTGTGAGTGCCCGTCGACAGCATTCCCCCACCGTTACGATGCCCAAGCTGACTGAACTGTGCAGACCTCTCCCTCTCGCTCACCAAAAACATCAGCAGCAACGAGTTTACGATCCTGATGATCATCATCATCCTCATCGTCACCATCTTCTTCTGCCACAGCGTCATCCGGCTCTGCATGATGGTGGTCAAGTCGCGCAAGCGGGAGCAGGCGGCGGCGCGCGGCCAGCTGCCGGAGATGGCGGGCCCTGGAGGCTACGCGATCCCGCGCGAGCCCATCCCCGTGGTGCTGGCGCGGGACGAGGAGGCGGCGGGCATCGAGAGCGAGGCGACCAAGACGGGCCCGCCGGCGTACGGCGTGTGGCGGGAGAGCGTGGTATGTTTTTGCCCCGTGTTCCAAACCAGCTGCTGCTTGAAGGTTGCTAACCGTGACATGGCAGAGGGTCGACCCGAACCGGCTCTACTGGATGCGCAACGAGCACGCGAGAGCGGAGGAGGTGTCGGATATCAGCAGCAGCTCAAGCGGCTCGGGCAGTTCGCAGAGCAGCCGCGGTCGGGCCAACGTCCCCCGACCGCCGTCGTATTCGTCGGACGACGGTGTCAGTTACGTGGTAGAGGCGCGGCCGAGGTCCGTCGCGCCGCAGGCGAATGGCCGTCCTGCGGGCAGCTCGCACCCCTCCGAGAGCGGGAGATCCGGACCATGGATCTGAACGGCGATGGCGATGGGCATTTTCGGGGCGTCGGCGTCGGCGTCGGCTTAGGAGGCTGCATTGCTGTGTATTCTATACATCATTTCACATCGAGAGCATCGGGAGCGTACCAGGCGTACCAGGCGTACGTAATAGTAATCGCGAGAGGGTCTGACCAAGTCCAGGGCCTGTTTGTTTGCTCGTCGTTGCCGGGGTCGGTGAGCCGGAGGCGACCCCGAGCCAAGACCCAAGACCCGGCAGCCCACGGTGTTACGCACACAGAAACGGTGATTGCCCCTGATCTCGACGGCAACACCCTCGCTCATCTTGGGTAAAATCGGCGTGCATGCGGTGCCTGCAGAGCATGCCTTCAGCTGATGGGCCGAAGCCGGAACAAGCAGAGGCGTTGCATGGTTCCAAGGTCGAATCCCCTGCTGCTGGGCTCGTGCTCTGTTGGGAGCGTGCTTTGGATGCGCTCGGCGCACACAACCCGTTGCGGATGAAACAGCTCCTGGCAACCCGCTTTGGGCCTTCCGAACCTTGTCGCCTCACCTCTTGC
>FJWA01010006.1_pt1 | contig 10081 bp, 5 predicted proteins | sample 1011891 | NCBI WGS metagenome assembly FJWA01 (sample SAMEA3912450, study PRJEB9761) | metagenome | biome: forest; material: soil | place: USA | collected 2011-06-22 | depth 0.1 m
GGCNGCGATGGCCGCGCAGATGGCGCGGTCGAGCCAGACNAAGTGGGGGANGCTGACGAGCGGGAGGAGCAGGAGGAGGAAGGCGAAGCAGAGGGTGAGGAAGTGGAACGGGTTCGCCAGGATGCCGGCGCCCGGGAGCAGGCTGGCCAGGTACGGGAACGGCACGCGCATCACGCGCCGGATGCGGCTGTGGTTGCGCAGTCCGTAGGCGCTGACCAGCGTGCTGACNACNGCGGCGAGGCTGGCGAAGTCGACGGTGCCGGGNGAGATGTAGCGGGCGNNGTGGGCGTGGCCGCCGGCGCCGCCGGCGCCGGGGTGGGCGCTGAGGTCCGCGGTGTGCGAGTCGCTGTGGTGGTGGGCTGGGGGGTGGTGTGGCGCGTGCTCGCCGACGGTTTCGAGGACGTGCTTGAGGTTGTGGGAGATGAGGTCGAAGCCGCCGAAGACGAGGAAGACGGACATGGCGAAGCCGGCGAGCACTTCGGCTCGCTGCAGGCCAAAGGGGTGGCGGATGCTGGATCGGCGCCAGACCTCGAAGTTTCCGAGGACGTCGACGGCGACGCAGACGGCGGCCGAGCCGACGTCAAAGAAGACCAGGTGGGAGAGGGCCGTCAGGGCGAGCGAGCCTTCGGCGCTGAAGAAGACGTACATGGCGACGGCGGCGTGGCAGCAGCACCACCAAAGGCGGGCGCGCTGGTCGCGCTGCATGCTCGCCCAGGCTTCTTTAAAGGTCGGAATCGGCAGGGACGCGGGCAGGACGGGTGGTGGCCGCGGGGGCGGTTCTTGGAAGATCTGGTGTTGAGCGCTTATGGAGCTGTGTTTGTAACGGTGGCCTCGCCGCTGGCCGATGTTCTGTGGGCGAGCGAGAGGAAGTCAGCGGGCCTGATCCGAGCTCGCCATCTCTTGGGGGGGGGGGACGGGGCAAGCAAGTCGACAAACGTACCGACTTGACCGGGCCGGTAGATATGAACTGGGTCTGAAAGTTGAAGGGGTTCTTGGGCGCATGCGCATCGGAGCCGCCGTTGGCGAGCCCATCCTCGGTCGCCATGAGAAAGGGTGAATCGGGTGTTGGTGGGCGTAGCAACGTCGACTGGTGGCGAGGATAGAGGAAGGTCGCGGGGCTGCTTCGCGGGGACGCGGCGAGGAAATGGTTGCGGCCGGGAGAGTGCGCAACTGGCGAGCCGAGATATCGAGGGTCTCCGTCGTCGCCGTCGTCGTCGTCGTCGTCGCAGGAAAAGGGAAACGAGGGCTCGCCGACGCCGGTGTCTGTGATGACAAAGGAGGGCGTGGTCGGCGTCCGGGGAGGTTCAATGGCAACGGGAGGCAGGCGAGAAGCCATGGGCTTGTCATTCATGTGAATGACAACAGCCACACCGTCGCCGTTGGCGGCCGATCGTCGAGCGGAGCCGGACGTGGGACCTTGAGGAACAGGGGGCCGCGCCGTTGCAGGGGCCGCTTTGCGCCTAGTGGCGCGCGTGGGGTTGTGGCCTGGATAAACACCGGCACGCAAGCTGCAATCTCGGTGTCGGAGTGTTCCAATTGTCACTCTTGAGGCTGCTGCTCGATCCAACTCGATCCAGTGCTGCCGTAGTACGTTGCATTTTTACAGAGTATGTGAGGTACTACAGTAGGTGCCGTGCCATGCATCAGCACCGGTGCTGTTGGCCTTGGGTGTCTCATGTCTGCCATCCTTCAGCGCTCACCGCACGGTTCCAGCTTGATGAATGTGGGGAGTTCGGGGTGCACGGGTGGGGGCGGGACTGAGGCCTTTGCCTGCCGGATGCACTACAAATCCAAGATTAGCGCCAATGTTGACTTTGTCCGCTGCTCCAGGTCGAATTCCAATCGTCGGCGCAGGAATGCAGGGGTGTTGCGATTCTGCCACGCACGTCATGTCCTCGACTAGAGCATATGCCTGGTTGCGACAACACCATCGGCTCGGACAACCAAAGGCTGGGGACAATAAAACGGATTCACGGACTGAGCCATGGCGAAGTTCTAAATAACGTTTACCCCCGACTTTGGCTACGACTCAGCGACTCAACGGCTCGGCCAAAGCCCCTAAACCCCACCCACGACTCGCTGCTCGCTGCACAGGACGAGGGAGCGCCCAGGCCCGGCCTTCGACATCAGACCAACTCCGTAATTCACTCGGTCACCCGCCATGGACCAATCTACGTCACAGCCTGGCACCGGCCCCGATGCGCCCTTTCCCGCCTCCAGCCGCCCATCAGCGCCGGGCCGGAAGCGGAGTTCGTCGGGGGCCGGCGGCTTGTTTTCCAAGCTCCCCTTCATGCGCTCCTCAGGAGAATACCGCCCACGGTCCCGCCGCGACATCAATGAGACCGACCCGGCCGTGCCGATGCCGTCGCTGCCGATACCCTCCTTCATCACCATCCCCGCCGAATCCCCCGAGCGCCACGACCCTGCTGCCGCGACTGCGCCGCTCCCTCACATTCTCCAACATCGGACATCAGAGTCGCAACAGCAACAGCAACAGAAAACACGGCGGCGTAGGGGGTCGTTGCGGAAAGTNGCCTTGCTTGGCCGGGGAGCACAGCGCGAACGGCGCGAGAGCCGAGGCGGGCTGACCATCGACACGACACTCGACGTCAACAGAGACAACGGGCCACCAGTCGAAATTATAGTCGCAGCCAACCGAGCAATCTCAGCGAGCCCCGTACCCATCGACGGACGCGCCAGGTCCATTCCCCTTCTCAAGCACAACGGCGACGACCCGTCATCGTACGGCCTCGGCATCTCAGACCTTACGCCCCGCCCCAGCATGGACGGCTACACCATCCTGTCGGATCCGACGTCAGACCCCGATTCGACACCCACCATTGCCCTGGCACCCGCCGTCATGAGTCCCACATCCGAGCCCGGCAAGACTGCCGCCGATACGAGCCCGAGCATAAACTACAGCACCACCGACGACGAAGATGCCCTGCACATGGCCCGGTCCAACCCGACATCCAACCCCATCCCCCATCTATCTACACCTTCCATATCAGCCTCGGCGAGTCATCTCCGCCCCGACCGCGCCTCCCTCTCTTCTGGATCCGAATCCTACTACCTCCCACGCCCACCGGGAGCCGCCGGCAGCGCCAGCTCGCTCCCCTCCCTCCAACGCCGCCGCAGCACCGCCACCCAGCGCGCCAAGTCTCCGCTCGCCCTGACCTCTCTGGCGCCCCCACTGCCATCTCCTGACGCAGACTGGGACTACGCCGAGACGGAGTGGTGGGGGTGGATCATCCTGATCGTGACCTGGACCGTCTTCGTGACGGGCATGGGCTCGTGCTTGGGCGTATGGAGCTGGGCCTGGGACGTGGGCACCACCCCGTACGCGCCGCCCGAGCTCGAGGACGATCCGACCCTGCCCATTGTTGGGTACTACCCGGCGCTGATTATACTGACGGGCGTCATGGCCTGGGTGTGGGTCGTCGTGGCGTGGACGGGGATGAAGTATTTTAGGCATGCGCAGGTCAGTAAGGATTGATTTGATGTAATGGTCATGCGGGCTTCTGGAGACATTGGGCGGCGAGATAAAAGATATACCCATGGGTTACGGTTTCTACACGATTCGACGACGATGTATCATCAGAAACGAGCCCTAATAACTAATTGCTTGAGGCACTGTCCCTCGGCAAGCATTGGAGCATTCACACACGACTATTGGTACCAAGAGCAGATTGGTGTGTTTGAGAGAACAATTCTTCACCAGCCCTTTTCTTTCGGCGATACTCTCCCTCCATCCCGGAGGATCCGTAGCTGAGACGACAGACAAATCGTCCTTTCTTCTTCTTCTTTTTTTTCTCTTTTTTCTTTCTTCTTTTTTCCTTTCCCCAGTCAAGTAACCCCGCCAACGACACGCCAACGACACCAACCATCCAGGGGCTGTAACCTCATCGGTCACGCCCAGTCTTCAACACCCCTTTTCCCATCCAAGAAGCAGCTCGCACAAGCGCGCGTGTTTCGTCAACCGCCGAGGAAGCGAGGAGGAACAGGAAGAACCATCCATCCAGCCAGCCATGGTGATCGGCTCGACCCAAGGCTGCGGTAAGCCCCGTCGTCGTGCATCTCACCATCGTAACACCAACTTTGATTGGGCCATCACGCGCTGCATGGCAATCCTGCAGGCTGCAAGCACCGCAGGAAGCGTCGAGTGGGAGAAAAGCACCCCGACCACGAGCATATGCGCTGCGACATTCAGCCAGCCCGACGCAAAATGCAGTTGGTTCACGTTTTGGGCGATTCGATCTCGAATATCTGTTTCAGGTTTGCCGGTCTCTGGCGGTCAGCGCGGCTGCCCGCAGGATAGGATGGATGGGTGGATGGGTGGATGGCTTCGACAGCAGCAGCGGGTAGACGCGCCGTGCCATGCAAACAAACAAAAACAACAGCAGGCTGTGTGGGCGCGAAGGTTTTATCGGCCCCTGACACAGACCGATCCACAGGTGTTTGTCGGCAAGTTGCAGGAGAGTCCGTTCGGCGAAGGGAAACCGATGAAGCTCAAACAATGCCTCTCATGCCCCTTTCTCCCTTTCCCTCGGCGCAGACCTGAGAAGCAATATTACCCTCAACGTGCCACAGCGTATTCTGATATTCTGGACAAATAGTTCGGTAACAGAAACTCAACCTCCAAGTCAACTCAACCCACCACCCTCAACTCCAAACAACGCACAGAACCGCAACCCACAGCAAGCGAACGATGTGAAACAACCCACCGCCCATTGGCCGTCCCAGCGCTGCTGCGTCGAATTAAGCGCTGCGGGCGGGGGAGAGAGGATGCAAAAGTGGACATGCAGGGGGGTGTTACCCAATCCCTTCGGCGGGGAGAGACGAACCGTCGCCTTCCTGCCTGCGCTGTCAGGAGACGCGCTAGCGAGTCAGGCGGGTTGCTAATTTAGGCGCGGCCTCGCCAATGGTCTGAGCGGTGACAGGTTGTGGTCGGGTAACGGTTCACGAGGTGAGGTTCGAGACCGGATGGCTGGTGGGGTGGATGGGTTGCTGACACAAGGAACCTCATCAGTTCCAGGTCGAGTTGATGAGAGAGCCCGAGCTGGAAGCCTGAAAGTGGTGGTGTGTTTGCGCTCAGGTTTGCTGGTGGCGTTTTGGTCTGGGGCTGACAGCCCTGGAGGCGGACAGGGGCTACGTCATAGCATCTGGGACACCCCCAGGTCGGACAGACCGGGCTTCGAGAAGGGTGAACTCGGTATGTATGATCGTTCGGGGACACAGACAGTGTAGTTCACTCCGGCTGTTCGGGCCTGCCCCTGTGCGGGTTGATGTGGCGGTGTGTGGCCGTTCCTTGCAATCATTCCGAGACGGCGGATCTGAGACGGCGGAGAGGGTCTCGAGAGGGTCTTGCCCTCCCCTCCTTGCGTGGCACAGACAGACCGATTCTTGACGTTTTTGGGCCTCGCTTCGCTGGTCGGGAGCTGCAGCCGGGATAGACCCTTTGTGTTCTCAGGGGCACATGGGGCAAGATCCAGGCTTCTCCAGGCTGACCTGGCGAGCCTGGGCACGCACGGCGTGGCCGTCCAGGGCAGGATGGCAAATCCGAAATGTCTAGGGCAGCAAGAGATGGCGTGTGGGGGTTGGTTCAATGCTGGACCGCCCTTTTCATCCCTTATTAGTTCCTGCAGAGCATGATGTGCACGGCCGGGCTGGGTGGAGAGTTTCCAGCTCGAAAGATCAGCCTGGGGAATCAGACGGCCAGGGACCATCAAGGGTCATCAAGGGTCATCAAGGTTTTGCCGATCGATTTGTTCCCAAAGGCCATTGCGTCCGACCGAGCCGACGCTGAGCGATGCAAAAGATCGATTCTGTGGCCCGACAAAACATGCTTTACTCGATTAGGGTGAGCAGTTGCAAGTGGCGGCCACGAGCCAAGAACCCGGCCGAATTTCTCAGAAAACCGAAATATCATCGGAATCGAGGTGTGGCAGTGTGGCAGGCAAGTGGTGACAGTGGGACAGTGATGACAAGCGATGACCGGCTCTGAGATCGAAAGAGGCGACTTTCTTGCCCATCCATCGTGGGCAACTTCAGGTGCCCCCCCCGCAGCTGTGAATTTGCCCCCTTCCAGTGTTTCCTGGAAGGTTGAGCGCCCAACCTCAAACCTTGGGCTCCGCTTTCGCCGCGGGGGCGCAATCCGTGCTGTGTAATCAAACGGAACGAGTTGCGTTGCAGTTCGAGATGCCGCGGCCAGGCTGCCACAAACCGGCCCCTTTTGACTGTCCATCATATGCATTGCACATTTTCTGGAATAACAGTGCCGTCGTTGTCAACGAGAGAAAAGTTGATTGCAACAGGTGCACGTGGAAAAGCTGCTGTTGCTGTCGAAGAGACGAACGGAACCCCCGTTTCAGCCTCAGGCAGCAACCGGTGTGGGCTTGGCCGGGGGGAGTCAGGGACCCGCTGGGCAGCTGGAAGGCGTGGAAGACAGGACGGAGCAGGGCCTGGCTGGATGCAAAAACCAGCCGTTCCGCCTGCTCGCATCCGCCCAGCCTCTCACACCATCAGGCACGGCGAGCACCGGTCACCTCCTCTTTTCCCATCCCAACAACCCTTCTGCAACGACCGGCCGCTGCATCCGCCATCTGACCTCTGCGAATTGCCAACTCGCACACCGCACGGCACTGAAATCGATTTTGAGCCCGCCCAAGACACCGAACACCAGCGGCAGCTGAGGCATTTGGGTGACGACTGACTGGCCCGATCGCCGCCCATCAATCAGCCCGACCCGCGCCCGGCCGCCTCGAGACTCGCAGACGCACCGGCTTCGCGTTCCTCCTGCGACTCGATTTGCCATTCTCTTCCATCATCTCTTTCCTCCTACCTGCTCTCCCATCAGTCCATCCGCCATCGGTTACGGTCAATCTGCCTGCCTGACCGTTCTCGACGTCGACGCATTGAGCGAGTTTCGCCCTTCCACACAAGGTCGGCTGGGGCTAGAGAGTTGGGTACGGTCACGCAACCTATCAACCTTTCCCGCCACAGGCGCACTAAAAACCTGGAGAAATGTGCTTCATCTCTAACCCTTCTTCTTTTTCAACCATAGACAGGGAAACAAGCCATCGTCGCAACCACCCTCCAGCTGCCGACACGACACCCGTGAGCGAAGCAACCCGACCGCTTCTCCCCTCGTACCCCATACACCCTCTCCCTTTCTTGTGCCGACCTCGTTGCGTCGCCGGGGGACAGCCAAGATGAGGGAAGCCAACTTCAGCATACCCAATGTCAACAAGGCATCCGTGGGCATCACCACGGCCTTGTATGACCGACGAGCCCTCGACTGCACATCAACCCTCCCCTTAATCAATTCACTAAACCATCTCGCATACCTTACCACGTCATCCGGTAGAATTCGCGACATCCTCACCGTCGATGGCGGCATCGAGAGGCTGGTCTGCATCCTGAAGGAGGGGCGGAGCAAGGATATGATGGACATGTGGAAGTGGAATCTGGCCTTTCAATGCGTGGTCAACATAGGAGTTAGGGGCACAGAGGCCGTCCGGACCCGCGTCGTCGAGGCCGACATGGTCCCGGTGATTGCCACCATCCTCGACAACTACATCAAGGTTATCGAGAAGGTCCGTGAAAAGGCAGAGGAGGCCAAGCAGAAATCCGACCATCACCGCCACCGAATTGGCGGGAGCAGCCGCGTCCACAAGTCGTCGAGCTTCTCGTCCCGCTCGGGCACCCTGGACGTGGACCAGCGGACTTTCCGCAGGCAGGCCCCTCCGCCGTCTATCGACGTGTCTGCCGCGTTGGCTGGGCCGTCGACAGCAGCGGTCCACTCCAATGCCGATCCGACACCGACTGCTCCGCACTTTCAGGTGACCCCGCCGGCCGACCGAACTCCGCTGACCGCCCACCGCCATCACCATCACCACGCCATTCCCTCTCCTGGCCCTCGCACCGGGCAATCACTCGCGCCAATCGTGCCATCCATGGATGCTGCCGATGGCTTCGTTAGACCTATCCGTGACACCGACCGCCTCACTGGCATGCTCCCATTCTCTCGAGCCGCCATTACCTCGCAGCCGGCTTCCCCCACGACACCCTTACCGCCCCCGCAGCTTCGGTCCCCGACGGTGCGGCCTACCTCGATGCTCGCCGCGACCGCCCGATCTCGCAGACGGCCTTCCATCCGCCACCAACACTCGAGCGTCACCGAACCCGACGATTTGAACGCGGACAGCATCACTTCAGAAGACTCACCCGATGCCGACATGTCGGGAACTGGAGATATGCAGCCAGATGTTGAGGTTCAAGGGATTACGGTGGAAGACGCGGACAGCATCATGGCGGGCGGGCCTATTGACTTGACAACCCCGACGGCATCCGAAGCCCAGGACGCCGGGACCTTCAATATCACCCACCCGGGTCCTGTGGACGGCATGACCCCCAATAACGCGCCAACGCCCGTGCCCGCCATCGGCTTGTCTCCCAACCGGCCAACCTTGGTGAGCCCGCCGCAGCCGGCCCTGCCCAACGCCAGCGTCCCGCGTTACCTCCTCGACCGCCAGGTCAGCCCGAACCCGCAAGTGCTTGCCGCGATGCCGAGGGAAGAAGACGTCTTGATGTCGCTGCAACTCCTAGCATATGTCTCCAAGTACTGCAACTTGAGGAAGTATTTCCAGAGGAGCCACCTCGTTCCCAAGCTCAAGATCGGGAGGGAGATCCAGCTCCTTGACGGCGTCGACCCGGCCGCCCTCGAGGCCGAGTTGGAGCAGGAGGACGAGGGCGCCGAGGAGGAGTACTGTCTGCCCAACGACCTGAACATCTTCCCGCTCGTGGAGAAGTTCACGGTTAGGTACCACAGCACCGACATGCAGTACTGGGCCGGAGTGGTTATGAGGAACTTGTGCCGCAAAGACGACACGAGGGGAGGCATCCGGCAATGCGCCTACTACCAATGCGGCAAGTGGGAAGAGTTCACACGACAGTTTGCCAAGTGCCGCCGCTGCCGACGGACCAAGTACTGCAGCAAGGAGTGCCAGAAGAGCGCCTGGGCCTTCCACCGCCACTGGTGCATCGCGGCGACACAATGATTGTTTATCAGGGCATGGAAACTCGCGTCGCGAACAAGCCGCCAGTTGGGACTGATGGTCGTTTTATTGATACCCCCCGGTTCTTTTTTTTTCTCTCCTTCCCATCCACGGCCCCCGGGATACACACTCACTCACTCACTCACACATGAGTCTCTGCATGGCGTATTCCATAATGTCTACTCTACTGGCCAAGATCCTATTTAGTGGCTCCCTAGCAGTTCAGCACAGCAAGCAAGCAGCATATTCCCTCTGTCTATCTCTCCCTCTCTCGAACTCACACACACTATCTCTTGCCGACACATGGCACCCCCGCGAAGCATGGTTGGCGTTGCACGATACCACGAGTTTTTTTTTCTTGTCTTTTTTTTTGGTCCCCCGGTTTTCTATGCAGCTTTTTTCCCAAGGCAAGCAGGCAGGACGTTGGGTTTTGGGTTTTGGCTTCGGGGTTGCTTGTGTTTTTGTCTTCTTGCTAGGTTGTCGTTTTTTTACGTTGTTTTTCTTAGGCAGGGCAGTTCATGGAATCATGATAGCTAGCTCTGGCATGAACGAACGAACGAACGGATGAAACGAACGATGAACGAAATCTTCTTTTTCTGGGTTGGTCTGTCTCCCTTTTGCTTCTGGTTTGTTTGTTTCTTGGTCTTGTCTCCCTTGTATATGTGTGTTTGTTGGGTGTGTCTTGCGCTCTTGGGTTGTTGAGAGTTGTTGGAGAGGATATCGGTCCATGTGGTCAGTGTGAGGGGGGTGGATGGGTGGGTAGGTGGTTGAAGAGGGGATGAGAGACGGTTGTGAGGTGGTGGTCGACCTATAACCTGGCGCAGTGCTTCCCCTGGTGGTTTTGGTTGACTGAATGTGTGCGGCATGGCGATNATACCTGGGAGCTGTTCNAGGATGAAGAAAGCAAGCAATAAGCAAGAAANCACGGGGNGGCGTTTTGNGATCTTNCTCTTTCACACTTGCTTGGAATGTTGNTTGTGGTCGGTTCCTTGGTTCGTGATGTGAGAGATGATGCTGTTGTTGGA
>FJWA01003405.1_pt1 | contig 10079 bp, 13 predicted proteins | sample 1011891 | NCBI WGS metagenome assembly FJWA01 (sample SAMEA3912450, study PRJEB9761) | metagenome | biome: forest; material: soil | place: USA | collected 2011-06-22 | depth 0.1 m
GGGGGTTGGATTCCTCGTTTTCCATGGCGTTGTGGTGGTGGAGGTTGGAGAATCATGACGATATACGATGTGACCCCTACGATGAGCGGGGGTAATTGGTAATGATTTCACTAGATATCTGATATTTGGGGACAGCGAGCGAGCGAGCGGGGAGGAAGGGGTGGTAGCGAAGTGGTGTGCTGAAGCGTTTGCGCAACTCTTTGGTGGGGGCGCGGCGGCGTCTGGTTGAGGGAGCGAGAAGAGCGCCTTTTTCGTTTCTTCTCTGCTTTTCGCTTCGATTCGGTTTTTGTTTGTGACGAGAGAATTGGTTCGATACCCCGGGTTCTTCTTCTTCGGTTCGGTTCTATTCTTGTATTCGAAATATATCTGTTGGGATACAGCAGCGACCTCTTTAGCCCCTCGGCTTTTTGAAAAGAAGGACAATATATTTTTTGGGGAGTTTGTTTATCTATCTTCCAGCGGAGAACGTCGGCTGTTCTAAATCCTGCGCGCATAACAAAAGTCTATTTCGAAGGCAGTACTGTACCGCAGTATGTCTGTTTACTCGACGTCGTTTGCCCCTTCCTATGTACAGTTTTACTTGCCAAACAGGAGAGATCATGAGCCGCAGCATCCGACCTAACCNTCCTTGAACGCCTCGTCCCTCGCTTTCGCGGCGGCGTCGGACGTGCCCTCGGGACGCGGCCGGTTGGCGATCAGGCGCTGTGACGACGACGCTGTTAGCTCTCTCTCCGTCATCACACCCGAAAAGGGGGCACATACCACCAGATTCCGCAACAGCACGGCGATGGTCACCTTGCCGGTGCTCGGCACGTAGATGCTGGCCTTCTCCTTGATGGCGGGNCCGTCAAAGTTGCGGTAGCTGGAGAAGTTGATGCAGGCGGCGCCGTCGCGGATCAGGTCGGTGGGCACCTTGTAGGCCTCGCTCGGCACGCCGGCGATGACGACGTCGCTGAGCGGGAGCACGTCCTTGAGGCCCCAGCCCTCCTTGTCGTGGACCTGGTGGCGCGGGGCGCGAATGCCGCTGCCGCGGGTGAAGACCTGCACGCCGGTGATGTCGACGCTGTAGACGGTGGCGCCGTCGTTGGCGAGCAGGGCGGCCAGGGGCCGGCCGTTGACCTCGCTGCGGTTGATGACGGTGATGGTCTTGCCGAAGAGACGGTTGCCGTAGGCCAGGATCGGGTTGTAGATCTGCACGTGCTCGAGGGCCTTGACGATGGCCAGCGGGGTGCAGGGCAGGATCGACTTCTTCTGGTTGGCCGGCGGGTCGAGGAAGCGCACGTTGTGGTACATGTTGAAGAGGTGGGTGTGGCACAGGCCCTCGACGTCCTTGGAGAGGGCGACCGTCTCCTGGATGTAGCGGTCCTGCTGCTGGTTGTTCCGCCAGATGGGGTAGTAGACCAGGATGCCGTCGACCGAGTCGTCATTGTTGGCCTGTACGACGGCCTCCTCGAGGTCCTCCTTGTCGACCTTGCGGAGGTCGAAGTTGAAGCCGCTGTTGGGGTGGTGTTGATGTCAGATCATGCCCGCGCCAAAGGAACAGCTGTGCTCACTTCTCCTCGCATGTCTTCTTGGACCAGTCGGCGTACTGCCCGGCCGAAGGGTCGTCGTTGGCCAGGAAGGCGACGAGGGTGGGCTTGCTGGCCTCGCTCCCCTGGATGCCTTGCAGGGTCTCCTTGACCTCGGCCAGCATCTTCTTGGCTATTGAGTCGGCCAGGATGACCTTGCAGGTCTTTGGGACCTCTGAAGACGCCATGACGAGGGCTTGTTGAGATCACCTATGACACCGGGAGGAAACGAGTGTTAGCGGCGGCTCTTGGCGGGCCAACATTTCTCGAGTCGGCCATCTCGTGTACCGTGTCACATCTTGGAAAATCCCGGAGTTGAGGCATTCAAGATGGAAAAAGAGAAATAAAAGGAAATTGGGTCTTGCAAGTGCACAAGTTCACACGCAATCGGTTGGTGAGTGGGTAACTCAACGCCAACACCAGGCAGTGTGTGCAGAAGGAACAGAGAGGGTTGAGACTTGAAGAGAGCGTAGCTTACCCCACGAACCCCACTCACGATTTGGACAGTGAGCTGCCTGCGAGTTCGGGAACACCAAGAGGAAGAGGAAAAGAAGCCGGCCGAGATGCAATGCTGTCTGGCCCAAAACACGGATATCGAGAGAGTATTGGCATGAGATGCCTCACTTGAGAGAATTGGCCTCTGCCTCCGAAGGGTGATGGGTCTTTCCGGCGGCACCCAGAACTGCCGCCAACCCTGCCTGGCCCGGCTTGCGCTGCCGGCCAAAAAATGCGAAAATTTCAGGCGGATGCCCGCCGGGNCNGTCTGCCCCTCTTACTGCTTCCAGTCTAGCGCTGCCGTCTCCGCCGTGTCGCCCTTCACCGCCCGGGTTTTCCCAGATTTACTGCCGCGGGGCAGCNTGGGGCTCAGGGCGATAACGGCGGTTGTCGAGCCACTCAACGACGGCATCGGCCAAGGTCGGGCAGTTACTAATAGCTGCACTGTGTACGGGTAGGTAGCTGCGAGATGTTTGGGTCTTGTCCCAAAGGGTGCCTGCTCTAACGTGCGGTTTCACCATTTCACGTGCATACACTCGCTCGCAGCTATTTTCCAAATAAATTCGAGCACCCCCATCTGTTGCATTGTCTGTCACAGCACCCATCTTGGAAGCGAAGCGCCTCACAGACACGACACGACCAAGGAAGGGCGCTGCTGGCTGTTGAGTATCGAGGCTAAAAGCGCGCTTGGGGGTCGGCCGCCTCGGACGCCCAGCAGCCATGGCTCAGTTCAAGCAGTGGGCACTCGAGTATGTGCTCTCGGACGATGAGACTGTGCAGCTGGAAATCACAAAAAAGGCTGCCAAAGGTGAGGCGAGGACGCTTTCTGTCTCGGGGACCTCTCTTGCTGATCTCATGTCTGTAGAAATCGAGAGCTCCCGGGCCAGCAGCATAGTGGTGGGAAACTGGGCCGCCTCCGTGCAGCCATGGATGACTTCGGCACATGCCGACGACCAGATGGATGATGGGGAGGACGCGGGCAGCGGCGATATCATTGCCCGGGCAAAAGGTATGCCTGTTGGCCCGAAGACCTTGCCTTGGTGCTGATACTAACGCCGGACGTTAGCTCTGGGCTTTCTCGCAGGGACCCTTGAGGCCCTAGACAAATCCTCGTTGAGGCCCGACCAAGGTACGTCTTACTTCCTTGTTGATGTTTCCACGGTGATTTGAGGCCATCATACTGAACAAAGCCACAGTCCTTCGGCTCATCGGATTCTTTGGCGCCATGTTCTCATATGACCACAAAGCAGGCATCACAGCCTCTGCAACAGCTTTACGGCAGCTCTACTCCATGAAGGCCTTCCAGCCAAACATGGGCATCAAGATTCTCGACGACGTCTGCAAGATCAAGGAGGATTTCCGTCTGCAGACCGTAGCCACCAGGCTGGAGATCTACAACCTCTTCCTCAGTCTCCTCCAAGATCAGGCCGTCAGCAGCGAGCTGAAGCACCAGTATGGGCCATCCTGCGGCTTCGTTGTCGACCTTCTCCAGGTGTGCCAGAACGAGCGAGACCCCAGGAATCTCATCGTCTGGTTCAAGATTCTCGCCTTGCTGCTCAAAGACTACGACCCATCACCCGAGGTGACCGAAGAGGTCTTCAAGGTCTTTTCCGCCTACTTCCCCATCTCCCTCCGGAGCTCTGCCACCCCGATAGGCATCACCGCCGAGGATCTAAAAGAGGCTGTTCGAGCTTGTTTCGCAACCCACCAGCGGGTGGCCGACCATGCATTCCCGTTCCTCATCCAAAAGCTTGACCAAGGGGATGCCGTCACCGTGGCTGTCAAGGTCGACATTTTGAAAACCATTCAGGCGTGCATCGAGCAGTACGACAACCCGCAAGCAAGCGTTGTTCCGCATATCGAAAAGATCTGGAACTCGCTCAAGTATGAAGTCCGGAACGGCGAGGCGAAGGAATCTATCGACGCAACTCTAGAAGTGCTCCGGAGTATTGCCAGAAGACTCGATGGCACAAAGACTCACAAGCTCGACGTGCTATCCCTCCAAGGTTACGTCGACATCGTTTCGAGGGACTGCCGGGACGACCTCGCAAACCCGACCTACACTAAACAGGCCGGCCTGCTCTTGATGACCGTCATATGCGCCAATATCCGAGCCTACGTGCTCTACAACGCTAACTTCATTGACACCATCCGGCAGAATCTCCGGCAGCCCAAGTCGCCCTCCCATACTCGGGACCTCCTACTTCTCCTGAACTCCCTTCTCAAAACGCGTATGGAGCTGTTCAGGGGCCGAAAGCAGGGACATCCCGACGACGAAGAAAGCTTGAAAACGGAAGCACGCACTCATCTCAACACTTTGTTTCACGACGTTTACCTGCCGATATGGACCGCTAAAGCCACTGAGTTGGTGTCCGAAGAGAAAGACGTCCTCAAGCAAGTCATTCAGGGGCTTGCTTTGCTTGTTAGCCAGCAGGTGCTTCAACCAGATGGGACACCTACCCTGCTGTGTCCCAGTTCCACCTGCGCCGAAATCTGCTCTCTCTTGGCCCTCACCCTCACAAAGGGTTTGAGTCTGAGTCCTAACGACAACGCGGCGGAAGACACCCCTTTGGAGGACGAGGCTGTATTGGCGTTGCGGACAATCGTCATGAATTACACAGATGGCTACGCAGACCTAGCAGCCAGGGTCAAAGCAGAGATCAAAAAGCGCGACTGGGGCAATCCTTCCGAGTATTCGCTGAACGCTCTGAAGGACCTGCTGTCTCGCCTTGCCTTCATTGGCTGTTCCGAGATTCCATCGCAGGTTGCGAGAGATACCCCATCTCAGCAGCAGTTCTCACCGCTCCAGCATTTCATCACCCTCACAGCAACCCTTTTGGAAATCTTCCCGCTCTCCCCTCCGGCCACTGCCACTACAGAAGGCCCATCTGCGAACGCGAACGTCATTTCATCACTTCACGCTTCGGTTATCTGGTTTCGAGAGGCCTGCGAAGCCAAGTATGGGAAGGCGCTTGCTCCCCACGCTTCTGGTGACCGAAACTGGGTGGAAGAGTTCAGTCAGCTGCCAGATAACTGGCTGCTGCAAATACAGAACGGAGACGGGGCCCCTAACGCAACATTGCCTCTTCTGAAGGAGGATGATCCGGCTGTCTACGGCCAGTTCCTGCAAGTAAGCCTGTTCACCGTGCGGTATCTGTACCGGTCGGCATCCTCCGCGCCAACATCAGCGTGGTGCGAGCGAGCTCTTGTCCAGCTCTCGCAAATGGCAGCATTGGTGACCCGGAGCCTTGATGAAAAGCTGCAGGTGGCGTGCAACCTGCAGCACGAGGCTTTCAATTTCTTCCGGGCTCCGGACAAGACGGAAGTCCAAGGGGACTCTCGAAGCCCCGTGAATGGGCTCTTGACGCTTGGGATGCTCCAGGGGTTGCGGCCAGGTGCATTGGCTGGACTGGTATGTGATGATACCTTCTGCGAGTGCTAGTAGACTTGGCTAATGAGCGCTTGCAGTATGCCCCCGGTGGCCAAGCGGAGCAGTTCATGTGCGACACCTCCGAGTTTGGCCCCTCTCCGTCACGAGAAAGCGACATCCGGTCAGCCATCGGAGCCATACTTGCGAACAAGTACAAGGGTGGCTCGTCGACCTCGGATCCTGAATCTCTAGCGATGAAACGGGTGCTCGACTTCTGGGGCAACTGGCTGAACGAGGCCACGACTTCATCTCCCTTGGACCCAGACACATTCCGCGCCTACAACAGCATCGCCATGAGCGTCATCGCCGGCGCCGCAGCCCGCCAGGACAAGCATGTCCTCGCCCTCATCCCGGCCCTCCACCAAACCGCAGCAAGCCCGCACCCCAACGGCGAAATCCTCGCCCAATCCCTCGGCCTCATCGTCAAGCAAAACGACCTCCTCACCCCCGACAACCACGCCGTCGTCAAGCGTTTCTACAAACAATGGGCCTACAGCCACCTCGCCAAACCCCTCCTGCAAACCGCCCAGCCCGTCGCCACGGGAGACAACCACACAGCGACCCGCCACCGCCTCGCCGTCCTCTCCGTCGCCGGCAACTGCCCCTTCACAGTCTACCAAGACGACCTGCCCCTCCTCCTCCGCCTCCTCGTTACGGCGCTGACCAACCGCGCCGGTATCTCGACCCCTGAGGCCGCCGGGGCGCAGACCGTCTCGGCGCTCGAGATCCTCGCCGAGATCCTCGCGCACGAGCCGGACGCCATCAGGGGGTACTTGAGAGAGGTGACTGGGGGCGCGACCGCGGTGTACCAGGAATGTGCGCGGAGAAAGGAGGGCGGGCTGCAGCTGCAGCAGATGGCGGTGGTGTGCCGGAGGCTCGCGCTGCAGGTGCTGGGCGCGATTCCGGGCCGGTTTGAGGAGCGGCATGTACTCGCTTACGCGCCCGCGGCGCAGAGGATGTTGGCGGTCGCGTGCGGGGATGGGGTGAGGAAGGTGAGGGAGGTTGCGAGGCGGGCGAGGGCGAGTTGGGCGAAGATTGTTGTGTGAGGTTTGGGAGGTTGGACTGGCGGAAGTTTGGGGAATGGGGAATTTGGTGAGTCGTTTGTGGCCATGACTTTGGGTTTCGGGCTTGATTTGAATAGATGCATTTAGAGCAGCGCCTGTGAAACCAAGGAGCATCAAGACCATGGGTATAATTTCTTTCCTCGCCTCAAAGCGACTCATCTGTAATATTTTTGCAACCCGAAGTCTTGTCTGTTCCTCCGGCCGAGTCCCCTCCATCAGGCATCCCGTATCGCACAGCCAACACCACCACCCCCCATCAGTCCGTCTCACCACCTCACGCCTTCCTCCTCTTCCCCCCCTTCTTCACCTCCGACCCTGACGCCTCCTCAGCCGCAGACCCAACCACGCTCGCGTTCGCCTGCGCCAACACCTCCAACATCTCAGCCGTATACACCGCGCCCGCCTGCCCAGTCGCGTCACCCTGCCCCCCCGCCGGCGCAGCGGCCCTCTTAGGATCGCACCTCCCCACAACCGCCACACTCCCCGCCAACATGGCCTGAAACGGGGCGGCCACGAACCTCCCCGCCGCGTCAAACCACTCGGCAAACCCCCTCCGCACCTCCACCACCTCCTTCTTCCCCCCCTTGCCGGTAACCTCCACCGTAACGATATACTCGGGCACGTTCTTCCGCGTCGTCGTCGCGATCCGCACGCTCTCGCCCGAGGGCGCCGTGCCCGCGTACACGGTGCCGCGCTCGACGTACAGCACCCAGAGGGTCAGCGCGCCGTTGAGCAGGGTGTACAGCGCCACGGCGAGGGCGGTGAGGTGCTTGGTGGAGTCGAAGCCCAGNTTGTAGTCCCATGCGAAACAGGCCGAGGCGATGGCCAGGGCCGAGTAGCCGAGCGCGAGGCGGGTGTTGGTGAGGGTGTGGGATTGGGTGAAGGAGAGGGAGTTGAGGTAGTTGGGGATTGCGTCGTCGGTGGTGTTTTTTAGGTCTGGTTTGGGGAGGGGGATATGTTTAGTTTCTAAGGTTGGGGTTTGTTGGGTGGATGGAGGGGAGGGTGGTTGGTTGGTTACCTGCGAGGTTGTAGACGGTGATTTTTTCTTGGGAGGCCATTTTGCTGGCTGGGTGGGTTTTTGACTTCCGAGTGCGATTATGACGGGGTTGGGAGGATGGTGGTGGAGGGAGGTTGTTGAGGTTGGAATTTGAAGGTCAGCACGCTTGAACGAGGCAGACAGGGACGGAGCTTCATCAATCGCGAAAGGCCACCTGCGCCTTTGGAGTTTGGGCAGCTGCCTGCTTCCCTCCAATTGGCTCGTGGTCGGCAACTGCTAGTGCAGACAGGGGTCCGACGCCCTGCCGTGCCTGTGCTTGGCAGAGATTCAGGCGGGTCTGCGCGACGACAGCTCTCGAGCGTCCGAGGAACGCAGACAAACACCACCATCACCACCCTGACAAGACGCTTCTCTCGGCGCAAAACACCCCGCAAGCTCGACAAGATGGCGCAGGTACCGGTGCAGACGATCCATAGGGATCCCCAGCTATTGTACGGGACACGATTTTGATGGTGCAGCTGTTCAATTGCTGACGATGCCACCCTCGACGACAGCTACTGGATCCTCTTCCCCATCACCATCGTCATGGTACGGCCGGCCCTTGCCCCTTGCCCCCTACCGTTTCTACCGTCACCTCTTCCTCTAGAGAAGCTCACNCCANACGTCTACAGATTCTCACCGGCATCCTCCGGCACTATGCGACCGTCCTGATGGCCTCGGCCCCCAAGAAGCTCGACCAAAGGACGACGCGCGAGCAGCGGTCCCTCCTCCACGGCATCAACGTGCGCGGCAACTACCACGTCCTCTCCAAGCCGTCCTTCGCCGCGCGGCGCGACGCCCTCATCACCGCCTACGAGTCGGGCGCCTACCTCAAGGACCCCGACAACCGCGGCCAGCCGCCGCCGAACCCGCTGAGCGACCCCGGCGCCATGGAGGGCATGATGGGGATGATGAAGAACCAGATGGCCATGATCGTCCCTAACTCGTTGATCATGGGCTGGATCAATGCTTTTTTTACTGGTTATGTGATTAGTGCGTGCCCTCCGTGGGTTGTGGTGTGTGTGGTGCTGGATGCCCGAGCTGACTTTGGATAGTGAAACTGCCGTTCCCCCTTACCATCAAGTTCAAGAGCATGCTCCAGGCCGGCGTGGCCACCAAGGACATGGATCCGCGGTGGATGTCGAGCATCAGCTGGTACTTCTTGTGCATCTTTGGCCTGCAGCCCGTATTCAATTTCCTGCTGGGCAGCGAGAATGGTATGTATTCCATNTTTTTTTTGTGCCGTCTATCCTACATCTTTGCTGACATGTCCAAGCCGCAAGCCAAATGGCGCAGCAGATGAACCAGATGGGCCCCCAGACGGGCCAGATGTTTGGCCCTGGCGTCGACGTCAACAAGCAGTTCCTGGCCGAGGCTGAGAACCTTGCCGTCATTGAGCACCATTCTGTCCTGGACGGCGTCGAGCAGCGTCTTCTCGAGGGTATCAAGGTGTAAAATATCGAGCCCCATAGACCGCCATCCGACATGCAGAGCATATTATCCTCTCCTCCAATCCCCGTCGACACCTCGCCAACCCATCACTCCCACCACAGACAGCACCCGAGACCTGGCCCGCTCATGGACCCCGTGATCCTGTATGGCGGCTTGGAGTTGGTGGGAGCAGGCTCTTCCTCGGTTCCTTCGACCACTTCGACGGGCTTCGAAGGCGTCTGGTCGTGCCACTCCTCTGAGATGACCTTGAAGCGCACCATCTCGTTGTTGTCAAAGTACATGACCTGGTCCTCGTCCTTCCACACCCAGAGGCTATCGGATGGCTCGCTGGTGGCATGTTAGCTTTGGGTTGGGTTGGCAACAGAAAAGCCGGGAAAGGGGGAGCCTACAATTCGGAGCCTTCTGGCAGCTCGGTCCAGGGGATGAAAATGTCGTCAAAAAACTCGGTGGCGACTGCAGGCCAGGCAGTTAGTATTACCGGAGAAAGGAGACAGAAAAGCTGTGCCGGGGGGGGGGGCAACTGACGATTTATCCCTTCGGATGACTGGTCTGCGATGCGTGCTGCGATGGCCTCTCCCTTGAACGGCCGGAACACCACCATGCGGAACTCAACTGTATCAATGCCGTGTTAATCAACGAGACAATCAAGAACAACCCTGGAATGCGCACCATTGACGTTGACCATGCCGTCACCCTGCCCGATCAAGCCCTCGGACGTCCATAGTATGTCCCAGAGGCAGATGCAGAGCCCGATCTTTTGCACTACCTGCAGGGGAGGGTCAGTTAGATGCCGGTGCGCCAATGAGGCGGCCACGAGGGAAACGTGCCTTGTTGGCATATTTGGCGTTGATATTGTCCTCGATTGCTACATGGCTCTGTTTCCTAAAATCGTCGGGCGCAATCTGCACGAGGTCGGCTATCTTCGTCTGTCCGCAGCGCCCCGTGTTAGCACGATGGACTCGAAATATGGGGAGCAATTCGCTGACCAAGATGAACATTTCTGTTGTGTGCGTCTCTTCTTGGTAATGTATTCC
>FJWA01000711.1_pt1 | contig 10066 bp, 6 predicted proteins | sample 1011891 | NCBI WGS metagenome assembly FJWA01 (sample SAMEA3912450, study PRJEB9761) | metagenome | biome: forest; material: soil | place: USA | collected 2011-06-22 | depth 0.1 m
GTACATGAGAATCGAGGGGCAACATCTCGCATGCACACATGCCAATGGAAGGAGGGTCGGAGACACCACATCATCCCCGTGTTCCGGAATACATTCAACAACCAATTTCTTGTACAACANATATCACGACCGNGCTTTTAGNCTCTTGAAGAGAAGNGATCCACAGTTTATACCNCGGAGCTGACAATCAGCCCGGCATCTCGTGTTTCCCAACAGCAACGAAGTCGTGACGACACGACAACAACCTAGCTGAGATGGCTCACTCATCGTCACTTCTCTGCAACCTGGGATTTAATTATGAATAGACACTCTGTGAAATAGTGAGAACAACACGCATAACTTGAAAATGGGACATTAGGATCGGCCTCTTTTCTGGCGCTTGGTTGGTATACGAATAAACAAACCGAGCCGAGTCGAGGCGAGGCACACAGCCCCTCGTTGCCGTCGATCCAAGCACCTAAGACTCCCCTCTCCCTGTAAAATAGATAGAAAGAAAGAAAGAAAGAAGAAAGAGAAGAAAAAAGGAAACAAGAAAGAGAAAAAGAAAAAGAAAACAAGAGAAGAAAAAAGGAAACAAGAAAGAGAACACAAGAGGAAACAAGAATAGACAAAACGAAATAAATGAGAAGATCCCGTTTTAGTCGCCGTGAGCTCGCTCTCCTCTCACGCGGTAAACGGCAAACTGGGGAGACCTCCACGGCACAGTGCGCCGCCTCGATCTCCGGCCACCGTTACATCACTGAATGGTGCGGGGACGCCGCCGGTTTGCGGTTAAGCGGGACGGGCAGGACCAGGATCTCCCCAATCAGACCACCTCGAATTCCGAGCTGAGGCCATCTGCCCGAAAAAAAGCTCGTCCGTGCATGACTTCACACACGTCGCACCTCCCACAAAACCACATCGACGAAGGAGCTCCAGGCCGCCCGCCGCGCCGGTACATCAATTGGACCCATCTCCCCTCCACACCCCCGCGTCGAGTCCGAGACCCGAGCAACGAGCTGTGCACCTCTCAATCCCGCCCAACATGTCGCCCGTCCTCCGCAACGCCCTGGTGCGCGCCTCCCGGCAGTCNGCGGCCACCACCGCCCTCGGCTACCGCGCCGCCTCGACCCACGCCATCTCGAACCCGACGCTGGCCAACATCGAGAAGAGATGGGAGGGCATGCCGATGCAGGAGCAGGCCGATCTCTGGATGGCCCTGCGCGACCGGATGAAGGAGAGCTGGATTGATATGACCGCTCAGGAGAAGAAGGCCGGTAAGTGGTCGACCGATGCCAAGACTCTCAACCGCAATGGGCGCTTCATAATCAACATGGGGCCAATCCCGAGGCACAACGGAGCTTGAATCAAGCTTCAGGGCCGCCACTGGGATGGGCTGCGATGGATTTGGGAACGCCAATTGACGGATGGGGAGCTCAAGGAGCTCACCGGCATGTCTACGTCACTCGCGCCCCCGCTCGTTCGCCATGGATGGGCGGATGGGCCAAATCATCAATCATATAATCAGCAAACAAATCACTAACTCAACGTGTCTCTATACACAGCCTACTGGATCGCCTTTGGCCCCCACGGCCCTCGCTCCCTCCCNCCNCCGGGCGAGAACAAGAAGGTCGCCCTCTATACCGGCATTGGCATCCTTGCCAGCTTCATCATCTTCGCTACCGCTCGGTCATTCGCCAGGCCGCCGCCCCCTACCATGACCAAGGAATACCAGGAGGCGACAAACGAATACCTGAAGGTGAGTGCCCTCTCCTCGCTGCCGTACCCGTTGCAGTTGACGGATGGTCGATGGTCACTAACCGGCCTGCTCTCGATAGGCCCAAAACTCGGACCCGTTGACTGGTCTCTCGTCGGAAGGCTACTCGGGCAAGGGCCACGTGCAATCCCCCTCGTCCAAGGCATAAACTACACTCGCTTTCTTTTGTCGATAGATGCGACTTCGTGCAGACTCGCTCGTGTCGCGCGAGCCTGTGGAAGGAGCGCCAGGGCGGCGGAGCATTGGTCTTTACAGGGGCTGATATTGGATGGTGTAAATACTGTACAACGCTGACAATGCGACATCGTTTTCTTGCTACTCGTCGGCTCAGGCTCGGGCGGCCGACTTCGGCCGCCGGTGGACTCTTGTCTAGCCTATCCCCCACCTGCTGGCGCCGATGGCGAGATGCAAGATGTTGGCATCGGGCAGGCCGGATTTTCTCGGCTCGGGTCCGGCACTCGAGAAGCAACGGGGACCTCGAGATCCCATGCTCGATTGCATAAAAAGGCTCTGCTTAGGCCGTCAGCCTGTCGGTCAAGTCGTCCGCTCTCTGCCTGACAGTAGCCTCGAGTGCACCCAAGACGAATACATGGTGGAATTGCGGAATCCGGCCCATGCGCTTCTCATTGTAACGTATCGAAGAGAGAATGTCCCGCTTCTTCTTGACATGAAACAGGCTTACCTTGATCGCTTCTTACCATCACATGCCAGAATGCTGCACAGCCGGGAGTTACCGAACGGAGCAGTCAAGGTGGGCAGTGAAGCATACCAAGTTGGCCGCCTTTCCTTGCTTCGATTCAAGGTTTATCATGTAACCTATGAGCTTTTTGACACTCATCAAGAAGCTCTGCTGCCGGTGATCGTGCTGTTGTCTGGAAGCAAGTGAGTTAGGAGGTCCGGTGTTACTCCATTACACAAGCTGCGAGGTGTATCCTTGCTTAAGCTTTGGGTTAACGGAGTCAACACAGCGCCGTCTGTTTCCGTTTAAGAGGAGCCTGGCACCTTGATAATCTACGGCTCCCCCTCGTGTAGTACATACCTAGGTAGGTACCCCTCCTTACATCGGTAACAGATCTGGGCTGTGACTCAGACATACACACAAGACGTGGCTAGGTATCTCCCTGGGGTGCCTTTGACATGTGGCACCGGTACCGGGAGTCGTCAACTCGGGCCAAGCCGACTCGATGCCGGCGATTCCGCAGACTCGGAATTGATTACTGGAGGAGAAGGTTGGCGTGCAGGTAACATAAAAGCAACGCAACCTGCAACTGGCAACTGGCAACTCTTCGGTACTTACACAAATGAGGGGCTTGCAGACAACCAGCTCGAAAAAGACGCTCACTCGGTCTGCGGCACAATTTGTTCCCGGCTGAGTTCTTTCAAGCAGCCAGCCCGCCAGCCACCAACAAAAAGGCCACGAGGTTGCAAAGCCCTGCAATCGATAGAACAGAGGGGTGGAAGCCAGCTGCAACTCCCACAGTTATCTCCCGCTGGTGCTTCAGCACTGTGACTCCCCATTGGCGGAAAATCAGCAGCCTCTGCAGCGGGGCAACGTGCCCCAATTTTGCCGGCTATTGGCCTGCGTTAGCGGCCTGCGTCTCCCTCGGCAGGGCAGGGGGCGCAGCGTGGGGTGATCCAGTCGGGTTCGGGGCACCTCCAAAAAGGTTCGGCTTTCACAACTGCAACCCCCGAGGAGTTCAGACGAAACAACTCACCATGACTNGAACCGCCGGCTCTTTCCCCTCCTCTGCAAGACCACGAGGGAAGGGCGTGGTTCTGCTGTACTCGACTTGCTGTGTTGTTGTTTCTGACTAGGACGGGCCTTCTTTGCTTGCNGAGAATCAAACACTTCTGTTGCTTTCTTCAAGACTCGGACGGGAGTCCGCTGATCTGCGATCGGGGCTTGATTCGGGCGATCTCCCTCCCTGCCGAGCACGACGGTGCCGCGAATCGGCGGCCCATTTGGTGTTGGTTGGAGGCACGGTAAGTTGGACGTGTGTTGTCCGCTCAGGACCTTGGAGTTGACAACAGTAAGAAACTCGGGTTCCTGTCCGAGTCGCAGCTGACTGGTGTTTCAGATCTCTGCCTTGGATGCAAAGCAGCTTGACTGTTGCGTCATTGGTGGAGCAACGGCGATCCACCTTTCACATTCTCCGAGTCGCGGACTGATATAACACGGGCCGCCCCGTACGCAGCCCCTTTCTCCTCCGCTACACATCCAAGCCGGCAATGTCGAGGTTTCTGAGACCAAGGCGGCTGATCCCGCCACTCGCCGTCGCCGCCGCGGCTGGCGGTGTCCTGTACTATGTCTACCGCCCGCTCAACATCCCGGGCTACGAAGCCGCCGCCGTCCCGCCCCCCATCTACGGCGCCGACGGGACCTTCAAGCTGCCGCGCTTTCCCCGTGTCAAGTCGCGTGCCGAGCAGATCGCCGCTCTCAAAAAGAGCGGCGTCGGGAACAAGGAGGAAGAATACGATATCCTGGTCATTGGCGCCGGCGCAACGGGGACAGGGGTCGCCCTCGACGCTGCCACACGGGGGCTCAAGGTTGCCGTGGTCGAGCGTGGCGACTTCAGCTGCGGCACCAGCAGCAAGAGCACCAAGCTTGTCCACGGCGGAGTGCGCTATCTCGAAAAGGCCGTCTGGAACCTGGACTACGCCCAATACGAGCTGGTGAAGGAGGCGCTGAAGGAGCGCAAGTACTTTCTGCAGACGGCCCCGCATCTGAGCATGTGGCTTCCCATTATGCTGCCGCTCGACCGCTGGTGGAAGATTCCCTACTACTGGGCAGGCACCAAGTTCTACGACCTCCTCGCCGGGAGTGAGGGCATCGAGAGCTCGTACTTTCTGAGCAAGAGCAAAGCGATCCATGCGTTTCCCATGCTGAACCAGGCTGGCCTCGTCGGTGCGCTGGTCTACTATGATGGAGCACACAACGACTCGAGGATGAACGTCTCGCTTGCCATGACGGCAGCGCTGTATGGCGCCACGGTGGTGAACCACGCCGAGGTCACTGGCCTGATGAAGGACGCCAATGGCAAGGTCTGCGGCGCCACGGTCAAGGACAACATACCTGAGCGGGACGGCAAGGCCACCCAGAGCTTCAACGTCAAGGCCAAGTGCATCATCAACTGCACGGGTCCGTTCACCGACGGCGTCAGGAAGATGGACGACCCCAACTGCAAGGACATCGTGGCACCCGCAACGGGCGTGCACATCGTCCTTCCCGGCTACTACAGCCCCGGGAAAATGGGCCTGATCGATCCATCCACCTCGGACGGGAGAGTTATTTTCTTCCTGCCCTGGCAGGGTAACACGATTGCCGGTACCACAGACGCGCCCGGCAAGGTATCCANGGATCCGCTGCCTGATGAGAAATCCATCCAATGGATCCTCAACGAGGTCAGCCACTACCTCTCCCCGGGGATCGACGTCCGCCGCGGCGACGTTCTGGCAGCCTGGTCCGGTCTGCGCCCCCTCGTCAAGGATCCCAAGGCCAAAAACACAGAGTCCCTCGTCCGCAGCCACCTCGTCGACATCTCCGAATCCGGCCTCATGACGTGCGCGGGCGGCAAGTGGACCACTTACCGGCAGATGGCCGAGGAGTGCGTCGACGCCGCCGTCCAGGCCTTCAACCTCGAGACCAAGCCCGTCACCAACGCGCCGCGCGTCAGTGGCACCGAGAACATCGACGACGGCGCCGACCTCGACGGCTCGTGCCAGACGCACCGCGTGCGGCTCATCGGCGCCCATGGCTTCAGCCGCACCCTCTTCATCAACATCATCCAGCACTTTGGCGTCGAGACCGAGGTCGCCAAGCACCTGACCGAGAGCTACGGCGACCGCGCCTGGACCGTCGCCGCCCTGTGCCGCCCGACCGACAAGCGCTTCCCTGCCCGCGGCGAGCGCGTCTCGCAGCTGTACCCCTTTGTCGACGGCGAGGTGCGCTATGCCGTGCGCCACGAGTATGCCCAGACGGCCGTCGACGTGCTCGCGCGGAGGACCCGTCTGGCCTTTTTGAATGCCCAGGCTGCGCTGGAGGCGCTGCCCAAGGTTATTGATATCATGACCGAGGAGCTCGGGTGGGACAGGAAGAGGCAGGATGTGGAGTGGAAGGATAGTAAGTTTGACCCCCAGGCAGCTTGAAAGGAAATGTGTTTCTGTTGGGTTGGGGTGTAGGTGACTGACTAGAATCTGTTTTGTTTAGCCGTGGCGTTCCTCGAGTCCATGGGCCTGCCCCGTCCGATGCTCTCGGTCACTCGGAAGCAGATCGAGCAGGGCAAGATTGACTTCAAGTCCTCGCTGGAGTATCGCATGTACTCGCGGCACGACAAGCCGGTTGAGGATGAGGTTTAGATGGTCGATGGGCTGGCGGTGATCAAAGTCAAAAAAACTCGGTTGGCGTGGGGACTGGCGTTTTGTGTGTCTTTGCTAGACGGGCATGGCGGCTACATGCGTTTTTTGCATTAGGTTATCCGTTTGGTTAAGCTCTATCCAAGTGGTATATCGTTAATGGGTATATTTGTGGCCGCCTAGCGTTCTTCTAGCAATGGATGTCTATTGTATGTCGAGACAGGAGCATCTTCCCTCGGCGACCCTCGCAGCCTCTCCCATTTCTTCTTTGAAGTGCCCTCTCTTCATAGGTACCAAACTAGGTGCTTACGCATCCCTGACCGCAGCTCTCCGTCTCCATAACGACTACTGAGAAGGCACTGCCAATTCACGGTTGCCTACCCCCATTCCATCCACCTCACCACCGCTGGATGGGTGACAACACCAGCCTGCGTGCCGCAGCAACGCGCCCTGACCCCCGGATACCGCCCGGTCCCCAAGCCTCGGTACATAGGACAGGCAACCAATGCAGTCGGCCAGGGTTGCTGCCTGGCGATGCTTACAGCCAGATCTGACTCATTACGGCTCGTATAATGCTGCACACACAGGCAGGCTACCATGCTCCCAGCTAGCAGTTTACCCTTGTCTCAAGCCCTTAGCCGTTCATAGGTGGGGTTGAGCTACCCTGTCTCCTTCCAGGGCCAGAGGGAGGGGGTGGGATGCGAAGATCGCGGCGAAACATTCACCAACAACAAACCCCCATCCACCACAAGAGGGAGAGAGAAGGGAACACATCGGACAGTGTTTTAAGAATGTATGTAGATATGTATGTACGTGTTGGCAGCTTCACACCACCACCCACGAGGTGATGATTCCCCAACCCCACCAGCCAGCTAGCTCAAGTTGTAGTATGTACACCAACCCACCCTAGGGCCAGCACAAATCCCGTCTCGCAAAGGCTGTTCACCACCCAATCCCATTGATATGCTTCTCTCAGTGTATGTATGTATGCATGCAAGACCTCACACCCGCCTCTTCTCTCAAACGCCCCGGCATGCCTTTTCACCGCCACGTTTTTGTATGTACAACACCACACCACACCACACCATACCCCACACAAGACAAAGGAAATCCGACAACGAAAACACATTATGCCGTCCGTCCGCCAGCCAGCCCCACCGTCTCATGCCATATGCCACATAATCGAGTCAAGAGTCAAGGAAAATCATCACCCATAGACGGAGAGAGAGACCGACAGNGAGAGAGAGAGAGAGAGGAAGAGCCGCCATTGATGATGTGCTCCGCCGAACCGCCCATCCAACCACCCACCAACCCACCCAGCCAACCAAGTCTAACCCAAACAACCCGAGTATAGACAAATAGGGGTATTTCCACCAACCAACCAACCAACCAAACCGACCCAAAAAGAAGACAAAGAAATGGATGGAGAAAAGAAGAGAAAATGGTAACTAGTACCAGATAGCCAGTAAATCACACCTCCCGAGCGGGCCCCAAACTCAAAACCCTCTGCAACAACGTCCTCTTAGCCGCACCCGCCCTCCGAAACTGCATGACGGGGCAGAACTCGATTGCAGCGCCCATCCCCTCCTCCTCGTCATCATCAGAGCCACGAGAAGAAGGAGAAGGCAGCTTCACACCCCGCTTCTTCAGCTCCGCCTCCCAGCCGTACGGATCCTGGCGGTCGTGGCACGGGAGGCGCTGGCGCTTCTCCGAGTCGAGGTCCAGGAACGAGCCGGCGTCGGTGCTGGCCGTGGTGATGGTCGTGAGCCCCGCGGCAAGGAGGCCTGAGAAGTCGGTCATGGAGAAGCGGAGGGACGAGGCGTCNGACGCGCAGAAGTCCATGGGCATGGAATCTGCCGCGCNGGGNTGGAGAGTGATGTTGTGGTGGCGTGCTCGGGCGAGGACGGCCGGTCTTGGAGCCGCGAGCATCGGGGTGGCGCTCGTGGTCGTCTGGAGCGAAAGCCGCGTCGCGCCCGGGTCCTTGGTGGGCCGCGTTGACGGGGTTCGCAGTCTGGGGTGGGCAAACCGCCGGGGTCCTCCGGGGAGGGTCCGGACGGGATATGGTGAGTAAGCCTTTGCGGCCATGCCGGCCTTGCCGACTCCGTTACTGTTCGTCGCACCCAGCCGCGCGTTCCCCATGACGGTGATCGAGTAACGCTGGCCCGGGTGCGGTTCCTCCCACCCGCCCGACGAGCGTGACGTCTGCTTCTCGGCGGACGCCTCGTCGGTGCGGGCGCGCTTTTCAGGCGCCCCCGGCGAGNGGGNGTCGGNGGAGGTCGTAACGGTGTCTTCAGGNATCGGCACGACCTGCAATCCCTATAAGGGGTTGGTCTTACGTCTGGCGTGGTCTGGATCGCGCATGGGAATATCAACGTCGGCTGGGGCCGACGTGGCATTGGAGTGGCCGCGCTTGCTGCGGCCCATCCTGTTCAGGCCGAGCTTCGCGCCCATCTTCTTCCAGCCGCTGCTGTGCTGGCCGAGGCCCTTGGCGCTGAATGCCCAGTCCGACATGGGTGGTGTGGTTGGTGGTGTCATGGGCTCGTTTCCTGTTGGAGACGGCGTGTTGATGCTGCCATCTGTGAGTCCGCCGCGTTCTGCGGCGTCGCTGGTCGACGAGGCAGAGCTCTTGGGCTCGCTGGTCCAGGGGATGTTGAGCATGGGCAGGAAGCCCATCTTTGGTGACCGGCTCGACTCGTCGGAGCTCGACGAGAAATCTCGGGGCATCCGGAGGCGTGAGCGCGCTTGCCGGGGGTCGTGCTCGTCGACCTCAACTTCGAAGTGATGTGGCGTCAATGACGCGAGGAATGGGCCTAGCACCGAGTCGTTCATGAGTTCGTACACTATCCTCACGGCCTCATCCAGCTCCGCCGGGTGGGGAGGCACTGGGGCAGAAGAGAGNGATAATAGCCGGTCTCGGACTCGTGCCGGAAGGTTGACCTCCCGATGGCCGTATGGTAATATGTAGGCGTTGATGATCTTGCGCCAAAGGGAGCACACGTGTTCGCTGCCGTCACTGTATCCGGCGGCTTGCGCAGCCATAAAGTTGGCATGCACGGACCTGTAGCGATCAGCGTCCATTGTGAATTCGAGCGTCTCCATGCAGTGGTTTTGAGACAGGAAGGCGGTGAAGGCGCCGAGCGTGAAAGGTGGTGGTGCCGTGTTGGTGAGAATGTCCCTGAGCGACGGAGGCGACGCTCGGTCTGACGAGGTCGAGGCTGGGGGCATGAGAGCCAGGCTCGTGGGCCGTGATGTGGTCATGGTGGAGTCACCGTCACCGTCCTCGAGGACTGATGACGGTTGCGGGGATCCCTCTCTGGCTTCCCTTGAAGCCGGTCGTGAGGTCATCGGTGTTGGCGAATGTCTTCGCAGCTGCGCCTTTGGCATCCTGCCCGCGGGTTCTCTGGCCAGTCAACGACCAATGGCCCTAACTGCCGGGGGAGCAAAACTGAATATCGTGCAGACTGAAATGACCGGATCTCCCTTCTCTTCATTCCTTCCGATCCAGCATGATGACGGGGGGGCGCGCCACCACTGAGAAGACGTTTGCTCGGCTGCAGCGGACCTGCAGAACCGATGGCGTCGGGTGTTGCCGCTGCCTCACTTGGTGCACGGCAAGCAACCTGTCTGCCTTCGTCCGCAAGCACGTACCGGCCGGCCACGAGCCAACCAATTACCACGACAGAGGACCGGGAGGTTGCAGAACGGCCCAGGGGACTTCCCAGGACGCTATCCNGGCGGTTTTCGGTCAGGCGTCGCCGTGTCGTCGGGAAATCGTGTGTCGGGGTGCGAGGGTGTCACGCAACGGCGCTGCGGGGGGCCGACGGTGCAACGCAAGGGCGCGAACGAGACTCGATGGAGAGATCTGGAAGCCAGAAGATCTGCCTGCGGTATCCCCTTCCTGAAACAAGCAGCGGGCGCGCAGTACCAACACGAGCGTGTGCAGCACAACAGGTCCGG
>FJWA01007024.1_pt1 | contig 10063 bp, 5 predicted proteins | sample 1011891 | NCBI WGS metagenome assembly FJWA01 (sample SAMEA3912450, study PRJEB9761) | metagenome | biome: forest; material: soil | place: USA | collected 2011-06-22 | depth 0.1 m
AGGGCGGTGAGGGCGTAGGGGAACTACCATAGCGTTAGTAAGGGGTTTGTTAGTGTGAGAGTGAGTATTGGTTGCTGGAGGTACTATTCTGCGGAGTGGTCTGTTTAGGGGGGAGGCCAAGGGTGAGAGTGTAAAAAGCCACTGTGGAACACAGCGGTGGCGGTGATACGGTTCCTTTCCTTTCCTGTCCTTGGTGTCGAGCCTGTTGTCGCACACCAGGCCAGGACGGTGAAGGTGCAGCAGTGCGTGAAAGGGGGGGAGGGGCAGAACCGGCCATGAGTGGCTGGCCTTGGTGTGATGTGTGATGGGAGGAAGCTTGGACACCGCCACAGTGCCGACAGGATGTGGTGGCACGTCCGAAAAGAGACGCCGTGGCACTTACAAGAACATCCTTGACGAATGAGATGGGACAGACGGTGCCCTCTGCGCGAGTGTTAGCTGCTTCGGTCGTCGTTTGTGTTTCGAGTGCACGTACCAATGTCGAGGAGCACCACTCGGGGATTGCTTGCGGCAGCCATGGTTTCCAGAGGATGCAGGCAGGGGGTGTGTCGTCCCGATGCGGCCCAGCGGGTGAGTACCAAGTCGGAGTGCTGGGCGATGGCCGGGGGTAGAGTTGGGGCCCGGGTCGGCGGTGACGGACGGACAGACTGGCGGGATTGGGAGCTGGGAGTTGGCGGTCTGCCCGGGTCGGATTCACAGGCCAGCACAGCAGACCGAACGGACCGGGAGAATTGGAAAATCGAGGCCAGCGAGGCAATCAAGCGGTGTGAACTGTGAAGAGGTTCGTCGCGAAGGGTGGCCCACGTTGTCGGAGTTGCTCTGTGAGTGGATTGGATCGGAGTTCGTCGTGGACCGCGACGGGGCTGAAAATTCTCGCCAATTTTTTTTTTCTCTCTCTCACCGTTGCCAACTTAATTTTGCTCCTGCAGCTCGCTGTCCACTGCGCGCGCCCGCGATGATCAGACGAAGTAACATCAAGGGATGCGCCGAGAAGGGTGCTCCTGCAGCAGCGGGCTCGCTTCCGGGTTGGGGTTAGAAGAGATGACCCGCATGAAGAAAAGTTTCAAGAAAAAAAGGGCGGTCAACGCTCCAAGATGCCGTGAGTGCCTCCGGTGGCCTCGTTCGTAACAGCGCGCAACCCATACGGTGGACTCGTGGGATGCTCAAATTTCCCATCAGCAGCCACCACCACTCCAGAGCTGCAGAGCTGCAACCCGCATGACGCTTACAAGGCATGGCGTCCGGGGACGAAGTATATTTGGGGATTTTGTGGAGAGACGCACAGGAGAGGCACTGCCCTGGGAGGAGCTGTGTGTGTGTGCTGCATCGCCCCGTCAATACATCTCGATAGTACCGACGACGACGGACTTGGCTGCCACACACGCCGGCCAGTGCGCTGCCGTCTCCCGCGGCGTCCCGCAGCACTGCAGCAGACGCAACCCCCAGCATCCGTGGCTTGCCTTCCCAGGTCAAGCGGCTTCCCGAATGGCAGGATCACGGCCTGTGCTGTGCAGGAGGCGGAAACGAGCCATTCCCTTGCAGCGGCAAAATGCTGCTTGGTTCATGCGGCAACAGCGCGCTCGACAATTCTCGCTGCCCGGGAGTTGTTGTCGGGCGGCGGCCAGCCACTGCGGAGGACAGCGCCGAGTGCCGGTTTCTGCATGTCTCACCGACATGTCGTCGACCTGAGAGACATGGCGCGAGCTGCAGGAATGCTCATGCGAGGGCGAGGGAGCGACGGTGTGATTGGGTTGGTAAACAGCCCGGCTGTGGCAACGCATCGGCGCATTTCTTGACTGTTCGTTCCCACCACCCGCCACCCACCACACTGGCACACACTCGCTGCATCGGCTCGGCAGCATCACGAGAGCGGCTGGTCCAGCCGCGATGTGTCTCTCCGGCGCTGATGCAATTGATAACGTCAACACACATGTCTTGGATCAAACAGACGAGGGGCGGCCCATCAACCGCAAACACAGGACCCCGCCACAGATCCAGCGCCGCTCATGCGTCGATAGGGGATCAGCACCACCACGCGTTGCGATACGCGGCCCAGCCAGCGAAGGACCCTGAAGATTGGCGTTTCTGGAACGGAGCAGGAACTGCCATCGCACACAATACAGAATCCCAGGTCCACTGGTACTGGGCCGGCCGGTGTTGAGGTAAACAATGCAAAACACAGCCAAGAGAGAGACGGTTCCTGGTAACGCTACCTTGCTGTGTACGGAGTGCAGAACGCTGCCGGTCATTGGTGCTCGACGGACAACAGCGCGATCCTGCGACGGTGACCCGACCTCTCTCTCTCCTGCAGATCAACCGCCCACTCCCTTCTCGGTTAGCGCCAGGAAGCCTGCATGCAGCATGTGTGCATCGACGCCAGAAGAGGGTGGGCGGCCGCGAACGCGTGTGGTCTGTCGCGACAATCCAACCCCCCAAGGTGCCAATTGAACCTGCGCTTGACCGCCCGACACCCGCGGGCGAATAATTAATTGCCCTCCGCCTACGAGGTAACCTCACTTGCATCATCGCCCATTTCTGCAGGGCCAATTAAACCAGGACCGGCATTCGTTTCAATTCCTGCAGATTGGCGGATTGTTGGTGAGCGGCAGTGTGGTGTGGGTGACACTCTACGCAGGACAGCAGACAGTCAAACACACACGCAGCACGCTCTTTGTCTGCTGGGCCGGCCAACCCCCGCCGTGGGCGGTTTCAACTGCCCGGCCGAAACATGCTCACTGGCCTGAGGCCACCCCCGCCCTCACGCTGGCTTGACCCGGCGTTGTACCATGATGAACTCGGTAGGTAAAAATGTTGAGACGCTTCTCCTGGGTCACACGACGTCACAAAACAAAGCTCGGCGGCATCAGCATGGCCCCGATCCCGTGAGTCCTCGCGGCGACATCGGGGCTGTCGACCTGGCTGTGCTCCAGCAGTCGTCATTCCTCGGCACTCGCGCCTCGACGCTTTCACGGCGGCTGGTCGACCGAGGAGAAACGGGCTCTCTCGAGCTGTGGAATACACAGTACTACAATACTATCTCGAACTGGCCCGTCGTTATCAGGCCGAGTTATCAGTCCGGCGGAGATCGGACGCTGTACATAGTAGTCTTACACGGTCACTAGGTAGCGGACTACACGGTACTGTAGTAGCGCATGCTACAGCGGGAGCTCCGTAGATAACGTGCTATCGCACAATTGTCGTCCGTTTCTGGTTGTTCCCTCTGATCGCCGGCCCCTTTGTCGATCCCACGCAGGACAGGGTGGGTGGAGATGGCGCATCTCTCCAATGAAAGGCACTCGGCTCGGCCCTCGTGTGACTGTGGAACCCTCTTGTCAAACAGGAAACCTGCGGCATGTATTATCTCCCGAACGATTGCGGATGGCGATGGAACCGCTGGGAGCGGGAGCTATTCTGGCCCGAGTTTAATCATCATCAAGATGGAAGATGGGAGCGCGATCGCTGGCCAGTGGCTATTTCGAGCAACACTCAGCTCAAAATCGACGGTTGGGAAAGGCAAGGGACAGAGAGACACTGCGCCTCGTGCAGATTCCTGAATGAAAGGCCGAATGCAGAGCGAAGGGGTTGCAGGGTCCGACCCACCAATGACGGTTCTGGGCGGGCTGCAGGATCCAAGTGAAACGGGCAAGCGCTGGCTTGACCAAGAAGTTAAGAACAGACGGAATGGGATGGCGCCACATCTCTGGATGCCTGAGGCTGCCTGGCCGCAAACATTCCCGGGACGGAGGGATTCGGAAGCTTCCAGACTCGACTGATGATTGTCATTGCGCGTGGCCATCAAGGCCCTTGGCTGACTGACCACGCAATCTCACAATCTCGCGCAACGGTTTGGTCATCAGTCTCATCGCCGTGTCCACTGTCCATCCGGCCGACTCATCCACCACATGCACCAGCCAAGACATTACCAATTGTCCCTCGTGGAGCTCGTCGGAAAGTGGACGATGGATTCCGTCCCGGGCCTGGGGAATGTGCACCTGGGTCTCCGGCGCCAGCAAGGGTGGTGGAGCCCGGGATCATCAGCGATCGAACGTGGCCTCACCAGAGCAACTGTCGCGGTTCCGATGGCCCATCGCGCTACGCGAACGGCCACTGGACAATTCCGTCTCGCCAGATGCAGCGGTACCCAACCCGCAAGTCGCCTGCTGTGGTTGGCACGCGGACAAATACAAGACGCGCAGCATATGGGCGGTGTAGCTGCTAAACCAGGCCGTCTCCCATTGGAGGGCGTCCCACTCGCACCAGGTGAGTGAATGTGTCAAAGAGACACACGAGGTCAGACGAGAAGACTTGTTGGGGGTGCTGAGGATGCCGAAGGCTGCTGAAGGCTGCCTCGAAAGCGAGATGAGAGTAATCCTAATTGGGCAGTCCGCTAGTCAGGAAGCGGCTAGGTGGCTGGCGCGCTATGCAGTCCAGGGAAAGCGGTGTGCGCGGTGGCAGTCGTCGCTGGACCCCATTCGTCATCTCCGTCTGTTGTGCGCCATGTGCCCCACACACACTCATACAGTGCTTGCGTTGGGAACGCACGTTGGAGGCCAGCGTGTCGTTCTGCAGCCCGCCCAGTGTGCGCCCAGCCGTGCTCGACTCGACGATCCGCACACCATTGGCCACCAGGGCACCAGGCCATCAGTTCACCCCCCATGTCTCGCCTCCGTGGCAGCCATGGGGCCTGCTGGCTGCTCAGCCAAGGCCATTCCCCTTTGATCGTGGGCGGGCCCTCAGCCCACCGTCCCACTGTTCATGACAGGTCGGCGGCCACTGTTGTCCCAGCGTTTCTGGTCGCTTCCACCCACTGCCCGCGTCTTCTATCAGTGCCTCCCCCCCCGTTGCGGACCGAAGCCCGGGCTGCTCTCGTTCGACCCTCATCACCCCCTTCCCGCCCACCACCACTCACTCTCTCCAACTCGTCCTGCCACCCTCTCCATCAGTCGTATACATTCTGCACGCCTCTGCTGTCGTCGTCGTCGTTGCCACTCCCATCACTCGGCTCTCTCTTCTCGCACTCACTCTCAATTCCCAAGACGACCAAGCACCGCGACCAGCACTGTGCTGCAGAATCACCTGGCTCTGAGCTCACGGGCGCCCTCGCCACCCGATAACCGCTATCCAACACTCTCGCCTCTCTCCCACAGGAGAGCCGATCCGTGTTGCACACAGCTCAACCAACCTCCTCCTACGACTGCCTTTCATCGGAGCGTCTGGCACCGAGTCTACCGAGTCCTCGCAAGCTCTCCACATCAGCAACCGTTGTCATCTCGTGGCATCCTCTGCGCTGTTGTCGAAGCCCGGACCCGGTCGTCCCACCCGCTGCCCGAATCCCGTCAGTCCCGCCGAACAATCGTCAGGTCCGATCGGTCTCCACCGCGCTGTGAATCACACACCTCGCCAACCGAACAAGGGGGTCGAAGAGTCATCTCTTCGTCCACCTGTTCCCGAAAGACCTCCCTACCCCCGCATGTTCTCAACGACGCTCCGCCAGGTGTTCCAATAGCCTGCAACTCACTCCGATTTGCTGTCTGTCTGCCACCTGGTACTCGCACGAGTCATCGTCCACTCCCTCTCTCGACCTCCCTCACGTTGTCTCCTCCCCCACCGACGATAGCTGTGCCTGTCTCCCGCGGCATAGCTCCCACGACGACATCGCTCGGTCAACGACAACGTTCCTACCTCGTCGCCTTCCCACCCCGCCAACTCGGGAACTCGCTCGGTTGACTCCCACGTCACCGAACGTTCACCTTCAAGTCGTCTGAGTCCCTCTTTCGACTCAGTCTCAACAAACAACACCACAACATTCACCATTCGTACCGATGTTATAACGACCATTCCTTTTGTTTTTTTCGGGACCGCTAGTCCACCCCTTTTGACGACTCTCTTCGACATCCTTTCCCTTTGCTGTTGGACCAGCGATATCCTCCCATGACCCTCGGATACTGAACGACTCGGAGCTTTTTGTTTTGCTTTCTTTTGCCGCTTTGCGCCCTTGTACATCTCGTTGTTCACTTCCCGCCATCTTTCGACCAACCATCGTTCCGCCGCCTCCGTTGTACAAATTGGAAACCTTGTCTCGATAGGACCGCACTCGATCTCGGCATAGACCGGCTTGGGGGTACGGCAAAAAGCTCTTTCGGATCTTGTATCACCACACTCGACGCCTACACTCACGAATATTCCTAATTTCATCGCAATGGAGTGCCTCCGCGACAACTTTGAAACTGGCGTCATGCTCGGTGGTCGGTATCGAACCATCTCGCCGCTCAACCATGGCTCCTTCGGCATGGTCTTCATGGCCAAGGACACCAGGACGAACGAGACGGTCGCCATCAAGTGCCTGACTAAGAAGTCGGCCGCACCCGATAGCTTCCTCGACTTCGCCATCGACGACAAGTCCGAAGAGCTCGTGCTGCACAGCCAGCTCGGATCGCATCCCAACATCGTCAACCTCGTCGACTCGTTCGAGACGGATGCCCATGTCTACCTGGTGATCGAGTTTTGCCCGCGCGGTGACCTGTACGAGGCGATCCGCATCGGCCATGGCCCCTTGGAGACGGAGCATGTGAGGCGCTTCATGCTGGAGCTTGTTGACGCCGTGGCGCACGCCCACGCCAAGGGCATCTACCACCGCGACATCAAGCCCGAGAACATCTTCCTGACCCAGTCGGGGTCCATGAAGCTGGGTGACTGGGGCCTTGCCACGACCGACAAGTGGACGTACGAGACGACCGTCGGCAGCGACCGGTACATGTCGCCCGAGCAGTACGACTCAGCCGGCGCTGGGTACTCGCCTGCTCAGGCCGACATCTGGGCCATCGGCATCTGCCTGCTGAACATCCTGTTCTCCAGGAACCCCTTCACCACGCCGACCGAGGAGGACCCCCTGTTCCTCGACTTCACCCGCGATAGGCAGTCGCTGTTCGACGTCTTCCCTTCCATGTCGCAGGACACGTATGAGGTCATCGTGCAGTGCATGAACATGGACCCCAGCAAGCGCTCCCTGGCTGGAGCCCGCGACGCCCTGCGCCGCGTCGTCAGCTTCACCACCCTCGACGAGATCCTGGACGATTTCTGCTCGAGCGACCGCCGCGTCGTTCCCAACTCCAACCGCGAGCCCCTCCGCACCCCCTCCATCCAGAGTCCGCAGGTCGACACGGGCGCCTTCCCGTGGGCCAGGGCCCTGCAGGCGACGCCGCCGAAGCCCATCCGCCAACTCAGCGTCATCCCGGACGACGAGGTCTACGACGAAGACTTGTTCTCCAAGTCGGGCACCACCACCGACTGGCTGTCGGGTACCGCGCAGACGCCGTCCATGTCGTCGTACATGGACTCCAACTTTGGTGCCTCGATGCAGTCCTTCGCCGCGCCGCCGAGCTTCCGCCCGTTCCTGCCTGCCAAGGCCACGGCCAAGGTGACTTCGATGGCCGGCTCCCTCCCCATCACCATGTCCAAGCCCCGCAACCAGTCGGCCATGTCCCTCGTCTTCGGACGCAAGGACGGGGTATCCAAGAGCTGGAGCGACTTGTGGGACGAGGAGTTTGAGGAGGAGGAGGAGGAGGAGCTGGCCAAGCAGCTGCAGTCACTGAAGGAGATGAACTCGAGGACCTGGAGCCACGAGAGCACTGCGGCGCCGTCTGTCGCCCTCGACAACGATGACACCCCCCGACAGGGTCTATCGCCCGTGACCAAGTCGGCCACCCTCGTCAACGATGAGAATAAGATCCCATCCATTGATGAGGCCTTTGGACACACCGTTGACGACGACATGGACGGCTTGTTTGTCTACGAGGAGTCTCCCGTCAAGGAGGAACCTCAGCTTCCGCAGCTCTCGACGCCACTCCGACGCAGCAACGTCGACAAGTGGGCAGCACTCGGCGAGCGCCGACGTGGGCAGACCGACAGCTCGCCACCCAAGGTCCTCGATGTCCCTCCCCTCCGGACAGGGCGGTCCGCCATGTCGGCCAGCTCCCCCGTCAAGGGACACGACGTTTTCGAAATTTACAGCGACCCTCATCAGCAATTTCCTTATGTTTCCGGGAGCAACTCACCTCAACACAACCAGCAACAATCACAACAGCACCACCAGGGAAGGTGGAGCAACGGTCGCGACCGCGCCAAGGAATGCCCGCGGACCAAGGGTCGCGACCGAGATTGGAATTGGAACTTTGACTGGCGCAAAGAGAAGCGCACCGGCTTTGGCTATCTCGGATGGGTTGGTGGCTGGCAAGAGGCCCGCTCCTAAGGGAGCTGGGTGTCCTCGAGTGCCGGCCTATCACTTGTGGTTGAGCCCACCACCATCACCGCCACCGCCCTCATCACGACCATCCTTCTTCAACAATCATCATCATCACCCCCCTCCCGTCGATTGAACCATCGATCTATTTTTTTCTGCTTCTTGGTGTAAGAGGTGCTGACTCTGCTGGCTTCTGTTTTGTTTTTACTTTTCCCTTCCTGTACGGGTGTTACATCGCGGGTTTGTGCGATGACACACGACTTGGTTCTGTTCTCAACCGATCGGTCGATGAAGACGATCAACCCTTGACACACAGATTACCTTACATATTTTTGGTCTCTCGCTCTTCTCTTTTTTTAGTCTCCTTTTATAGCATAGCATGGTTTAGAACGAAACGACACAAACATATGGGCATGGGGTTTGGCGCGACGGGAACTGGACAAATTGGGCCTGGGTTGGATTACTTTGTTTTTGTTTGTTCTTTACGGGTCGGGATGGATAAAACAAAACAGGCGGCATGGAGCAGAGTCAGCATTTTTATTTTTATTTTTGTGGTGGTGGTTCATACACAGATCGATCGACTGGAGGATTAGGGGGATGAGTGGTTGGGGGAGAGGACTGGGTGAGAGGGTGGAGGGCGGAGGTGTTGGTTGCGGTTTGCAACTCGCTTTCTGCGTATTAGATATGTGTCTCGAGGAGATTAAGTCTAGAATACCAGAAGTTACCCACTCGAGAACCTGATTGTTTACTAGTTGCAGAGTGAAGTGAAGTGACGGACTGAATAGCCTACATAGTACGTGGGGACGGTATGATTCGCGTGTTTCACCTCTTCACAGTTGACACTCTACATAATCCTCGGGGTGCTCCAGGTCCGATGGCGATGGCTGTCGCGTGCTTCCTGTCCATGCAACTCCCCCGAGGAACTTGCGGTGGTCTTGTGGGTGGCCAGTCATGTCGTGCCACAGGGCGAGAAGGAAACATGTGGCCGTCGGACCACCTCTGCAACAGCCGAAACAATAACAGACATCAAACGCCAATGCACCTGCATCAACGGTGCGGCGCCATGTTACAGACGTCCTCTCGCTCCGTGGACTCGACAGGGGTGCAGGGTTACTTGTTCTCTTGTGGTGTGTTTGGCTGGGCTTCTTGGGTCCTCCTATCCCAGCTTGACACATCATCTCGTCCCTGCAGAGTAAACAACCCTCTTCCAACCCCCCCCCCGCACGGCATGGCAGCTCGGATAAAGCACGACGGGGATGTCAGCCAACCGATCCGGGATGGATGAGAGACGAGACATTGGCTAGATGTCACTGTGGGCAGGCAGATGGGAATAGGAACAGCAAATCGGATATCACCCCAACCCAGCGAGACATGAGTTAGGNTAGCCAGCATGCACCTCGCGATCCAAACAATGACACCCCCCCTCCAGCTTGTATGTATTTCCAAGCAACCAGGCCATGCCATGTAACAGAAACCAAAACGGACTCGAGAATATCCACAGCCAACCCTCCAGTGCCGTCCCTACATGATACGATGCCAACTATTGCGGTGTATGCAAGCAGAAACGAAGCCCGAACATGACCCAAGAACATGTGGTCCCATAAACGCCAGATCGTGACCAGAACAACATCCGCCATATGTATCACCCGACGCTCACTCATCCAAGCGCCAGACCGGCCCCAACCATCCCTGCCGGGAATGTATCCCACACCCCCTATCCCGCAGCAACCAAACCAAACCCCACCCGCACAGAGGGGAACGGAGGCACCTCATGGCGGGCGCGTGGTCCGTGGTCACCACCCCTCGGGCGCGGCCGGCTCGGCG
>FJWA01003830.1_pt1 | contig 10052 bp, 11 predicted proteins | sample 1011891 | NCBI WGS metagenome assembly FJWA01 (sample SAMEA3912450, study PRJEB9761) | metagenome | biome: forest; material: soil | place: USA | collected 2011-06-22 | depth 0.1 m
GAGATGAGTTTGGGTGGGTGGTTAGGGCCCTACCTTGTAAGAGGGCGGCGAGTGAGTGTAAAAGAAGGAAGGAAGGAAAATAAAGGGTAGAACAAGAAATAAAGAGGGTGTTTGTCTGTGGTGTTCTTCCTTTTCGTTTTGTTTTTGGAGAGTCCCGGGAGCCGGGGAGGACTCTTGGCTGGGCTCACTCTTCTCTTCCCTCGCCCTGTCTGTCGTCGGGGGCTTTGCTCTCGCACACAACAACGCCTTACTATACACCTACCCCCGTATTTATTTCCTTTTACACGTAGACGGGTGAGTGGGTGGATGGGTGAGGGAGGTTTCGACGGAGACGCTGTGGGCAGGCTAGCTAGCTGGTGGTGGAAGGCATGCTAATTACTCGTTTGCCTCGTTTTCGCGTCCATCATTCTTACAACGCTAATTAACTCGGGACGGTCGGCGGGAGGGGTCGGCGGGAGAAGAAATAACCAGAGGGTGTTTGGCTGGTTGCTACGTGTTTGCAGGCCGTGGGTGGTCAAGTACGAAAAAAGGAAGGCAAGGAAAGAAAAGAGGTGAAGCAGGGAAAGGTGATGTCGAGATCTGGGCGGGGGCAAACGACTACTTCCTTTGTTGTTGTTGTTTACTGTTGTCAGTCAAATAAATAGCCATCAGTTCTGTCCTTGTCCATTAGTACAAACCCACCTACTCTTCACCAAGTCACGACACAGCAGTTACAGGCAAGCGAGCCAGCAGAGCATGAGAAGATGGACAGCAGGGGAAGTTGAAAGACGAAAAAGAAAGGGATGACGGGGGCCGATATATTCGCGTCCCTTGTCCCATCCCCACCAAAGACCTCCTCCTCACCCGGACTGGCATGCATGCCGCATGGACCCCGTGGGATGGTACCCAACAACGTGTTGCGATTTACGACGGGGGTGAAGAAAGCCCGTGCCGACTGGGTCGGCCCTAACATGCCAAAGATAGCAACACATAATTTCCGAAGCCGCCACAACAAGGCATGGATTCTCTGCTCCTGGTNTGNNTCCCGCCNGGGCTTGTCTAGCTCCAAGCCAGCGTGGGAGGAGGAGGAGGAGGACCTCAAGAAACCGGCTTTCTCAGGTCCGAGAGCAGACCAGCACAGGTGGTCGGTCGGTCATCCGGTCAGAATGGCTTGGCCGGGCATCCCGAGCAAGAATCCAAACGAGTCGAGTCTCTTCCATGACACAGGCACGCAGGCGCCCTCTCTCGTCCGCGTCGGTGACTGTGCAAGGTTAGTTAAACGCCAGAGTAGCCACGCCGAGCAACGACGGACCACCCCGTGCAGAACATTCCCTCCCACCACTTCCCGCGCCAGCCGGGAGTGCGGGAGGCAGCAAGCACCAGAACAAAACATGCACATTCGACATCAGCAGCCACCAACCCCCCCCGTCCTTCCCGGGGGACGGACATCCAAACACAACACACCATCCCCCCCGTCTGCAGCTCGCTACTTGCGCCTGCAGAAGTCATGCAAGCGGGGACGGTGGCTGACGGCGGTCCAGTCTCCTGGATTTCATGATGCCTGTCCGGGGACCATCAAGCATGACAGAAAGAGGGAGGGCAGTGGCTGCCTGGATCTGATATGCCGAGCCAACCCAGACCGTGGGAGGCCGCCTCCGCAGATCAGCAGCATAGCTCCGCGATCTCCACTGCGCGCAACTATTCCGTCCCCCGGTTTCTGGCAACTTTATTTCTCAAGCGAGGGAGCCGTACCGCGTAAGAGCACATGCGGAGAGGCCCGGCAACACGGCCGCGATCGGAAGGCCACAGACGGGGGCGGCGGGGAGGGGGCTTGCGAGTCTTTCTTTTTCCCATGGGCCCCCCTCCTCTCAAGGTGCCCACGTCCCCCCCGACAGACCCGTTTGGCCCATGGATCTGACTGAGAACATGATGCGCCAAGACTGGAGTCACTCGGGAGAGGTCGCCGAAAAGGAGGGGGTGATCTGTCAGGGTTCCACAAACCCGGCCGCTTGGGAAGGCCTAGCGTGGGCAGGGGCGTCGAGAGCAAGCCACGCCAGAAGGAGATTGGAGTTCGTTGGTGGGGGGTCTGGAGGAGTCTATCATTAGTAACGTGAATGGCTAGCACAGCTCATCATCGCTGCCCGTGGGCGATTCGCAAGCGACACGTATGATGTCCGTACATAGTACACAGTTCGTGACAGGGAGCCCGAGGCAGCTGCTTGTGGCCCGCGCGCGCGGGCCAGGTGCCGTATCGGGGAACACGGCATCCTCCCGGGCAAGGGGGGATGGGCCATGAAACGTCGGCGTCGGCGTTTCTGCCCAGTGCTTTCCTGCGGCTCGAGGATACCGGTACGCAGTAGTTACTGTGTAAGCTGCAGCCAGAAGGGGCCGCATGCAGCCGGTGGCGGTTGCACAGGAAAAGGAGGTTGGGGAACAGTGGTGAGGATTACAGAGGGCATCCCGTCCACTCCGACCCGAGGCGGTGGTTGCGGCCAGGGCAGGCCCCGGTCGACTGGGACGACAAAGCAACCCCTGTTCGCGGTTCGTCCCCTGCCTGGTCTGCCGCAGGTCGTGTCCAACCGCGTTGGTGCATGCTCGGGAAATACCTCGGTCTTGGGAAGTCACCGAAAATCGGTGGGTTCTCCACCACTGACGTGCAGGTCTCGCTTGAGGCGGGACGGCGCATTACCCAGGTCGTTTGTCTGCGTTAGTGCGGGATATCTGCAGGCGAAGTCGCGATTCGGACCTTGCTCTGGGAAATCTTGGTCTGATCCTGGAGCGGAGGTGGTTGGAGAAGGCTTACCCGGGATACCCGCGGAGCGACGGATTGTTCTGAAACGTGATCCCAGTCCTCGGGTCCCCAGCGACTGTGGCGCTTGCATGGACCGTGGTGAGTTACCAACAAGTCGAGGAGTCCCGGTACTTCGCACCAAGCGAGCCGCCTCGTTCCTCGACCTGTCATCGCAGCCTCGATGCTGACATGCCCTCGTGTGCCTGCGTTGGAGCCCTGCACTCGACCCTCGGTTGCGTCCCCATGTTCCGCTTCGAGAGGAGCTGGGCTTCGGGTTCGTGCCCGCCTTTCCATTCCATGATGCTGCTGCAGGGACCCAAGATGGCCTCCTGATGACGCCTAAAGGCAGCCCAGACAACGTTACCTCTGCAACAGGCCCGTTGAGGCGGCCATCCCACCCCCCCGCCGCCTTCAATTTTAGCCGCAAGAGAGAAATGACCCTTGGCCGGTACTTCGGTGAGACCAGGAAGAGCGACAGTCGCTCATCATGGCGCCGACGTTGTGACGGGTGTTACCGCGCTGATCCGCCGGGGAGAGGGGAGGCTGTTTCAGCTGGGCGATCCATTTCGCAGAGAGTGTGTCCCAACCAAAACACCAGGACCCGTCGGTGTGGTTTGCGCACAGATGTGTGTGGGCAATTTACCAACCGGGCGGGATCCGACAAGACATCGAGGCGCCGTCCCCAAGCTGCTGGGAAGGGGTACGTACCGCCGACCCCTGCATTTCGGCCCGGTTCGCGACATCTGGGATGGACATCAGCCAATGTCCTGGCAGAGCCCCCCAGCCGGCCGGTGGGTAGNCCGCAGACCATCGGGGTCCCTCGCACTTGATGNGATGCCGTCTTGCCTCCGCTCAGACCGTTTCCAAGTTTCAGAACCCACCTTGCCGGCAAAACAACCCAGGAGAGGGAGGTGGGAGTTGGAGATGGAGATGGCAATCTCGGCCGGGGTGACGGCAGATGATCGATGTTATGCAGCTGTGGACTGTTCAACGTTAGTGCCCGGGGTTTGTCTTTTTGGACAGGTTCCCTTCCACGGGTGGTCCGAGTCCCGACTGGGTAATCCCTGAGGGCATCGTTCCAGCGGGGCGGTGCTCTGGGATTTCGACAGTAAACCCCTTTGTGCGGTCCCAGGACCGTGTCCTCGGGTTTTCTCTCTGGGGTGGCCCTTGAAGACTTGTTGGGCGGCCTCGCTTCGGGATGGCTGACAATGATGGCGCCCCTGCTTGACGTCAGAGCTGGAACGAACGGCGCCAAAAGTGCTCCGGGAGGAGGGGGCTGGTGTCCACTGGCACTTCTTCTCCGCGAATCGTCGGCCATCCCAAGGCAGTCGGAGGTGTTCCCCCTTTCTCCGGGGACGACCCGGTTTGCCTGCCTGTTTGATCCTGGAATCCCAGAAGCGACGCCCATATGCGAGGTTCCCTGACGGATCCCGGCCTTATATTATAGGACTGATGGAGCAATCAACCCAGCCGCGGTCATTTGCCCTGTCATCCCTTGCCCTGAGCGAGCCGATACGGGTGTGCTGTCCCTTGATGGGGACCAAGCTGTGGGTTCTGGGCGCTGCATCAAGCTGAGAGCGTCCTAGCTCCCCCCGGGTCTTCCCTGACGAAGGGACACGTCAAACTGCCAGTCAAGTCTCTCGGCCACCCCAATCATCAGCAACATCTGCAGGTTTCAACCGAAGCTAGCGGCGACCTGGTCCACCATCGGCAGAGCGGGATGCCAGTTCACTTGTTTCACCCACATATTCCCAGTGCATGCGGGCGTTTCCGAGCCCCCAGAACTTTGCCGACCCACGTAGAAGCATGGTTTGCAGGGGATCGTTCTCGAACCAGCGCCCCGTTCACAGAAGGAAAGATGCCCATCCGTGTTGGCAAAAATCCCGTGTCGTCGTCTGTCCGAAGGCGGTGTACTTTTCCCCGAGCCCGATATGCCGCGAGTGATCTTCCCACCCGCTTCGCTGGGACGGCCCAGTCAGGGACAGGGGTCCCGGGACAGCCCTTTTTTCCAGACACTTGAACGACAATGCGCCAGCAACGCCTTCTGATCGACAAAACCATCGTGGCGCGCAAACCGCTCTGGTGGGCCAATCTGAATGATTCGGCGCGGGATCAGGGCCCACCAAGCCAGCATTGCTCATTTCAGACGTGGGAGTGCCGCACAGGGAGAGGCACATGGTCCGACACCGTCCTCGTCCCGAGGAGCAAGGGGTCTTGAAGTATCTCCGCCCACGCTCCCAAACCCGCATAAGGCCATGTACTGTGTAGTTAAGTCCTCCTGGTGCCTGGACCCAAGCTCCTCCCCACCTGAGCCCCTGGAGCCAGACTCTGCAGCGGGTTTTTTCTTTGGCCTTCGGTGTGTGTGTGTGTTTTGTTCCCCCATCGAGATTTGCCACATTCGCAAGAACAGGGAGGACCCAGTATTGCAGCAATGAACGAAGGGTGTGTGGTCTTGCCCTTTGGATTCCGGCTCGACACCCATGCAGAGACACTCGCTAAGCCGGACATAGCGATTCCCAAACTGTCCCCGTCGACAACCTATACCGAGAAGTTGTCATACACGGCAACAGAGAGTTCCAGCGATATGCCTTGGAAAACGGGATATACTTTGCTCCAGTTGACGATGTAAGCCCGACTCTTCCTTGCCGCCTAATGCCGATCTGACTGGTGTTCGACACGGGGGAGCAGGACGAAATCGACCGCCTCCAGTATATGCACCAAATCTTCAACATGATGTTCGACAACAGGCTCATATTCCCTCCTATCCCGCGCCCACGGCGAATCCTGGAGTGCGGTTCCGGCTCAGGTGCCTGGGCCATGGAGGTTGCCGAGCAGTATCCCGAATGCGAGGTGTGTGAACCGCTCCTGAATGCCTCATTCCCTTTTCCTGAGAAAACGTCGGGGACGGCAACGTGGGACGGCCGTGGGGACACCTCCTTTCAACTGGCGTCCTGGTGTTGGCATGGTGCAAGTTTCCGTTGCGGTAACTTGTTTGGAACCCGCCGAAAACTCCATCATCTTGCTGACGGACCGGACACCGCAGGTCGTTGGAATTGACGTGTACCCGTACCCAGTACCAGAAGACATCCCGCCGAATTTGGATTTCCAGGTCGATGACCTCAACAGTCCGTAAGGCAACCCGACTGCGATGGCGGGCCTCTCTATGCATTGTTGACATGGCGCAAGGTCCACGTTTCCCTCGAACTATTTCGATCTCGTGCACAGCCGAATGATGTCGGGAGGGATCCATGCGAACAGGTGGATGAATTATCTGGGCGATATCCTGCGCGTTCTTCGGCCTGGGGGGTGGTGTCAGATGGTTGAGATATACTTCAACGCGCAATCGGACAACGGGACGCTTACCTCGAGTGAGTGGTCCTCGAAAAATCAGGTCGGACCTCAGGACGCTGACGCGAGGAACAGACCACGCACTTCAGGTGTGGTCACAAAGCTATATGGCAAGCATACAGCCCGCAAAGGACCCCAGGGCGCCGTTGCGGCTGCAAAACTGGATGACGCAGGCTGGTTTCGTGGAAGTCGAGTCGCGATTGTTGACTTTGCCCCTGAGCGGGTGGTCCACAAGTACGAGGCCCTCGGATGCACGTGTGGCCGTTTATCAGAGTCCAACGTCCTAACACCCCGCCAGATGCCCGAGACCAAGCCATCGGCACGGCGAACCGAGCCAACGTCCACCGGCTCATGTCTTCGCTTGCCGTATTTCCCTTTGCACAAGCCCTCAAGTGAGTGACAGGACCCCAAGGGTGACCGTCGCCTGGAGTACNCCGTGCTGACGTTGACTGCCTTGGCCAGCATGACAAATACCGACATCCAGCTTCTCGTAGCGCAGGCACGCAGCGAAGCCGATAACCCGGCCTTCAAGGTATGACGCACGATCCATGTCTCTCATTGCCCGGCGGCTCTCTCGCAGCGTCGTGATTCCCGGAATGGCGGTGTCGGACTGGCTGCTAATTCGTCGAGCGACCTGCGCAGGCTTATTTCCCAGTGTAAGATGTCGTCCCCCTGCTCTCAAACTGTGCGATTCGCAATGGCATCGCTAACGACTCGGATCCAGGTATGTTTGCATCGGTCGGAAGCCAGGGAGTAGTAGTAGTAGTCGCCACCGGCACAGCGATAGCCGGGGCCACCAGTCCTCGAAAGGGGCGAAGCACGGCGACGCGAGGAAAAGGGCAAGGCATGGGTGAGCGGCGGCGGCTTCGAAGGCGTTTTCGATAATGGGTTAGACGGTTGTGGGGGGCGGGATCCAGGTACATAAAGCTAGATGGGCGGACGGGTTAGAAATTAACGAGAGACGACCAGCCGCGCGCAGCCACGCGCAACCATGACTTCGAGATCGCCACGGACCAAGGCCGACCCGAGACTTGCTTGTCTGACTCTCGCCGATGCTGACGTCGGCCCCTCGACCCGATGGACGAGTGACCGCTTGGTTGGTGGCGGACGATCGGGGGACGGATGGCGGTATGGTATGGAATACCTAGGCTGGTTCGATAGCCAAGCGGGATGGGAGACGGAGAAGGTCGGAGAATGGGCTGGGAATGTTGTCCGTGGGGGTTTCCTGGCCTGAGAATTGGCTCGTCGTGAAGAAGTTGGGGGAGAGAGTACCTTCCCGCAAACGCTTGGGAACGGACTCGTCAGGCTCCAGCTCCGACTCGTCGGACAGGATCGGCCAGGAACGGCAGCGGGCGGCGGGCAGCGGGCAGGAAGGGTCAACCATGCTGCAACCGGTCTCAACGGCCTCTCAATGGCCAGCGGGCTCGGGGCCGAATCCTGCTGCGGACAGAATCCGTCTCGGCCCGCATCTTCAAACTTAGGCAGAGTTTGTCCGCTGTATAAATTCGGAGGGAAGAAGTCCATTTTCTACATATCAACAAAGCACGTCTGGTACACTGATAAATGATGCCCGGTCCACCACTCCAATCACGGCTTCTCCCACTCGCCTCGGTTCTGGGTCCGCCCGCTAAGATTTGCTCGCCAGGTTTGGGATTTGGGAGATGGGGGAACAGCCGGGAGACTTATCACCTGCGGACCCAACAGACAGTGCCGTGGAAACGCCCATCGCCCATCTGGCATCCAGACCGGGCAGGCTCCGAAACAGCCTGTAGCCCTGTACCGATCGATACCCAACTCCCACGCCTCACGCGCCTCGCCCCATCACCCCATCACCCATCACCCATCACCTACCCCATCACGCTTCCATATCAGAGGCGTATTCGTCTGGCATCCCGCCCTCGAATCACGGCAGCGCCCCTCTTGACACCACCCATCGTCCGCATCTGCCGTGCGTTAGCGGCACTGTGCGGCGTGCGGGTCGAGCAAGCCCTCCGTCTCTGCTGCCTCCGCACGAGGGCCATGCCGCGTCTCATTCATCGACGATCCAAATGATCGAGCACCCGCGGCTACGCCAGCCCTCCCCCGACCCTGGAATCCCGGGCAGTGGGACCATGTGTTGGCGCTAGCACATCAGGTGGCTTGGTGGCAGCTCTCGCCCAGCCAAAACCCTGGCTCGAGAATGCCCGTTTCAATCTCGAGACGCGTCCTTAATTTTGACGCAACACATGATATGATGTTCGGTGGCGGCCGGAGAAGCAGCCGACGGAAAACTGCAAGTGAATGATCAGCCATCCCCGCGGCCACTTGCATGCCGGCAAGGTGACAACGGCAGGATGCTCCATGCAAAGTGACGTCTGAGCGTTTGGTCCACCTTGTTGCAGTGATGGGCGCCGTCAGCCAATTAACGTAGCGAGCTGCGGTGCGTTGCAGCGTGCCAATGGGCTTGCTTGCCGGGTCGATCTGTGTGGCTCGAGCAATCTCGATTTCTCGCCGGATTCTGTGAAACATCAACGCTCGTTGTCGAAATCAAACTTCTCGAGGGCCAACCCATCGCAACTGATACCCGACTGCCGCATTCCCCCTCTCCGTCCTCGTCTTCGTCATCACCGACACTCCCACCCCGAGCACAATGGCGAGCAAGCTCTCTCCTTTTCTCCTCCGGAGCTTCGGCCGGCCCAGCCTTCGATCGACGGCACCGCTGCGTGTCGCCCGTGCATACTCAAGCGAGGCGCCGCCGCCGCCGCTGCTCTCGAAGCTCAAGGACGATCTCAAGACGGCCATGCGGGCCAAGGACACAAACCGTCTTGCAGTGCTCCGCGGCGTGCTCGCCGCCACGCTCAACGCCAGCAAAACAGACAAGCCCGTCAAGACGGACGCGCAGCTCGTGAACCTGCTCCAGAAGTCGGCCCGCAAGTCGCAAGAAGCCGCCGACGAGGCGCGAGCGGCGGGCCGGGAGGACTTGGTCGAGAAGGAGGAGGCGCAGAAGCGGATTCTCGACGAGTATGCCGCTGGCAGTGGCGTGAGGGAGCTTGGGGAGGCCGAGATCCGCCAGCTCGTCGAATCCACCAAGGCGGCCCTTCTTGCCGAGGGCGTCGACCAGAAGGCGCTGGCGGGACAGGTGAGCAAGAAGCTTCTCGCTCAAGGCGGCCCGCTGGAGGGGGTGCTCGGTGGGAGAAAGGAGGCGGTCAGAATCATCATGGAGACCTGCAGAGCCCAGTAGGCGCAGACGGGGGACAAAGCCGAGGTTCCAGCTATGGGTTGTTGTAAGAAGCACCTGTAACATATGTACCATAGACGCTTGCAGTTACGGCGGGACGCACACAGCACCTCCCAACTGCAACAAGATACCCACGATCCAAGGTTTCTCTCCTCTCCTCGTCATTGGCCCGATCCCCGGCTCAAGATATGCGTTGAGTGGAGGAGAAGATAAGCGGGAAGGGATCAGCAGGGGCAGCGTGCCCCTATGACGACGACAATTCGTCATGCACGCAGTCTAGACCACCCAGTGTTCGATCGATGCGCTGCATCAAGTCTTGTTATCGAGCGATGAATTGAGCCAGCCCGTCGGTTACGGTATCCGCAGGGTCCTCGCCGCCAAGTCAGAGCACCCCACCGGCATTTATCTTTTCCATCTCGCGTATGATGCGGAGCAATCAGGGTGGTGGGAGACAACATCATTTTGTCGTCGTTGGACAACTTCATGTCAAAGAGCGTTGTCTCTTACCTCAAGCATGCTTCTTACCTCGGCTCAACTCCCCAATCCCAAGTCACACAGGCGCAACATCTAACACTCAGCAGTCCACCACACCAACCATGGCAACACACATCCCAGCCTACCCAACCGTTCAAGGCGATGACATAACCACCACCACCACCACCACCACCACCACCATCGACCCCGCCTCGCCAACAATCCCAACCCTCCCAACCGCGC
>FJWA01009530.1_pt1 | contig 10046 bp, 13 predicted proteins | sample 1011891 | NCBI WGS metagenome assembly FJWA01 (sample SAMEA3912450, study PRJEB9761) | metagenome | biome: forest; material: soil | place: USA | collected 2011-06-22 | depth 0.1 m
ACACACACACACACACACACACACACACACACACACAAGATACCACGCTACTGTTAGGCAGAGCAACAGGCAAACTATTTTGACGCTAGTTGCACCGAGCAAAGTTTCTTGCAACCCCCCTCCTTCTCGTCGTGTCGTCTGGGGTTGACGCGATTCCGCGCGGTGCGAACTCGGCCTTAGGCCGCGCGAGCGAGTCAACGAGACCAGCCGCACGGAAGCAAACCTAAGTCTGGGCCTGAAGCGGCCTCGACGGGTGAAACTGCTTGTTCAGGGACATCCCCTCTGACTCCGTTCGGCCTGCCTCCGTTCAGCCTGGAGTCATGGAAGGGAAGTTGTGCCGTGTTGAACAGAAAGCCGCTGACAAAACAGGGTTGTTTTTTTTTGCCCCTGGTTTGTTGTCGTTCGTCATGCCGCTGAACCTGTCTGACTGCCTAGATCAGATGATCGCTTCCGCCTGTAGGTTGAGTCTACCGAGTCATGTCACCGTGGACATCCCCCCTGAAGAAGAAGGTCAAAAAACTAAGACGAGCGACCTCGCGCAAATGGGTCGTTGCCGAGCGACGGACCCCGCCTGCCATACTCCGTGGGGTCGGCGCAGCGGACGCGGCGGGTCTAGTTTCGTCCGTCGCCTCCCGAGTGAGTCATCGGGAGGGGAGGGAGCCGCTGCAAGATGCACACGCAATTCTCGGCGGCCAACACCATCAGACCCAACCCGACTAACAACCCCAGTCAGTCCAGCCCTCCGCTTCTCACGCTGTCTTTTGTCTGCGTTTTCCGTTTTCTGGAACGGCCGGTGTGGGTTTTCCGTTGGCCGGGGTGCCGCTCACATCACGTTATCACCAGGAGGAGTCTGGAGACATCTTGCATGCTGTGCCTGTTCGTTTGCCTGCCACGCCATGCCATTCCTGGTCCCTGCTTCACACAGCTCTGGGTTCACTTACCATGTAGTCGAGGTCGTCCAACACGCCACGCCGTCTCACGTGCTTCCTCTCCTTTTTTCATTTTGTTGAATTAAATTAGCAAGTCATGAGACAGGCAGGATGTGTGGGCTGGCGCCCCGGTTGGGTGGTGCCCACGCCTCACATCATTGTTGATCGTCCGTCTCGCCACCGTCTCCCTTTGCCCCTTGTCGGCCCGTCTTGTCTGTTGCTGTGGGTTGTGGTGGGTAGGTGGGTGGTGGGTCTCTCCCTCTCTGTCCTCCCCGGATGGCTCGGGGAGGTCACTTCGGCGAGGTCTCCGATCCCCGTGAGTTGAGGAGAGGAATCTCCGGCGAGATGGATGCGGAAAAGGTTCGTCACCGTTTCCTGCCTGCGGCTGTGCAACTTGCCTCTCTCTGCCTGCGGTGGGGGGGGGTCCAGACCCGGCGTCGGCCTTCACAAACGGTACTTTGAACGGGGGCGCCTTTTGCTTGTTGTCCGCATGAGAGGGGGGTTGGCGGCGAGGTCACTCCAGTTCGCCGTTTTGGTGGACTCTGTGTTCATCTTACCTGCTCGTCCCTGGCCATGTGAGTCAAAGGTGAGGTTGTTGGGTCATGGTGTGGGCGCTTGAGAGGGAGTTCACTCTGTTGGTCTCGCTGTGCTTGCCGTGGCGGCTGTCGATACCCCTCCTCACTTTGGTACTTTGCCTGTCTGTGATGCCTTCATGGAAATGAATGAGAGCCCACATCGCCACAGCTGCCGTGGAAGGAGCCGAGTGTGCCGAGACCTTTACGTATCCCTCACCTCGGCGAGAGGGATCGATGGCTCGTCACAACCCAGCTGGGAACTTTGTGAATTTTTGGACTCATACTGCGCCCGCCTTGGCTTAGCCGGTCCAAGTGCCCTTCCTCGCGGTCCATGCTCCGGGCGACGAGAGGCAGCATGGTGGGCCTCCAACTGGGGTTCGCAGAGGTGAGAACGTCTGACAACTGGTGGCGGACTCCCGTGGCTGAGGAGAAGGCCACGCGTCAGTGTTCCGAAAGGCGCTCCTCAAGTGGGGAGGGGATGAACGGCTTGTGGGAGCTTGAATGGACTCTCAAGATGCAGTACCACACAGCGCAGCCGAGAATAAGCGCGGCGATGAAGGACTCTCCTCTCAGAAACGTCAGGGGGTTGTGGCGGGGTGTGGTAAACAATACCCGGCCCAAAGAGCAGAGCGGAGTATTCGGGATGAAGTTGACGGCCCGGCGAGGAGAGAGCAACGAGTGTTTCGCCTGCTGGCACCGTGGCCTTGTCCGGCGAAATTGGTTCTGGCTTGTGAGACTGGGGCGAGGGAAGGTTGAAGTAGAACATCGTCTTGACATGCTTTTAGTCGGGCGAGCATTGCTTCGTTGGTCCGAAGACAGCTGCAAACTCGCTGCGGGATGAACCTAACACTCAGGATCGTACCAAGAACATCAAGCAGTGCCCTGTTGCGAGCAAAGAGGCAGAGAAGAGAAAAGCGTCGTCGATATGTGCTGTTGTACATGAACAAGACGCACCGCCGTTGCAAACAGCAAGCAGAGAGTTGCGGCTACCCAAGAGCACGCCCACGCCGTTGAACGCCAGTCTATCCGATACATGCCCTTGCGCCGCAGGGCGCCCAAAAATGACGGTTCTACTTCCCCTTCTTCAACTCGTACGCGCGCACCCAAGTCAGCCGGACGAATCACCCAAAGGGCCACTTCTTGGTCCGCGTCTGCTTGGCGTTCTTCATCATGTTGATCCTCCTCAACCGCTCGCGGTTGCTGGGATCAAGGAGGCCGTCTGTGCCGTCTTCGCGGAACCAGTGGCTCTGGCTGCGTAGACCACCGCCGTTCATCTTAACCCTCTGCACCTTCCGGAGCTTGATCAGGCCGTACCAGCAGACGAGTATGGAAAAGATGGTCGAGATGCCAGTCACGGCGCCAAAACCCCAGTACGTCTCCTCGATGAAGTTCTCGAGGTTCATGCCGTAGAGGCCGGCCAGGAAGGTGCCCATGGCCAGCCCGAGAGTGCCGACGCTGAACTTGAGCTCGAGCAGCATGAGCGAGTTGCGATTGGCGTCGAGAATTGCCCGCATACTAGCAGTCACCGTTGGTTAGCATCAGAGCCAGGGGTGGCCGGTCGAGTGATGAAGCAGGTTTGGGCTGGCCATACATTTCCTCGGTATTCCTGATGCTTGACACGAGATTGCTCGCTTCCTGGACCACTTCATCACAGATCTTGGTATAGGATTCCAAGAGGAGCTCGACCTCGGTGTGGTCGTCTTCGCCCCTGATCAGGTCGTGTGTCTTTTCGGTCAGGTACATGTCGGCCAGGTCGTCGTCGGCCTCCAGCAGCTCTTCGATGGCGTCGCGGACCAGCTTGGCCTTCTGCTCAAAAGTGCTGACCCTCTTTGACAGCACCAAAAGGATCCTGAGTTTCTCTCGATCGATGTCATCCTCGAGCTCGCTGAGAATGCGGATGACGGGATCTCGGACCGCCTCAAAGTCGGCCTCCAGCTCGGTCGTGACCGACATCAGAACAGCCTCGAGGGCTCGGAACTCGTAAGGCAAGCTGTTTATCCCGGCGGTCTGCTTCTGCTGTAGCTTTCCTTGCAGATCGTACATGAAGGCCGACTGCGGGTAGGACGAGGTGGAGCCGAAGACGTCAAACAGCAGGACGCGGTTGTGCTTGATGAGGACCTTGAGGTGAAGCAGGTTGAGAAGGATGGCGGACGGGCGGACGAGAATGTGGGGGAGATTCGACGAGTCGATCTTGCGGAGATCGCGCGGGAGGAGGCCATACTGCCGAGCGACACTGTCAACAATTGGTGCCACGCCGGGCAGGCCTAGGGTTGCGGCGTACCTTGGCAATCAGCTCGCTCTTCTTGAGCTCGCCGTCCACCGTAATGACCTTTCCATTCTCGTCCACCTCGGTGCACCTCAGCCTCGGGTCCAAGGCAGCCTTCGCAGTCAGCGACCTGCGTTTGAAGATTGACCCGGACTCCTCCTCCAGGCGCACCAGGAGGTCACCCTCCTTGAGCGGCTCGCTGTCCTTCTTCTGGTCGGGCCCGAAAATCCACTCCTGCCACGTCAACTTGTTGCAATCCTCCCTGGGTGGCTGCCCCGAGGAAGCATATCGAAGGCCGCCGGCGGTGGGAGTGAGCGCGACGCTCTTGGAAGTGGTGCCTGGCGCTGTGGTGGGCCGCTTGGCCTTCAGCGCCGCCCTTGGGAGAATCGCATCGAGGCCGAAGACTGCGGCGTGGAGTGAGGGTTCGCGGCGGCGTGTTATTAATAAGGAAGGTTTCGTCGTCGTCGCCGTCGTCATTGCCCTCGTCGTAGGCCTCGGAGCGCAGGTAGTGCAGGCATGGCGGCGAGTCGACAAGCGGGCAGTCGGCGGGCGAGTCGGCGGGGGCGTCGACGTCGACAGGCGCGAGGCGCACTCGGCAAAGCCAATGCCCTCGGACTGGGCGCGCAGGAATCGCAGCAGCCTCCCCGACGGCGCTGCGGGCTTCAAAGCCGGAGTCATTGTGGGCGCATGGACGCGTGGGCTCGAGGGGCTGGGTCACTCCGGCGCTCCAAGTCTTGAAGTCGTCGCATCATCAGAACTGCGAAGTCTCAAAAGTCAAAAAGTTGGAAAACTGAATTATGGGTCCGGCAACATCAGGACCCGCACTGGATGTGGACACACCCGGGTCATCAATCGAATACAGCATTGCAGTTGGTAACAGGCGTGCGTCTAGTGGGATAGGGATGTCCCTAGAGACTCCCGTCGTTAGCCGTTTCTCGACCCTGAATTCGTTTCTCAACCTCAAATCCTCAACTTAGGATCTTGAAGACAACAAGAACGGCAACGACCACGCCCGCAACAACTGTCAGCAAGTTTGCCATAGGAGCCGCAGTCCTGACGCGCCCGCTGCCAAAACCACCACGTCATATAGGCTGCCCTCGGCTCTTCGACTCCCAAAGTCGATTTATCCGTCGACACTATCACCTCAACTTTGAGATTTGAGGTTACACCCGAGGTGTCTCAACGGCTCCGGCAGATCTGGCCCCCGGCAGCTTCCCTGATGAAGTTGACGCCCATCAGGGTCAAAGGAAAGGGTGGTCCAAAGCAAAAACCGAGTCCCCCGGCCACACAGCGAGGGGTGAAGCGATCGCGGGGTGATGACGGCGGCGGCAGCACTCGTGTCGGCAACGACGGCTCGCGCCGCAGGCCCTTTCAGTCGAGAAAGCCCGCCGCGCCCATCGAGGAACTGCCGACCGAGGTTCTCGAACGCATCATCTTCCTGTCCGGGAGCCTCAACTTTCTGCGCAGCAGCCTGCGGCTGGGCTACCGCTTTTCCTCCCCGTCCTTCCTGACCGAGCTGCTCGGGGCCGCGTTTGCTCCCACCTGGGATGCCTTGCTTGGCCACACTGCAAACTTGATCAATTCTCAGCGCGGCTCGTACTCGAAAACGAGAGAGTATACCAAACAGATGCCCGGCAACCCCGACTTCCAGGTTCGCGCCCCTTGATGCAACCCAAAATCGACCGAGAACCCACCCCAAACTGACTTTGCGCTCCCAACTCCGCTAGGGCGCCGTGCTCGCCTGCCCGTGGGCCAACATGCATGTCATCCTCGAGGCACAGCAGATCTGGTGCCGGAGAAACGGCGGCCCCGGGAGGTTTGCCGAACTCATCATGCACCCTGCGGAGCGAGAACTCTTTCCCGCCCCCGCCTCCCTCCTCCCATCCGACTTGCCAGCCCGCTTCGAAAAGGATTGGGACACTTTCAAGCGTGAATGCCTCGACTTCCTCTCCAGCAGTAACCCGTCACCCAGAATGAGCTCCCTGCACGTGGGCCTGTATAAGACAGTAAAGTACATGGAACTCCAACCGTCAACGGCGATCCCGAAACGGCTCCTGACCGGGCCATTCGACTGGGAGGCGGCGAAGACCATGTTCTGGCTCTACCGTAGTGATATTTCCATGCGCTGGCGTTGTTCCTGGATGTGGGAGGTGAGTACCGCCTGAGTACCGCGTCCGCCGACCTGTCTACCTGTCTGGTTTCTGACCGAGCTCCTTTAGGCGGCATTCAGGGGTTATAACCAGATATTGACCCTCGAGGACAGAGACCTGGCCTGGGTCCTCTGTGTACTCCTCGACGAACTGGGCGCTTTCACCTCGTGGCCACTGTTTCTCCTCGGCGAGGAGCTGGACAAGCTCGCTGGGCGGATCGAGCAGCCAGGAGACTTGGCCGGCCAACACTTATGCTGGCTCATCTATTTACTGTTGAATGGCCATACAGATTCCAAGCGGAGGGGTGAGAGCGGACATCAACAGAACTGCGCCCAGGCACGGAAGTGATCCCTTGAGCAAAGTGGGTGAGATGCACATAGCAGCACTGACAAGCAAGCCGTCGTGGGGAGCACACAGCAGAAAGTTCCCTCCCTTACCAGGGCTCCCGGAAACCAAAGCCATCTCCACCATGGCGACGACGGGGACCACGGACTGCAGAGAATGTCGAGATGTTCTCTATCGAGCGTCCTTTGAATGTACAGACGACGCATCGCAAAAATGCCACGAAACCGTTTCCCGTTCCCAGAGTCCGAATTGACGTGCCATGCCATAAAGCCAGAGTCATCATGACTGCCACCTGGTGATTTCCGCAATGCCAGAGTCCGCCCTTTGCCGGCCGAAACCGCCGGCATCACCAGGTCCTGTCCCCGCCGTCCCCGACCGAGGCGCCCCGCAGCACGGTCAACATCCTCATCAACATGCCTCCACGGGTTGCCGAATTTGGTGAATCGCGGGTGATTTAGGTGGTGCCGGGGTTGGGGTTCATCTGTACGGGACGACATGTCAGCCTCGCCTGTTCCTCGGCCCCGTGGCGCGAGGAGCAAACCAACCTTGCGCTTGCCGCCGGTCAACGTGATGTTGACGAAACGGCGGGTGTACGTGAGTCTCTTCTTCGCACGGCCCTTACTATCCGCCTGTTAGAAACCCGTCGCTCTCTTCCGTCGCCGTTTCGCGGTCGTTGTGAGGGTGGACATACGGAGTCTTCTTCTTCTCCTGCTTCTCGACCTTGGGGGTCTGAGACTTGACCTTTCCTGTGTGTACCGGTCAGAGTCCGTTCCGAAAACCTCTCCCAAATCTCGCGTCTCGCATCGACGGTCGCTGCGGGGGTCGTTGTCGGGGAGTGGTGGACGACATACCGGCACGAGCCAAACTGTGTGAATGGGAATGTCAGCGATTTTGTTCGACCGGTACAAAAATGCACAACCAAAGCTGGATGTTCTCACCTTCCGTGAACCTTGCCCATTTTCGATGATTGTCGTCGCGAAAATAACTATCTCACGAAGGGGTTGTTGGAGGCGGAGGAAAAGAGTCTGCGACTGAAGTCTTCCCGGGGCGGCGATTTCTGCGGATTATCCTGGTTACCTAATAATTGTGGGAGTGCTGCGGGGCTGGCCTTGGGGCTTCAGACCGGCGGGTGGCGCTTGGATCGGTGGCGCCGCAGTCACGTGACTTTTCACGTGATGCATACATTCGAAGGATCCCTCCTCCCCAGGCGTGCATGCATGCCACAGCGGCTCAACAGCACGCTTCCGATTCCGACGCTGTCAATCAGCGGCGTCGTTCAACGGCGTCTCGTGTATGCGCGGAGCCCCCTTCTGCGGCAGCACCAACACAGCGCAAACCAACATTCAACATTCAACAATTCAACAGCTGCCGCACGCTCTGTTGCGGCCAGCTCTGACAAGAGGCGTCCTGCGCATCCAGGAGCCCCGTTCTGTACACATGCAACTTGCGGAAGCTATGGATATGCTTGTCTGCAAGCAGTAATCGGACTCGGCACAGATTGATAGCAATAGCCTGAGGTTGGTGTGCTGAGGAACCCGTCCTCATTGCGAATTGTCGGGTGCATTTGCATTGGCGACCGGGTGGTCCCTTGTGCTCCCCGCAATCCCCACCGCAACATCGCCTGACCAGACCTGCAACCGTCTGTAACCATGTGCTTGGAAGCTTGGAGCCAGGATGCTAGCCGCCGCCGCCGCATCCACCATGAGCATCTCTTCGGCCTGGTCTTGCACCCTGCGGATCTGAGAAGGTCCCTCCCTCTTCCGCCTCGATCTTCCTCTCTCCCTCTTCCCTCAACCGCTGCCGGATCCATGTAATAATTAGCAGCACCCCGCCTGCCCACCATGAAGCCCATCTCAGTTGCAAACGCCCTCCTCTCCTGGAGCGCCTCGGCAGCAGCGGCGGCGGCGGCCGTCCCCGCGGCTGACCACGAGCTCCGCATTCCCACCTCGTACGAGTCCGCCGTGCTCGGCCGACGTATCTTGGCACTCACCCCTCTTGGCACTCTCTCGACCGTCTTCCCGAAAGACAAGGAGGACAGCAGCGGTGGCGCCTCCGCCGAGGAGCGGCGCCCCGCGGGGCTCGCCGGTCTGCCCTACGCCCTGATGGAGTACGTTGCCGACTGCGAGGACGTCGGCAACCCGACCATCCTGGCCATCGGCATCGGGACGACCTTCAAGAACGCCGCCGCGGGCAGCAACGTGAGCCTGGCCCTGCACTGGACCCCGCCACACCCGCCGACCAAGCGGATCAAGAGCGAGACCAAGCGCAGCTGGCTCTCATACCTTGGGTTGGGCGACAACACCGACGACGACGTCAAAGAAGGCCACCACCACCACCATCATCACCACGACATCGCCCTACCCTATTCGGCCGCCAACCTTCCCCGCTTCTCCCTCCTCGGCCACCTCGAGCCGATCGAGGGCGGCGACGACCGCGAGGGGCAAGTCGGCTCCAAACTCGCGAGCTGCTTCGTCCAGGCGCACCCCGACGCCAAGTACTGGCTCCCGGGCAATAAGATTCACACAGCCCACTTTGTGAAGCTCGTCGTCGAGCAGGTATATTGGGTGGGTGGCTTTGGCGACCGCGCGTATATCGGGTGGATCCCGGTCGAGGAGTGGTATGTTGCGGCTTTCGATCCATCCACCCCCTTGTCTCCCTTGTAGCCCCAAGAAACGATCAATGAATTAACTGACAACGCGGATGTCTAGGCAGCGCGTCACGTCAGATGAGTGGCAGAAGGCCCGGCTGCCGGGTGAGAAGAAAGGCTGGAGCGAGTGGACCGTCCCGCAAGACCTCTAGATAGCTTCCCCTGAGACCAGTGGCCTCGTCCAGCCCGGTAAGCTGTGCAGGAGCCCTCTAGTATGGTATGGTTTGTATTCTCGCCGGTTTCCTGCTTTAGATACACTTGCACGACAGCAACAACAAATGATAACGCAGCCTTGTTTTGCCCGTTGCAAGGTCCTGGCCAGCATAGTGGCTGCTGTGTATGTATGCTCGGTTGAGATCCCGCAACAGCAACAAGCGTACCTGACAAGCAAGCAACGCACCATGTATCCGAATTATAGCTTACAGGGTATCAGCAGAATCTACACCACCCACCGCCACCAGCTGGCGTTGGCAGGCCCATCCAAACCCTCCCAATCCTTCCGAACCGAGCCGGAGAGAGCAGAGTAACCACTAGGAACACGTCCCCTACCAAAAAACACACACACACACACCACACACACACATATCACACAAAACAAGCCAAGCCACACGCCCAACCGCCCTACTCAACGCGAATAACAACCATCCACCCCAACGCCCCAGCCTCCCGAATCGCACAAGCAAGACACCCCCGCCGCCGCCGACTAATCAACGCATTCCACCCCCGCTCAGCACACACCGCCCGCGCCAAGATCTCCATGTCCGACCCAAACTGCCGCCGCCGCGTCTCGGCATGCATCTTGTCCAACATCCCCCCACCAGTCCCACCCCCGAACATCCCCCCATCACCACTCCCCGACAGGGTGCTCTCGCTGCGGCTGACCACCGGCGAGAGCGGGATCTCGTGCTCCTGCGGCTGCGGCAGGAAGCCCGTGACACAGTCGATGACGAGGACCTTGGCGGAGGCGTCGTGCGCGGCGGGGGTGAGCGAGGGGCGGTGCGGCGCCGAGGCGTAGCTGGCGAGCAGCGCTTCCAGGGAGGCGTCCTGCTTGGCGAGGAGCTCGGAGAGGTGGAGCGCAGCGTAGGTGTAGTGCTTGTGGAGGGGGTGGCCTGCGGGGAATTAGTTTTATTTTTC
>FJWA01007379.1_pt1 | contig 10036 bp, 13 predicted proteins | sample 1011891 | NCBI WGS metagenome assembly FJWA01 (sample SAMEA3912450, study PRJEB9761) | metagenome | biome: forest; material: soil | place: USA | collected 2011-06-22 | depth 0.1 m
TAGGTAGGTACCTAGGTAGGTACCTAAGTAAGTTGCGCTCTCTGTGTCGGCTGGTAGGGTCCATGCAACGCAGGATTCCTGGGGCGAAGTGCATGCACAGCCCTTCGTTGTCCGCTACGTCTCTAGCAGAGAGCACGAAACTTGTCTTGATATTTATCTATCCTTCATTTTCGTTCCTCAAAGGCAAGCAGTGACAAAAGCTTCGGCTTTGAGTCTTGGGCACACGACCGCGGCAACAGAATGCACGTGTCCGGCGCCCCTTGGTATCATGTACCTATTCGGATGTTAAACATACCGAAAGAAAAGCCCGTTCCAATAGTTCCTCTCAGCTCTCCATTCACATGACCAATCCGACGCCCCTCACTCGCATGAGGCTGCATTTCCATGCGCCCGCCGGATCCCCGCCAGCCCCTGATTGACCAAAAAGGAACTGCGGCGACACAAAACGGAATTGCCTGCGCCGCGCGCCACGTCAAGGCTTCAAACGTGCAAATCGCCACGTCCTTGGGGGTTTCCATTGGGGCTGGCGTTTAACCTCGGATTCCAAGCGGTGTGGGAGCCCAGAGCGAAGGGCTCCGCCCGCCCGCGCTGCCCGCCCCAGAGGCACGGAAAGGAAAAGAAGGAGAGCGCGTCTCTTCCATCTCCACAGAGCCAGCAACTGCATACCACGAAGATGCCGCCGGCAGTATCCTGCAACATGGCCTCCGAACTCTATCCCCGACTTAAACTCCAAGGCAACCAGATACGACTTCTGAGGCTCTTCCCCGGTGTCGAGGGTCAACTGATTGAGTGCGAGTTGATCCTTTCCTCCACCGACAACGCCAAGGCTTACGAGGCTCTGTCATACGAGTGGGGGAATCAGGCCGAGAGAGAGGAGATCCAGGTGTGCAATGAACGTTTCTCCATCACCAGGAGTCTCTGGACCGCCCTCTGCCGCTTCCGCTCCAAAACCTGCGAGCGCACCTTGTGGGTTGACGCCCTGTGCATCGACCAAAACGACAACCATGAGAGATCCCGCCAGGTGAAAATGATGGACGTCATCTACCGGAATGCCAGCCGCGTCCTGGCTTGGCTTGGGGAGGCGGGCGACGACGGCGATCATGGGATGAAGTGGAACGAGTTCCAGACCAAGGGGAGCGTCGATCTCCACGACCTCCTGCTGAGTTCGTCCACCTTCGGAGCGACCGATCCAAGGGACAGGGTCTTTGCTCTGTTGTCTCTGAGCAATCCAGAAGCACGCTCGGGCGTAACAGCAACGATCAACTACAACCAGTCTTGCGCCAGGGCATACAGGGAGCTGGCGACATGGCTCATCCAAGGCAACTTGGGGCCACAAGATATGAGAATCCTGTCTCGAGTGGTCGACCCACTGTTGCCTTGGGATCCGGAGCTCGTCGCTGACGGAACCGGCGAGAACCCGGCCCCTCCGAAATGGGTCCCAAAGCTGAACGATACCAAATTGCAAGGTCAATCATGGGCCTGGCGTGTCGACGGCCAGTCATACCTCGCATCCGGCAACGCTCCATGCTCCGCGAGAATCAATGGCGACAGGCTCAAAGTTGCTGGAGCGACCATCGATGTGGTGAAGGAGGTCCTCCCTTTTTTCGGATCCGAGGATTGCATTCAGAACATAAATTCGCTTCTCCCGATGGCCAACATTGCCTTCCGAGCCCTTCGTCGACTCGGATGGTCTGAATCTGCCTCGCCACCATTGCCCGCCGAGATACCGGACAGCGCGCCGAGCATGCTGTGCGGCGTCTCATCCAGGCAGCCAGGACCCGTCTGTCTTGCGAAATAGGTTCAGAGTCATCTCCGTTTCCGGCCGTCCCCATGGATATTACGCTGGCTCGAGACTTCATCGACCTGGAAGGGTTGCTTTTCTTTGCGAATTTGGCCAGGACAATCCGCCGCTGGACAGGGATTCGCATCAAGCGGTTGGAGTACACAGACGACGAACTGTGGGGCCCCTTTCGTTGGAGTGCTTTGAGGTTGCTCCGCAATGTGCTTGCCCGTCGCCGGTTTTTCTCGACCAATGACGGGCAAATTGGCGTTGGGCCGGCGGATACGGAAGTGGGGGACAGCGTCTGCATGTTCCTCGGCGGGAAGACCTGTTACGTTGTGCGGGAAAATGGCGAGGGCCGGGAGGAGAGTGTTCTTCTTGGTGACGCATATCTTCATGGTTTCATGGCCGGAGAGGCACTCGGGCTCCAGCGGAAGAAATATGTTTTCGAATAGGTGGGCGCTCGCAAGGCCTCATTCACAGGTGTGCACCCATCCCGAGGCCGACCTTGCAGTGCCTGAGCAGCGATGGCGTTGCTGTTGGGACGCGGGGCAGCGCCCAGAGGTTGGGGAAACGGTCCCAGTTCATTGAGACCAGTCCTATTGTCCTTGTACAAGTCCCTCACACCTTGTAGTTCTTTCGTAGCAATGTAGCGTTGCGCGTGCTCCTCCTCCGCGGCAATCATTCTAGCATGGCCGCCGCCTGTCTCTCGCCCGGCGTTCAGTTGAAGGCCGCTTGGCAGGTTGGTCTACGTCCAGATCTTGTCCCTTGGCGATATCGTCCCAGTTCTTGGTAGTAGCATTCTTTAGGCCAGGCTCTAGTTATGTGCTGAAGTCAGCGTGATGTTTCGAAGACGCCAGCATGATTCGTCTCCTTTTGCCCAGCAGGAGCCTCGCTTCAAGCTTTGCATCAGGCTCTTCTATAGCTCCTCGGATTTCGACCCCGAGGAACAGCACGACGAGACTGGGTCAGCAGAAGGACATGGTGGTCAGGCGCATGATGGCCAGGCGCAGGATCTACAAAGGAGCCCGGAAAGCGGCCGAATCATCCCTCCATTCTAGGAGCCACAGTCCCGGCGCTGGCGCCGGCGCGGGTCAACCAGGGCTCGAATGATCAAGGATCAACACCTCAACCAGCCAGCCATAAAGCGCTCCGCTGAGCCGCCTCCCTCACAGGCTGCCCAGGCATCATATGGGGGACGCGGGTTTAGCACGGCTGCGGAGTCAACACCCCTTGTCGCCCGGGGCCCGCCCGGCGAAGTCGACGCACAAGGACGGAGCCACCATCAGCTCGTCCTCCACCCAAGAGACCCAGGGCCGGCTCAGGAGAGGACGGCCAGCTACGGAAGTCGCAGCAAAAGGGGCCAAGCGTCCACGCCATACTTACACAGATGCTCCAGTCAGGACACTTTTGATTCGCCATTATCAACCCCGGCGTTTTGGGAATGGAGTTCAGGCCTCGCCAGTTCGCACTAAACTCGCCAAGTGTCTGAATCAGGTGCTGTGGCTGAGGTCCTTTCTTGGGTCGATGCCCTAGCGCGCCTCTCGAGCATGCACGACTGAGTCGACTGGCAAATCACGACCTGACAGTACGCGCCCACGGAACCGCAGCCCAAAAGCACTGAATTCTAAGATGAGAGGCTGTTTGCATGCCGCGAGCAACCGTTCCACCAGGGATCGACCCCCACGGCGGCCGTCAGTCCCAAGATCTAAATAGAAACCAGGCACTTGCAGATTGAGTGACACCAGAGCGTCAGTCGCATCCGGGTGACATTTCACGTTGTTTGGATATCATCATGTCTTGGGAAACGACCTCACGAATATGGCTCACGACTTTCACTATTTGTGAGTACTACTTCATGCATTAACTCTGGCCTGCTGGCTTGGACATGGAGGATCGCTGTTGGGGACCTCTAGTGAGTCTCGCGGCAAACTGTGGGTTCCTGGCCGGATGCATCTCTCGGGGTGCTGTCACTCTTTGCCTCTACAGAGTCAAAGTGGCCGTCCTGGCGGAGGGACTGCAAAAGCTGGCATACAACGGCACACAAAATGTACCCGAGCTTCTTCACCCCGAACTGCCGACCTACTGGTACTGGGGAATGTCGGGAGTATGCGATGTCTACGACTCCAAAGACGAAACACGCTGTCGTCGCCAGTTTCCTCCGACCAACAATCTCATCACCATTGTGGAGGAGTTCCTCAGAGATGGCCTTGGGAGTGGTCAAGAGTCTCTGGTCAACAACATCGTCTCCTCCTGGAATACCACGCTCAACAATATCAGTCCCTCGAAGCTGCGCGACAAGGAAGCAAAATTCACCGCCGAAAGCAAAGCCGGGGCCGCATTAGCCCTCCTCGCCATCTTTCTCGACGGAGCAGTCCTCCTCCTTGGGCTTCTTCTGGGTGAATATCCCACTTTGCCTTACGTCGCAGCGTTTTTCAGCGCCATGATATCCGTCGGAGCGGGCACACTAGCGACCTATTCTATGTACGACGGGGTCCATGGAGTGATCGACACGGGCGAACACGGGGGACTGGGCATCATCCTCTTGTTTGTGGGCGTGGCGTTAAGAATATTTTCCAGCATCATCGGCCTTTGCTGTCGCTCACACCGTGACCCAAGGGGCGATACAGAAGGTGGCCTTCCTCCACGTCCACCATCGAACAACCTACCAACATACAACAACACCGTCAACATCATTCTGCCCCCAGGCTACCCGTCCCGCAATTCCACAGGGGCTCATCCAGAGCACTATCCATGGAGCCATGCAGAGGCCCATGCAGGGGGCTATTCAGAGGGTCATGAACTAGGCCCTCTCGACTACAAGCATGAAATCGGCTTGGATGGAGAGAAACATTTGTACAAAATACTCATCCCACTCCCGTTTTTGCGTTTCCTCACGCTAACCATGGAGGTACCTACTACCTACCCAGATTCGAGGCGCTCGAACGAAAAGGACTACCCAATTGGTCTTGGGAGGAATGGACCAGCAGTCTCCGTGCCTGGGCCGGATATCCAAGGTTTACAGATGATAAGGATTTCACCGATTTCACCTACACTGATCACTCTGGGGCTATGCGGGAAAAGCTCCGCGAATGGGGCGTGCCCATCGACACCAGATAGACGAAGCAGACCGAGTACCACCTCGAGGTGAAGACGACTTCTGCTCATTGCGAGAAGCAGCTCTATGTGAGCGAACATCAACTAGACAAGGTAAGAGTTTGAGGTCTCATCGAAGACATGTTGACTTGTATCACCAAGACTAATGTATTGCAGATGGAAGACTACGACCATGACCCTAACCACGCGTATATTCTCGTTCGCATCTTTAACATTACGCGCAGACCAAAAGTCGCGTTTTTCCTTAATCCCTCGGAGCTTATGCAGACTGGGGTGCTTCATCGCGGCAAGCTGGAAGTGGGACCTGACGGGTACAGGAGATATCCTGTGGATATTAAACCTGGGTCCTGGACTGCTGTCGAGCTCTGAAATGGCATGCCATCAAGTGTGTTTCCTCAATATTCAAGTCCAAACGACCCATGTGTCTTGCGCGTGCCGAAAGTCGCCAGGCACTTCCAGCAGAGTGCGTGCTGCAGCACCGCAGGACATGTGGTGGCTTGGCTAATATTCATTTATAAATATGCCACAACCTTCTCGATTAGACAGGCCCTCCCCCCCTTCTCTCTCTGACCTGTTTAGTCTTCTAATCAACACTGTTGCACCCTATAACCTCAGTCCAAGGGACCTCGTTCAACATTTCCCTCCCTGCCATTCGGATGTGAATCGGCGCGTCCCAACGGGCGGGGCATACAGCTTTCTGACCACGTGCGCGGAGTGTATTGGACAAGGACAACATCATCTGAACCTGCTTGACGCTATCTTGGAACTAGGATTCGACCCAACAACAATCCATTCTCCGCTCTGGGAACAATGGCCAGCGTCTTGCTCGCCTAACTGGATTTCGGAGCAGGATACGCCAGATCCGTTCTTTGTTGAATACCTCGCGACGCTTGTGAATGATAACCCGGGTGCGTATCTAACGAAGTTGCCCGCTGAGAGAACCTTGAATTGCTAAGTCGTATTATCAGACTTTTCTGGATCGACACCTCTTTGTAACACAGTGCTCGTCGGCACGGACAAAGACATCAAGGCCTGCATGTCGAGAGCCCGGTCATTACAGGAGAACAGGACCTCCCTGGGGCAGAGCCTATTGCACCTGGCCGTCACCAACCCGGACGTTTGTCGGCTTCTGTTGGACGCTGGCCATGATTTGGACGTTACCGACAAATGGGGAGCAACTCCGCTCATGTACGCTGCCGGCATGGGACAGGGGCAGACTGTGACGCGCTCGGCACAATACGGAGGCGACAAGGTATGAAGGCGCTGCAATTCCTGAGCCAGTTGGCCACGATGATCACGATATCTACTCGCCGGCGTTTCACGAAGTCCGGAGCAAGTTTCTTCTCGGAACTAATCAAGAACCTGGCCGATGTCAACATGTCCGTCAATGACGGCCATAAAGGGGTGCAGGGCAACAACCTGATGCATTATGTTCTGTCTGTCGAAGAGGCCTCAGCCCTTGTACGGTGCGGATTCGGCCAATTCAACTCTCCGAACAGCGACGGCAAGTTCCCCATCAACTCGCTGGCTCATCATTCCGATCCTGCACTCATAAAATTCTGCATCAAGAACGGCACGAACGTTAGAAATAAGGACCAGGAAGACCGGACTATTCTGTTCGACTTGTTCTTCAACCTGCAACGTTCTGTGGGTGGTTGGAAAACACGAGAAACGCTTGCCTCCATTCGGCTCTGTCTTGATGCCGGAGTTGACATCTTTGAGACGGACAGCTGCAGATGCCCATGTTCGCCTGGCGGGTGCACCATATCTTCAGTCTTTTCGGTCGACTTTGCCTCGCCATTGCTCGAGTTTAGGCCGGGGCTGCTCTGGACTCTCGAGTGGGTGACGCTTGTAGAGGAACACTACGGCGTCGAGGATGCAAGGCGAGTACTTCTTTTACTACTTCGCCGGGCTATGTGCAACGAATCTGAAATCGACATCACCCATACTTGNTGTCACCGAGGACGTGGGATTGCCGGCCGTGAACGGTACCTGTACGAAGATCAGCCGCCGCCACTGACGCATGAGGATATCACCGATATTCAAAACGAAGAAAGCGAATTCATCGACGCCCTGGAAGACGAGATCGAGCAATTGGCTTTGAAGAGCCTCAATTGCCTCTGGTCAAGGTGGGTGTCCGTCATTAAGGCGAAGTACGACGCCCATGTCAAAGCCGTGAACAAAGAGAGAGCCGAAGCCGAACCACAACTTCCGAGGGTAAGAGTTTCCAGTACGATACAGATAGAAACTACAAGAGAAGGCTAATGAAAGGGATGTTAGCCACGGGACCTCTTCAAGGTTGACTATAAGAACGACGCCTACCATTTTGGCACGAACATAGGCTACAAACCAAGGGCGTNCCCCATGGNNAGGTCGCTNGCTTCATACGCTTTCTGGCTGCAGCACGAGTACGCAAGCATTGGCAATGCTTCACTGGGCGAGGTTCGAAGAGACGGANGGTTCGAGNAGCGCGTCTCCCGGCTTCAGGAGCTCATTGATATGATGGGACTCTCAGCCGCTGAAATTACCGCAGAAGTGAAACGAAGATNTGAAGAAGAATCNAGGGCTGGAACTGTTCNCAAGGAACACAACATGGACTTGGACTTTCTGGTGAGGGGGCCAGCAGGGGGGACGGGCGTTGGAGCTGAGGAGAGTACCTAGGTAGCATTGGCTCACGCCGCCGTATATCTTTGCCCCTGATCACTCGCAGATACTGATTGGAGCTGCTCCAGCATCATGTTTCCTGGACAGGTTTCGGCCCCTGCAACTTTTATAGACCCTCCGAAGAGTAGGTACCTACTCGGCACCTAGGTATACTCCCTGCCGCCGTCTCGACACGATCCGACTTTCGGCCGACATCGATGTGAACGACCGCTACCAGCGCAAAGGCTGGACCTCATGCAAGGCCGTGTCTTGGTCAAATCCGCCGGATGGGAACTGTCGTGTAAAGTGTTGATACGATGCGCCGTACGATTTGTCATCCTGGCCGACTTGGTGCCAACAAAGTTGAAATCCAGCAGAGCATCTGAGGCGGGAAGCACAAGTTCGGCGGCGCATTTCCCCAACAGAGGCCTCCCTAGCCGTGGTTATCGCCAACTGGAAGTGATTTGGTGGGTGCTGTACGCGTACGCCTGCGGTCACAGATGCAAGATGCCAAAGATGACAGACAGCNTACAGGACAGCCTCCGCCCTGTGATAGATTGCGCACCACGCGGCACACCGCCAACCGCCCACAGCGATCTGACCTGCAGCTTAGCGCCTCGGCATTAAACACCACCTTCCCTTCGGGTCGAAATCAGCCCGGCATCGTGGTAGCGAGTGCGAGGCCGTGACGCACACCTCGGCTGAATCTTGGCTGGCCAACGTGCATAAGCCATCCACCTCCCCAAACATACATCGTCTTCACCCGTTCACCCTCAGCACGCCCCCATCCAGCGATTCCTGCCATAATAGAATCCACCCGATCCACAACCACTGCTATCACCGAGTGAAGACTGGCAAAGATGGACTCGTACACCCCACAGGGCACAGCAACGAGACTGACGCCCGCAGACGAGGCTGCCTCGTTCAGGACTGCCCGCGAGAACAGGCAGCGAGGGGCCTTCCAAGAGTGGCCTAATGAAGCGGGCGTAAACACTCTGCCTCCTTCGCCTCTGCTGAGTTCGAGCTGACACGNGAGCTGTTGTCCAGTTTGACGGCCTGACCGAGCACCGTGGCCCAATNGAGCTCGCANTCAAGGGCAANATCCCAGCATGGGCAGCTGGCTCGCTCTACCGNACCGGCCCTGGCCAGTGCAAGGTTGAGGACACCAAGTCGGGCACCTTTCACTTCTCGCACTGGTTCGACGGGCTGGCACATACCCATCGGTTTGACATCGTGACTGACGACGACAACGATGCCGCCGGCGAGCCGACAGTGCGTATGTACTACTCGTCTCGCCGCCAGGCCGACAAGATGGCGGCCGACATCAAGGCNACAGGCACACTTCGGTCCATGACTTTTGCCCAGAAGCTGGACCCTTGCGTCGGCGTATTTGGAAAGTTCATGGCCGTCTTCAATAAGCAGCAGCATGTCCACAACGTCGGTGTCACGGTGAACGCCGACCTGCCTTCGTTCAAGCCTCCGGCCAAGCCGACCGTCGACTCTCAGGGCCACCGCGCCGCCAGCATCGTTTTAGGAACCGACACCGCCGTCATGTGCGAGGTGGACCCCAAGACCATGGAGCCCATCGGCTTCCCGAAGCAGACCAAGTTCCACCCGGACCTCAAGGGCCCCTTGAGCGCCGCCCATGGGAAGATCGACCCAAACACGGGCGACTACATCAATTATAACCTCGACCTCGGCAAGCAGCCCGTCTACCGCATCTTCCAGGTCAGCGCTGCCACGGGCAAGACGGACATCCTCGCCACCATACCTTACAAAGCCGCNTACATCCACAGCCTGTTCCTGACCCCCAACTACGTCGTCCTCTGCATCCCCGTGGCACACTATCAAGGGAACGGTATCAAGATACTCTGGGAAGGCAATCTCCTCGACTCTTTCAAGCCCTTCTCCGCAGCCGAGCCCTGCCGGTGGTTCGTCGTCGACCGCCGCCACGCCAAGGGCGTCGTAGCCGAGTTCTCCTCCCNGGCCCGCTTCTTCTTCCACACCGTCAACGCGTTCGAGGACGCCTCAACCGGCGACCTNCTCTGCGAAGTAATCGACTACCCCAACCGCGCCATCATCGACGCCTTCTACTACGACGTCCTCCTGAACCGCCACGACGCCGCCACCCACTTCTTCCGCACCACCCAGGAAGAGCAACAATCCTTCCCCCAACTCACCCGCTACCGCCTCCCCATAACCAACTTCTCCACCACCACAGCTACCAAACCAGAACCCACCATAGACCTGCAAATCCCCTACCCCCACGCAGGCGACCTGCCCACCATCAACCCCCTGCACCGCACCCGCCCCCACCGCTTCGTCTACATGCTGCTCACCCGCGGCCTGAGCACGCTGTTCGACGCCATCGGCAAGCTGGACACGCGCACGGGCGAGGTGGTGCTCTGGGATGGCGGGCGGGGGCACACGCCCGGCGAGGCGGTGTTTGTGCCGCGCCCGACGGCCGAAGGTGGTGGGGGGCAGAAGGGGGAGGAG
>FJWA01007525.1_pt1 | contig 10034 bp, 3 predicted proteins | sample 1011891 | NCBI WGS metagenome assembly FJWA01 (sample SAMEA3912450, study PRJEB9761) | metagenome | biome: forest; material: soil | place: USA | collected 2011-06-22 | depth 0.1 m
CTCTTGTCTCTCTGTCCGAGCGTCTGCTCGGGATTGACTGCGCCGAGGACGCCTTCATGATGGCCTTGCAGTCTCATGGGGACCATTGCGTGGAAACGTGAGCTAGGTTCACTTGGGGCTTGGGAATAATCACATCCATATCTTTGGCGGAGGAGGAGGGCATTCCGTATCGTATGGATGTATGACAGTTTGACATGGCCGTTGAGATGGACGTGGCAAAAATGCAGCGCAAGCCGAGATGTGCAGAGAGTTGGGATGTCGGCGTGATCGTGGCGGCGAATGCACGTGGGGAATGCAATGCATCCGAAGAAGGTACTCCAGCCGGGTAAAAGACGTTTTATCCCTTCAATCCTTCCATCCGTTCCAGAACCTGGTTTTCGAAATACCACAACCAGCTGAGCGGGCGTCGGTCCGCGACCTCACACCTTTGGCCCCTGCCCCTGAGTCCGGCTGACATCATGGATGCCACACGACGTTCGCCGCACTGGCGCTTCATGCATCCGTCCTGCAGGTGCAATCAAGATGCCACGACAGAGTACGAAATTGTCAATGGCACGCCAATGAACTCGACATCAAACTTCCGGATCCTCCGACCCAAGAAAGTGGGAGGTGAAGAAGAAGCGCGGCTGGTTGAAGGAGGCGTTGTCCTCGGACGATGCAAAAGGGAGGAGAGCACGGCAGACAGCCTGTGCGACGAGGCCAAGAGTCTGCAGCGCTCCTGCAGAGTCCTGATCCCTGCCGCGGGCTCTCAGCCTCTCACTGCCCAGCTTCGTCAGTCAATTGCACCCTTGAACAGACTGGACGCCCGAGCACAAAAGCGGGCGTCTGAACTGCGAACCCAGTCCCATTGCCACCCGGCCCGTTTCGGAGGAGGGAGCGGGGACTTGATTCCTTTTCGGCGCTGAATTACTACAATATTCGGTTGGCCGCAAGGCGTGTGCTTGGACGGAATACACCTTACAGTACATCTTAATTACATCGACTCCGACAAGTTCCTATTCAGGGCCCGCGGCTACGGCATGCCTGCATCTGTGAACCTCGCATCTAGGCCTCGCCTACGAGATGAGTATCAGGTCAGCTAGAGAGGGTGGCAGTTAGGACGCAAGTGCCCGTCTGGGAAGAAAGAGGAGTCTGGCAAGGATGATGGCTTGGAGGTTTGGTCTTTTTGGCTTGGCAAGCGGAAGTCGGCACACTGGCCTGCACCTGCAAGCTGCTAGTGGAGCATCGATGATCCTGGCAACGGCTCGATTCGGTGTTTTAAACCTTCGCCCCCTCCTCGTCTTTGTCTCTTTTATCCACGACAAATCTGCGATACAAGCATCCAAAAATCACAATCCCAGCGACGGTCCTCTTGACCAGGTATCGACCGTTCGCATGACGGGTTGATGTGGCTATTACTGAAAGTCACCCAAGCCGCAAGCTGCGGAACGAGGTGAAACAGTATCCAGCCTGGCCCGGACCCAACTTGATGATACGACTCAATAGTCGCTCACTACATAGTAAGCTGCGCCGGCGAGAGAGCCGGGATGCCTTGGAACATCGCCGATGTCTGTTTACGTTAGATGCACCTGTCAACCCCGCTTGAGCGCCGTGGACGGAGAGAGTGGTGATGAGTTCTGCGTTGAGGATTTGGGAGGCAGAGGCTGGCAAGGGCAAGTTGGAGTGGTATGCGCCCGTGCTGCTCTACTGGTGAGGGCCGGTGGGCGGGTTTGGTGTACGATGCATGTGGGTATCGAGAAGGGGAGATACCTGGAGGCTCTACGTGGCTGCGGCGAGGAGACAAGGGTGTTTGCGGCTCACGAATCTAGGACGCTCAGACGACCGCTGCCATCGCTGCTCGCCTCAATCTGAGAGGGCATCCCTCGAACTGCGACCGCTGAACCGTCTCTTGAGTGAAGGGGTCCAGCAAAACAACATCGAGGAGCCGGATCCTCCCACATTGAGGGCAGGCCAGTCTGTCGGATCTCCCACCAGGGGCGGTTCCCGCGATGTCCTTGAGATCCGTGTCTAGCAACGATTCTCCAGATGGAAAGGACACAACGGCCGGTGTCTCGTGGGCAAAGGTTTCACCACTGCAGGTGCTAGCCTTTGAGTCGTCCCCAGGGTTGGTGGCGCTCAAAATGGCCACCGAGTGGCCCGGCCTACCATTGGATTTGGCCCAATATCTTGACGTTGCGGAGGATGGAACAATCACTCGGTTTGATGAGAAGGCGGCTTTTCTTCTGGCTCAACACTTGACGAGGCCAGGGTTGGCTCACGCAGCTGGGTTCCGCGTTGCCGGCAGCCTGCTGGTTCTCGCGTTGTTTATGCTAGGGACTGGCATCGCGAGGAATTAAGGAGAACCACAACAACATACAGTCCGTCGTTGTATTTGTTGCGCACAACAATGAATGCCAAGGACATTCAGGTGCAAATGTCTGGCTGGTTCTTGTGAATCCCCGAGCGGTGGCCTGCCGCGAGGATGTCAGAGGACGCACCGCCCAACGGCCTTTCCCCAACTTCAGGATCCGCAAGAGATGTCTTGTTCGTGGATGGGCATCGTGCGCACGGCATAAGAGTGACTGTTTGAGGCGAGCTCAGCTCCACCCACTAGACCTCTTCTCAACAAATGGTCGTGCTGGGAGACGTGAAGATTGGAAATAGGGCGAACGCCAGCATCGGGAACCGGGATTATTAATTCAGGGGGAGAGCGCTTGATTGCCAAGGCTTGGCAGAAGGCTTGTTCGCCGCAGGGGCCGTTGAATGTCGTTGCTGTTCAAGGCAGGTCAGCCGGATTTGGCTTGAGATTGGAAAAGGAGAATGTTCGACGCCCCCCTGGTCACCCGTGCCAGGTCCCGGGTCCCAGGTCCCAGGCTATACATAGTCGCTCTCAGCGGCAGGATGCAGCTGAAGCGCAAGAGTTGCGTCCTCATGGACTAGAATACAACCTCAGAGACCTCTTCCGTTGCGAAAATGGGGTACGGAGGAGCCAGGCATCGATGGACGACGATTCCATTTCTTGAGTTCCAGACATTGGACATTTCAGCTCTTCCCAGCGGATAAAAATGGACATGTCCAAGCCTCCAGGCCCATGTCAGAATCCCATCGGTACGGAGGGACCAATCGCGACGTGTTGTGGCGCTGCGGCCTGGGGGCGGAATTCGACTGCCTGGCCTTGGCATCCAAACGCCCCAAACGGCGGAGCCGATTTCGGTTGTTCTCGCCGGGGGAACCTTTCAGCGCTCACGATCTGCGTCATCTCGTCCAATGAACGACGACAACACCCGCTGATCAAGGCCTTAGGGCTGATTCCGGGGGTTTCTCGCGCCTGTCAGCAGCATGGGTTGATGAGACGATCCAGGGGTCGCACACAGCATGGAGCCGCACAGCCATCGACAGGGGCTTTTTCGTGCTGGCGACGGGGGGTCAGCACCTTGAAGTTTAATAGTTGATAAGGGCAAAGTCCGGACTCGCCTCCCATCCATGCCGGCCACCAGAAGCCAGTTTTCTCGTCCCAACACAACAACACTGCTCCGTTGTAGGCTATACGCTGCTGGCCAGGGCTCACGGCCGACCTCCTCCCTCCCGAACTACTTGTACAGCACCAGAAACATCCCAAAACGCAAAATCCAGCCGCAATGGCTCCCAGCCAGGAGCGTGGCGACGTCTTCGGGACTGCGCCGTTGTTGAACGAGCTGAAGGGGAGCCCTCCGGCCACTGCCTCAATAACACAAGAACAACAAGAACCCCAAGCTCGAGCGCCAAACTACCGGACTGCCGACGGCAAATATCGCTTCTACCTGCTCAGGAACCTCTACGGGCCCCTCAAATTTGTCCTCTTCTTCGGGACCATTGGCGCCCTCCTTGCCATTCCGGTCATTGTCATCGATGCCAACGACATTATATCAAAGGCTGTGATTGGCGACATCGATGCCTTTTTCGCTCAGCAGACACGCCAGGTCATTTATTACATCTTCGGGTGGCTCCTCATATCATGGCTTGGCCTTGCTGTCAGCTTCGCCATTGGGACAATCCTTCCATACGTCTTTCGGTTTATTGCACGGTATGCCCTGATCCACGCTGGCCCTGACCCCTGAGTGCGCAGCTACTGACAGCGATTCTGTCTCAGATACGTAAACCCGGCCCACGCGCGGTACTGGCGGGTCCTTCGCACCTTGAGAATGCCCATCTGTATTGCTGGTCTTGTCAGCCTCTCGTACCTCGGATTTGCTACCGTTCGTCTGCCCCTTTTTCCTTGCCTATCATGGCTGTCTCTAACCCCTTTGTAGCTGATCTCCCTCAACCGCGACAACCTTGCCATCTCGTACGACAAGTCTGCCGCCGACCTCCTTTGGATTGATATTATCGACGATTTTCTCCAACAAGGCACCCTCTGGGTGTTGTTCTACTTTATCGAGAAGCTGGGCATCCTCTACATCACGATTCACTACCACTCCCGCTCCGATCTCGGCCGTATCTCGCGGTCCAAAGACATGCAAAATGCCCTCATGGCGCTCTACGAGGCGTCGACCTACCTCTACCCGGTCGGCACTCCCGAATTCATGGAAGAAGACATCATGATTGGCAACGCTACGGGACAGGAGCACGGTGAATACCGCGTCCGCGCCAGCCAGTATCTCAGCCGGTTGGGCATCAACACCTACAGCTTGACCTCCTTCTTTGGCGATTTTCTGTCCAACGATCCCGACTCCCACTGGATGCGGCCCGCATCCAACTACGCCGTCGTTGAGCGTGCCATCGCTAACCCCAAATCCGCCGCAGCCCTCGGCAGGCGCATCTGGATGTCTCTCGTCTCCGTCGGCAAGGAGACCCTGACCGCACAGGACATTGCCGAAGTCCTGGGCCCGTATCGCAAAGAAGAGGCCGAAGGCTACTTCAAAACCCTCGACGAGAACGAGATGGGCGACATCCGGCTCGAAGAAATGGAGTGGACCGTCGCCGAGGCCGGCAACATCCGGTATAATATCTACAGGAGTATGCATTCGGCGGACCACTGCATCAACACGTTTGACTGGGTTATGCTGGCCGCTCTCGCCGGCGTCATGGTGTACTTCATCCTCATCTTCTGGGTCCCTGCCCTCAAAGACATCCAAGAAACCATCAAGATCCTCGGCTTCGGCCTCGCCTTTGCCATCGGCCGCACCCTGCACCACTTCCTCGCGGGATGCATCTTCATCCTGTTCGACCACCCCTACGACATCGGCGACCGCGTCGAGCTCTGGTCCGGCCAGTCCCAGCAATCCGTCTCCCTCATCGTCGTGCGCACCTCGCTCCTCTACACCGTCTTCAAGCGCGTCGACAACTGGATGGAGCTCCAAGCCGCCAACGAATACCTCCAGCAATGCCGCATCGAAAACGTCTCGCGCTCCGGCTCCAACCGGCAGGCCGTCACGCTCATGATCGACATCGGCACCTCGTTCAAGGACCTGCAGTTCCTGCGCGCCGACCTCGAGGCCTTCCTCAAGCACCCCGACAACAAGCGCGACTACATGCCCAACCTGGGCCTGGCCATCACGAGCGTCGGCGAGCTGAACAAGCTGGAGATGCGCTGCACCTTCACCCACCGCTCCAACTGGTCCAACGAGCCGCTGCGCGGCGCCCGCTCCATGAAGTTCATGTGCGCGCTGGTCGCCACCATCCGCAAGATCCCGCTCAACAGTCCGGAGAACCTGGCTCTCGGGAGGGCGATGAACCCGGCGCATTATGTCGCCATGTCGCCGGACGACGCGGCGAAGAGGGCGGAGCAGATCAAGGCAGAGACTGCGGCTACGCGGTGGGATGCCAAGGGGAAGGGCGGGGGCCCGGTGATTGACCTCAGTTCGGTGCAGGCCGGGAGTGGGGTGAGGGATGAGGAGGTCGTGAGGCAGGCGATGGAGGAGGCGGAACGGCAGAGAAGGGAGGAGGGGGATAAGGAGGCCGAGGAGCTGGCGGCGAGACTGAGTCTGGCCAAGATACCGGCTCTCTCGAGGAAAGGGCCGCCCCCGAGGGGGGACGCCGCGTTGTCGACGGGGTTTCAGGTGCTTGGGGGTGGGGGAGGGGGAGGAATGAGGTCGTTGCCACATTTTAAGTAATGTCTTCTCCGATGGGGAGTACACGCGTTGTTTGTCCGGGGTGGACGGAGTTCCGACGGAGTCAGGATTGCAGTGCTTGGGGAGCGGCTTGGGATAGAGATACCATTTGACTTTCATGGATAGATATGATAATCCAAATCAAAAATCTGCGAGTAATTATAATTTGCAGTTCTGCGATCGTGGTTGTGGTTGTGGTTGTGGTTGTTTGGCCCTTGTCCTCGCCTCTTTGAACAGAAAAGACCTGCCGAGGGTGAAGCTCAACGGTATAGCACCGGCTTCGAACCAATGTCTTTCTCTCCGGAACCTCCACCGGACTATCCAGCCGATGGCGATGTCGGTTGCCGGATTCCGACCTGGAGCTTGCCGAATCCAACTCTACGTCACATTTCGCTGAACCGAGATCAAGGACCAGGTGCCGTTGCTGCTACCCAGAAGCCTGGAACGTTGCGTCTGGCTCCTGGGAAGCACTCTGCAAAGCAAGGTCGCTTTGAGGTTGCATCCCCCCATGATGCCAAGTGCCGACCAGATGCTGCCACAACCCCTGACTGCACAATGTGACACATGGACGCATCCAGACCTCATAGACCGGAAGCACGTCGAACGGTGAGCGCCGGGCTTTATTGGAGGGAATTGTCGTTAAATGGTTCCTGGTGGTCGGCAAATATCGATTAGCCATCGGGACGATACTCCGCCCATTTTCGGGAGCCGGCAATATAGGGGTTACTGACTACTACCGGCGCTCATATCCAAAAGGGTTAACTCATATTAACTTCAAACATATTAGCCCAATAGTGTGTGCGTAATGCTTATTCAACGTATCCTCTGCTGTCCACGTCTGGACAAACGTTTGAGGCCAAGAGGATCAAAGTTAAATGGCGGACATCATGCATTAGAAACATCTGAACCGCCCTGCTTGGAGCTCTTGCTCACTGACCATTCTCAGGTAGACACCAGCCCGTGACAGGAACCATGCGTTCAGTCCTTCTCGCCTTCACATTATCAAGCCTTCTCAGGCTTGGGCTTGCCCAGCTTCAGGTTACCCCTGACGGAACTTGTGGTGGTGCCAACGGCTACTCCTGCCTAGGGTCAGAAGATGGAAACTGCTGTTCAGAAAATGGATGGTGTGGCGCGGAGGATGCGCATTGTGGCACAGGATGCCAGGCAAGCTTTGGGCTGTGTGGAGAGGGCGTTGGCAGCATAGGTCTCACAAGCACTGCCGATGCTGGCGGACCAACAACAGGCATTACCACACGATTGACAGCCATCCCAACGGGCATCAGCACCCGGCAGACGGCCCTCCCGACAAGCGTTAGCACAAGACAGACAGTCCTCCCCACAACCACTCGTCCGATATGCCAGTCACAGGTAGTCTCCACCATCTACGTGACTGAGACCAGCTTCACACTCAAGCCCCTTCCGATTCAAACCACTGTCAGAATCACGGCAACCCAAAGCTCGTTCGTCACAGTCACCACGACCACCATCGCCCGGTTGACTACCACGATCCCGACAACAACAGTCCAAACAAACACCGTCACTGTGAACACAACTTCAACCTCCATCAGCACAACCACCTCGACGAGCTACTCCATCCTCTTTGCCACCGTCTTTAACACCATCAACGTGACGAGCTTCTCTACTGTCTGGGAAACCGCCACATCCACCACGACCCGGACCCTTGACACCACCAGGTTCTTCAACCAGACTCTCACCGCAACCCAGATCCAGTCTGCAACAGTCACCACCTACAACACAGTCGACGTGACGCGGTACATCAACGCAACTTCTACCGCGCTCACCACACTCACCACGACCGTTCCGCAGACGGTGACGGCCACGTCCACAATCACCGTCAACTCGACCCGGCTCACCACCGAGACCAAGATCACTGAGGTCCCCATCACAGTAACCGCAACCCACACGGCTCTCACGACCGAGACAAACATGGTGACAGCCACAGCGATTGTGACCGCCACCCACACAGACCTCACGACCCAGACAAACCTAGTGACAGCCACGGAGATTGTGACCGCAACCCACACGGCTCTTGCAACCCACACAGACCTGGTGACATCCACAGCAGTCCAGACGGTGACATCAACGGCGACAGCAGTAACCACAAAACCCACCACCCTCACCGCAACAGCCACCATCACAACGACATCGGTTGTCCTCACCACCTCCCAGATCAACCAGACAACAATCGCCACGGCCACGGCAACAGTGACTCTGACATCAACAATCCTCGCCACCTCTCAGATCAACCAGACCGTCACCTCCACGGCCACCGCCACAGCGACAGTCACGTCGACATCGACGGTCCTCACCACCTCTCAGATCAGCCGGACAGTAACCGTCACAGCGACCACCACTACCACGGCAACCAATGTCTTGTTGCCAACTCAACCGTTTTTGACGCTGTCGCTGGGATGATTAGGGGTTGTGAGAGGGGAATTAGAGGAGGGAGAGGGGACAGGGTGAGAGGTTAGGATTCGAGGAGGCCAGTTTGTGGGAGGGGGGAGAAGAGCAGGGGACGAGGGAAAGAAAATGGAAGACGATTGAGTGCTACTGTAGAATGACCGGGCACAGTTCGGATGAAGGTTCGGTATGGCAGCAGCAGTTGAGTAATAGACGCATCGAAAGTTGGAAATGGAGCACTTCAAAACCTTCCCAAACCCAAAATCAGGAGTAATTCGCTATCACGGCTTTGAATCATAACGCTATAACCCCCTACAAACAAAAAACAAACAAACTAGCAACCCTACGAATGAAGCAAGCTGAAAACCCACAAAAAATACCACACCGTTTTCCCCTTTGCCTTCGACCAAACCGTCGCCCAAACAGCAGCAACACCTACAACTTCCGAAACACCGTCCTAAAAATCTCCCTGCTCTTGACCAAGTTCACCACCCTCAACCGCTCGTTATCCAAATGCGCCGCATCGCTCGCCTGTCCGCACGGCAAGTGCGCGGCCGGGGCACTAAACTCTTTCTCGAGGAACCGAATCGGCGGGATGGACCCTCCCTCACGGATATACAGCGGCTTTCTGCACCTCTCCGCACCACCCTCCCCGTTCCTCANCCCNCCGCCACCAGCACCCGCAGCAGNNGTCCCCCACGCCCTCATCACAGCCTCCTCGAGCGTGCGAAAGATGTAATTCCCCGGCACGCCGAGCCACGGCTCGGCCTTGTTATCGATGCGCACGGTCAGCGCATTCTCGCTGCCAAACGCCTCGTACTCGTCCCTCAGGTACGCGCGCAGCGCGTCAATGACCTCCTCGACCTCCTGCCCCGGNACNAGGCGCACGCTGACGTTNGCGGTGGCGTGGCTGCTGATGAGGCTGCCGTCNGGCCCGGAGACGTTGTAGCGGTGGATGGTGAGGTTGGGCTCGCGCCAGCGGGCCATGAGGGAGCGCTTGAGGGCGTCGATGGGCCCGTTGGCCGGGTTGCGGCGGATGAGGATGCGGGCGATGTCGTCGTAGCGGTGGGCCTCTTCGTCGGTCAGCGGGAGGATGCCGTCGTAGAAGCCCGGGATGTTGACGTGGTTTTTGGCGTTCTTGAGCTTGGCGAGGAGGAGGGTCAGGTCGGTGAGGGGCTCCGAGAGCATGTTGCTGCCGTCGACGCCCGAGTGGAGGTCCGGGTGCTTGGAGTCGATGCAGATGGTCGCGTGGAGCACGCCGCGCAGGCCGTAGGTCAGGCAGGGGACTTCGTCGTCGAGCCAGTACGAGTTGGCCAGCAGGACGTAGTCGATGTGGCCGATGAGGTCCTTGTGCTGGCGGATGGTGTCTTGGAAGCCGCGCGAGCCGGATTCTTCTTCGCCCTCGATGACGAAGATGATGTCGGAGTCGAGGGCCTTGGCCTGCAGCAGGTCGGAGACGGCGTAGAGCGCGGCGATGATGGGGCCCTTGTTGTCGCTGACGCCGCGGCCGTAGAGGTAGCCGTTGCGGCCCTCCAGCTTGAAGGG
>FJWA01004019.1_pt1 | contig 10032 bp, 14 predicted proteins | sample 1011891 | NCBI WGS metagenome assembly FJWA01 (sample SAMEA3912450, study PRJEB9761) | metagenome | biome: forest; material: soil | place: USA | collected 2011-06-22 | depth 0.1 m
TATCTGGGGGCGGGTGGTGTGGGCGTGGCGGGCACAGGGGTGTGGGCTGGGGACCAGCAGCAGCGAGCGAGCGCCCAGAGACCAGCCCGCCTGGCCCGCTCAGCGCATCGCTCAGGGTTCGTGTGGTGGGGGCTTGAGTCTGAGAGGGCCAGTGATGGTTGGCCACANACAGAGACCGGACGGGCTTGACTNGAGTGGAGACGGCGGCGGCGCAGGGCCCCCGGAGAGAACCCTGTCGGCTCACAGCAAGGAGTTGCAGTGGATTCCAGGGTCCCTGGCCCCCTGTTCTCCAAAGTCCAAACCGCTGTTGTTCGCTGCTGCAGGCGGATACACGCGTGCAGACGGACGCCGGGAGCGTCGCAATGATGAATGGATCACCGGCGATGGCACGGGGTGGGCTTGCAAGCTTGCCGTGGGCGTGGGAGTGGGCGTGGGCTCGTTGATTTGTTGTGAACTCGCGGGCCGGCAGCAGAGCAAGCAGCGACTTGGAAGCATCGCCGGTGGCCGGCCAAGGGTCAGGCAGCGCAGCGTGCGCCGTGGGTGGCAGCAACGCGTCGAGGATCGCGTGCTGGACTTGGGTTCCGGTTGGTCCGCCCAAGCAGCACGCGTTTCCAAAAAGGGGAGTTTTGGTTTCTTTCCCTGGCCGTTTCTGACCTGTGAGCGGCGGCCAGACCGTCAACAGCCACCCCAACAGGAACCATCCCAACACGAGACGTGCAGCAGCGGAGCAGTGGTGCAGGTGCAGCAGCTGTGCGGCGGGCGATGCAGCGAGCGATGCGCTGGGTAGCCGCCTCCCGCCGTGGCACGACCCCGAGAAACTCTTGGGAACCCCCTCGACAGCTCGAGCGAGAGACACTTCAGCAAACAGCGGGGCCGGTGGAGCACCGAGACAAGAGAGCTGGGGCTAACTCGGACGGCCTGCGATTCGCAATTCGTGAATCCCACGTCTGCCGAGTTGATCCACGCGTCGCACAGAGAACCCGCTAGGAGCCCCGGCTGGACGCTGTGGTCGAATGGATGCAAGCTTGCTGTGGCCGAGGCGGGAAATTTGAGAGGCTGGGAAGCCTTCGTGACGCGCGAGAAACGACGGTCTAGGACGGTCTAGGACGGTCTATTCTGTTTCTGTGTTCTGTACAGACGTGGGATGTACAGATGTACTGTGTACATCCAGAAGTACAGAATACATGCGGGGCTGCAAGCGAGTGGACGCTGCGAGGGGTCGAATGACGGCGACCTGGGAATTCAACCAGATTGACTGTAATGATTCTGGCACGATTCTACGGACAGCTTGACAGCCAACTGCGCCGTTCCCGGCGGTAAACATCAAGACGTCGAGGCACTGGGACTTCATGTCGCACAGGCGAGGTTCTGGGGAGGAGAACGGCTGGGACGACAGTGACGAGCCGGGGGAGGGGTTTGAGACGGAACTAAACTGGGGTGCCACCCTNGAAACGCGTTTTTTCGCGTCGATGGGCGCGCGAGGAGACGCGAGCTTAAGTGCCGCCTGTCCAATCAAATCTGGCTGGGAACGGATGCCCCGAGCGAGGCCCCTCTCTCTTCCCCCCATGACCATTGACGACGGCCCTCCTTCTCAGGCTCATAACGCTCGAAATCAGATCCTTTGGATGAGGGAGATGAGGGAGATGAGGGAGACGAGACCGTCCCGGCGTTATGCTCTAGCAATGAGCCATCGAAGCTTGGGACGAGTGTCTGTTCGCGTCCGCTGTCTGAAAAAACCAGGTCAGAGCAGCGCTTCAGTCTGTGCACGACATCGGGGACGAACTGCAGCGCGCACACGACGAGGCCGGGACACAGCCTGAGGTCGCATCGCGCATTCTGGCACCACGGCTGTCGTCCCGACTTCAGTCTGTCCGGTCCGGCTCACCGCTCCAGAGCAGGGCCTGAAAATCCTTTCTGGCCGGGGCCTTCGCCTTCGGTGTGGTCCGGTGGATGAGCGATCCTGCTTGGCCTGAAGCCCTGGCCGGACTTACACCGTCAAGAGAATTTGAATCAGGGGTGAATCCCAGTGACAGCACGGCCAGCCTGCAGTTGTCAAGGCGCCACATCCCGGCCGTCTGCAAGCCAATTGTCCCGTTTTAGAGATGGAATGCAGGAGTAGTCGCTCGTGGCTGCAGGAAGGGTTTGGTGCTTGGGACGAACGCGCTTGAGGGTGCGCAAAGACCAAGGCCAGCTGGGGAGCCAGGCTCCTGTCACACCTCAGGATCATCATAGCTTACTCCCCGTGTACATAGTAAGAGTGTAGGTACCTTGGAGAGGTATGGCATGGCGAGTCCAAACAGAAACATGTCTTGCCGCACAGTCCTCAGACAAGCCAACGGCACCCCCCGAGATCGTTGGGTACCGGTCGTGAAGCTGGGCATCGTTGCGCAGAACCGCCCACGCACGATTGGCCTCTCAGAGCCAGTCTCCAGCGCCAAGTTTTGCAAACCGTTAGTCTGCTAACGAGTCAATATGCGATTGACAACAGGGCGAGATAGTCGGGAATCGACTCTCCAAAGCCCGCAGCAGTCCACCAAGTGCACTTGCCGTTCCCTATCGCGGCCAGTTGAGCCCGCCCACGTTGCCTTGCGCGTTTGGATGCCCTCTTGCCCGACAGTTGAATGTTACTGCCGCTAGTCCAGATCCCCTCAAAGTGCAAAGTTGGGCCGAAATGCTCGAGGCTCCGCGCTCGTAACCCAAACCCCACATCCGGCGACGGATGTCCTGCTACCCGCTCTCGACGTCCGGCTTCATTCCATCACTGCCCTGCACGCAAGAACGACGGCAGCCCGCAGTATCAGCCACCCGTCCTGTTTGTCCCGCAGTCCTCGCCCCGTTTGCACGGAATCGGTTGCCGATTGCTGTCAAGATGGACGCTCTCGTCGACATCATCACGGTCGAGAATCTTCACCAGAAGATGCCGCAATGGGATCCGGCCAACTCGAATCACCTCTATGCTCTGGTTGACATGGGCAGGTAAGCCAGACAGACCTCATCGCCGTGACCCGTGGGTCATGTCCGCCGTCTCACGCAGGGCAAGCCCACTGGTCTGACTCGCCTCGCCTCTCCAAGCAACGGCATCCGCTTCTCCATCTCGGACCTCTCTCCTCCCACTACCCGGCTGCTGAAGTGCGTCTACCGGGAGCGGGCTCCCATCTCGTTGTTCGACGCCCTGAGCAGCTCGTCGTCGTTGCTGTTTCCCGATGAGACGATCACACTCGTCTCGCAGACCCTGGCGCGGTTTAGGGCTATCGCCGTCGACGACTACGGTGTTCCCTCGGACCAAGTGAGGGTGTTCGCGACCGAGGCGATGCGCCGGGCCCAGAACGCCACCGCCATGCTCGAGGCCATCCGGGCCGCGTCTCCAGGGCTCCACGTGTGCATTCTTGCGCCTCAGGTCGAGACTCTTTTTGGCTCCGTCGGAGCGCGCTCGGGCTTCGTCGATGTGAAGGGGCTGTTTCTCGATCTGGGAGGGGGCTCGGTCCAGATGACATACCTGGACACGTCCGCGGCAAAAGCCAGTCTCCAAGAAGCTGACCTCGGCGCCGAGATCGCTGCAGCAGTTGCCGGACAGAGTTTACCCTTTGGCGCCGCTCGCTTGATCAAAGTGCTGGAGAACGCCGATGCCGAAACGCAAACAGCCCAGATATCGCAGCTTCGCGGCGGCATGAGTGAGGCGTTCCGCACCTTGTGTGCCAGGTTCCCGACTCTTGCCGCTGCTGCCGCCGACAAGGGAGGAATCGATATCTACCTTTGTGGAGGGGGCTTCCGGGGCTACGGAAGTATGCTCATGCACAACCACGCGGTCCAACCGTACCCCGTTCCCTCCGTCGGCTCATTCACCGTTTCCGGCGCGTCCTTCATTCAAACCAAGGCATTGCTCAAGTTCAACAAATCTTTCGAGGGGAAGATCTTTGGAATGTCCAAGCGGCGACGTGCTCAGTTTCCCGCCATCGTCGCTGTGGTTGAGGCACTCATCGCCGCCGTCCCTCCGATCCGCTCTGTCACCTTTTGTGCCGGCGGGAATCGCGAAGGTGCTTTAATGGTGGGCCTGCCATCCGAGATTCGGGACAGCAGTCCCTTGGCCTATTTGGAAGATGCCACGAGGAGCCCCGTCCCTCCTGTTCCGGGTACCGAACCAGCAAGCATTCGAGATGTTCTCGACACGTTGCGGTCTGCGTTCCCCCCGGATCAGCATCTGGACACTTCGGTCACTGTCTTCGGTTTGCAACTCGGGGCCCTCTATGCTGATCAGATCTGGACTCGGCTGGGAGATGATGCCGATGCCAACGCGGCCGCCGCCTTGCACAATGTCATCACCCGTCCGGACCAGCCGGGGCTGACGCACTTGGCCCGCTCCGTGTTGGGAGTTACTCTGTGCGCGCGTTGGGGCGCGAGCCTAGCACCCCTTGATGAGCAGTTCCACCAGAACCTGCGAGCTTTGATGGATGCAGCAGATCCGGACGCCACATTTTGGGCCGACTACACGGGCGCCGTGACCGCAGCCATGGCAACGGTCATCAGACGGTGGCCGAAGACGCAACGCGCTCTTAAGGACCGTATCAGGTGCGTGGCGCCCTTTCGACGTCGTCTCTCATGATTCTAATGACGAGATAGGTTCCGGTCAACCGCGGAGCGTGGGAAGAAGTTTAAGATCAATTTAGAGATCTCTGTCAGTGAAGAAGCAGGGAGGGGAGTCGAGCCCGACCTCATCGACCTGTTCAAGAGTCTGAAAAAGGGAAAACATGACGGAAAGAAAGTCACCGTCACCATCCTCCCGCTCGCGTAAGGAAACCCAACCAGCGTTGAGCTCACCCCTGCACCCGTCATTTGAAGCTGATTGACTTACGGCCGCAGCAGCCCCAGTCACCCCTGACTGAGAGCTTGACAACAACCCGAATTTGAGACATTCTTCGATAAATTTGCCAACACTTCCTCCCATACCCCATGAAAAAAATGATCGCCTACCGTGTAACTTTGCCATTCCACCAAGAGGGCAACAGTCCAGCTCGAAACATCCACGTTCGCCTTGCTCGGTATCCCACCCAGACCCAGCCCACACCCCTTAACCTGCCACAAATTCGGTACCAAAAACCACAGAACAACATTTCACCATGCGCCTCATCGAATTCCTACTGTCCAACCGCTTTCCTCCGACTGGAATGGCTTGACCGCTTGTTGGCGTCGCAGTCTCTCAAGCCGCTTCCAGTCCTTATTTCTGGGCTGGGCGACCCTTGTCCAAGATGGCTCTCTCCTTTATGACGATGTTCTCTTTGAAGAGCTCCTTCATTGGTGACACCTCGTCCGACACCTGCTTGTCTGGAGGGGAGGTCAGCACCGTTCCCATCCCAAGGCTGCTCGCGGTGACTTACAAAAGTCAGGGAGTGTCTGCCAGGCGCCCTGATATGCCGAATAGAGGTCCTGGTTCCCAAACACCTCAAGGCCGGCCTTTCTGGTCCTCTCGACCTTGGGGGTTTTCTGGAATTCTACCGAGTAGATGACGACAATGGCTTCGAACAGCAATCCGGTTTCCTTGAGGAACTCGTGCCTCCTCGGACTTTCAACCATCCCTGGTTTTTTTCGGTCAGCACGCTCGGAGCCGCACATTCGACATGGTCAACCAACCTGGAAGAGAGAACGGCTGCGCTTGCGCCAACATCCAACTTAACGACTGGCGGTAAAGCAACATCATCTGCCACAGCAAGAGCCACTTGATGATGGTCATCTCGTCCGTGTCCTTGTCCTTCTTTTCGAAAAAAAGCTGTTGGATCCCACGGAGGATCTTTCGCTCGCGCTCCGATATTGCTTGCGCGGCGAACGACAGAAGGGAGTCCTGGATCGTGGACACCCGCACATCCAATGGAAATGCCTGGGACTCGGGATGCAGCCGAACAAACAGTTGCTTGCAGCTCCATACTTTCCACATGCATCTCATCATCAGAAGTTCCGACAATAACGGGATCTGCCACTTCGCCTGCATTCCAGTCTGTGGTTGGCGTACAACTCTCAACAGAAGCCTGTCCATCGCAGCTTCAAATCCCGTTGCCGTTTCGGTCGCAATCTGTCGTTCCATCCATTGGCAGATCGCAGCTTCGGAAGGCCGGCCACTCAGTGCGAGGCCCCAACGAAATTCGTGAGGGCCCTCCGTTTGGTTCGACAGGGCGAATCGGCAAGCCTTTATCTCCAAGAAAGGGCTGGCTGGGTCCTCGGAACAGGAGATGAAGACAGTGTCTTCTCGGTCTTCCTCAGACGGTTCTCGGCGTGGCACGAGAGAGTTCGAGTCCCTCCAGCTCCATCTTGCTTGACTGAGAGTCAGGTCCGTACACCGATACAGCACGGGGGTGGCAGAACCTACAGATCTGGGGCGATGGGATATCCTCAAGCGGTTTCCGGATACACATCGATCCGGAGAGCGGTCGTTTGGCACATGGCTGGCAAATTTGCGTTGGGCCGCACTAGGAACACCAGTCAGCACAAGACGGAGCGAACTCCACGGCCAGGAGGGCACCGACGCTGATCTTCTTCATCTTGCAACAGTAGCAAGCCTTCATGGCTCGAACGTGGCCCGTATCTTCGGCACTCTTCACCTTCCGCGTCCTCTTCTGGCCCGAGGGCGAGGCGACTTGGGACTCCTCTTCGGCGCACATCTCTGTGGAGGTTGAGGGTGAGGGTGAAGGGGGTGAGGATGATGTTCCGAGCTGGATGTTGGAATCTCGCGGGAGGAGGGTGTCCGAGAGGATCGGCCAGACAATGGANGGGGGGGCGTCTGGCATGGGGGAGTCCTCATCACCGCTGGGGGTCGTGAATGCGGTAGAACCAACCCGGGGCGCGGCAGGGGACATCCCTTCCGAGGGAGCATCGGACAGGCTGGTTGCATCTGTCCCATGGCTACTCGGGAAGGCCGAGAAGTCAAANAACTCGTTCTCGTCAAACTCCGAAGCGCCTTCGGACGACGTGGAGCTACCTGCACTCTCCTCGCCACCGAATCCGGCAATGTCGTTGCGGGGCACGGGGGGCTGTCTGGGGTCCGTTGCCCCATGGAAAGGCCCGAAGGGGCGGTCTGAGATGTCAAACATTGGTTGGTTGCGTCTTCAATCTCGGGGACTAACGGCGAAGTTAGGTTGTTGACGTGCAGCCGAAACAGGCAAGCCAGCACAGCACGATCCAGGTCGAACAAGACTAAACGATGAAACACCAGATCTCCACCGAAACTCAAGATTCGGTGATGCTCTGGGGGTTGCTTGGAGGCGAAGAGAGATACGGGTTGTCAGATGGAACGGCCATGTCGCTCGGTTTTCTGTGCCCGAACGGCACCACCACCCTGAGCCTCACCATCTCTCTGCCTCTCTTACACCCAAGCTGCGGATGGCTCACAGCCAAAATCGGTCAAGAACCAGGGCCCCATTGGTTCGATGAGAGCTCGATTGNCCAATCAGNAGACCTTGCGACACCGAAAATCCATCCTCGCGGGACGGCCGGTACAGAAAAAGGGGTCATCTAGCATTGAGGGCGAGGAGGGATGACTTCTGCGGGAATGGGAAGCGTCCGCTGATGCGCACAATTCTTCTGGGCTTTTGCCCAGCCTTCAACCCGGGAAACAAGCACTGCTTGAAAGAACGTTACCACGCAGAGCGCAATTACGAGGCGCATTCTTTGCTCTCTGTTTCTCGAGTTGCTTTGGGTTCTGCGCAGTTGGCCGGGTGAACGACAAACATGTGCCGGCAGACGTTGTTACACCCACATCACGCTTTTCCCCAACCCTCTGGAAAACTGACTATATAAAAAAACTGCCATCCAGCCTAAGAGCCAACCTTGGAGAGAGGACAACACAGGCCCTGCTCTCTATGTGTTTCAGAGTACCTCGTTACTCATTTTCTTGTCCGGCAGCCTTGCGAGTCCCGAGCCATCGATTGGCACACCTCCTGTGCCACCCGCAGCTGCGCACCCCACCACACCACCCCAAATCGAAAAAGGCATTTCCCACCCGGCGTCATTGCGACACCGCTGTACATCCGGGNTGGCATGGCGAGGGGTGTGCGCAACTCTGCGGAATGGCAGGCAGATTTCTCGGGGTTTGGGGATATTGGCGTTTGGATGGATGTAGGTCGGTTTCCGCTTTGGGCGATCACTAATACGGAGAGCGACCATGTTAGGTCCAGGCCAAAAGATGGGTTGGGCACGCAAATGCGCGCGAACCCGACTCAAAGTTGGAACTTGGACAGCCCAAGAAGATCGTGGAGGCGATCATGAAGCGCACACAGGGCACAGCAGCTGGAGACCACTTGCGCGTCAGCGCCTTTTGGGGTGAGACCCGTCAGGAAAATGGTTGCGCGCAAGGCCGACTTTGCGCAAACAGCACTCAGCAGACGGCGCGGAAAGCTGGAGGCCGCGCTGCGTGTTACACACCCACTTCGTGTGGAGGGGGCGCCAAGCAAGGGACGAAGGCACACCTACAGGATTAGGTGCCACAAGGCATTCCTGACCTGACGACGACCTTGCAGCTTCACGGTTGGTGCCTTGTCAGGCTGTGGACTCGGCTGCTGGCGTTGGCCTGTTGGCGCATTGTGCGAGAGTTGTGCATCTGCGCAATCCCGCAAGAGGGTGTCATGCTGGGCTCTGACTCGGATGCATGTACAGTCCCGTGCATGTAAAGACAGGGGCTAAGTTTGAGCATGGAGAGAGCCGAAGGATCACGACCACCCAAGTACCGATATCTGCCCCACACACACCCAAGTCCACGGACCTTGGGAGCTTGGGTGGAAGCGCGAAGTCCCGAGGCGGCCCTTTGTGGCATACAACTCGCGAACAAGGTACACACGTGTACACAGATATCATCGGGCCGCCTTGGGGGCCTTTCTATTTTTTATTTTATTTTTATCTCAACGTGTGGCATGAGAACAGGGGTGGCAACCCACTTCACTACTGGTGACCTTCTGGGTGTCTTAGAACCACCGCCCAAGAAGTTCTCTTCTCTGCGTTTCCAACCCTTTCTCTCGCTCCCCTTGTGACTCACCAAGGCCCGGACAAGGAATCCACGACATCCTTCCAGATGAGATCTGGTCCGAACCCGGATGAGATCTGGCTCGAATCTGAAAGTCGGGGCCGATTTAGATCAAGATCTGTTCGACCAAGAGTGAAGTGAACGTCGAACTGGATTGAAGTCGGCGTTGACTCGAATTAAAGTCCAACCGAGCGTTCGTAGAGTAATAGCATGCATGTCCCAACGCGCTCACAAGAGCAGANCCCAACCAGCGCAGATCCAACACGAAACAGCAGAAGCGAGTCGAATTAAAAGGGGTACCATCTATACAGATGCTAAACCAACAGATAGAACCGAACAACCCAGCCCATTTCCGAATCANNAAGAAGAAGAGAAACCANCAGACAGANNCCGCTAATCAACTCCNANCCAGAAAAAGAGGAACTGACCAAACAAGCAAACCAATATCCGACAGATGGCGCCATCTCCAAGCACCCAAAGTCCCCCCTCAAAAAAACAACTTTTTCTTCGCCTTCTTCCCATTCCCATCCATCCCCTTTAAAATATCATCAAATGTGCTCCCTCCAGACTCCCCGCCGGGCCCAAACCCAGCCTCCGCCCCGCCCCCATAACTCGCCTTCCTCGGCCTCCCACCATGATGATGACCATGACCATGACCACCATGTTGACCAGTACCAAGAAACTCCCCCCCGCCAAGATTCACCGCCGACCGGCTCACCCTCAACCCACCCCCCTCCTGCTGCTGCTGCTGCGACTGCTGCGGCGGCTGCTGCTGATGATACTCCTGATAGTCCCCAGCATACCCACCACCACCACTAGCACCGGCCGCAGCAGCAGCAAGCGACCCGACACTCAAAACCCGCGACGTCCTGTCCATGGGACCGCCCGGGATCGGACCCGGCAGCGCAAGCGGCTCCAGCCCGATGGCGATGCTCGCGCGGAAGGCCTGGCGCGCGCGGTTGTTGACCGAGACGCTGCGCGGGCGGAGGTGGGGGGATGAGGATGCNGACAGGGCCAGCGGCGGGGGTTTT
>FJWA01007357.1_pt1 | contig 10017 bp, 13 predicted proteins | sample 1011891 | NCBI WGS metagenome assembly FJWA01 (sample SAMEA3912450, study PRJEB9761) | metagenome | biome: forest; material: soil | place: USA | collected 2011-06-22 | depth 0.1 m
CTAGAGGTCAACCGTATGAGACAATCGTGTGGCTGACGTCTTGTCAGACGCGTGCTCGATTCGTACCGAGGAAGTGCAGGACCTGCGGTCCGTAATCACGATAACCGGGTTCCCGGCTCCCGACGGACTGGCATCTCTTGCGGCTTCCGTGCAGCGTGGAGGCGCATTCCCCGGATTTTCGTGCGTCATGGAACCTCAGTCCCCGGATCTCCATCCATTCTCGAGATCATATTTCCGGATCGCGGATGTGGTGTTTATTAGGCTAAGTTTGCTGTGGGGAATGGACTGTCTCAGTGTTCGGCTAAAGTCAAGGAGCAGAGCACTCTTGGCTCTTGGCGTGAGGCCGCTGGTGTGGCAGCTATCCAGACGGGCAGGGACCGTAGTGAGTACGAACGTTAGTGTAACCCGGGGACCGGCCATCAAGCGGAGTGAATAGAGAGAAGCCCCTTGCCCTAACCAGGGTTGATCGATATATAGAAGAGGATAAGAAATAGCGGTCGAGGATCCTCGCGTCCAAACAATCGAGGAGGGTACAAAGCTTATTGTGAATTGACGGGCTAATCACGCACGCTCTAAATGGGTACCTCAGAGGGCGTGCGAAGAGTTTCTTTGGAAGGTGGCTGAGCTCGAGAGGGGTTCGACGGTACCTGGTAAGTACGGGAGCGTCACAAATGGAGTAAACCTTGAGAAAGAAGGGCGGGGATAATCGGTTCGCTGCCAAGCACGGGGGGATCACAAATGCAGTAAGCCTCGAGGAGGAAGAGATGGGGTAATGGAAGATTCGAGCCAAGCACGGGGATCACAAATGCAGTCAACGTCGCAGAGGAATGGTGGGGTGCTGTCTGTGAAGGGCTGGGCCTCGGTAAAGCTCAGTGAGTTCTTGCCGGAGCATCGTCCGCCGGACCCAGCCGACACTATTCCCATTTTATGCCGCACTTCTTGCGTCCTACCATACCCGACAAGGAGGTTCACAGGTTCTGAGGATCTTCTCTTTCCGTTTCTTTTTACCGTATAAGCTCAATGCGCTCGTAGAGTATCACGGGCCATGCGGGCGATGTGTACATACTGACATCTTGTATTAGCTGCATGAAGGACTGGAAGTGGGAGGCCGCCTGTGGGCCGCTGTCCCCAGGTAACGACGATGTCGTTCTCGAATTACCTTTGCGGTAGCTGTTCTCGCAACATCCGAAACAGAGGCAGAGGGTGCATTAGATATGTGTATGTTCGTATACACCTCATCGCTGAATCAGCGCCCCGACGTCAAGACTTGACTTGGCATGGGTGCTTAGGATGCTGGTGTGCGAGGTTACGAGTGGCCTTGCTCCACCCCCTTTCCATGTCATGGCCTTCTTTGATCGGGGCAAATAAGGCGTCCCGGTTCGTGGCTGGCTGTTCCAGACTTAGGAAGCCTTCTTTAACATGATACGGGTCTAGCAGACTTTAGCTGCGACAGGAACACTTCAGCCTATGCCATTTTAATTCTTCTAGATCTTGCTGTCCACCATACGCCAAAATTCTCTTCGAGATGATTTCGATCTTGGCAGTTTTGGACAAGGTGGCTCGCCTTCTACGTGTATCACGCCTTGCGAGCTGGCTGGGGAAAATGTGGCGGGACGAAAGGCATCGCGGCTGAGCCTTAATTACATAAGAATGTTTTATATCAAATAATCAAACACCTCATATTGACTCGGACGGACGATCTCTGAGGGAAAAAGCAGCGAGTATCTTCAACACAGCTCAAGACTAGGATCATTTCAACTTTCAGTCCAGCCCGAGTAGGCGCTGTCTCGCCTGTTCTCTTGGATTACCCCTGGCGCTCGATCTTGGCAATTCTATCCTCGCGGTTCCGCCTCTTTCCTCGGTCCTACCTCAGCTTCCGAAGAGACGAAAACGACACCCCCGACGAGCTCTACGGCGAGCAGTTTCTTGAATGCTGGCGTGGCAGACCCAAGGGCTGTTTTTGCGCCCGCTGCCACGCCTTTTCTCGCCTGCATCCCCTCTCCAATCTTGACATCTTGTGGCCTTCATTGATCGGGGTTGTGTCTAACAGCAGAGTCCCGATCGGAGCTCGGCCGTTCTAGATCTGCCGACCCTTCCCAGAAACAAGTCTACGTCCAGGAATGAGCGAGACTTCGCCCCATTTGATGATTCGAGACCTTGCTGTCCAAGACAAGCTATGACAGAGATTATATCATCACATTGCAACATGGCTGGCTTAGAGGTATCGCTTTCGATCTACCTTTGGTGAGATGACTAATGGTGTAATTGATGCCTTGCGAAGTTGCTGTGAGAAGGTGGCGGAAACGAAAAGCATCACCATTGTTCCGACCCAAGGCCAACCTCAGGGGTAGATTTTACGGTGCCCACAGCACCCTGAAGAAGGCAAGAACGGGCACGGCCGTTTTCCAGTATATAGTGTTGCCATTCGGGGCCATTCCCCTGCAACCTCCATCCACCGCACCACCTACGAACATCCACACCATATACCGCATTCTGCCTCGTCTTCTTCAACCCCCCAGGGGCGCCTTGATCCTGTGGATCCAACAGCCTGTCACAGATTCCATCTCTAGGGCCAGCCTGGCACAACAACGGAAGGTGTGTGCGCAAGCCCACTTTTTCCCCAGCCGTTTGGGACCTTCCACTTCCTGGACCTCCCTCGTGCAGCACATCCTGCAGCAATCCAGACCTCTGTTTGCTGCCACTCTGAGAGAAGGAGTAGATACAGGTATGATAGTACTAATTCCTTCCTTCGGCTCTAAACCTAGCTAGGCGGTAGTCGGACAATTTCTCTCGCAGGCAGTCCGCATCAGTATCCGGACGGAACGACGTAGGGCCGGCCATCGGGGCCATATTGGATGGTGGTCGTGGCGCTAGGATAATAAACCGCGGGTTGCGGCGTCGGGTATGCAGAAGGCCTGGGAGCAGAGGGGCCGGTACTAATGTAGTGTGATGAATAGGGCGACGGCTGCGGATAGGGGCTGGGAGCCGGCCGCGAAGTCACGACGGGCATGGCGGATGCAGGCGCATACGAAGTCGTGTTGTACGAATAATAGGGATAATGCGCCGCAGGCATCATAACGGGTCTCGATACCGCCGCGGATGTAGATGGCCGCGCAAGGGGTGGCGGCGCGGTCGTCGATTGTCGCCGCGGGCGCGGGACCGTAACCGGCGCCGGCGCCAACGCCGGCGGTCGCGACTGCGCCATTGATGCCGTCCTCGAGCGCCCATGCGCGGGTGCAGGTGCGGGTGCCGCGGAGATCGAAGCTCTCGACGAGTTCTGCAGTCTCCGCTCACGTGCATTGATCTCGACCTCCGTCATGGGATGAGAGGGCGCATAGTCCCTGACACACGTCCTGAGGTAGTTGACGAAGCGGGTGCCGTGGCATGTTCCGGGGAAGTCCCCGATAACGGCTTGGAGCTCGGCAATCAGCTCGTCCACGCTTGGGTAGGTCCTGCGGGACGTCTGGGCGTCGAAATCGAAGTGCAGCGCGCTGACATGGAGCGTGACGGCGAGGAGGACGCGGTGGATGGCCGACTCGGCCGAGGCAACACCGCCCTGCCGGCGGAACTCGACAGTCCCAATGCGGTTTATAGGGAGGAAGTTGGTTGATAGATAGCGTTCCTTGCGATATTTCGCGTTGGGATCGCTGATCTTGCCTCCGGCGATCTTGACGCTGAAGCAGAAGATCTGGCCTCGCCGGTTGCGCCGAAACCTGCTCATCTCCCTATCGATCGCGCCAAAGACAGGGCCCCAGCCATCCTGCCCGACGCGGTTGTACTGCGCGTTCGCGAAGACTACAGGGTTGGGCTTGGCGTAGTTGTTCATCCTGCGGTCGCCTGGCAAGAGCTCTTGCAGGGCCTGCTCCCAGTAGAAAGCGCCTTTTGCAATCCTGGTCAGCTGTGCTGGCGTGTACTTGGTACTGGCGCGCGGCCCAGGCGAGACGTGGACGTGGCACGAGGTGAGGGGGTGGGTCCAGAGGTGGAACACGGTGCAGATGGCGTGGAAGATGCTGCGGAGCTCGCTTTGCCATTTCTTGCGTATCGACATGGGCGGCGAGATGATCTCCACGCCCCCTGTTACTCGTTAGACCCTGACCCTGACTCGCAAACCAGGCTGGGGACTTACACCAGTGCCGAGCATCGGTGGGCTCCGTTAACTGGAACTCCCGTAGACTCGCGTCGCCCACGACCGTCCAGCCCGCATCCTCGCCCACGGCTTCCGCGATGAGCGCCGAGAGTAGGGACTTGACACATCCGCGTTGCCGCACTTGTGCCTGTCGGAAGCGGCTGTCTTCGGGCTCGTCGTTGGTAAGATCAAAGTCCCAGTCCATCCAATAGTCCGCTAGCTCCTCTCCTCCGTTGGCTCGATATCGCAGGATTTCCGCTTTATGCTCCGACTTGATCCTGCAAAAAACCTCAATCTCGACTCCAAAGATTGGGGATGCATTGGGATTGCTCATGTTGGTGGAAACGGAAGGGGTGAAGGCAAGGTAACGACACCGCCTCAACAACCAGTGTCGAGGCTAAAAGGGGTTTTGTGTTGGTACCGGGCGTCGTAGTGTCTAGCTCCTGATGTCGAGCCCTTCTAAGAGGGAATGGTCTCGTTCCTTTATAGGTACTATCGCCGCAGCTTCGTAACTCCCAGACTGCCACAACAATGGGCTGTGGCCCTGCGTCGGCCAGCGGTGCCAATCCCAGACGTCTCGGACTGGCTGAGATCAGCCAACAAGTAACTACTTTACTGCGGGCAACTCAACACACATGGCGATGGCGGCAAGGTTGCAGGCCATGGTATTGCACGGCTCGGGAACTCGACGGCTGAGTAGGGGCCCAAGAAGCGTCCTCGAAGCTTAGATGCGGTGAGCTTACCCTCCCCGATACGAATTGCGAGGCATTGGATGCAAATATGAGCTCTAGTCGCGAGTCAGGCCGAAACCACCCCCGGCCTGGACAGGGCAAGCTAATGCCACGACGGGCATTGCCGCGCGGCCAAGGTTGGCATCTCAGAGCACTGGAAGTGCTATATTAATGACAGCTGTACTCCGGATGTTCTATACATCGTACCCAATGCGGCGTCTTGGTCTCACCTCAGGTTTCACCAGGAGACCGAGAGCATCGCTGAAACCGGGCGCTGACGGGCAGCCGCCGTCAGCACAGTAATACCCATTGAGTCTCCGTCCGCGCCGCCTCGCAGGGCTACAGCCCGGTAGCAAATCATGGCTTCGCCCTAGCCGGCATTCGTGATTTTGTTGAAATGACGATAAAAAGGCTGAAAAGCCCCCTCTACGCATTCCGCTCTGCATCATTGCAGCTTCCCCGTCGTTGATCGACTGCCGGTACTCACCCCTCTCGCAACAGACTTTCGCTTCCAGTTTGCGGACGATTGCCTTTTCGCTTTCTTTCCCACCCATTTATTCAAACAACATGGATATATTCCGTCGCAGCCGACCGAGCGACCGCCTCCCCGCGACACCCTCAACGGCAACTGCGACGCCTGCGCCTACTACCAGACGCCGGGCGCCGACGGTGTCGGCTACCACTGGTGCTGGCCGCTCCCCGGCTGTGACTTCAGGTTCTTCCTCTTCCTCAAGCCGCCTCCCGGCTGTGACTTCTTCCTCTTCCTCAAGCCGCCTCCCACCGTCAAACTTAACTCCCACGAGCCGCCCAGCACCCCAGCGCACCTCATCCCAAGACGAATCCCATGACTCTGCGGACGAGGACGAGGGCCCATTCCTCCCAGCACCCCCGGCCGACGAATACGACACCAGGCAAGATCAGAGCGACGCTCAATTCCAACAGCAATGGAACACCCACTCCGCTCTTATCGACCAGGATAGCATGTACCCAGTGGTGATCAGCACCGATTCCATTGCTAAGGACCTCCAGAAAATGCTCCGCTCAGGCAGCAATCCCAAGGTGGTGTCGCTGTCCGTCGCGCCGAAGCTGGTGGGGATCAAACCGAGGACCAACGCGGCCGGAACCTCGGTAAGCGCCGTGTTCGTCCATGGCGAAGAGCTGGACGATATCATGGACAAGTACAACGGGACTACGACGAGGGTGGTGGTCGACAGGAGACCGCGGGGAGCTTTTACGCCCACAGAGTTGCACCCCCCTCGCTCCTCGGCCCAGCCCCCGGCCCGGTCCTCCACCCAAGAAGCGCCCGCTCGCTCTGGCCAGCCATTGTCGCAGCCGAGGCCGGACACCGCGAGGAGAGAGGGAGGGTCAACCGATAGCCGGAGGAGGGAAGGGGATCCGAGCGTTGGGGAGCGGAGAACGGGCCCCCGGGTGGTTGAGAGGAGGACGGAGCCGAGGGTGGAGAGGAGGACGGAGGCGAGCGTGGATGACCGGAGGAGGGCGGATGGCCGGAGGGTGTAGGAGCTTAGAGCGGAGCAGAAATGAGATAAAAACGTTTGACAAGGCGAAAACTCTCTGGAACAGAACTTTAGGACGGCGTGAGGGAGGGCAGACAGTTCTACGCTGGGAATCCGCTCCGAATGAACGGTTCCCTAAGGTTGAGGACCGGGCAGAGGGTTCACAGATTCTGAGGATCTTCTGTTTCCGTTTCTTTTTTCCGTGTAAGCTCAATGCGCTTGTCGAGTACCTATGCGGGTAATGTTAGTCATACAGCATCTTGTATTAGTTGAGTTGTACGAGAAACTGGAAGTAGGAGGCCGCCTATGGGCCGCTATCCTCAGATGGCGACGATGTCATTCGTGTCTTGAATCTCTGACAGCAGCAGTCACTATCTTCAACATAGCTCAAGACCAGGATCGTTTCAACTTTTAGTTAAGCCCGAGTGGACGCTGTCTCCATCTGTCGTCATCTGATCGTAACCAAGTCTTCTATAAATCTAATGCTTCGCCATCCATCTGACCTTTAACAAACGCTTCTCCGTAAAAGATATCCCAATCGGTACCCTCTGTCTTGACGGGCCTCAGGACACAACGGCCCCAAAGGATGGAAGAAAAGTTGCCTCTTGGCATGACGGTAGCTTGCCAAAACATGAACGCTATGGCCGGGGCAGCGTAGTTGGACCTCGCAAATTCTAGAAAGAGGATTCATAACCCTGTGGCACACCTTGCGTTGCTTGACAAATTCCTGCTCGTGGTAGTCCTCTTCGGCAGAAGCCAAGTCAGCCCATGCTCTATCGCGCTAGCCAAGCCTTACTCTCTAGCGTATTCATGGTACACGGACTGCAGTCTTGTAACATTGTCCTGCACAAGGCTTCAGACAAAGTCCATATAGCCTATACGTGCGAGTAATATGCTGTCGGACGAGATCGACCACACTTGGAACAGAGAGTGCTATGCGTGTTACAAATGCAGTGTCGGTAACAATGATCTATCTTGTTACCTGAGATGACCAAAGAGCGCCGAACACGGAAGCATCGAGCAAGACAGAAAACCAAGAGAGTTATGAAAACCGAGAGAGAAACCCGACACGTGCACCCGCAGCGGTATTGAACACGAGAGTCGCCTATTCAGCCCCGGTAAAAAGATCGCTTCTTTGGAATTACCCGCCGACGCAAACTGCTTTAGTGATAAGGCTTTTTGGAATCGCTGTAAGACTTGGTCGTGACGGGGGAACACCATGTCGACTTGCATCACGCCTGTGGCGTGGACTACCGCCACGACGCCGAGGAAGGCGACTGAAGCCGCGATCTCTCCTCCTTAGTTGCGGCCTTCAGGCCTTGCTACGGCAAAGAGCCGTGGGTGAAATAGACATAGCCAAAGGATTTCAAACCGTACCCCCAGGATTCCTCTTCCCGCGCTCTAGCAATGAACTAAAGGGATTGTGCCTGCGTCTTAATATCTCTGTTCCACATTTTGCGCCAGGTACCGGGACCGAGCCGTGCTGTCGGATGTCGTTGCCTCTAAATCCTTTTGGAATCTCTTAATACCAAGCTTGATCTAGCCGCCCTGTGCTGAAGTGAATGACGAACATGCACGTGTTGCGTCGACAGTTGGCTTTAGATGAGTGGAGAGCTGCTCCAGCACAGCACAAACTCTATCAGCAATTCCCCGAAGTGCCTGTAATTGCACTTCCAATGAAGACCACTTCAACCGCAGCAAGTGCTTGCAATTGCANTCCCAATAAGACCACTTCAACCNCAGCGAATCTGTTCAGCGAATCTAACGTTAGTTAGAGGCAGCCTGTCCTGAAATGTTCCCGATCCTTACGTTGCGGTTACTGCAATTATCTCGGCCCGTGTTGCTGAACTAAACATTGCCAGCATGCTGGCAAATACCCCGGTGAACAAAACTGTCCACCTAATCCTCGCTTTTGTGCTGTTAACCGCATTGAGTACGAAGATAGTGAGAATCGGGAGTACCGAGGCCACAACGACAGCAATTAAATTGCTCGCTTTGCTCAACCTCATGTCGGAATACGATCGCAATCCAGCTTCTTCATCGACAATTTTCCCTGCGTGAAACCGTCGTCCGAATAGAGTGTGAAAGATAGAAGCCATCCAGTAGGTGATAAAGTTGGTGAAACTGTCGCCTTCGGAGGCGGGCGGGTTCATGGTGATGTAGGAGGATGGATCATCGTTCTCCCAAGTCCAGAACTCCCATCCCCGTAAGAAGTTCTTCCCTCCTTTTTGATCGTGTAACCAACCTTTGAGCTCAGAGAGTTTGTGATTTCCTGGGTTCGGAGATGAGTGATAGTTGTGATACTGGCAAGGTATTTACTAGTCAACATCAGGGGGGTGGGAGGTAACGCCTCAAGTGAACCGACCTTGAAGGAGCAAAGCATCTGGTGAGATTAATCAGCCATGTTCGGTGGGATCGAGGTGGCAGAATCCTCCAACGTACTGTATTCAGCCATCCTTTTTCGGAGGGTCGTCATCAGTCCCAGTTGGGAAGATCGATACCGCGTGTTGGGTGTTCCTAGAGATGGCGGCTCCCCAGCCTCCGACTCCCTGAGTGCGCGGAAATAACTTGAGTACAGAAGATTGCGGCTCTCCACTCCCCGGATTTGATTCGTCGTCGCGGCGGCATTGGTCACGAAACAGCCCACGGAGCTCGAGAAGCTCGGCTTGCAACGCCATGAGGTTCAGCATGTTGAGATCTTCGAAGCGTCTGAAGATAGCAAAGTTGTTATCCATGCTCATTATCTCCGCCAGACGATGGTAATTCTGTGGCTTATACGCGGGGAGCCCATCGTCCCTGTGATCTGCTGGTTTCGCCATTGCTGGGTTCCTGTCCGTGGAAGCATCGTGGGCGGTTGGGATCGCCTTTGGCCCGATCTGTTGGAGTTCCATGTCTCAAGGACTAATACGGCATTCATTGCCATACATGAAACAGAAATCAAGATTCACCGGGGACGAGTTATAAGAGCGTGGTGAGGCGAAAATGCATCCAAGGAAGCTTCTTGATTGCCCCACCCACCGCTCCAATACGATGCCCACGCGAGTGGCGACTGATAATCTCCGCATACCGTGCGCCACGATTTCGCATAACGCCATGCAGAACGCCTTATACGAAAGCCTTGCGTAGTCAAGGAGAAGTGCGTCACCGATGGCGGCGTGGTCGGGGTTTTAACGACGGGACCTATGGTGCCTGACGTCGTTCTGAGCAGAATCTAAAAACAAAACCTGCCGGACTCGACACTCCCCAGACACCAAGTACTGGCTCCCATCTGCTTACCGACTCAGCGCCCTGGCTTGCATTGCTCAAGCGTTTCGTCAAAATTATAGATCCTGTCGGCACTGCTGCTATCGTCGCTCCCTCTTTACGTTCTCGGCCTCGGGCTTGCTCTTTGTACAAAACTTTGTCAAGAGCAGTGATACACTCCGGAGAGTCCAGCGGGAAATAACAGTTCTTCAGTATATTCTTGAGGAATGTGTCGAGATTGTCAGGCCGCAGAACCACCCGACGCTACCGCTGTCGATCGTGCGGACTGTTTGGCTTTGCCATGAGGACCAGTGGAATCTGCTGAATATTTTAGATCGGATTTATTCAAAGAACAGAAGAACTCTGCGGAGGTTGCACATCACACTCCGCAACGAGGCGTTGA
>FJWA01009812.1_pt1 | contig 10016 bp, 11 predicted proteins | sample 1011891 | NCBI WGS metagenome assembly FJWA01 (sample SAMEA3912450, study PRJEB9761) | metagenome | biome: forest; material: soil | place: USA | collected 2011-06-22 | depth 0.1 m
GGTGGTGGTGGTGGCGGCGATGCTTCTGGAGAGGAGGGGTTGGAGGAGTGGGAGGACTTGTGTGCCGAGGCGGGGTTGGAGTTTGTGCATGTCCTGAAGGCGGGCGGTGGTGCCGTAGCCAAGAAGGGGGATGAGCAGAAGAGGAATGAGTTTGGGGAGAGAGTGGGGGTTGCGAGGGTGTTGCAGGCATTGGAGGCCAATGATTGGTCTGGCGGGGATATATATGGTTACGGGGAGGACGAGGAGGACGAGGATGAGGAAGTGGAAGGGGAGAAGAAGGAAGACGAGCTTGATCCCGAGAGTCTCGGCTTCGGCTTTGACCGGGAGGATTTTGTCGGACTGAGGAAGGCCATCTGGGGTGGTGGAGGAGGCGACGAGGAGGGTTCCAAGGGGGAGGGCGAGGGAGACGAGCAAGGGGACGAAGACGATGTTCAGAAGATGGAGAGGATGATGTCGAAGCTGCATGCCGTCAAGGATGCGAGTGCTGGGCTGCCAGAGGAGCAGAGGAAGAGGATGGCGGCGCGAGTGGTGGCCGATGTCATGAAGGAACTGTAAGGGATAACATATCTGCTGCTAAAATGCCATTGAACGTTTGCCATGACACGACACAGACCTCAACAGGGGTTCTTCTGTTGCTCTGAGGTGTGTGGACCCGCCGTCCACTTCCTTCCACTGTAAACTGGAAGCACATTGTCACATGGCCCTGACGAAATGATTCTTCATTCTAGGTCAGGCTGAACATAAATGGTCATCAGGAACATTGGCTATAATCCGGCCATCCAAGCCAGCCAAGGCCCGGAGCAGGGAGGCATCGACTCCTTGGGATAATGCAAACGGCTATTGTTGCAACACCAACCACTGCACACAGTCTGGCCGCGTCGTTGATCCAGAGTTGAACATGCGCAAATCAGCACGAGACGGATGACCTCCAGCCACTGTCCCCTTCCGGTCTCCGGAATCCCGAGACACAGGACTGCAGGGATGGGCCCCGGAAAGTCCCCTCACCTTGGTGTAGAGTATCTTCGGGAATCATCGGTGGTGTCGGTCAACTGCTCGCTGGCTTTCTGCCGGCCGCGACAGCTGCGGCTGCTTGGCCGTGCCGCGCAACCCCAGTTTTAACCGAGCGCCAGGACCGGGACCGGGACAGGGCGGGCGCTTTCCAAAAATATCCATCTCGCTCCATCCCGCGCGAGCATGAACATGTGAATTTCGATTGATCCAGGAATCGAGCTCGCGTTGGCGCCACGGGAGAACCGAAAAGGGGAGAAGAGGGTGTCGACATTGGGACGGCAAGTTTGGCTGGGCTGGTACCCAATTGGAAAAAGACGGCAGCCGTCGTGGATCGGCAGATTGGTGGTGTTTGTCTATTATGCCCGCAGTCCAAGATCAGACGAAAGCAGGCGGCGGGCATAACCTTCGAGATGGTCGCTGTTACAGACAGACAGGGGCGTGTCAGCCGAGACGCCGACGCAGGGAGCAGGGAGCGGTGAGATCTGAGACGCTCGAAGCTTCCAACGGCGAAACAGCGGGGTCTTTTAAAAGATAGGCTGGCAGCAGATAGATTCACTGTTTGTTTCGCCGGTCTTGGCCCAGATGCCGGAGGGAGGAGACGCATAGACTGACGTGGCAGCCCTGAGTCGGAGGGTTCATCAGATCCGGGGTAGCATCGTTAGTGATGCACTTATCGACAGGGGTTTCTCCTTCAGACGAGAATGCCTGGATTGGAGAAGCACCTCAGTCGGCGTTCGCGACGTGCGGCTGTTCCGATGCCCTGGATGATCCAATGTCCGGCTGGCGGCAGAGGGACTCGCGCCTCATTGCACGGGCGGCCCTTGGATATCTCACTGGTTAAGCTGGACCCCGAGCAAGGACTCAAGGAGCAACAGTTGCACGAAGGTTGGACGAAAGAGGCGATGAGGAGTGGACGAAAGCGGTGGTCTGGGAGCGCAAACGTTAGTCTTGACCTGCTCGAATGCAGGCCCAATGAGAGCGGCGCCAGCGGGTGTCGTCGTCTTTCAGGGCTGGCGGGAGCGCCACAGGTCGGCGCCGCTGCCGAGCGCTGGGCAGCCGATTGGAATCCGGCGACCCCACGGTCCGCAAGCCACTGTCGACGTCAACGGCCAATCCACACTCAGAAGACGGATTTTTTTTTTGGTTTCTTTTTTTTTTCGATGGGTTGGCGGCCACATGGCACGCCATTGTTCGCATGTTCGCGTCCGAGGTTCGGGGTTCTGGAAGGGTCTGTCTTCGGTCTGCCTTGCGGTGGTGTTGTCGACTCCTGCGGGCGTGCATGAACACGAGCCCTGCAGCAGCCAATCATCCCATCTTCGGCGCACGCCCGTGGTTCAGCGCATGAACCCGCACCACACAGTCTCGCGTCGTCCAATGAGTCCGAGGCGCGCCGACAGGTTGAAACCAGGGCCGCTCAGAATTCCGCGGTGGCAGGAGTCAACCATTCCAGACTCCCAGACCGCCCGAGCCAGGATGCCACCAGGACACCGCTGATCGGGTCCAGAACCATTGTCCGACTCCGCCACGGATGGATAAGACGGCATCAGTGAATGGGTTCAAGGCTTGAAGCTCGAGACTGGTGTGCGCGCTCTTGGCGCTGACGACCTCCCTCCCTTTCCCGAGGACGACGAGGGACGACGGATTGCTGCCAGGGACAGGCATCTTGGCCGCGGGTAAACTCTCTCGTCTCTTCTTCGTCGGGATGGGGGCTCCCAAAATGGTGCTTCACGCAGACTTGTTGGAGCGCACGGACGACGGGTCGGATGGGAGAAAAAAAACGCAGGCCAGAAAAGCGAGGGCCGGGAAAGGGGAAAACTGCGGGCCTGGCACACCCCTCCTGGCCCCCGCTGCAGGTCAACCCCGGTTCAGAGAGGATGTTGGAGGTGCTGAGGCTGGCCAATCGCACGCCTTGTCCAGAAGCGTTCCTGGCAGGGCCCGCCTCGACCCGCACCCTGGCGAGCCTGGCTTCAGGGGTAAAGTGGGACCTGGGCACTCGAGGCACCCTGAGGATCCGCCAAGGAGGGGAACACAGCAGCAGACGGTGTGACAGTGCTGCCGACACGGTGGACCTCCAAACACAGAACACCGGAGCACAGAATACAGAAGACAGGTTTCTCGATCCGTGACGGGGGCAAGTCTATATCTGTACACAGCAGGTAGTCTTGACCGAAAGGACGGGAGGTGTGGTTGTCGGTGCGGTTCTGTCAACGCTGTACATAGTACCAAGTAGTGTATGCGACATTTGCCACTAGTGTTGATGGACGGTTTTCGGTGTCCTATCTGGCTGTTTGTCTCGGAGGAAAAGGAGCAGGAGGGCGCAGCTGAGCTGCATGTCGTGCACATTCCATCTGACTGATGGCGCCGCGACAGGGCTGCCGTCTGCAGACAGTCAGCAGCCCAACGCCCAACGAACGCCCAGCCCAACGCAAGGGGAGGCGGTTGGTCCGTGGCCGCGATCGACGAGCAGCGCCAGCAAAATCCTGAGCGGCGTCGGCTCACTGCAGGAGCTGACGTTACTATGTACATAGTAAAGTTACTCGTCGTCTCGTACTGCTCTTCAGCGCTCCACGGCCGCAAGGGCCCCGTCCGGGAACGGAGCAGCAACGCTGACGCAGGAACAGAGGACCAGCGCCAGTCGCACAGTCTCGACGGCCCCCACAGGCGGCGGGATGCACGACGCCGCTGCAGGAACAGCAGACGTGTGGTGCCACAGCCGGCGATGCTCTGCACCACCTCTGACCGGGGTGTCGGCGGCTTCAGGAGTCGAGCGGTGCGGAGGGCCGGGACGAACTACCAGGTACGCACCCCCTTGCTGTGCATCTGTGCTATGTACACGTGTATGTACTATGTACTATGTAGGCAGTTGATAAGCGACTGTTTCCCGATCGGCATCTGGCGCGCAGTTGGCGGAGCTGGCTGAGCAGGTCGCTAGGTAGCGAAGGGTCTCCCGCAGCCCACACGTGAGAGGGCCGGGATGGATCGTGTCTTGGCTCGCGGTGATCATGATCGGATTTCCGCCTTGGTATGGACCTGCATACATAGTACGGGGGATGGCATGGACAGGGTCCAACTCATGGCTGTCGAGCCCGCCATTACCGCATCGGCGGGATACTGGCGCACACTGCAATAGCAACGTCAACACGAGCTCTGTTAGCGCCCCCCCTTTTCGGTCAAGAGTATTTAGGAAGAGTATTTAGATCGGAGGAATGAAAGGGAGGAGGAGAGAGGCAAGAGGCAGAGCAGCCACGAGGCCAACCGGACCCAGCCCCGAGGTTTAGTTGCGGGTTGATATTCCAGGTTGCTCTGTGCCGGATGATGGCTGGGCCGCAGCAGTGCTCCTTGTCGCTGACAACCAAAAGCGAGCAAACCGCAGCGAGGGTTGTTGCAAACGAGCCTGGCCGGCCCCACCATTGTGCGGCACCAACCTGGAAGCAAGGAAAGGCAAGGCGACCCGACTCGTGTCGGCGGAGATGTTGCAGCCGGGGATGGATCTGGCAACTTGGCGGCGTAGGGTACAGCACGTCCCGGCGCACGGGATTTGAGGGGCAGTGGAGGACAGGCAGGAGAGTCAGACAAAAGACGAGACTTTGCGATAGTTTGCATCGCCGGCCTGTCCGCGACGGTTGGTGAATTGAATGCGCATCGGATGCCTCGTTGCCTCTTTGCCTACACATAGGGACGTTATTTGCCCAAGATACGTACGAGGTACGGGACCCGGAACAGCAACAAGTGGTGGATGCAATCCTGCCTCGATGCGGTTCTGCGATTCCGCGGTTCAAGTCTCCAAACCTGAAATCCTGGAATCAAGAATCGCGGCAAGTACCGGGGGCCATGGCCAGGCGGGGGTTTCCAGGGTTTCTTAGCGCGGGTTCGTCCAATTCATGCAGTGTCATCCCGTCTTGTGACCCAGGGACTGGGCTGTCGCATCTTCCAAGTTGCTCGTCCCAGCCATGGCAAGGCACCAAGGTCCAAAGCAGGTCGGTCGTGTTCCGTTGCCCCAAAAGAGTCTGGAGACAGCTCAGTTTCACAGTTTTCTTGGACGGCCACAAGTCCCCTTGGGGAACCGGCTCTCGGCAGCAGGGGCCTGATCCAAGCCAGGCTCCCGACCGACACACGCCGTTTTGTCGGGAGACATGGGGCGGCTCCATTCACATCGGGAGTTGGCGATGTCGGCCCTGGGAGACGGGCGTTGTCGCGACGGGAAACTGGCGAAATTCGAGAGGGCTGTGATAATATATTTATTCCCCGGCTGCAGTCGAGCCGAGTAGGTCTCGCCCTCATGGCCACCGTTGTGTCTGCCCTGACTCCCGTTGCCCTGTCTTGTGTAAGGCTGGCCAGGCACAGCGCCGCACCAAAGCTCGGAGTGGTGCATCCATCGCCAGGCCCGCTGCAGGGCTTCCTGCACCTGCAGGTAAGCTGCAGCAAGACCCTGCAGTGATTGGCCAGGATCGGCCAGGACTGGGCAGACAAGACGACAACAGCGGGAGAACCCTCCACCTGCCCACACTGTGCAAGGTTGCAACGCGCCGCCTGCCATTCGCTGCCGCGCCCGTTGGACTTGTTTTTGTCCAAGGCGCTTGCCGGCCAAGGGTCCACCGGCCCGCCCAGTGTGTGTGTCCAGTGCGCGGGAGGGGAAGCCTGGTGAGCTTGGGTGCGCCCACCCGCGGTCCGGCGGTCCCTCTCTGGGTTTTGCTTTTCCCTCTTGAACCCCCCATGTCCCCGTTCGTGTTTTCCCCCCTAGTCTCTCTTTTTTGTCACCTTTGATCGCCTCACGTCCTCTGTCGACGCCCTATCCTTCCCTTCCCTCTCCCCACTTCTACCTTCGCTTTTCTCACCACAGTCACTCCCTTGAAACAGCTGTTCGCTCGATTCGTCGGGATCCGTTCATTCTTTCCGGATTCCCTTTACCTCGCGCTTGCACCGCATTTTTGCCTTGGCCCTGCATTTTATTTTTATTTTTTATTTTTTTACGCGGCACCTCCGACTGTCGACCCCCTTTCCCAACGGCCCAACGCAACCTTCCCGTCCGATCATTATTCGTTCGGGACCACACTCCTTTACAACACACAACGATTTTCCACATCATTTTCTATTCAATCATTCATTCTCTCTCGCACACACCTTGGCATTCGTCGGATCCCGCAGTATCTCGGCATTTCGGGGGATCGAACATCGAAATCGGCTGCAGCACACCGCTCATCTGATCCGAAGCCGGCTCCCCAGCCAGGATTGGTTTCTGACCGAAGGGCAGGACACCGCCTGTCTACGACCTCACCATCAGACACTCTGGACGACCGACAGGACATCGGGCTCGAGATGGCGACCGACGTGCTCAAGCACGAGTTCAAGGCCGAGTTCCACGACGATTTCGAGGACGATATGAACCATGAGGAGGACTACGCGCGGTCGGCGGTTTCCATGTCTACTTCGCCGGTTTCCGACCACTCCCCTCTACCCACGCCCAAGTCCGCCACTTCGTCCAAGCTCTCCAAATCCCCTGGCCATGGATCCAAGACCCAAGGCGCGGGGTCCAGGCGGCCAGCCCGCAAGAGCACTCTCACGCAGCAGCAGAAGAACCAGAAGAGGCAGCGGGCCACCCAGGACCAGCTGACGACCCTTGAGCTGGAATTCAACAAGAACCCGACGCCCACCGGCCCCGTTCGCGACAGGATAGCCGATGAGATCAACATGACCGAGAGGTCTGTTCAGATCTGGTTTCAGAATCGGTAAGTCGCCATTGATTCCCCCTTTACCCGTTCGCCCTCGCCCTCGCCTCGCGCCTGGATGCTGACACCCCCGCCCAGTCGTGCCAAGATCAAGATGATGGCCAAGAAGAGCCTCGAAAGCGGCGAGGACATGGACTCGATCCCCGAATCAATGCGACAGTATCTCGCGATGCAGGCTATGGAATCGGGCAAGAGCATACCGGGCTTCTTTGGCCGCGCCGGCCTCATGTCCTATGGGCAGCAGGGACTCGTGGGTGGCGAGCAGTCCGGGCCGGGCAAAGTTTGTAAGTGGCCGGCCGGCATGGCATCCCGGATCTCGTGGCGGCGCGCACACTAACCATGATCTCCCCCTAGTGATTCACCATCTCAACTGCCGCTCCCTCACCGTCGGTCGGTGGATGCGGGTCGGCCAGAACGCTATGGACCTGATCATCTTCTACTCCCCTGACAAGTGCACCATGACCTACTACATCAACAACGACCAGGCAGGGTACAAGATCGAGTACCCGTTCTCCTACATCAAGAACATCTACCTCAACAACGTCGAAGGCGGCGATCAGCTGGGAGGCATCACGATCGAGCTCCTCCACCCGCCCTTGTTTTACATGGACTCGTCGACCACCGCGACCTTTATCCAAGTCAACGACTTCACCGAGGACCTTCAGGCTTCTCGGGTCCTCACGCACCATCTCGGTGGAAACCCGAAGGTGCTGAGCGGTCAGTTGGCGAAGCTGGTCAGCCTGGAGGCCTTCATCCACCGCCACAGCGCCCCCGCCCCCGCGCCGGTGTTCGAACAGCTCCACCCCCTCTCCATGTCCGCGCCCGTTTCGCCTGCGGCCCGGCCGTCGTCGCAACCCAACTTCGCCCAGCCGCACGTGGGCATGTTCCAAGAATCGCAGTGGGGTATCGCCGCACACCACACAATGATGATGCGTGGGCCGGGCCACAAGCGGCAGCGCAGCCGCAGTGTGCCGGGCCCAATCGACTTCCATACGATGCAGCTGCTCCAACATCCGCCGAGCTTCCACATCACGCAACCCGAGCACCAGCCGCCGATCCACCACCCCCACATCTTCAGCCCGATCCCACAACAGCCCAACATGTTGGGTCCCGTCGGGCCAAACCTGCGGATCGATACCCGGGCCGGATTCGGTGCTCTGGATATGCGGGCGTACCCTCTGTCTGCCACGACGGCCCCCTCGCCGTCCGACTACTCGAGCCCCAACTTCTTTGCCTCGCAGGCTCCCGACAACGGCGGGATCCCGGCGCCCAGCTTCACTCCGTACAGCGGCACCTTTTCGCCTCTGATCAACCCCGCGAACTTGGGCGTCCCTCCTCCTTCCATCTCGCCGCTTTCGTTCAACCATCCGGACCCGGCCATCGTGGGAGAATCCCCGCCCATGTCGATGCCTCCCATCTGTGAGGGCTCGGCCATCTCGGATGACGGCAGCAGCATGCACGACATGTATTCCGGCAAGCCCACCATCACGCTCCCGCTCCACCCACACTCGCCGTTTGGGGAGCCGAACCAGGTCGACATGGAGCTGAACCAGTTCATGGACCTGAAGCGCTACGATGCCGAGCACGCCTCTCTGTCCCCCGAGAGCGTGCACGCGCAGTAGACTTCGCGGGATGACGGCGCCCACGCTTCTTCTCGTTTGGTCTGCGTTTCCGGCCCAAAAGCATAGATGGTTTGATGACGTGCAATATACCCGTCGACAGAGTGGTTTTTCCAGGCTCGACTTTTTTCTTCCCGGCGTTTTAGAGGTCCTTTCGTCGTTGTATATACCACGGAGCCAGCCGCCCTCAGTTCGTCTTCAATGGTTGCCGCCACCGTCCCTCCCCTGTTGGCGACCTACCTACCAAACACGAATCGACATCTCACTCATCAGCTCCGATCTTATCAACAAGAAGACAACCCCCCCCTCTCCCCTCCCATACTCCCATCCTTATTTCCAATCCCGATTTCTCTCCCCCACTTCATCCACCAGCCACGAAATCCCTCGCCTCGTTGCGTTTTTCGCGTCGTTGCCTGTCTTTTTTGTTTCCCCTTCTCCCTTGTTTTTGCGGCTCCCCAAAGGGACGTGCTATACAGCGTTCTGCTCGGGGGGCAAAAGATGATGTTTTAATACCCATTCCCGAGTCGGTTTCCCCGCTACCTATCTACCCGGCCTTTGAGTCAGTCGGCGGAGTGCGGCGGGGATTCTCCCAACGGAAGAAGATCAAAGATGTGGTTTTTCGTTTGGCTGCGGGAAGAAGGATGAATTTGTGGCGATGGCCCAGGAGGCTTGACCTGTTTTTTGGTAATGTGGTTCTAATCTCGTCCTTTTTTTGTTTTTGATCTTGGGGGGTTGGGAGCATCATCTGCGTCTTTGTTGCGCAATCAAGGTGGTTTTTGGCTTGGTGGAATTTAGGAGGAGTTTGATATTAGCTTGCTTTGCCTGCCTGTCTGCTGCCGTTGTTTTATTTCGTTTTCTTTTTTAGGAGCAATGAATGGAGAAGGATGAGCGGTGAGGTCGTTGGAGTGCCGTATCCACGTGTGGTGAGATAGGAAGACACGAGGCTGTGAACTGGGTGGGCGGTTGTGAGGCTCGGATCCGCTGCTCGCCCGATGGAGGTAGTTGGTGTTGTCGGGGGTGGATTTTAGTTGGTTGTGAGGTTATGACTTATGGCAGGACCTAATGGAATCGCAATACACGGTAGCGTCTGTATTATCTCGCTTGCCTCTCTCGGAAATCGTGACATATCGGATCGACAAACACATGCCCCAAGCGTAAGGCTGGGGTGTAAGCGGCTGCCGCGTGGGAGTCGGCCATGATGGCCGCCAAGCCGGCCGCGATGTGTTGACGTGACGGGCGCTACTCCGTACCATGGGCCGTGCCTGAGAACGGACAGTCAACGACGAGAGACAGGCTCCCAATGCAACACAGTGCAGCCGCCTTGAAAATTTTGAATCATGGATTTCTGAACCGCTGCGGCAGCTATCTAGTGTAATCGGCATGCTTGTCACACAGGCTGTGTGGTCCATGAAATTGCGTGGTTGCATCCCGGGCTCGCGACCGTTTGGGACCTCATGTGCCAGGGCCGGGTCTTGCTGATAGCCAGCCGATGGAGAGGTGAATGGCCTTTTCTGCATGAGAAGCGAAAAGTCATGTGAAGGGTTGCGTTGTTTTCAGCTGTCGGCCTTTCAAATGCTGCGCCAGGCTGCATGATTTTTCTGGCATGCTGCCCGGGCTGAAGACGGCACAAAAATGGCTGCCTACCGACCATCAGCTCCAA
>FJWA01003873.1_pt1 | contig 10015 bp, 7 predicted proteins | sample 1011891 | NCBI WGS metagenome assembly FJWA01 (sample SAMEA3912450, study PRJEB9761) | metagenome | biome: forest; material: soil | place: USA | collected 2011-06-22 | depth 0.1 m
CCGCTGGCTCACGGGCCACAGGCAGCGGATTTCTGGCCAACGCCGGGCGACGGCTCCGTTTACTTTGACTCCCCATCGACCGAGCAAAGCCCTGCGCCGGGCGAAGACATGCTCGCACTGGTGGATCAGCTGAGCATTCCATCACCACTTCAGGGGCTACTGAGTGCGGATGATGAGCTCAGCGCGATGCTCCACATGGGCCGGGGCTCTAGCACTGCGCTCGACATGGATGTTGATCCGCTCCTTGATCCGTGGACGGGCGTGCTCCCCCCGACTCCCCTACCACAATGCCCAAGCCCGGCAAGCTCGTTGATGCGATTCCGAGAGGAAATAGACCAGCGAATTACGACGATGGACGCATACTACTCGGACCCCCTCGAAGTTGTGCAGGGCTGCAAAGAGGAGGGCGCGGGCCGGGAGCCGGAGAACCCGGCCGCGGTACTCCTCACGTGCAGCAGAGAGTTCATCGACATCATCCAGAGCTTGACGCCGGCAGGTCGGACGCACAAACACAGCGAGGACGCGCTCAGCACGGAGATCGTGCTCCTGGCGTTGTCGAGCTACCTATCCTTGATGAGGCTCTTCGACGCCATGTTCCACACCATCCACAAATTCATCTCCCAGCTGCCGCCGGACTCGTTCAAGTCGGTCAAGGTCAAGTCGGTGCTCCGCATCGGCGGCATCTCTTCGCTCCAGGATGTGCCGCTCAAGACATATGCCACGGGCGTCCTCGATGCCATCCAGGGCCAGGTGCGGGCTCTGGAGCGCTGCATGGGGATTCCGACCGAATACTGTCTCTCGGGCGAGGCGGCTGCCTCGCCTCCGGCGGCCGCCCCGGGGATATTGTCCCGTGCCGATCGAGCATGCTTGTTTTGGGCTGTGTTGGCACAGGAGGATGTCAAGTCACGGCAGGGAAGCAAGTCGTACGTGGAGTCGATACGAGCCAACATCCAGGAGTCGATGAGATATCTCGATGACTAGGTAGAATTAAGATATCCAACAGAACCTGCCGCCCTCTATGGTATGTTACGCTTCCCGACCGCGGAAAGGCCCGTGTCTCGGGATCACGACGCGGCCACTGAGACCTCCTTCTCTGCTGTGCTCCTAGCCTCCTCCTCGGCAGGCTTGTCCTTCTTCTCCACCAGGCCAAACTCGGTGTTGTTTTCCTTCCTGAGCGGTATCTCCTTCATCCAAGCAGCAGCGACGAGGCCCAGCGCGCCGAAGCCAATGGCAACCTGCCAGGACCGCTGGAGCGCGCTGCTTTGCACGGCGACCACCTCGGCGCGCGTCTGCGCCGACAGCGAGTCGAGAAAGTGGGGTCCGGCGGACGCGTACGCCCCGCCGGCCATGAAGTGAGCGGCCACCGTTGCGTTGCTGCCGATGGCGCCCGCGGCGGCCAGCTGCGCGGACCGGTTGGTGTAGACGGCGCCGCCGACCGCGACGCCCACCATGACGCCGAAGGCGCGGAAAAAGGCCCACACGCTCGTCGCCGCCGCCGTGTCCTTGTCCGTCAGCGGGGCCAGCAGCGCCGGGAGCATGGCCGCCATGCCGAAGCCCGCGCCCAAGGACTCGACCACCTGGAAGCCCACCCAGGCGCCCGTGCTCGAGTTCTCGTCGAGCATCGAGAAGAGGCCAAAGCCGACAGCGATCAAGGCGAAGGCGACCACGAGGATGGGCTTGTAGCGGCCGAACTTGCTAAGCAGCACGCCGCCCATCCCGGCGGCCGGGAGGAGCGCGAGGATCGTAGGGAGCAGCATGATGCCGGAGCGGTAGGCGCTCTCGCCGAGAACGCCCTGGAAGTAGACCGGGAGAAAGTAGGTGGCCCACAGGGTAACGATGCCGTGGAGAAAGGTGAGGATGAAGACGATCAGGGTGATGGAATGTTGAAAGAGGTAGGCGGGTATCATGGGATTTGGAACGAGGCGGGGATTGCCTTCGATCCAGAGCAAGGCTCCCAGCGCGGCGAGACCGACGATAAGCGGAACGAGGACCTGGTAGGAAGACCACGGGTGGAGGCTACCCGCCCAGCTGAGGGCGATCAGCACAGGGATGATGCCGCCGATGAAAAGGACGTTGCCCAGCCAGTCGAGGCTCGATAGCTTGATGGCCAGCGTCTGAGACTTGTCATGCCTGACATTCAAGAAGGCAACCAGCAGCACCAGCGCGGCGCCGCCAATGGGCAGAGCCATGTAGAAAGCCCAGCGCCAGGTGCTATAGCTGACGAGGAGTCCGCCAAAGAGAGGGCCGAGGGCGGCTCCCAAAGCGACCATGCCAAACACGATGCCCATGTAGGTGCCCCTCTCGCGCAGCGGCACCAGGTCGCAGATGATGATCTCGCAGAGGACGCCGATGCCCGAGGCGCCGATCCCCTGAATCGCTCGGCCGCCGATCATCATGGCGATGTTGGAAGCTCTATGCATTGCCCGATCTCGTCAGCAAGCACCCGACTCTGGGCTCTGGCGGAAAGCAGCAACTCACCCGCCACACAAACCGCTCCCGACCATGAAGGCTGCGGCGGAAAAGACCAGGGGCCACTTGCGGCCAAACACGTTTGCGAGCTGGCCAAACAGGGGCAGAAGAGCAGTCCTGTACCGATCAATTCCCAGAGGCGGTTAGATACGGCCGTGTCTCTCTCGCCAGAGGCGGGGAGGGGAGGCTTACATGGTCAAGAAGGTGGCGTTGGCAATCCAGACGTAATTCTCGCCTCCGTCCAGATCGGCAACGATGGATGGCAGGATCGTCGAGGTGACGGTGGCTTCCAACGACGTGAGGAGGCTGACGAGCGCGAGGACGAACAAGATGATCCAGAACCTCGGCCCGCGGTTGAACTGCGGAGGGCTTTCTTTTGCGGTATCCTCCTTGCCATGGACCGAAGCTTCTTTGGACTCGAGAGTCGAAGCAGACGCGTCTTGTTGTGGGAGTGTCATGGTGACGGAGAGGAAGAGAGGAAGAGAGGAAGCGAGTGAGGGTCCAAGAAAAGGAGAAAGGTGGTGCGAGCGGCTGTCGGGTTTCTCTTGCGAAAGTTGGATGGAAATCACTTTCTCATCTGATACTCGGCGCGAGGAATCGCAAGTAAGGTACCTTGGCTACCTATTTAAGGCCAAACGAAGTTCGGTACTTGTTCGGTGCTGTGGCACAGTACGGGTGGCTCCCGCTTTGGGAGAAGCCCGCGGAGGGTTTTGTTGAATACCATCATCGACCTCGCAGGGTTTTTACACAGTGTACCATGTGCTACAAATCGACGCAGGTATGGCATGGAAAGTCACTTGAAAGCCGTCTCCAGCTCTTTCTTATGATAATAGCGCTTGAAATTTCTGCAAGCAATCCCTTCGAGAACTCGCTGCCTTAACCAGAGCCAGAATTGACGCTCAAGAATAGGTAAGTACCTATCGACCGTCAACTTCTACTTTTGTCTCAGTCAGGCGTGATTGGCTCAGGGGGGTTGGTCGCATTGGCCACTGCATCGTTTCATTGAGATGGGAAACAAGGGAAACGAGTTTTTGCGAGCGAAGCTCAGAGCAAGGCAGGCCAGAAGAGCAGACCTGGAAGAGGCAGAGCTTGCAGGACGGCCATGAGGGTATCATATGACGGGAGCGTCGATCTACTTAGCCCATCTTATCACCTTCTGCAAAAGAAAATGAGGAAAAGAAAAGGATTAAGAATACCGCTCCGGGGTGATGAAGGCGGGTAAGTGGGAGGTGCTACTGCAGCAACGACGACCTAGCACGTTGCTTAGAGTTGGGACTAATCCGAGTATCATGGTATGTGATGCTATGGAAAGAACAGAGTCCTTGGATGGACAAGGCACCTGGCGAGGTCAAGAGAATAGCTGATACCGAACAACTGCTCAAGCATAGCAAGGGGGAGNTTGTTGGGTTCAAGCCAGGCAGCCAATCATGCGCTAGGCCGAAGGATTATCAATCATCGACACTCTGCTCACATGATTTATATCAGAACAAATCAGACGCTTGGTCGCTCAACACGAGGGACCCGGGACGCTGGGAACCTCGGCCGGCCTGGGCGGCTCCGCGGATGTCTCCCACCGAGACGCTGGTGTCGTAGCCGCACCTGCGTGCCGCTCCCGAGGCCTTGGTACTAGCAGCACTTGGCAGACGTGCCCTCATCCGGCAGGTGGTTAAGTTGTCGGTAGGATGACAGCCCTTGAACGCCGGGATCCCTGTCTGCCGGTGCAGCTCCAGGCCCTTGGGACACGGAGATCCAGACGCTCCTTCAGGTTCCACCGCCGTGTCACAGCCGTAATCTGGGGACACAGACGGGGTAATGCCTGAAGGAGGTGTTAACGATCTGGCTAGCGAACCGATCAGGCGGCTACTATTCTGAATTCGATGCTCTCGCATACCTTCTAGGGTCTCAGACCACCACTTGATCCGCAAACGCGTTGGTCTGCTCCTTGGTCGGTGACTTGTCGTACCTGACATCATACCTAACACGGCTAAACAAGATTGCAGCTTCCGCGCGCCGAGCCATGGGTGAATAAAAGCCCGCAACCAACGACGAATGTCGAGGACGCCAACTCCTCGCCCCCCCTGAGTAAGAGTTGGAAACCTGAGCCCCGTTGAGCTAGATTTCCTGACTCGGTCTGTACTTGGCGGTCCTCCCCAAGGTTTTCCTAACAAGGTAATTTGAGAGACAAGGAATCTGAGACACTTCTCATTGGTGTCGGTTTGCCTCCACATGTTGCGGGGGACGAGACGGGCCAGGCCTGCTTCTCTACCTCGGTCCACATTGGGGGACCCATTCATACCCACTACGTTTATTTATGTTGGGGAACTCCCAGGGCAGGGCAAGGACGGCAGATATCGAGGACAAGGAAGGGAAGCCGGGCGCAGAATTCCAAGCGGACGCGCAGACACAGGACATGCCAGGACAAACTGCGTCTTTGCAACACGGAACGTTATCAGTCGTGTCCAATCAGCCTCCGCACCATGACGCATATCCTGCTTGGCTTGGCGGCGCCACGAGACGCAGTCTTGATGGTGCTTGTTTGTTCATCCGGGCAGGTACCGGTACAAGACGTGGTGGTTGGGACGGGCTGGGGGGCGAGGTCCCTGGGAAATGACGCCAAGAAGTCGAGACGAGGCCGGCGGCGGCGGAAGCCTGCCGCCGGCGGGGATGGAGCCTCGCAAGACTCCACGGGATTGGGGAACGCGGGGTTCAGAATGGAGTGCATCCACGAACAGAGGCTTCCATCCAGCCAGAAGGCCGCGATTGATGAAAAGGGTGGTGACCGTGGTGGAGAGGGCCGAGGCCTTGGCGTGGAGAAGGCGATTTTAGTGTAGGGTCGAGATCCGGGATGGGGCTCGGCTGCAGGAGTCGGGGTAAGTGGATGCTCAAGGCCGCCATTGGGGCGGGGTTGCCGGTCGAAGGGGGCTTGGCAAGAACCAGAGCTCCCACAACCAGGCAGCCAGGCTGCAGCATCCACGGGCGATGGGAGAGATGGCAGTTTTGGGCCAAATGTTCGGCATTGCGGAGGGCTTCGACAAGGCACTAACGAGGCACCAAACAGGGTTGCGCGCTCGTCATGCACGCCCATGCTAGCCGCAAAACAGCAATATCGCCGCTGCGACGCTCGAATCAGCAAATCCCCGATCCCACTCAATCCAACTCTGTGGGCCCGGGTCTCGCCGTGTCACGCAGATCCTGCCATGTTTGGGAGCACCACGTCCGGCAGAGTGCCATCGTCACAACCTGCTCGAGGAGAGCAAAGTCCAAACAAAACGAACAGGATAAAAAATTAATTACGCTCTGGCCCAGCACAGGAGAGCTGAAGCTGGGATGGCTTGGCGAGAGACTGGCGGCCGCGGTGGTGTTTGTTGAGGGCAACGCAACACCTTGCCAACGTCTTTGGAGTCTTGACTCTTGGACGCTCCGCTTATCACCGTCTGCTCCGCTGACAGTCATGGGACGCAATCCATGGACCGGATGCCCTTCCACCCCTGCCCCGGCTACATCGTACGCGTCGTCTACCATTCACAGGCCGCGTCCGACCCTAGGCTTGCCGAACTCGACTGCCGACCACACGTTCAACGGCCCGACCACCCTGGAGGTGATGCCAACTTCCCCGCCAGAGCAATCCCCCATGGGGTTCGCAACGGGGTCCACATCGGATCTGGGACAGTGGGGCTCGTGATGTGGGGGAGAGGCAGGGGACCGCCACATGGCAAAGCTTCAAGGTCGTCCCATGCCCGCCCCATGCCTGCCCATGGTGAGGCCGCAGATAAAGGGGAACCGGCCCTCCTCATCCATCGTGCACTCTTCTGTCCTCTCTGCCCGCCATCATCCAGACGACAAGCCCGAGCTGAAGTTGTATCCGACCAGACGGACACCCCCTCCAACACCTGGCGATCCTCCCCTCAACGACCGTCACCATGGCCGACGAGAAGAGAGCTCCTTCGTTGGACTCCTCCCAGCAGGCCGGAGTCCACCACAAAGAAGCCCAAACCGGGGTTGTTGCCGAGAGAGGCACTGCCGCCACGGACCAGTGAGCCGGCCTGATGTGATCTCTGGCGGACGACTGTCCAGAAGCTGACAGAGTGCCCCAGGTTCGGCCAATCTCTAGTCGAGTTCGACCCCAAGGCCGAGGCCAAGCTCCGGAGGAAGCTGGACTTGTATCTCGTCCCGACCGTCTCGCTTCTGTATCTGTTCTGCTTCATTGACAGAGCAAATATCGGTATGAACCACCAGCACCACCACCTGGACTCGACGGCGGCGCGATCGGGTCGCTGACTTTTGTTGTCGCGCAGGAAATGCCAAAATTGCTGGCCTGGAGAAAGACCTAGGCATGTCGGGCTACGACTACAATGCCCTTCTCTCCATCTTCTACATCTCATACATTCTGTTCGAGATCCCGTCCAACATCATGTGCAAGTGGGTCGGGCCCGGCTGGTTCATCCCCACCATCTCGCTCGGTTTCGGCATTGTCTCGGTCTGCACCGCCTTTGTTCACAACTTCGCCGAGGCTGCCGGTGTCCGCTTCTTGCTTGGCATCTTTGAGGCCGGCATGATGCCCGGCATTGCCTACTACCTGTCGCGCTGGTACCGCCGTTCCGAGCTCACCTTCCGCCTGTCGCTCTACATCGTCATGGCGCCCATGGCCGGCGCCTTCGGCGGCCTCCTGGCGTCTGGCATCCTCACCCTCCCCCATTTCGGCGGCGTGTACGGCTGGCGCATGATCTTTGCCATTGAAGGCATCATCACCATCGGCCTCTCTGTCATGAGGTTCGCCCGCCCCGGAATCCATGCTTCCTCCGATCCCGTGCTAACCTCTTTTGCGTTCTCCCCAGCTTCTTCACCCTCACCGACCGACCCGAGACCGCGAGATGGCTCACCCAAGAGGAAAAAGACCTCGCCGTCGCCCGCGTCAAGTCGGAGCGCGTCGCCACCACCGAGGTCCTCGATCGCATGGACTCCAAGAAGCTCCTCCGGGGCATCTTCAGCCCCGTGACCGTCTCCACCGCCTGCATGTTCCTCCTCAACAACATCACGGTCCAAGGCCTCGCCTTCTTCGCCCCGACCATCGTCCGCACCATCTACCCGGACAAGTCCACCGTCACCCAGCAGCTCTACACGGTGCCCCCCTACGTCGTCGGCGGCTTCTTCACCCTCGTCCTCCCCCTCATCAGCTGGCGCTTCGACACCCGCCAGGTCATCATGATCGCCACCACTCCGCTCATCATCATCGGCTACTCCATGTTCCTCGGCACCACCAACTCGTCGGCGCGCTACGCCGCCACCTTCCTCCTCTCCTCGTCGCTCTTCGCCGTCGGGCCCTTGGCCAACTCCCAGGTCAGCGCCAACGTCGTGTCCGACACGGCCCGCTCCAGCGCCATCGGCATGAACGTCATGATGGGCAACGTCGGCGGCCTCATCTCCACCTGGAGCTACCTCCCCTGGGACGCGCCCAACTACCACATCGGCAACGGGCTGAACCTGGCCGCGTGCTGCACCGTGCTGCTGCTGGCGACCGGCACCCTGTTCTGGATGCAGTGGGACAACAAGCGCCGCGAGGCGCGGAGTGTCGAGGAGGAGCTCGCGGGCATGTCGCAGCAGGAGGTGCAGGATCTGGATTGGAAGCACCCGGCCTTCCGCTGGAGGCCGTAGAGCAAGCTGCTGCTGGTTGGCTGCTGCTGGCTGTCTGTTCCTGGGTGTTTTGGTGTGATGTCTGCGTTGACTTATGGCTGTTTTGTTATGATATACCTATGGAGCGTGGAGGGCGGCTATTTGAGAGATTGGAATGTGTGGTGGTAATGATCAAATTATCTTTCTGTGTATCTGAGGCAAACTCTCGATGTCTACCTATCTCCACGATGCTCAGTGTTTGCCCGCAACGGCTGGTGCTCCTCCCTCCCTCTTACCCTTCCCTTCCTAGCCTCAGTTGCGTTTTCTTCTTCCCCTTTCATCTCTTACCTCCCCGTTTCCGTCCAGTGCTCCCTTCTTTTCACTTCTCATGTAATCGACATTTGAGCTGTGCGATCTCGGAAACGTCAGCGCCCAGGGAGGGGGATTCGATTTTCACACGGTTGTGTTGGGGCGTTCTGCCTCAGCATTGCCCCCCTGCGAAACGTTGGAAGACCCGAAATGGGAAATCTCTACGGTCGGATCGCGAGCAAGATTGGTGTTTGCTGCCAGCTCGAGCAGGTGCGGTTCGTTTCGGATGGCAATCAGAACCACGAGACAAGCAAGTCAAGGCGTCGGAAAGCTTTGCCTGCGTGGGGAGGAAACCTTCATGTCATGAGTACCATTAATCTTAACTTTATACCACATACTGTCCAAGGGCGCATCTGTACCCTGACCTCCGTGACCCGTGCCGAACAAAACAGACCAACTCCCGTTTGCCATTGTCTCCGTTACACATGCCCCAGATCTAATTCGCAACCCGAACCGGCTCCGCCCCTGACTGGTGACCGGCCTGCTGATACGCCGGCATCGGTTGCTGGTGCGTTGGTTGAGGGTAATAATGCTGCCCCTGCGTCGGTGCCATCTGCTGCCCCTGCTGCTGCTGCGGCTGGTACTGTTGCTGATACTGCTGCTGATACTGCTGCTGGAACTGTTGCTGGTGTTGCGCCGCCTGCTGCTGCTGCGCAACCTGCAGGTACGCCGGCAGGCCCTGCTGCCCCGGCTTCGCCTCCGCGCCGTGGTAGGGCATCGGCGGCGGCAGGCCGCCGACCTGGGCGGTGGGCATGTACGCCACGCTCGGGTAGTTCCAGCCGGGCTGGCCGTGGTGGGGCTGCGACCAGAGGCCCTTGCTCTTGCGGACGGCCAGCGTGAAGACGAGGACCAGCAGGACAAACATGAAGACGTGGTCGAAGAAGGGCTCGACGACGCTGATGACGATGGTGTCGACGTCGTTGTTGGCGAGATAGACGTGGATGTAAATTGCCATGGTTGCGGTGAGCCGGATGAAGTCGAGGATGGTCGCGACGAGGAAGAGCCGGGCAACCTGTGAGAGGGGACGTAAGTGGTCTGCTCTATCATTGGGGCAAAGGGCGCTTGGGGGGGTTCGTACACCGCGCAACAACTCGTGGGTCTTGCTCTTGTGGACGACAAAGGCGGCGGCGGCGAGGATGGGAATGCTGGTGAGCCACATGAGGATCTTGGTGGCACAGACGATGCGGTTCATGGTGAGAACGGCCTGGAGCTCGCTCGCGCGTTGGTTCGCTTGGGAGCTGAGCGTGATGAAGCGTACGGCGTACGAGTTGAAGAGGCCAAAGTAGGCGACGGACAGGGCGAAGAGGACGACGCTCCATCCGAAGATGGCGAAGCGGGCGGCCTTGCGCTTCGAGCTGGGCTGGCCTGTGACGGCGAGTAAGAAGCCTCCGGCGAGCTCGACGAAGGTGATGAACAGCAAGATGTCGGCGACGTTCTCGAAGAAGGATCCGACGGCGCCGAGGTGAGACATTATTTTCTCGATGGTGATGATGGCCGAAGCGGTTAAATCGTAATATGACTCGTCATCAAAGGAGAGCCAGACGAGCAGGCCGGTCCTGATGGTAAA
>FJWA01000459.1_pt1 | contig 10003 bp, 6 predicted proteins | sample 1011891 | NCBI WGS metagenome assembly FJWA01 (sample SAMEA3912450, study PRJEB9761) | metagenome | biome: forest; material: soil | place: USA | collected 2011-06-22 | depth 0.1 m
CTGCGGCCCCGCAACGCGGCACTCTCCGTCTGCCCGCCTTTGACACGCGCAGCGGACCCTGACAGCCGACGTGGGTGGCGCACCGCCGGTTGGAGGGATCGGCCATGTCCTTCTTGGGAAGTGGTTCCTTCGGGAACTACGATCTCACGGCCCAGAACACCGGATCGCCGATCGCCAGACAGACGACACGCGACCAGGAAGACGAGCTTCCCACTGAGGCTTCGTCCCCTGCGAGAAACGAGCAGCTCAGCGGGACCCGCGCGACCTCGGTGACCGAGGTTGCCGACGGGGATGTCTCCCGACACGAGAAGGGAAACGCTACCGACACGGCCGCCGATGACGACGAAGACGAGAATGGCGCTGTTGAGCAGCAGCGCCGTCACAGCATCGTTCAGGCTCTCGCGCGCAAGTATACGGCCCAGTCGCAAGCGGGCCCGGTCGACGGCAGCATGTTCGCCATTGCCTCTCAGGACGAGGCGTCGCCTCTGAACCCCCACGGCCCCAACTTCAGCTCCCGCGCCTGGGCCAAGGCCGTGGCCGGTTTGGTCGCCGGAGAGGGCCATCACTTCCGCACCAGCGGCGTTGCCTTCCAGAACCTCAACGTCCACGGTTTCGGATCCACCACCGATTACCAGAAGGATGTCATCAACGTCTGGCTCGAGACCATCGGCCTGGTGCGGAGGATCACCGGGAACGGGCAGCGCCGGATCGACATTCTGCGCGACTTCGACGGTCTTGTCCGCAAGGGCGAAATGNTGGTCGTCCTTGGCCCGCCCGGCTCTGGCTGCTCGACTTTCCTGAAGACCATTGCTGGCGACTACAACGGCATCTTCATCGATGACCAGTCGTATTTCAACTATCAAGGTGAGAAATCGACCCTATTTCGGGTTGAATGCGCCAGAGACCGGATCGCTGACTCGCATGACAGGCATGACCGCCAAGGAGATGCACACACATCATCGCGGCGAGGCCATCTACACTGCCGAAGTCGACACCCATTTCCCGCAGTTGACGGTCGGCGACACCCTGACCTTTGCTGCCCACGCACGCGCGCCGCGCCAGTTGCCTGCCGGCGTCTCCAAGGATGCCTTTGCCACCCACTTGAGGGATGTTGTCATGGCCATGTTCGGCATCAGCCACACCATCGACACCCGTGTCGGCAACGAGTACATCCGTGGAGTTTCGGGCGGTGAGCGCAAGCGTGTCACGATTTCCGAAGCTGCCCTGTCCAATGCGCCCCTGCAGTGCTGGGACAACAGCACGAGAGGCTTGGACAGCGCCAACGCCATCGAGTTCTGCANGACNCTGCGNCTCCAGAGCGAGATGTTCGGAAACACGGCCTGCGTCTCCATCTACCAAGCTCCGCAAAGCGCCTACGACCTGTTCGACAAGGCGCTCGTCCTGTACGAAGGCCGCCAGATCTTCTTCGGCAAGGCCGACGAGGCCAGGCAGTACTTCGTCAACCTGGGCTTCGAATGCCCCTCCCGCCAGACCACGCCCGATTTCCTCACCTCGATGACAAGCCCTCAGGAGCGCATTGTCCGCGCGGGTTTTGAGGATAAGGCCCCACGCACGCCCGACGAGTTCGCCGCGGCCTGGAAGGCCAGCGCCGACTACACGGCCCTGCAGGCCGAGATCGAGGAGTACAAGCAGAGCCACCCGCTTGACGGGCCCGACGCCCAGGCCTTCCGTGCCGCCAAGAAGGCGCAACAGGCCAAGGGCCAGCGGCTCAAGTCCCCCTTCACCCTCTCCTACGTGCAGCAGGTCAAGCTCTGCCTCTGGCGAGGATGGAGGCGGCTCATCGGTGACCCCAGTTTGAGCTTGGGGGCCCTGATTGGTAACTTCATCATGTCCCTCATCATCTCCAGCGTCTTCTACAACCTTAAGCCCGACACCGCGAGTTTCTACCAACGAGGTGCTCTCCTGTTCTTCGCCTGCCTGATGAACGCCTTCGCCAGCGCCCTCGAGATTCTGACTCTGTACGCCCAACGCCCCATTGTCGAGAAGCACGCCCGTTACGCCCTCTACCACCCGTCTGCCGAAGCCGTCGCCTCGATGCTGTGCGATATGCCGTACAAGCTTTCCAACACGATCGTCTTCAACGTCACGCTGTACTTCATGTCTAACCTTCGCCGGGAGGCAGGCGCTTTCTTCTTCTTCCTGCTCATCTCCTTCGTCACCGTCATGACCATGTCGATGATGTTCCGTACCATTGCCAGCACGTCGAGGACCCTGTCTCAGGCCATGGTCCCCGCCGCCGGCATCATCCTCGCGCTCATCATCTTCACCGGATTTGTCATCCCCATCGACTACATGCTGGGGTGGTGCCGCTGGATCAACTACATCGACCCCCTCGCCTATGCCTTCGAGTCCCTCATGGTCAACGAGTTCCATGGTCGCAACTTCACCTGCAGCCAGTACGTCCCGAGCATGGACTTCCCCGGATACGAGAATGTCGGGTCCTTGAACCGCATCTGCTCCACGATTGGTTCCGTCGCTGGCTCTGGCATCGTCAACGGTGACGACTACATCAACTCCGGTTTCAGCTACTACCAGGGGCACAAGTGGCGCAACTTCGGCATCATCCTCGCCTTCATGATTGGCTTCCTCGCCTTCTACCTCGTCGCTGCTGAGAATGTCGCTGCCAAGAAGAGCAAGGGCGAAGTACTGGTCTTCCGCCGCGGTCACAAGCCGGCCTCGTTCAAGGAGAACAAGGGCGACGCCGAGTCCGGTGGCGTCCCCGTCGCGGGACCTGTCACCAGGGCCGCCAACGGCAATGTCTCCGACGGCAACTCGAGCGACAAGGAGGCAGGCATGCTCCAGGCACAGACTAGCATCTTCCACTGGAACAATGTTTGCTACGAGGTAAAGGTCAAGGGCGAGCCGCGGCAAATCTTGAACAACGTCGACGGCTGGGTCAAGCCCGGTACTCTTACCGCGCTGATGGGTGTCTCCGGCGCCGGCAAGACGACTCTCCTCGATTGCTTGGCCGACCGGACGTCCATGGGCATCATCACCGGCGAGATGCTCGTCGATGGCCGGCTCCGCGATACTTCCTTCCAGCGCAAGACGGGCTATGTCCAGCAGCAAGATCTCCATCTCCAGACGACCACGGTCCGCGAGGCCTTGAACTTCAGTGCCCTTCTTCGTCAACCCGCTCACGTCTCCCGTGCCGAGAAGCTCGCGTACGTGGACGAGGTGATCAAGCTGCTCGAGATGGAGGAATACGCTGATGCCGTTATTGGTGTCCCCGGTGAGGGTCTCAATGTCGAGCAGAGAAAGCGCCTCACCATCGGTGTCGAGTTGGCCGCCAAGCCGCCCCTGCTCCTGTTCGTTGACGAGCCTACTTCTGGTCTCGACAGTCAGACGTCGTGGGCTATCCTGGACTTGCTCGAGAAGTTGACAAAGAGCGGNCAGGCCATTCTTTGCACCATCCATCAGCCTTCGGCCATGCTCTTCCAGCGCTTCGACAGACTCTTGTTCTTGGCCAAGGGCGGCAAGACGGTCTACTTCGGCGACATCGGCAAGAACTCCAAGACTATGACGTCCTACTTTGAGCGCACCAGCGGCCTCCCCTGCCCCGCCGAGGCGAACCCGGCTGAGTGGATGCTAGAAGTCATTGGCGCCGCTCCGGGAAGCACGAGCGACGTTGATTGGCACGCCGCTTGGCGCGAAAGCACCGAGTACGCCGCCGTCCAGGACGAACTGCAGCGCCTCAAGCGCGATGTCAAGGACGCCANNTCGGNACACGACGACCCNGGAAGCTATCGCGAATTCGCCGCCTCGTTCTTTGAGCAGCTCTGGCACGTCTCGCACCGCGTCTTCCAGCAGTACTGGCGTACCCCGTCTTACATCTACTCCAAGACATGCTTGTGTCTGTTGGTCTCTCTCTTCATCGGATTCGTCTTTTTCAGGGCCCCCAACACCATCCAGGGCCTACAGAACCAGTCCTTTGCCATTTTCAACATCCTCACCGTGTTTGGACAGCTTGTTCAGCAGACGATGCCCCACTTCGTGGTCCAGCGTTCGTTGTACGAGGTCCGCGAGCGACCGTCCAAGGTCTACGGCTGGAAGGTGTTTATGCTTTCGCAGATCATCGTCGAGCTCCCCTGGAACACGCTGATGGCGGCGCTCATGTTTGTCTGCTGGTACTATCCTGTCGGCCTCCAGGCGAATGCTGCCGCGGCCGACCAGGTTACCGAGCGCGGCGGCCTCATGTTCCTGCTCCTCGTGGCCTTCATGCTCTTCACCTCCACCTTCACCGACTTCATCATTGCGGGCTTCGAGACGGCCGAGGCCGGTGGCAACATTGCTAATCTCCTGTTTTCGCTCTGCCTGATCTTCTGTGGCGTCCTGGCCAACCCGGACACCATGCCGCGCTTCTGGATCTTCATGTACCGCCTCAGCCCTTTCACCTACCTCGTCAGCGCCATGCTGGCCACGGGTGTGGCAAACACCAGTGTCGAGTGCGCCGCCAACGAGTTTATGAAGTTCTTGCCGCCCAACGGAACCACGTGTGGCGAGTACATGCAGACCTACATTGACGCTGTCGGTGGCTACCTTCAGGACGAGAACACCACGAAGGAGTGCTCGTACTGCACCATGTCAGAGACCAACACCTTCCTGGCCGCTGCCGGGTCTAGCTACGACGACCGGTGGCGCAACTTTGGGTACGTTCCCCCTGTTTCCCTCTTCCGCAGCTGTGTTCCACAAGCTAACCCGTTCTCGCAGCGTCCTCTGGGCCTTCATCATCTTCAACATCTTCGCCGCCTTGGGTCTCTACTGGCTCGTCAGGGTNCCCAAGAAGAAGCTCGGCAAGAAGAAGCAAGAATAAGTCAATCAGGGCAACCGACCACCATCCATTGCATCTCATGCAATGGTACGACTGTTTCCATACGCATCCGCGCTCTGCGGCTTGTATAGCCTGTGCGGCGATTTCATTTTTCTCCGTCACACACACACACACACGTTATTACATAGATTACTCTGTTCCCTTTCCACATATTGTCTCTTCTCTTGTCTAGAAATAGATGCATGCTGCGACGGTGCAGTTGTTCCACGTCTCTTGGCTTGCAAGCTGTGTTGATCATACGTCGAGATACTTGCGTGCTTTTTCCATACGGTCAGAGTTGCTTTCTCCCTGATTTCGAACCATGTCTGCAACACCCACCCCAATCAAAGGGTGAGGGAGGATGATAGGTAGAAGGGAGAAGAAAAGAGAAGGGGGAAGAAAAGGAGAAACGGAGAAGAACGAGAAAAGGGAGAAGAGGGCATAGACGATAGAGGGTGAGAAAAGCGGCGCCGAATGTCATAACCCTGTCCATTGACGCCCTGGCTGCAGTTTTGCCAGCACCAACGGATGGAACCGTTGGTCTGCTCTGCGCCGCGAACATGACCTCGAGTATTATTCTGTGATCTGCACCAGCTTGTCCGGGAGTGCGTTTCCCTCTGTTATCGGGGAGATCCCCACACGTGAGGTATTCTGCAGGCGCGTACCCCGCATTGACGATCGACCANCCCCTGCCTGGGCCGGGGCCATGCTCGGTTGGCGGGAGCTGAACTCTGGCTTGGTTTTGGGGATTACGTCTTGGCGCTGTGCCTCCCAACAGCTCGAGCCCAAACACATCAGCAACATCACCTGCCGCCCTCTGTTCTTTGTTGCAACCGTCGTCGTTCGCTCGCTCGCCTCCCTCGCTCGCCCGTCGACTGCCGCATCTGGCGCTTGGCTCCCGAGCCTCATCGAGCCTTTTGCCNGCCTCGGGTCCTGNCGGCGAACTGATTGCTGCATGGCGTGGCGTGCGTCACCCCGCCAAACCCCACTGAATTCCGCCAGCTGCCACTGCACTGCACTGCGCTGCACTGCAGCACCAGCCTCCCGCCGTATCCGGTCACAGCCGCTGTTGGACCGGGGACTGGGACCAACGCGACCGTCTGCCCTCGCTCACCAACACATCCCACGCANTGACAACATCACAAGACCGCCCCAGGTTGCAGGCGACTCCCCCCGCAACGTGGGCATTCTGGCACTTTTCGATTGATCCATCCATCGAGAGCATCGACCTTATCAACGATCCGTCTCGAGGACGGTAAACCCTGCTCCGACCCGCCCGCGATTTCATATATCCATCCCACCGATCTCCGGCTATCTACGTCACCGGTTTCTCTTCAGGCCTCTCCCAAGCCCCGCGAATCCGCGTACTGGACTTCGAAAACTCTATCCGCAACCCCCCCCGAACCCTCGTCACCCTGCCACGACCGACGACCGAAGACCGCGCATGAGGCGATCCCGTGAGGAGAATTGCAGCCATGGGAAACGCAAGCACAAAGGAGGCGCGCTCTGGTGATGGTGGCCAGCGCAGCCATCACCTCAGCGGTGCTGCCCGCGAGGGCGGGAGCGGTGCCTCATCAAGCCGGAGGAACAGATCCAACCGGGGAGATATCGGAGGNATCCTGGGGCTGGGATCCAGCGGGGGGTCNCAGTTGGAAGCTCCATACGAGCGCCGCGAGACCAAGCAAGAGAGGGAGGCCCGGAGGTTGGAAAGGGACCGGGTCGCAAGAATCGCGGAAAGGGAAAGAAGCATGAAGGAAGAGCACGTCGATGGCGGCTATCTTGTCACCATGGGGACATACTCCAGTCCAGAGGACTTCAACAAGCAGGTTGTTCGACAACTCGTGGTAAGTGTGCCCCCATCTCGGACTCTCGCCGCAACCGGCCAGTATTTGACTCTCTCTCCAGATCGACCGGAAGCTGGCCCCCTTCTGGCGTGGTCTAAATGACTTCAGCAGCCAATGGACCGAGTCACAAATAGTCGCTGCCGCCCGAGGGCTGCCCGTCCCTCCCGCCGACGAGATCCCTCCCGAAGAGCTCATCGCGCGGCCCCTTTCGGCTACCTCCCAGGCCGAAACAACCCCGAATTTCGATAGCCTTACGGTGCCGGTCGGCGACAGCTTTCAGTCCACTATCTCTGAGCATGCCACATCCGCCCCGTCCTCGGCGCTGCCGTCGCCCATCTCTGGCCACGCTCCAAGAGCGGGTTCCCCTTTCAAACCACGTGGGAAGGCCATTGCCGCCGTCCTGGGCGGAAGCTCTCGAAACGGGTCCACAACCGAGATCGTGCCCCGCGAGATTAACATGCCGCGCGATCCCTTCGTCAATGGACAGCCCATCGAGGTTTTCCTGTACAAGGACGCCACCGAGTGCCCCATCTGCTTCTTGACCTACCCGCCATACCTGAACCACACTCGCTGCTGTGACCAGCCGATATGCAGCGAATGCTTTGTGCAGATCAAGCGGCCAGAGCCGCATTTCCCCGAAGGACACAACGAGAACGACCCGAATCATAACCCCGAAGAGGTTGCAGGCCTCTTGGTATCAGAGGCCGCATGCTGCCCTTACTGCACCCAGCCCGACTTCGGCGTCTCGTACGAGCCGCCACCTTTCCGACGGGGTTTGACGTACAACATATCGCCAACCGCCCTGGGGACCGCGAGCGCCGCCATGTCGTCGAGCAGCTCGATAAACTCGGCGAACCTGTCCCCTGGCGGTGCCGCCGGCCGCCGGCGGAACCAGTCGCTGTCTGCCAGCAGCCCCAGCGTCATCCTGACGGATCGAATCCGGCCAGAGTGGGCAGCAAAGCTGCAGGCAGCACGCGCTCACCAAGCAAGGAGATCCGCCGCCGCGACTGCCCTGCATACGGCGGCCTTCCTGATGGGCGGTTCTGAGAACCGGGCGTTCCGCAGCCGGTTCGGGCGGAGGAACACTTCCGGATCCGGNTCTCCCGGCCCTCACCCTGTCGGGGCCAACAATGGCGACGGCGAGAACGGAGATAGCGGCTCCGCCACTCCCTCGCAGAGTGGCCCTGACCAGATATCTGGAGGTGGAGGATTAGGTCGCGGCTTGGGTGGTAGCAGAAACCAGCGCAATCGCCTCGAGGATCTCGAGGAGATGATGCTCGCCGAAGCGGTCCGGCTGTCGCTCGCCGCCGAGGAGGAGCGCAAGCGCAAGGTAGAGGAGAAGGAGAGGAAGGAAGAGAAGAAGGAGACCAAGAAGCGAGAGAAGGAGGCGCGGAAGGCGGCGAAGGCTGTTGGGAAACACGCCGGGCCTTACGAGAGCGCCGGCGGCCGCAGCGGCCAGAGTTCGGCGAGCGGGAGCAGTCTGAGTCTTCCTGGCTTTGGGAGAAAGCGAGGCAATAGTGCTGCCAGCAACCTCCGGATCGAGGCCAGCGTTGCCAGTGCCATTGCCACCGGCGAGTCCCCAGAACCAAGCTCCAAGGATAAAGGGAAGGGCGTTGACCGTGCCATCTCTACGCTGGCGGAGAGCGCCCTTGCCACCGCTGCTGATCCAGCCGCCTCGGCAGGTTCAGCCAGCACCTCGAGCCCGCGCCCGATCCCCCATCTCCCCGCTGGGCCGTCTCACCTCCGGCAGATGAGCAGTGCCTCATCGGTCTCATCATCGATNCTCGACAGCCAGCACGGCAGTTATACCTCCCCCTCCCACCTGCATGATCCCCGCGGCAGTGGCCTTAGTCTCGCCAGCGAAGACGGTGGTGATCAAGACCGGGACCGAGACCCCAGCACCAGCACGGAGCCCATGTTCAACTTTAGGAGTCTGGCAGAGGTGGTTGGTGTGAGCCTGGAGGGGGAGAATGCCGGGAGACGTCTCAGCCTGATCGAGGCCGAGAGGAAGGCCAGGGAACTGGGAGAGACCCAGCCTCAAGAGAGCACCGGTCTCGGCGAGGACGAGGAGGAGCAACGAGCCGCGGCGCCNACCACNTCGGCCTCGCTCTCGGCACCCACAGTCACAATAACGCCCGACACGCCGGCTGCGGGCAGCGCCGGCGATGACTCCAAACAACTGGGCTGCGAGACGGCTGTCGAATGTGTGCATCAAACGACGCAGTAGTGGCGCGGCGGCATTGTTCGGTGCTCTCTTCCCGGGCCGCCCGAGACGGAGAAGCGTCGCCGGAGGAAGAGATTCTGGAGGAGGAGGCAGGGCTCGGGTTGAGAGTCGTGGAGGCGTTGGGGCTTTGACGGTTATTGTCTGGGATTCTTGATGGCACCAGTACACTGATGACGGGGACACGGATGCTGTGGCGTTACAATGGCTTGCTTGTGCTTTCGATGTTGGTGATGGGCGGGATTGCATTACTGTGTGGGCTGAGGTTGGTTTGGGTGCAGTGCTCTTCTTTTCTTTTTCTCTCTATCTCACCGAACCCCATTTCTGTCTTGTTTTCTCCGTGTTCTCACTCCCACCCTCTCCTGCATTCAAACCACTGCTCTGGCTGGGTTCAACACTTTTGGGGGCACCTACAGAAGGGTGACGGGGTGTGACATCGCAAGACTGGGAAGTTCGAAACCATGAAACAGCAGATTGAAACGGAGTCTGGGGCAGCAGGCGCCTGGGTTCCTGCTTGGTTGCACTCATGTCTTTTTCCTCTCTTTTTGTTCTTTATAGAAATCTAGTAGTATTATGGCTGATATGCAGCAGCAGACGGGATTATCACCATCTTGCCTCTTTGTGATAGCTCCATGATCATCAGTGTTACTCGGCTTCAGCTGCGGATCGGACTCACTGCTTGTCCTTCTTCGCCTGCTCGTACGCAGTGACTACGCCATCGTCAGGAACAACCCCACGATCGCACTCCCGCCTTGTATTCACAAAGCCAGGCCCGGGACTGTCCCATACATAATCCAACCACGAGCCAAGCGCAGGCCATAGTTCCTTCTGAACCAGACTCAGCACCTTCTCCTGGCGGACCGGGCCGTACGCTTCGTCAGTGTCATCTACCGCGTGCCCCAGGCTAGACAGAGCTCCGCGCCACTCTCCCACCGTCTCTTCGAGCTCGGCGATGGTCGACACACCGCAGACGGTAGCGCCGACCTCGCGGGAAAGGCCAACACCAAACCCGGCCTCCGCCCCGAGCCGAGCCCACTCNGCCAGNGCCCAGCGGATCGCGACCGACTCCAGCCGCTCGCCCGCCGCCGCCGCCAGCCCGGCCAGCTC
>FJWA01009542.1_pt1 | contig 10001 bp, 6 predicted proteins | sample 1011891 | NCBI WGS metagenome assembly FJWA01 (sample SAMEA3912450, study PRJEB9761) | metagenome | biome: forest; material: soil | place: USA | collected 2011-06-22 | depth 0.1 m
CCCTGATGTTGAGTCACTCGTTTCCAGGTGAAATTTCCGACGGCATGTACCAAAGACCTCTCCGATGCTTGTGTTCCAAGGTTTCCGTTGCTATGCCGAAAGTGTTCTAGTATTTTATTCTCACCTTCAACTTCCCCTGCTGTAACTACCTCGGTAACATTCAACGGCCACTTCTCGAAGTTCCCTGAGCCCCTTTTTTGGCGCTTTCCGGGTCCTCGTCTCCGTTGCTAGCAGCCTCGCTGGAGACCCGATGAAAGGTGTGTACGCCTCTGCCTCTGATAGTTTCCCCCTCCTTTTTTGCTTCATTTTTGAAGTTGTCAGCTAATAAGCACCTCAGCCATACTGCAGCGAGTCCTTTCGGCCTCGGTCACGGTGGACCAGCAGCTCGTGTCTTCGATCGGCAAAGGCGTGCTCGTGCTCGCCGCGGTAGCGCCAGGAGACACAGAAAAGGAAGCCGATTCATTGGCTGCCAAACTGCTGAAATTGAGGCTATGGGACGATGAATCTGGCGGCCATGTACGCTCCCTACTGCAGACCACCGCTCTGTGCCACACATCACTCTGACAAGACGGGATTAGTGGAAGAAGAATGTCCAAGACATCAACGGCGAAGTCCTCTGTGGTGAGCATGCGCAAAACGGTACTATCCCTCATGGCGGAAACTCTAACTCCTAGTCACACACACATAGTCTCCCAGTTCACACTCCTCGCCTCGACAAAAAAGGGCACCAAACCGGATTTCCACGGAGCGATGGGCGGGGATGACGCCAGGGTACTGTACGAGTACTTCTACAGGAAAGTGCAGGAGGGCTACATCGCGGACAAGGTGAAGGACGGTGTGTTCCAGGCCATGATGCAAGTTGCTTTGGTCAACGACGGACCGGTTCGGCCTACCTCTTCCCACCGCGGTTCCTCGCGACGCTTGCTAACATTGGAAAAGGTGACATTAGAGCTGTCCGTCCAGCCGAAGGAGGCTAAGGAGCCTAAGGAGGCTAAGGAGGAAAAGAAGACAAAACCCGGACAGCCGCCAGCTTGATGGTCGGCCGCCTGCGAGTTCGTTCAGAATCGGTGGGGAATAATACAGAATACCGATCTCGGCTCCATTTCGAGGGCATGGGAGACACTCTCGGCCCGGGCATCCCTGTACCAGGTACGCAAGACTCTAGGGCTAGAACGCCACGATGTTGTTATTGACTCCGTGACAACAAAGAAATGCAATCGAGAAATGGAGGCTGTCCGCCCCAGACCGGAATCTCCAACTCGTGCCGAGGAAACATTGGAATTACGTCGTACACACGACGGTAATTACGGCCTTCCCCGGCTCTCCGAAATCAGTTTAGCGCCCTGCGGCTGGTCCCAAGCTCGCCAGCCCCAGAATGCCCCTCTTGGATGTAAACCCCACCATCGAAGCTTCACGAAACGTCCCTGCCTCAGACATGCATGTGTAGCTGCGGCGAGCAAACTATATCACCTCACCAACTTCCTTCTGTTGGCTGTGGTTGTGCTTTTTTTGTGTCGTCTGTTTTAGAAATAAACAGAAAGCAGTCGTCGCCCGCGATACCCAACGAACAAGCAACTTGAGGTGAGCACGCAGGCAACCAACCCCCACCAAACAAAAGCACCAACAACCAGGCGCAGAGCTACCGAGCAGGTTAGTCGCAGCCATTGTGTGTGACCTCGGGTTCCAGGCCTTCTTCCATCCTGCCAGATTGTTCTTCTTTCCCAACAACATTGCCATTGTTGGCTTCTGGCCGTGCCGCTGACGAGTATCCCAAAGCTCTCTCGCTGCGGACTGAGATCGCAGCGTCGTCACCGAGTACCAGATACCCTCTTCTTCAACATCCGCCATGAGCTCCGACGAGGCCAAGAAGGCTCGCAGCCGCGTCTTCTTCGACGTCACCATCGGCGGAAAACCAGCTGGCCGCATCACCTTTGAGCTGTACAATGACGTCGTCCCCAAGACCGCCGAGAACTTCCGGGCCCTGTGCACCGGCGAGAAGGGTGTCGGCAAGGCGGGCAAGCCGCTGCACTTCAAGGGCTCGGGCTTCCACCGGGTTATCAAGCAGTTCATGATCCAAGGCGGTGACTTTACTGCCGGCAATGGCACCGGCGGCGAGTCCATCTACGGCGCCAAGTTTGCCGACGAGAACTTCGAGCTGAAGCACGAACGTCCCTTCCTGCTCTCCATGGCCAACGCCGGCCCCGGTGAGTGGCGCCACGTTTCTGGTTCTCTAGCGTGAGAAACCTGGCTTGCTAACCGTCTTCCGCGCCCTCCTGCAGGCACCAATGGCTCCCAGTTCTTCGTCACCACCGTCCCGACCCCCCACCTCGACGGCAAGCACGTCGTGTTCGGCGAAGTCCTCAGCGGCAAGTCCATCGTGCGTCAGATTGAGAATCTCACGGTCCAGAACGACAAACCCACCAAGGATGTCGTGATTGCCGACTGCGGCGAGCTGTCGCCCTCCGAGGCCGTTGGTGCCGACACCAAGGCTCCCGATGCCTATGGCGACGAGTACGAAGACTTCCCCGAGGACCAGACGACTGGAGACGAGGCCCTTTCCGCCTCCCAGATTCTGAAGATTGCGGCTGGTTGCAAGGACTTTGGCAACAAAGCGTTCAAGGGCGGCGATCTCAGCGTGGCCCTCGACAAGTACCAGAAGGGCCTGCGGTACCTGAACGAAGATCCGGACCTGGACAAGGAGCCGGCCGAGACCAAGGAGCAGCTGGACGCGCTGCGCGTCAGCCTGAACAGCAACGCCGCGCTGATGAATCTCAAGCTTGGCGCGTGGGATGAGACCGTCCGCGCCGCTGACAACGCGCTTGCCGTTGCGACAATCTCGGACAAGGACAAAGCCAAGGCTCTCTACCGTCGCGGATTCGCGCTGGTGCGCTTGAAGGATGAGGAGACGGCGCTCGAGGCTCTCGAGCAGGCGAAGAAGCTTGCGCCAGAGGATGCCGCCATCACCGCCGAGCTCGCTGCGGTGAAGAAGGCCGCCGTCGCGAGGCTTGCTAAGGAGAAGGCTACCTATAAGAAATTCTTTACCTGAGCAGCGGAGGCTTTTGAACCGAATATCATGATACCAAGACCTAAAAGGCAGAGAGTCTGCAGGGAGGAGCACATCAGGCTCGAACCCCAAAATTGGGTCGCTGTTATTCAGGACGAGAATGTTCAAATCCCCAGGCTAGCCGACAGCGCTCACATCCAATGACCCAAGTGACTTTATTCGTTCCCATATGTCAAGCCTAATCCATACCTCATGTGTACCAAGACAGGCTCACCCCGATCAATGAGACACCCACGGCGTCTAGACTCCTCACCACCATCCACATTTTACAAGGACATCTTAACTGGCTCGCGCTTCACGTTGCGCTTGCGGCCGTGCCACTATCTCAGCCTGCCTCGAGTCCGGCGGCGCGGCAGGGCCCTTGTGGCGCTCTCTCTCCCTCTCCTTCTCTCTTTCCCTGTCCCTCTCCTTTTCCCTGTCCCTATCCCTCTCTCGCTGCTCCCTATCCCTCTCCTTGGCCTTCTCCCACCCCTTAGTCTCAGTCACGTTCTCCTGCTCACCACCGCCGTCACGCTCGCCGTCTCTCATGATCACCGGCAACGACCCCAGCACGGGGCCCACGGGCGAATCGGGCGACGCAGTCCGCGTCGTCTTGCGGATGAACCCGCTCAGCAGCTTCCGCGGGTGGATCCCCGTGCGCAGGCTGCGCACCGTCCCGCCACTGGTTTGGCTCGTCGACAGCTCGGTGCTGTTGCTGTTGCTGGTATTGTTGCTGCTGCGCGACATTTGGCGCAGCGAGCTGGAGCTCAGCTCGCGGCTGAAGCTGCTGTGCCGCGAGTCCCGGCTGATGCTGATCGTCCCGAAGGGGGTCGCCGCTGCCGCCGCCGCGTCCACCTCGCTGCCGGAGGATCCGGGCGGGTGGGCTTCGTTCTCGGTCCAGGCGGCCGAGGCGCTGCCGTATGATGATAGGTTGAGCATGTCGCCGACGCTGATGCGGTCCATCACGTCACACAGGGTGATGTGGTCTTCGGACGGCTGGCTGGCCGTGTCGGCGGCGCGGAGGGCCTCGACGCATGCGAGGCAGTCCATGGCGCGCCGGTGGAGGCCGAGGCAGTGCGTGTGGAAAGCGAGGAGGTCGCCTGAGTAGACGTGGGACTGGCTGGCGGAGGCGGGGTGGGCGTCGGCCCAGAGCTTGACGAGAGCGGCGAAGTTGCGGCCTTGGTCGATGAGGTAGGGGAGGGACGGGAATCCCTCGCGTGACATGGGGGATAGGCGGCCGAGGATGGTGATCGGGGTCGAGTAGGACGCGGGCAGCGGCGCCTTGGTGCGCTCTGCCGGGATGGCGCACACGTCGTCGAGGAAGTCTTTGAAGGGCTGCCGCTGTGTGGTGAGGAAGCGGTTCATGGGCTCCATCCACGTCTCTTTCTTGCCGATGCTCGATAGGTTGGCGAGTGCTTGCAACGACTTGGCGATCAGGGTCAAGGTGCGTTGGGCGCGGGGCCGGGGGTGGTCCCGAAGCAAGCCAAACAGCTTCGGGTTGAGGATGGCCGGGCAGAGGAAGCGGAGGAAGAGGAACCCCGAGACGGACGTGTGCGTGACGGTGCGGAGGAAGTCGCCGTAGCGATCTTCGGCGACGGCCCGGATGTACTTGAGGATATGCCTGAGTTCCGGAGGCAAACGGGTGGCCGACGAAATGATGCATTTCCAGATTTCGGTCGTGAACTGGATAAGCTGAGCCCAGTGCTGCTGGAGATCCTCGCCGTGGTGCAACTTGCTGGGGTCCACCTCGCAGCTAGAGTCGCTCTCGTTGATCTCAAAGATCCTGTCCGCCAGCGTGTCGTTCAGGTACTCCCTGCCTAGGCGGCGCATGTGGAATTCCAAGGCCTGCGTGAGCAGCGAGTTGCCCCTAAACAGCAGATTGGCCTCGCCCTGCAGTGACTTGCCCAGGTCACGCACGATCTGCTCTCGGTCCAGATTCGACTCGATCGAGTCGTTGGACTTGAGACGCCCACTGAATCTCGGCTTCTTCAACGGTGCTTGGTTCCCGATTCCGTCAATCTCTTCCTCGACCATGTTCATGAGCCACTCGGTGGCGCTCCCCGAGACCTGGAAAATGTTGACAAAGATCTCGGCGAGCCGGCGCAGGCTCCCAGGCAGTGCCTCGGTGATCTGCGCAATCAGACCAACGCTGAAGCGGTGCAAAAGGACTGAGATGGGCTGATAGTGTCGCTGGAGAAGAACCACGAATTCCTCGTGGTGGACCTTGAGCAGCATGGACCCGATAGACTGCTGCCTGTCGTCGCAGATCTGAAGCCATTGTTCGTGATCCTTCCCGCAGTCCAGCTGATGCAGAGGTATGTCGACAGAACCACATAGCGCTTCGGTCAGGTGGCCTGCCCTGGCCAACCCCAATGTCGCCTGGATGTGATGCGCAAAACTCTCCGCGTTGGCATCGACCCTCTTCAAAAGGATCGACAGGTAGGGCAGGGAGGCCGGGAGGTCGGTAAACAAGCAGTCCTCCCGCCAAAACGGATTTTTCGTCTCCATCTTGGTCGTCGTTCTCGCGCGAACCTCTCCATCAAGGATAACCTCGGCCAGGTAGTTACCAATGAGGGGGTCGGGATCGGGCGCTTTGGCGTGGCGGTCTCCATGGGACCCTTCTCCGGCCCAAGTCCTGTTGCGGAATTTGGCCTCGGTGACCCTTACGGCTATCGTCTTTTCCACCCTGAACGTCTCTCCCGCCGGCTCTTGCAGGAGGTCGGTCACCTCACACACCCGCCCACCGCCTTCAGGGTCCAGGCTAAAGATGTCCGGGATTGTGAAGGCGCGCAGCAGCACGAACCAGACTTCGAAGAGCACTCTGGACTCCAAAGCTATGTAAACCGGCCGGAATATGGAGAGCTGGGTTGAGGTCGACGAGTAGGAGGGGAAGATGGCCAGGCAGTAATTCTCGTCCAACACAGACTTGTCGAGCTGTTGTATGGCGGACCTCGCGAGCTGCGACAGCTCAATCACGGAGAGGACCGTCACGTCATTTTCCGTCATGATTTTAAGCTCGCCATTGTCGTGGAGGATGCACGATACCCTCCTCCAGCACGTCTGGGAAGAGCGCAAATCGCGCGTCGAGGGCCGCCGGACAATGGCGCGCGGGGAGACGGCCGCGCCTTTGTCCCAGAGCAGGATCTTGCCGACTTTGATGATGGCCGAATTCCGCAGGCCCGGCGACGAGACACGGCGTTTCATCTCTATCCTCGCTGGCACGCCGGCGACGGCGTGGCTGGAGCGCACAGTTGGGGGCTTTGCGCCGGGCGGGCGCAACTGCTGCCAGCAGAGCAATGCGGCCAGCCAGAGGTCGAGCTCGTCAGCCACTAGCGGCCGCAGGAGGATTGCCGTGCCGAGCTGAGCACTGGCTACTTCGAGGCATTGGGAATCCCTGTCGGGCCGCTGCTCCACCGGGGTCACTCGGCAGCCGCGCAAGTCGGAAACGATAACAGGGTGAAACGGGCCGTTGTCGCCTGGGTCAGTCATCAGACTGCCCTTTTCCTCGTCGATGTAGCCCATGCCGCTCTGCCACGGTCCGCCAATCTCCTTCTGGTACTCGATCTCGCCGCGCATCCTCCCGCACAGGTTCTTCATCAGGAGCAGCACCTTGTTGGCATCCGTCGTCGGGATTGGGAGGGGAAGCGAATCGACCGACGGCGGGAGCGAGGACAGAGGTGAGCTCGGCCGCGACGACGGTCGCTTGGTCAGACGGCTCCGAGCGCCCGAGGATTTCTTGTCCTTGGACAACGGCGCGGAAAGTGGCGGCTGCTGGTCGGATTGTTTATATGGCTCGAACGGGGACTGGAAAGATGGCATCTTCATGTCGTCGGACACCGGGAGAGACGCGGCGGACGAGAAGGACCCGATCCGGTTCCGCGCCTCGATGGCGGGGCCGAGCTGCTGCCGGAAGGCGCCGTCCATGGTGTGTGTTCTCGGCCTGAAGGAAGTCGACCGGTGAGGGGGACTCGAAGCGGAAGGAGGGCTGTCAAAGGAGCCAGGAAAGGAGTCGTTGAACACGACGCCCTGGCGCCGTGCTGGCAAGTTGGGGACGGTGGAGGCAGGAATGGTTCTTGGTGAGGTCTGCGGCGACCCGGAACCGAAACCGCGGGACGCCTGCGACACACTGCTCCCGGCCCCGTCCAGGCCATTGGTGGTGCCGTCGGCCGGGTCCGGGGTCACCGCCCTCACTGTTTGCCGGAAGGCACCCCGGAGACTCGCGGCCGAGGGTCTCTCGGGGGCCCGTGGCGACGGCACCTCGGCGAGCGGAGGGAGCACCGAGGTGCGTGTCGGCCGGTCGGGCAGGAACGGAGGAACGCCGTCGTGAGGGCTACTCCCGACGGAGTGGGACCTCCCATCCATGGCAACCGGGAGCAGGCCTGTCGGCCCTCCGTTCTGAAGCGGCGATCGCCCGTGGAGAGACTCGAGACGGCAAGACGGCACACATGCGCGCTGCGGAGTCTAGAACAGTTCTTGTCCCTCCTTGTCTCTTTTTGCTCTCCCCTCTCGGTTGTCCAGTGTCATGCGCAACCACGGCAGCGCAACCATAGCAAATCCACTGATTGTCGCGAGACGTCGCCGCCGGCGGATGAGTGTGCTTGGGAGGTCGAGAATGCGGGATCGCAACGAAATGCGAAAACGGGCACCGGGTCAATCGATCAAATCTGCGGCAGTCAACCGGAGAAATCAGAGAATCATGGACGGATCAACGGTTGGCGGATGGTCCGACCGGGTGCGCCGCGAGCAGTGTTGCGGCACAGGCAGGCCGGATAGGTATGTGCCGGTCGGTAGTTATCGCGGCGTCCCCAAGCCAGGCGGACGGCGGGGTGGTCTGCGATAGCGACGATCCGAACGCCGTGGGATCAGCCAAGCAGATGATGAGCAGAGGGCAGTTGTCGCAGTTGTCGCAAACTCGACGCCTGCTTGCTTGCTTGCTTGCAATTGGAGACGCACGGCAGAGCAAGGGCAAGCAAGGGTGAGCAAGGGCCCTCACGCAGAGAGGAAAACAACAGATTGGTCACAGCACCTCTCTCCCATGGGCCATCCGGAACACTGCAGCAGATGCTCCGCAGCAACGGCCCGGGTCCTGCAGGACAAGCCCAGGGAGCGATTAATATTATTAATTAGCGAGCTGGTGTTGCATTGCTAACCCCAGCTTGGGGGAGCGACCGCGCGACGGACCGAGAGATTCTGGGTCCGCCCGCACCGATGTGGGTGGCGTGGTCGCTAATGTGAACGTTTACCGGTATTAAGAGCCGATCTTCGCTGCTGCTGGGTGTCTGTGTGTCTGCGTGCATCCAACACAGGCAAACCCTGCCCGCGGGAGAAGCCCAACCTGGGTACGCCGTCCGAAATCCGCTCGATCGGGTTACACATCATCTTATGCTGCACGTAAAGTTTGGTGTGGAAGAAGCCGCCAACTTCCTGGGATGGGCGATCGGCGTGGGTTTGCGGGGTTGAACAGAGAATCCCTGCTTAGGGCGCTGGTTTGGAAATTGAATGATTCATGCATCCACAACCACCACAACGGCGCGTTTACCATGTAGATGTCTAGACCCTAACCCTCGTCATATTCATCTCCCTCCCATCAAGACGTCACGTCACATCACTCTCCCTCTCCTCGAAAGTTAGCAAGGACAAGGACTCAGAACCCTTCTCCCGTCATGATGGTCCGCCCTCCGCCATACCACAGCTTCCCGCACCGAGCATCAAGCCCCCGTTCCTGGCCAACAATCCACTCTCCGATAAACTCGCCGTCCCTGACGTCCCAGACTTCCTTCTCGAGCCACATGTTGATGTCGTCAATGGCCTGAATCCACCGTGCTCGAGACTCGGGTGTCTCGTGGTCCTTCTGGTCGAGGTAGCGGCCCAAGGTGATGTGCGCGCTGGGAACCACATACCGCGAAGCAATGGCCACGGATTTCGACGCCAGGTTGAAGACATCTCGCCGCAGGTGATGGTACGTGTACTCATCGCCGTCTGCCGCGCTTCCGTTGGTGGCATCCTCTGGGGAGGGCGGCACAGCCGGTGGCGACAAGACTTCCTCTCCAGACGCCGGCAGAAACGACATGGCAACGGCGGACAGGTCATAGGAGATCATCGGCTTCACGATGCGCGAGCGCCTGGTGAAGGTGAGCCCTGTCAGAGCGGGGATGCCAGGCCGCATAGACGAAACCAGGCTTGCAATTTCCTCGGCCGTCCGCGAGTGAGCAACCTCGAGGGTTGTCAGGTGCATGCGATGTGAAGGCATGAGCCAGAGGTCTAGTCGCCAGGGTGTCAGCCTGTCAGGAGCCGCCTTTCCATGTGAGTCCAGGCCGCGGAGTATGCTTACTTGGCGCCGCCTGCCGCAAGAGCATCTGCAGGTGAGAGGCTAGCTTGACAATGTGGTCCGGTGGTCTCGCCCAAAAGACAAGACAGTCGCGAGGATCCCGGAAACCGGGCTCCAGCTCCGGGTTCTCGAGTCGCAGGAGGACGGGATCGATATTCAGCCCCGTGAACTCGGAGGTCAAGAATTTGTCTTTCTGCTGCGCATTTCTGGCCGTACGATGCGTCGCATACAGAGACTGGATCTTCGCCTAGACAGGGTCCTCTCGGTCAGCGAGCATACACGGGCGAGGAGGATGCCGACATTCAGATTCCAGCCACCGGCAGAGCTCCGCTCCCCATTCTTGTTTTCATCTCCTTCTTTTGAAGGAAAACAAATCGCGCCCTCTCCTAGCTTCGCTCATGCCCCCCTCTCTGCCTCCGGCCGGCCCTCTGCATCTCACGCTCTCTCACTGCGCCCGTTGAAAGGAAGGGCGGCTTACCGGCGAACCACCGCAAGCGTTGATGAGGGCGTCGTACGGGTTTTCCCCCGGCTTGATCTCGACTCCGGAAAGGTCCTCGAAGTTATTTCCAGCATCCGCCAGAGGCAGCGCAGAAGACGTCGCCATGCTGATCTCGATCGCTTGCCTGCCTG
>FJWA01000479.1_pt1 | contig 9996 bp, 9 predicted proteins | sample 1011891 | NCBI WGS metagenome assembly FJWA01 (sample SAMEA3912450, study PRJEB9761) | metagenome | biome: forest; material: soil | place: USA | collected 2011-06-22 | depth 0.1 m
GTCTTGGGCCGCAACGTGAGAGGCGTGCCCGTTGACGGCCCGGGAACCCTGAGGTGGCGAGGCGAGATGGGAGAGGGTGTTACAGGAGAGTCCTGTTCGATGACAGACCCGCCGGTCTGTCCCCCCAGGGCAGAGGTGAGAAACGAGCGTAGGCACTGCGCAATTAGAGACTTGGTGTGGCTGAGAGAGATTGGGCTGCCTTGAATTTTGTCAGCCAAGCACGATCATATGAGGGCATNACAGAACGNAAAGATTCCTGTACCACTTCGAGACTGCTCCTCAGAAAGGGCTGCCGCCTCCTGTGCGGCATCCTCCCTCCCCGCATCTCGGCTCAGAGGCTTCAGGTCGTTGATGGTCATGCAGATGGTGCATCGAAACATGTGCAGCTCCCTCGGCCAGCGCACCAGCGATCCGCAAGTCATGCAGCGGCCGGTGGCAAAGTCAGTGCTGCCGACCGAGGAGCCATTCCGGTGGCCACGCATCGGCAACGGTTTCCCCTTGGCGTTGAATCCGGGTTCGAGTCCGTCAGCGCCGGAATCGGACTCGGAGTCGTCGGCGCCGGGTGCGGGCTCGGCTCTCTTCTTCTTGCTCGAGAAGAGCGACGGGAATGGGTGGCTGACGGAGCGGGTGTGGCGGGGCCGGGATGGGTGGCTCCGGGGGTGGAGATCCTCATCGGACGAACTGGAGTCGCCCTGGAGGTGGTGGTTCTGCATGTGGTCCCAGACGTCGATTTCCGAGACTCGCGAGGTACTCCTGTACCGGCTGCCGGTGGGTCCGCCGTATGCGTGGTGAGGCGTCAGGTGCTGCTGGCTTGGAGTCAGCTGGGGGTCAGCCGGACGGTGCGAGCCCGAGCCGCCTCTGCCGCTGGGCCACGGAGCCATGGTGCGGTGCTCTCGTTGTCGTCGTTGGGGCTGTGCAGGCGGCTATCATCTGCCTCTCTTTTTCGGGGTCCGGGCTGAAGTCGGCCAGGAAGGTTGCGGTCAAACCCAACCAGCAACCCCTCGAGAAATCCTGTCTCCAAGGCCGCAGTGCCGAAGAGGGGTTGAGCTGAGTTGAGACCAAAGGAACTGCTCTCTGCCTGTCTGTCCGTCCGTTATCAGACAGTCTGGCTCGGTCCGCCCGTTCTGTGACGTCGACAGACCAAGACAAAACAAAAACAATCCGACAATGCCCAGTGCTTAGTTCGGTGTCGTTGCGTCAGGTACCGGAATTGGGGAGTCTGGCAACAAAGCCAGCCCAGCCCAGCCCAAGCCTGAGGCGACAGAAAGGCGTGTGGATGGCTGGGTCGATGGGCTGAGAGCGGAACCGAATCAGGCAAGGGGANGCAAGCAAGCAGTCGGCTGAAGGACACTGTCGACGCAGCCAAGCACACACCACTGCAGTGCAGTGCAGTGCAGCCCAGTCAGTCCCTGTCACGTTCTCAATTCATCAACCAAACACTCGGGAGTTAACCGTTCATCGTCGGCTGAGCACCAGACGCTTCGCTGCCGACTACAGTGCGTGCCGAAACGAATGAAACACGTCGGCGCGAATGCGAAGAGCAAGAAGAGCACCTCGACCGTATCGACACCTGAACCTGAAACCAGGAACAGGAAGAAAAAAACAGAGACCCGGTCCGGGTTTCCATCACCAAAAACACCGGCGCCGTTGAATACGAGCTCATCGCAGCGACCCATGCGGGCACCCCGGCACGACACAGTGCATTCAACAAGACATCAATACTGTGTGGCAATCAAGACAGAGAGGAGCCCGAGGTCCAGAGGAGGACCGCACATACAAGAGATCATACCCTCTTCTATTGGTATCACTACAAGGGTTCGCAAAGTAACACCTAGAAATAAAAACAACGAAAAGAAAACACATAGTCCCTCACAAATCCTGGCTTNGCCCCCCTTTTGACTGANATCNGTCAACAAGGTCGTCACCCGTTCGGCGAGCCAACGGGAGAAGAGTCGAGATAGCCAGTCCCTCCATCCCTCCAACCATTTCACAATCACAGCCCGTAGAATTCCCAGCCATCGCCAACGTCCCCCGTCTTGGACTCGGCAGTCTCGTGCGAGGGCGCAAACTCCGTCCTCAGCTCTTCGCCGAGTCACAGCTCGTCGTCCTCGAGCTCCGACGGCTTGAGCAGGCCGCCGACCTTGGACCGGCGCTCAAGGTCGGCCGCCCGCGCGTCGCGCTCCTGCTGCTCCTTCTCAACCAGGTACAGCTCGGCATTGTCGCCCACAAACTCGCGGAGAGAGATGAGGAAGTCGCGGAGCGTCAGCCGGAACTTGTCGTACTGCGTGTTGAGCGTGAAGAGGCTCTCGGCAAAGGCCGTGATTTGAGCCCTGATGGTACTAGTTAGAGACCCACTCCTGCGGTTTTGTTTGGCTGCATCTGGGAAGGGCACTTACGGGGTGAGGTTGGAAAACGCGTTCTGCAACAAGGTGCTNACAAAGTTGCCCAAGAANTCGCGGTTGCCAGTGCCGGGCTGCGCCTGGTCGGGCTGGTAGATGGGCCCCTGGATCTTCGGCTGCGTGCCGTCCGCCGGGTGGACAAAGTAGAACAGCCGCATCAGCAGCATTGACTGCGTCTTGAATCCCGCCTTGTGATCCTGGTCCGTCAGCACGAAGAAGACGTCCTGCAGGATCGTAATGAAGAACTGGTTGAAGAAGGCGTTGGATGTCTGAACATCCGTCTTGTCGGCAATGTTGTTGATCAACTCCAGGCACATATTCAACCCGGCAGTTTCGACGTCGCGGTTGTCGTGCTTGCTCGCCCACAAGCAGGAATCGATGACAAACTTGAATTGCCGGTTGTCGAGCTTCAGGAGNGCTGCGGGGGGTCAGTTAGGATCGANCCAACAGAAAACGCCTCGAAAGACATACCAGGGAAGCAGTGGAGGTTGATGGCCCGGAGGAGGTTGAAGAACTCGACACGATGCTCTGGGAATTCCGAGAAGTCCTTGTTGATCATGTCCAGAGTGCACTCAAACACGTTCTCCATGATCACGGGTACCTGGTCCTCCATAAGGCCCTAACCAAAACTGTTAGTGCTACTCAGACCGTCAAACTGCGATCCCAGTGCTCGAGCGTACCGATAGTTTGGTGATCATGGCCGTCATAGCCTTCAGAACCTCGGCATCACGAGCGCCGGCAACATTGCGGTTGTAGTCAACCAGCACAGAGTCGAGCAGCTGCGGGACCATCTGTGTCCTGACGGCCTGCAGATCCTCTGCCTTGTCGACAAATGTCTCAACAAGCTTCAAGATCTCCTTCTTGATGGTCCGCAGACCGCGAACCTTGGGCATCTTGGTCGCAATCTCGCCTAGTAGACAGTAGTGAGCACATGGCCGTGATAGGATATCCGCGGCAAATAAACACGACTAACCTTCACGGGCAACCGCCTCAGAGATGAGCTGGCTTGTGGCAGCATACATCTGGAGCATGTCGTTGTACAGCCGGCCGATCTGGGGGAAGAAGTACGGGCCAATCGACGAGCAGGCCGACACGTTCGTCTTCATGATGTTGCCAATAATCTTGATCGTATCGGCGTCCTGCAGGATCGCAGGGTTGATGGTCGCCTGCTTGATGATCTCGTCCCATGCCGCATTGGGGATGGCCATCAGCTCGGCCAGGAGCCGTTCCTGCTGATTTCTGTTGCCTTGCGCGGCCACCATGTAGCCACAGGCCTCGTAGAAGGTGTGCACCTGTTGGGGGGTCAGGTCACAGGTGATCTTGCCGAGGTTCCGAATGATCTCTTCGATGAACGGCTCGCTCTCGCTCGGCTGGAGGGCAACAAAGTGACGCCTGCACTGCTTGGCGATCTTGATGAAGGTGTCGCACGCCATGTCCTGGACGCCTAGTGTGGGTTAGCAAACCATCTTCGTCCGTAACTCCGGGTTGACTCGCCTTCGTGGGACTCGTGCATGAACTCGAAGAGCTTATTGACAACCGTCTTAAGGAACTTCCAATGCGCCTTGAGGAAGCGCGGGTACTGCCCCACAATGTACATGATGTTGCTGGCGACCACGGCCTTGTTGTCCTTGCCGCGNTTCATCTCCGTNAGTCCGAGTANGTCCTTGATTACTGTGACGAGGAACCGCTTCTCCGTCTCTTCGTTCATGGCCAGGGAGATGGAGCCGATGGCCCAGCAGAGCACGTTGCAGTTGTGCCACGACCATTCGGACCCGTCCACCTGGCGTGCGAGCTTCTCCGTCATGATCTGCTCGGTGTCGACGACGTCCAGATGAGTGAGGTAGACCAGGCACTCCCGGATCGTCTTGTACAGCTGAACGGTGTCGGTCTCCTTGACGAACTCGCGGACGATCTCGCCCTCGTCGTTCTCCACGATCAGGACTTCCTCGGGCCGGACCATCTTCTCGATCATGACCACCCGCAGGTTTGACAAGACCTCGTTGTACTTGTGTTTGCGGAGAGGGTAGTTGGTGAGCATAGCCGGGTTTGGTGCGCCGCCGCCGCCCATCATGCCCAGGGACATGGAGTTGAGGTCGGAGATCGGGAGGGACTGCATCTCCTCGTAGAGCTCCTGGACAAGCTTCAGCCAGTAATCAAGGCAGATCTTGAAGATCTCGCGGTCGTCGATCTGCGAGATTCGAATCAGGTAGAAATGGCCGTGGGTGAGGAAATCCCGGTTCGGGAGGTTCTCGATCAGCTGCGCTGCCCGTTAGTGCTGCCAGAACGAGCCAACACATATCCAAGGCTCCAGAGGACTCACCGGCAAATGCATGCCATAAAAGTTGCAGAGGAAGAGCGCCAAGTTCTGGATAAACTCCTGGTCGCGGGAGTTGCTCTGCGGATAGGTCGTCTTGAGGTCCATGTCCAAGGGGATGATGTTGGAGATAGACGTCAAGACCTCGGTGAACATCTTGACCAGCTGCTCGTCGTACGTATTGAGTTGGCCAGGCCCTCCGGTTTGCAGACCGCCAATCTCGGTCAGGCATTGCAGCGTGACGTTTCGGAACTCTGGCACCTCGAGGAACCGCGTGCGGAGCGTCTCGATCAGGGTCGTCTCAAAGATGTAGCCCAATGGAATCCAGTTGCAGAAACGTAGGAGCGTCTCGAGCGTGGCCTTGATAAGGCTCGGCTGGGTGGCGCTGTTGAGAATTTCTTGGCAGAGCTGGAAGATCTGGGAGAACTCGGCGCACATGGTGGTCTTCAGGTTGCGGGTTTTCGTCGACGTCATCTGCTCGGCGGAGTAGTCGAAGACCTCCTCGGACAGGAGCCGCAGGATGATCATGTTGTTCTCGCACACGGACAAGCTCGAGTGGCAGGCCGAGACGATCTCGTTGATGAACGTGGGCCAGTTGTGGGGCCATTCCTGCTTCAGGACCGAGACGAGAACGAGATTCAGCTTGTTGAGGAGGGTGCGGTGCGTCTTCAGGGCCTCCTCGCTGTTGGAGCATTGCAGGATGTACTGCACGACGAAGTTGCGGATTCCTGATATTTGTCAGCCAACCATACCATCGCGTCAACCTCAGAAACCGAGCGACCTGCCTTGGCACTGCTCCCGTGGCAGGACTTTCCACCTTGTCGAGATGACATTGTCGAGAACCTGCAGACCCAGGACTGCTGTTTGTAAGCCCTCGAACCAGCCCAACCCAACCCGAGGGTGACGTACACTTGGTCTGCTCGTATGTCGCCCTCGAAAGAATCTCATCGACCATCAACCAGGCATCGGGGTCTTCCTTGAACTGCAGCACACAGTTAGTTGGGAGCGCGGGGTGGTTCGGCTGGGCGGCGGATCGGGGGACGTGCCTGGTTGAGGGCGGCTTGGGCAGCTTTTTGCTGTTTCGGAGAGGTCGGTCGTCAGCATCGCCGTTCGCAGAGCAATGTGGCTATCTGGTCGGCGGTTTATTACCTGCTCGCCGCGGCCTTCGTAGAAGGCTCGGACGGTCGCGTCCAACTCCTCGATGGAGACAGGCATGGTCGCACGCCCTGCTGTGTCGTCGAATCCCCAAGGGCAAGCTGGCAAGCGGGTGAGGGCGAGAGTGCAGGAAGGAGAGTCGGTCGGGGCGGGCGAAGTAGAGCGCGCGTGCGTGGCCCTACTGCGGGGGGTTGGGAAGTCGGAAAAGGTGCGCGGAGTTGGAGAGGGCGGTGAAGGTCTTGGGAAGAGGACTGAGAGCGTGCTGAGAGTGGAATGACGGAAGCATGGAAAAAGAAATTGAGGATCGGGTCGAAAGCTCAAGCCGAATAAACCCCACCAGCGGCCAGCCTCCCGATTGTTAGGTGCTGTAACCCCGCCTTGTGCAGCAGTGTAGCCTGGCTGTTACTGCCGCCAAGCCCTCGCTGGGGGTCTTGGCGAGGCTTGAGAGCCTGAAGGTTGTGTTTAACAGGGGAAGGAGAGGGCTAAAGGTACAAAAGGAGAGGCTGTGATGTGACCCAAAGAAACCTTGGAACCTTCTGCAGGAAACAGACAAAAACGTGAGTGAAGAGATTGGTGATCATCACTTCAAAAGTTAGTTGTTGACCCGCACCCGACTTGAACGGATAACCTTTCGATCTGGAGTCGAACGCGCTACCAATTACGCCAGCAGGCCCCACTTTTGATGCAGAGCCGACGGTTGAGTGTAAGACTATAGAGCTACTTCGATGAGAAGTGTCTGAGACTACGTTCAACATCTCGAAGAGAACATCCCATACCTATGCAGAACACTTCCCAGATCATATCTTCCAATTGTCACGAGAAATCTTCCCCTTCGACTCTAAATCTACAGCATCTCGTCACCTCCGAGTCCTAATCGGGAAGTTGTGTCTGGGGCGTTCGAGTCCAGCAAAGTTTCCTTCCATCCAAGTCAGGGGGTCGAAATAAGGTAGCGAAGTTGTTTTCCGGATATGCCTCCTATGCCAGATTGACTTTTCTACCTTTGCTGAAGATGAAGTCACGGTCATTCAATGGCGCTAAGTACGCCGAGTATGCCGCGGCTGCAAAGATGTGCAAATTTTATTGTCTATGCACTCTAGTCTAGGCCCATTCATTACCGCGTTCTCATCTGCTTTACGGCTTCTTATACCCGCACTCGGCCAGCCCCTCCTCCAACGACTTGACGGCGTGGGTAATATCGGGGCGCGCAGGATCGAGCTAGAGAAATGTCAGCACCACGTCTTGATCACAACCTCCGTGGCGGGGTTATGCTCACCAAGCTGACGCCCATGTGGCCAAAGCGGATATACTTGGTGACGATCTCCTTGTGGATGCCACCGGCAAACACGACGCCCTTCTTGGCGAGGATAGGCAGGAGGTCGGCGCCCTTGACGCCCTCGGGGAGGTATATGGCCGTCATGCCGTGGGCCTGCTCGTCGGGGTTGGCGGCGACCTGCTTGAGGCCGAGGTCGGCGATGGCCTTCTTGATCTTGTCGGAGCCTGCCTTGTGGGCGGCAAACCGCTCCGCGACGGGCTTAGCCAGGATCTGTTGGAGGGCCGTGTGCAGAGCGTGGATGAGTTGGGGCGAGGGCGTGGCAAAGTAGGACGGCTTCTTGGCCTCGTAGTTTTGCATGACTGTCGCGGGTCAGCATGATGGGTGTTGGGAGAGAGCGTCATGCGAACTCACTCGGTGCCCAATTCTTCATGGACGCAAAGTACGCCGCCGGGGGTGTCTTGCGGTTCTCGACAGCCTTCATGGCCCGGCCGCTGAACATGGAGATGGAGAGGCCGGCGGGGCAGCCAATGGCCTTCTGGCTGGCCGTGACGACACCGTCCAGACCCCAGGCGTCAAAGTCGATCTCCTCGCACGCGACGCTGCACACACCGTCGACGACGATGAGGGTATCGGGCGAGACCCTGTGGACGAGGGCGGACAGCTGCTGCAGCTCGCTGAGCACGCCGGTCGAGGTATCGACGTGTGTAACGGTGATGGCCTTGTACCGCTTCTCCGACAGCGCCTTCTCGATCTCGGGCAGTTGGGGCTTGGTGCCGACGGGCGCCTTAAGCTCCGTCACGTTGGCGCCGTAGACCCGCAGGCAGTCGGCGAAGCCATCGCTAAAGTAGCCGGTCCCGAGCACGAGCACGTCCTCGCCAGCCTCGATCAGGTTGGCCGCCACGATATCCCAGCCGAGGGTACCCGATCCGGAGAGAACGAAGGGTTGCGCCGAGGGGTCCGAGGTCTGGAAGAGCTTGCGCAGCATCGACAGGGTCTCGCCAAAGGTTGCGACGAAGCCGGGACCGACATGGCTCTCGCTGTCGTTCACCCGGGTCAGTTCCTGGACCCTCACAAGCTTGCGGGGAGCAGAGGGCTCGACTGGGCATTCTCCCTACCTGAAGTGACTCATGGACTGCAGCACGGCGTCATCGAACTCGATGGGGCCNGGGATCAGGAGCGTCGGNTGGGCGGCTTGGGTAGACATCTTGGCGGGCGTGGAGAGGTTGCGGGTCTGGGTCTTGGGCAGCAGCGACGTGTCGATGGTGTCGGGGAGGCGCTCGACGGTGAACGGCGTGTTGATCGGATACACGGGGGCGAGATGTCGCGAGATAAGNGAGAGCCGGGCGGGGCGATTGTCCGGGGTTTGGCGGGGCATCGAGCTCGGTCGCAGTCGTCTGAACAGCGATCGCGGCACCTTGGAGACCTCGGGTAGCAGCATGGAATGTCAGGACGATCCCCACTCCACGTGTAAGCTGCAGGACGAGAAGCCCGTTGCCGTGGGCTGCAACTTTGGGGAGGCTGCAACAGTGCAGGGTTTATGGATGGGGGCCAACAACGTTATTGCCGAGCTCCTAAATCCGTTGATTTGGCCTCAACTTTGTCGGGGAATGCGCAATTGGCACGGGAAAACTTGGATTGATCTGGCAAGAATTGGATGTCGAGGACTAAGCGCAGCGATTGAGAACAGGCACCGAGTAACTTATTAGTGGGAATAGGGGCCGGCAGCGGAGTCAAGGCCTCAAGGGTAGGGGATGTCCACTGTCTGGACCCCGCGAGCCAGGATGACTTCTACCGCAGCTTTGGCAGAGTTTCAAATCAGCGTGGCCCCCCTTGCAGAGCTTCTTCTGAAGTGACTGGGCTGGCCTCGGGAATTGGCAGCAACTGTTCTCCAAGGAGGGCCGGGCCCGTCCGGCCGGGGCATCCGCCGCCGGTTACCGGTCCTGCCAAGAGCGGGGACCCCCGCAACTTTCACTGTCCACGCTGTCTGCTCGGGAGTTGCGAGCACATTACACCGCTCTGACAGGGTCGGCGACGATGCTCATAGGAATTCTCGATGCAAATATTGAGAAATGAGCAGGTGAGGATACCAACGGAGTCGTGAGACGGGCACTGCTGGCTGGGANGCAGCAGTCTCTGCATCGAAAAGCCACATTCCGACGTATTCCCGAGTATCAGATGGCGTAAATTACAAGTCCAAGTGGGTCGGCAAGATCCTGGAAAGAGTAATAACCCTAACCCTTAAACGGGACCGCAAGTGGGTTCACTGGTGCCGCCGGCTGGGGGGGCTGACTTGCGCTGAGAGCTCCATCCTGGCCCGTCGTCATCGCCATCGAGCTTCAGCATCCCAACTAAACACGACGACCAGAGTAAACACCGACCTACCTTGCGGAATTCCCAGCCACATCACGGCCCGGGCGCACGCGACACCCTTGCTTCTCGACCCCAATCCCCATCGAACACTCGGAATCCCCTCTTGACGCTACCACTCCAACCATCCAACCATCCAACACGCCCTCTCCCGGTCAAGCGCCCTCCGGACCACACGCATCCACATCCTCACCATGGCCTTCCTAATCCTAGTAATTGGCGACCTGCACATACCCGACCGTGCCCTCGATATTCCCCTCAAAGTACGCTTGCGCCCTCCCCCTTCCCCCGTCCCATCTCGGCCGCCCTCTCCCCCNCCTACCGCCTATGACCTCCCCTTCCACTCAGCTAACGCCGCCCCCTTCTCTCCAGTTCAAAAAACTCCTCTCCCCCGGCAAGATCGCGCAAACCCTCTGCCTCGGCAACCTAACCGACCGCTCGACCTACGACTACCTGCGCAGCATCTCCCCGGACCTCAAGATGGTCAA
>FJWA01004125.1_pt1 | contig 9988 bp, 8 predicted proteins | sample 1011891 | NCBI WGS metagenome assembly FJWA01 (sample SAMEA3912450, study PRJEB9761) | metagenome | biome: forest; material: soil | place: USA | collected 2011-06-22 | depth 0.1 m
CGCCTCCTGCCTCTTCCTCGCCGCCCTCTCCCTCTTCTTCTCCAGCAGCTTTTGCAGCCTCTTGGCCGCATTAAACACCCCGTTCGTCCCGGACCCGCACGCCGCACAGCTCGGATCCCGCCGATACCTCTTGAGCGCACACGCCTCACAGAAATAATGCCCGCACCGCGTCACAACGGGCGCCTTGTACGGCCCCCTGCAAATGATGCACACAAACGGGATCCCCTCCAGCATCGCCGCCTCCTCCCCGTCGCTCCCGTCCCCATCCGTCTTGGCCGACCGGTCCGCGCTGGCCACCACCGTCCCGCCAATGACCTTCTTCCCCTTGGTCACCGTCTCCCACTCCTTGTCCAGCTGCCAGCCGTGCGCGTAGTCCTCGCGCGCGTGCAGGAACTTGCACCCGTCGCCGAACCCGCAGAACCCCGTCGTCTTGTAGTCCTTGCACACGTCCGGCGCCATGTCGGTGATGGTGATGGTGCGGATGTTGGACGGCGGCGCCTTGATGGGGCCCACCGACCGCGCGGGCGCGTCGGGGTTGCGCTGGATGTAGCGGGTGGCGTTGGCCAGGCCGCGGTAGGTGCCGTCTGGCGGGTTGGTTTCTGTGGTGGAGGAGGAGGAGGAGGTGTGGTTCTTGGGCATGGCGCGGGTTGAGCCGAGGAGGGCGCGGGAGGAGAGGGCGGAGTCTTGTTCGTCGAACCAGTTGCTTTGCTTGGTTGCCTCGTGCTTGCCTGAGTCGAGGGCCGCGGTGCGGTCGGCTTCGAAGACGGTGGCGGAGTGGGTGTCACGGGTTGCGCCGGCGCTGAGTTTGGAGGAGGCGACGACGGCGCCCGTGGTGGTCCGCTTTCTACGCTTGATCCTGTGGCCGGCCTCGTCTTCGGAGGAGGAGAAATCCGAGTCGTCGCTGTCGCTGGCGGGTGGTGGTGTTGCTGGTCGTTTCCGGAGATTTGCCTTGCCCTTTGCGCCGCGCTTCTTGAAGATGGCGACGGGCGCGATCGGCGCGGCTGGCGCGTCGCCCGGTGTTATCTCTGTGTCCGCCATGTCGCTAGAACGGGTAGAGTTTCGTCTGGATGGTTGTAGTGCAGTTGGTGACTTCGAGGAGGGTGTTTTGTTAGAGGAGCGCAGGGCTGTGAAGAAAGAATGTTTGACTTTCTTGCGTTATGTCATCATTGGCTGCAAGCTCCTTCTGGAACATTTCGATGCTGACAAAAGGACGGCACCCGCGCCCACCCGCAACCACCGCCTGCTGTGTAAGAGAAACAGAACGGCGGCATTGGCAATGCAATGCTGGCACTTGGTGCCGGACCCGGGAATTTCCAATTTAGTTTTCTCATTCAATCATCAACCGCTATCTCACATACTATCCGCTGTTCTACAACACCAACCCTTCTCCAATAACTCCCTTCTCCTCTCCCACAGCGTTCCCGTATTCGGGTGCTGGTTGTGTGCTCTTCTTTTTTTTTCTTTTTTGCTTGCCAGTTTTCCAGCCCTCAGAGTGCAGACGGGAAACGTTCTTGAACCACCAAGAAACGGCAAGAGCGGAGCCGGAGAAGGGTATCTGACTTTGTCGAAGCACCTCGTGTGAACCCACGCGCCAACAATCCGAGTATGCTCCAACGCCATGTTCGCCAGTGATATGAAAACATGCGCCAGAAGACCGTATAAGGATAGCCGGACAGAGTGGGAGGAGTAGACTGCGCCTTGAAGTGGTATGCGCACACCCCCAACGGGTGGTGGCGCCGATTATGGGGCGGTCGCAGCAGGTGCGTTTCGAAGATTGTGGTGGTGATACAGAAGACGATGGCGAGGAGAGAAAAGTAAGAGAGATTCGTCAACGTCATGAGAAACCCCCTAGTGTATGGCCGGTGTATGCGTCACAGAGACCCCGATGCGACAACAGAAAAATGGTTCTTGAAGCGAGTGACGAGAAAGGTAATGATGCGCGGGCCTTGCAAACGGCCTCGCGAGTTCTTAGTCCAAGGAAACCCGGAGAATGGGCCCGGGAGATGGTGCATTCATCCCCGGGACCTGATGGTCCCGACCGGTGTCGGGGTCGTGGAAGGACCTGGAGTAGGTGTGCGGAAGCCAGCAGCCGAATGGCGGCCCTTTTTGGCACTACTAGTGAGGGTGCCGACATCGTGCTTGCCTATCGAGAATGTTAACATATGCGCTGCATAGCTTCGAGCCCCTTAGGGGGCAAGGGCTTTCTTACCATCGCAACATGCCCGGACGTTCTCGAGACGGTCAGCCTCACGATCCTGCCTCTCGATCATCTGCCTGACGTCTTCGGCGCTGTCGTGCGCTTCGCTCGACTCGTAGATGCCTTGGGCAGAATGACGCCCTTGGACACTCCGGCTCCTGATACTGCCGAAGCTCCCTGAGATCTTGTTGTCCTTCAAGTACCCGCTGAGCCGGCTGAGAGTGCCAAACGACGGCCGCGTCTGCGAGGCTCTGGACTTCGAGGGCGTCAATGTAGGAATGTTCAGCGACATATCCATGGTCGGGGAGCCTCGAACTCCCCGCGAGTTGTATGACGACAGCGAAGGAGACGCCCGGTTCCCATTTGCCGCGCGCCTTCCGAACGAAGGGTTGAATTCATCAACATCCTCCTTGGTAATGTTCCCAGCAATCTCCTCGGCGTCCGACTGTCCCTCGTTGGTCGTGCGAAGGAGCAGATACGACAGTGCATTGAACCAGGTTTCGTGTCGCTGCCCGGTCGTGCAGGTAAACTTGATGCTTCTCCCTGGGGATACGATGATCAGACTCTTCCGGTGCAGACCAGGCGGCATCGGGTTGTCATCCGCAACCACCCGCACCGCCTCGATCTGGACGCTCTTGGCTCTCAGCTCGGAACGCCCAGCAGCCGAGGGGTCGCGATCACTCCAGTAGAGAGTACGCGTGTATGGGTGCACCCAGAAGTACCTGCGGTGCCTGTTCTCTGACAATTCCCCGCGTCCAGTCTTGCGAGTGTACTTCCAAAGGTACTCGCCAATCATGGTCTGCGTTATCGCCTGGATCATGCGAGGATCGGTGTTTGGTCCGAAGCCCTGCGGATCGAAGCCGGCCAGGTGTTGCATGTTGAACCGATTATCGACCTCCGAGGTGAACGACGAGAGTGATGACTTCCGGCTGGGGTTCGTCATTCTTGACAGCGACTGCACCTCGAGCACATCGGCGGTCCCGGACACGAAGCCGGCCCTGCCAGCCGCACGAGGAGTTGGCGTGCCGCGGCCAGAAGCAACCGAAATCGGGGAGATGGGTCGCCTCGAGCCGGTGGGAGTGCGGGGCCTGAGGGATGAATTCTGCTGCCTCAAAACAGAAGCAGGGAACAACGGAGGACCCATAAGACCGATAGTGCCTTGGCCGCCTTGTGAAGAACCACTCCTCGCCGCCTCGATAGCCTCCTTGTGGTTTTCTGGAAGCGGGGGGACTTCGTTGAGAAAGCCCAGACCGCTGGCCGAACTGCCAGGTCTCCGAAGAAGGGGCCCCTCAAGTACCTCGGCGCTAGATTCGGCTGGCGCGCCTTTGATTCGCAGAGGGGTGTCGAAGCTTTCACGGCGAGGCCGATGGATCCTGACCGTCGAGGGAGTAGCAATGCTACCAAGAGACCCGGAACGCTCTCGACTGGGCATTTCGTCAAGCTGAGCCTTCTCCCTGAGCATTTGGTCGATGGCTTCGGACGTGAGGGCTGTCTGAGCACCCTGGTCTGTGGTTGGGACGATGTGCTCCTTGGTAGACGTAGCTTCGGGTTCGGTCGACAAGGCCGATGAGTCCCGGGCCTGGATGGCACCCAGGGGGCTCGTACTTTCCGCGTCGCGAGGTATGATGAAGGCGTTCCTCCAAGGGCTGCGTGGCTCGACGGGTTCGGAATGCAGCGACCGGATGCCGGAGAGACTCAGTGCTGGTGCCTCACGTTCCTCAGGTCGAATGGGCTCAACGTTCTGTGCCTCAATACCAGACAGAGACAAGACAGGCGGGAGAACCTGCAGAGGATCCGCTGGCTCAACACCCCAGGATTGAAGGCTTGAGATGGTCAGGGCAGGTGCCAAGGCTTCGCGAGGAGCGACCTCCAAAGACTGGATGGAAGCGAGAGCCAGGGAAGGTGCCGGTGTCTCGGGTTCTTGGAGCGGCTCAACTTCCTCCGCGGTGATGGATGACATCGACAGCTTGATGGGGGACATCGGTTCCTCGTTCTGAGGCTCGACTTCTTCCGTCGCGATGGATGACATCGACAGCTTGATGGGCGACGTGGGTTCCTCGTGCTGGGGCTCAACATGCTCTGAACCAATCGATGACAGTGATAGCGGCACAGGTAGAGGAACAACGACCTTGGGCTCCGAGCGCTCATCAACAATGGGCGCAGCAAGTTCAACCGGCTCGACGTGCTCGGAGAGGATCGCGGAGCATGAGAGAGCGATTGGCGATGAAGGAGCTGTCTCGGGCTCGACAACGGGCTCAACTTGCTCAGCACAGACGGTTGAGAAAGAAAGAGTGGCCGGTGTCGGGAGAGCTGGCTCAATATCCTGAGCAACAATGACGGGGATGCTGAGAGTGGGCGGTTCCGGCACAAGAGGCTCTGGCTCGGAGATGGGCTCGACATGCTGAGACAGAATAACGGGCACGCTGAGTGCCGGCGGCTCCGGCAGGGGCGGCTCCGGTTCAACCACAGGCTCGACGTGCTCAGAGATCAGAGATGCCAAAGAGAGGGCCGGTGGCGTCGGCAGGGGTGCCTCTGGCTCAGCGACGGGCTCGACGTGCTCAGAGATGAGCGACGCCACCGAAAGCGTTGGTGGCTTCGGCAGGGGCGCCTCTGGCTCGGCCACGGGCTCGACATGCTCAGAGATGAGCGACGCCACAGAGAGAGTTGGTGGCGCCACCAGCTCCGCAACCGGCTCAGTCTGTTCGGACAGGATCGAGGAAACGCTCAGGGGTGGGAGGCTTGGAGGGGAATCCGGCTCATGTCGAGGCTCGATGAACTGGGTTTGAATGGAAGAGACGCTCAGTGTCGGCGGAGGCAATGGGAACTCCGCCAGCTTCGAGCGCATATCCCACTCGTGTTGGACACTCGCGTCGCTGTAAGAAATGCCCGACAGAGGTCTCGATAGCTCTCCATCCCTGTGTTCATCTCCCAACCACCGGGGTGCAACCAAAGATTCCATCGACATTGGCCGTTCCGAGAAGTCGACGCTGCGAGGCGACGCAGCGAAATCCTCGTCGTCGACAGGCCCCCTCTCTCCATTGGCAGTCGCGAACACTGACCGGATATCCACCGGTTCGGTCATCATACCACTGTCGATCATGATTTTGGGCAAGGCGGGAACATCGGGCGGCGGCGAAAGGCGGCCCCGAACAATGCTGCGAGGGGTGGCAGGCGTGGCGGACCGGACGCTCCTACGACTCGGAGTAGCAGCTCCTGCGCACGAGTCTTCGTCGCTATCGAAATCATTAAGCTCCGCAAACAAGCTCTGGCCGCCTGGGGTCGCGGCGGCACTGTGGGCAGGAATGCTGGCAGGACTGCTCGGCAGGGCGGGTTCTTCGCTAAATTGGCGGGAACGGCGCAGAGAACCACGGCTTAGGCGCATCCGCATCTTAGGACCAGGTGTTGGTGATTTCAAGTCGGAGTTGAACGAAGGATACTCGTCATCCTCACTCGACGTGGAGGCAGTGCTGTCGAAGGAATAATGGTTGCTCGAGTGATGCGGGGGCAGATGCGGAGGGCGCTTGATTGAGTTGAGCCCTCGAGAGGGGCCATCCTCCGTCTCGGTCGCGGCATCATCGTCCGACATATCCTCGGCGCCTGTTTGGAAATCTTCGGTTTCGGTCCCGCGCTCATGGGCCGTCTCAAAGGCCGCATCGCTTGTCTCGTTGGCCGTATCGAACTGGTCGGTGCCTGACTCAACACGGGGAACGGGCTGGATGGCAAGGCGCATGGTCGAGCCACGATGCGAGAGCGCGCGGGGAGACGGAGCCTCGGACTGGTCCTCCCAATCGGGGTCTTCAACCACCTCGGTCCGACTCGATCGTGAAACGCCCAACTGGGTCAGCTTGAAGGCAGGTTTCTTGGGTTCGCGCGTCTCGGACTTGCGACTCTTCTTCGGGGCAGCCTGCGGGTCGCTCCTCAACTTCTCGACTTCGTCCCGGGCATCCTGAAGCATCCGCTTCAACTCCAGCTTCTCAGTCTTCTCGCGGTGGATGTTGGTCCGGAGGGTTTGGATGGTGCGCTGGGCATGACCGAGCGACGTCTTAAGCGTTTCAGATTCCAGCGCGGAATGGCGAGGAGTGGGCTTCATCGGCGATGGCGGAGGCGAGTGCTCGGGGGTGTTGTGGTCAGGAGCCGATCCGGAGTCCTCCTCGCTCACGCCGAGAGTGCCTTCGCGCTCCATAGCCCGGCCGCGCTGGAGGGCCGAGAAGGCCTTTGCCAACTCTTGGTTCTGGCCGGTGAGCTCCTCCACCTTGCGCTGGAACGCTGCGCGCTCCGTCTCAAAGACGGCAGCGGTGCGGCGGCTGGTGCCAAGCTCGATTTCGAGATTCTTGATCTCGGCGGAATGCTTCTCGTCCTGTTTGGCGAGGCTGTCCTTGACTTCTTCCAACTTGATCTGGGTAGCATTTCTTTCCGCTTGGATGACATTGACGGTCTGGGTCAACTTCTTCTCGCGCTCCGCCGCGTCTTTTTGGGCCGCAAGCAGCTCGTGGATCTGCGTCTCGAGGTTCCAGTTCTCGTCCTTGTATCGGTTTTCGCTCTCGTCCAAGGTTTTCAGGCGCTGCTGGAATCCCTCGGTTTCGATCTCCAACTTGGACCTCTCCGATTTGACCTCCTTGAGCTCCTCTTCTCTCTCGGAAAGCAGCCCTTGCAGGTTGCGAACCTGGGCGATGAGGGATGTGCTGATCTCGGTTGCGAATTCGATATCGTGAATCCTATTCGCAGGCTGGTTGCGAATCTTGCGATTCGGCACACCGAATTTCGTCGGGGAGGGCGCAGCGAGAGTCTCGAACTTGGACGGGCTCACAGAACGCTAAAACGACGGAATCAGCCGGGGCTCCGGCGATGAGCAACGCAGAGACCTACCCTGGCCATGCCTTTGTCCGGGGAAAAGGGAGAGCCCTGGGCCTCATTGCTGGGCACCCTCTGCTTGGGAAGCAGGGCTCGAGCACTCTCCTTGGCCACCTCGTTGTAATCCTTCTCGATCTCGACTAGCCGTTGTCGCAATTCGGGCTTCAGCTCGGTTTCGGATTGCAGCTGTTCCACTTCGCGAAGCTTCTCGGTGAGCTCCATCTGCTGTTGAACCAGCGCAGTGCCCAGCTTGCCTGCCTCCTCCATCCGCCGCTCCGTGTCCCGCAGGTGGGCCTGAATCGCGCGCTTTACTTGGTCTGCAGAGGATCCGGGAGCCAAGGAGAAGACGTTGGTGTCGAAGTTGGAGTGCCGCAGGCGGGTGGGCCCCGCGGGGCTCGTGACAAAAGGATCGGAGGCATCGCCGGCCCCCGAGGCCGCGATGGGCTCGTCCGAAGCAAGCGAGGTTGTCATTATGGGCGACGTCGACCAACGGGCGGGATTTTCGAGATCAAGGCACGCCGGCCCNGCACCGCAAAGCCGCAGATGCCGGTGTTTGCTTGGGAGGATGCAGGATGCAATGTNCCTTCACTGCGCGGNGTCCAACATGTGGNGGGTGGGCGAGTTGTGTAATGTAGAAACGACAAGACAGAAAAAAAAGAAAATTGTTAAGGAAAGAGTGTGTCGTATCAAGAAATAACAAGACAGTGTCGGAAACCGTGTCGAAAAAGAAAGATTAGAAGTACTGATTATGGCCGAAGAAAACGAAGTCGGGACGAGCGAGAGACTGAAGATACGGCGCTGAGAGGATGCCGAAGAAAGGTCCAATGTTGTGGCTTGTTGGAGGGGAACCGGAAGACGCGCGACCCCTCTGGCGGGTGGTGACCGGTTTGGCAATCGCAAAGGGACGGGAACCAAGGCGGGAACCCCAAGAGGCGCTGCGGTGGTGGTGCTTGGTGGTCGCAATTGGAAAGCTGACGCGCCGAGGGCCAGCAAATCACACGGCGCCAAACAAATGCGGCCGAAACAAAGGGAGGACAACAGCGCGCAACCCGTACAAGCGGTGCTGCTGCAGGCTGGCGCGGTCTGCTGCAAATGAAAATATAAAGAAAACACAAGGGAAATCGGGGCGACGACAGTGCAAGGGGAAAGAAAAGGAATCCAAGCAGCGAGGAAGGCAGGAATCTGCTGGACGTGTCGAGGGTTGAAGGTTGAGGGTTGAGGGGCGAACGAGTCCGCGAAGGGAGCGTTGACCAGGCCTGCAAAGACCTCGCAAGGGAGGTTTTTCGCTTCCAATCCCAACCAAAGCCTGCCCTCATTCGATCCGGGTTTGTGGGCCTCAGGCATCACAATGATGAGAGCATCCATCCATGACTGACTCTCTACTCCGTACCCTCATCGATGCCAAGCCGCCAGGCCAGATGAGCTCAAGCAAGCCCCGCTGCCTTTGGTTCCGAGGCTTCTCGAACATGGACGTGGAACATTGCAATCTCCAGGGCTGCCGCCAGCCATCATCAACAATGCACCATTCCTGCACAACCACGCTCATGATCAACCTCGATCGCAAGCCGGTTTCTCACCTGCCGATGGATGCAGAGCGACGGACACATACACAGTAATACTGGACGGAAGAGTACGACACATGGAATACATCTGTACATACCTAAGGAATCTGCAACAAGTCTGCTTGGCAATACCCAAGTTCACAACGTAACATCGTGCTGGCGCGAAACGGGCAGACGAGATGCAGGGACCACGCGCGCTCCGTCTGGTCCCCGCCGCCGCACTGGCCGTCGTCAACACCAGGCATCTGCATCTGCCCAGGCCTCCCGGTCCCTGCATTCCATGACACGAGCCAAGGAGCACCGGTGCAGTCCTGAAAATAAGGTTGGGGATCTCGGTAAAATGAACCGCCCTGGTTTCCGAGATCCACTGCCGGAGATGGGCATGCCCCAAGAAAATTATCATCGCCTGCACCTCCGAAAGGCCGCTCACCTCCGGGCTCGGCGTCCCGATCGCGTCCGTTGCAGGGTTCCGCCGATCACTTGAGCGGCCGGTTGACTCAAGCCTCTGGCAGGATGGCACGCCGAAATCTGATGGAGAGGTTCTCTGGCTGGAAGTGTTTTTTTCGTTCCTGAGATGTCGAAGGATGACGGCGGAGAGACGCAGAGGCTCGGAACCGGAGTGCTGAGTCGCGCATATCATGTCTCACCACATAACATTACAGCGACACAGACGGGCCTAGCCAGAATTAGTGGCACCATCACATCTGCGGGGCTTCGTGTTGATGCAATGTCCTCTCTGAGGCAAGAGGTCGTGTACATGCAACAGGGTAGGCATCCTGTGCGAAGGTGTTCCATACGAAAAACATCTTTAGTTAACAGAAGAAGGGGAATCCGTGCGCGAGAGGCAGCACCAACGATAGACCAGACCCGGAGCGAGCGGTCCTCTCGACAAATGCAAAAGTCGTATTCCACCCAACACCGCCATGCTATGCAAACCCATCATACAGCCGTCGGTCCTCGCTCGTTGCTCATCCTTCATTCCAACATGACCGTAACAAAGAGGATAGAACCCACCATCCAAGCCCTTACCCAACCAGCACATGCCATATACCAACCAGGCTCTCGTCTCACCACTCCAACTCCTCCTTAACCCCAAGTAACCTCCGCCCAACCCTCTCCAACCCCCTCCTCTCGACCCCGACTTTCACCTCCTGCCTCACCCTCGTATAAAACACAGGGCAATCCCGATTATCACACGGCACCGTCCCCTCGCGTGGCGAAAACCCGGCACACGCCCGGCAGACCCCGACCACGTCCTCCAGCCGCCTCTCTTCCGCGTTCAGCCTTCCCTGCAGCTGCGCCAGCGTCGCGGCGGGGTCGGCTGCGCAGCGGGCGCAGATGGGGAGTGCGTCTGTTGATGATGTTGTTGTTGTTGTTG
>FJWA01003421.1_pt1 | contig 9982 bp, 6 predicted proteins | sample 1011891 | NCBI WGS metagenome assembly FJWA01 (sample SAMEA3912450, study PRJEB9761) | metagenome | biome: forest; material: soil | place: USA | collected 2011-06-22 | depth 0.1 m
TCGGGTTTGGGCGCGGTGGGTTTCGTTGGGTCGAGCTCGACGCAGGCAATGTTGATGCAAGTCGGTTGTTTTTATTGTTTTATCATCGCGGGGTCATCAATCATTCTTCCCGCCCAACAGCTTTCAGCGATAACATTGAGCTACCCCTCGTGGTCCGTGCTCTGAAACCGGTTTCCCCCAAATCTCCTCATTTCAAGCGTTCTGGGCCCTTGTTGGGGGTTGGATTTTGGGGCGCTGTCGCCACGCGTCCAACCGACCAAGAAGCGAGCCGCGATTACCGCCTTTTGCTTACTGGCGATCTGCGCATGTCAACCTCAGCCCAGCCCGGCCGAACGCCTCGCGTGGCAAAACCCAACCTTCTTGGTCCTCATGGCCCTGCGACTGCGGCTGTTCCTCGCTGCATCCCCTTTCTTCGCCTGGAGCAGCGTGGGGGTCACGCAACCTCCATGCTGTGCGGCTCCTTGGACTCTTGGAGTCGTTAAAGTACCTGACCTCATCGAGGAGTACGAGGAGTCGGAGGCAGGCTCAGCAGGCTGTCGAGCATTCATTATGATACCTTCCGCGATGCTGTGCTTCTGGGCGCGAGCGGTGATGCGGTGCTCGGAGAGTCCGTAGGAGCTAACTCGGGACAGGTGGTCAGAGATGGGACGGAGAGCGAGGCATAGAATTCAGTGAACACACTCGCCTGTCTGTCCAGGTATTCTCAGGCGGTCACTGGCTCCATCGACCGCCCTTCGGTTGTGCCCAAGTTGAGTCTTTCAAGCTGGACGCTTCTCCGAGACGAAATTCGAAGGCTCAGGTTGGACTTCATCAAGGTCAGGTTGGCCTTCGCCCTGCGGACGCTCATTGGCCCGTTTCCAGGCACCGCAGGCAGCCAATGTTGCCTATTCCAAAGCACGATTTTCCTCGCTGTTGGGGCTTGGGAGTCAATCTCACGACCTGCATGCTCCATCATCCCAAACAAATCTTGCAAAGTCTTGAGTCTTGAGCAAAACCGTCAAGCCGTTCGCAATGGAACACCCAAGCACGGCCCGACGGCCACCACTCGCGTCGCTGGAGATGCTGCCGCTTCATATTCTCGAGTACATCTGTCACTATCTTCCGAGACAAAGTCTGTTGCCGCTGTCGTTGACGAGCCGCTTCTGCTACCAGGCAGCAACGCCGCGACGGTTCTCGCGCCTCAAGCTCACCATCCACGACAAGGAGAAGCTAAGGGACGACTTGCAGCGATGGGCCGCTGTTCTCGGCCGCGGCAACCGATTTCGCCATGTGCGCCGGGTTGTTCTCGTTGGCGCTATGCTCGATCGCGACGAGGCAAACCCCTACGGGCTGGCAACCGACAGCGACACCGACGGCAGCTGCGACAGTGACGACGACGACAATAGTTTCTTCTCGGCTGATAGCACCCCCCTGACAACACAACACAAGCTGGAACAGGACGAGGCCTGGCTGCCCTTTGCCGACTTTCTCAGCCAGCTGCCCGGCCTCAAGGATCTGGTGTACGCCTGCCCCCACCAGGTTCCAGCGTGCCTGCTCGCGGCCCTCCACCAGCACCACCCACGAAGCCGGCTACACGTGCGCACCTTCAGCCTCCGTAGCCTTTACCAGGAGAGGGACCGACTGCACGACATTGACCCGGACGAGCTCGCGCTCGCCACGTCGCCCTGTCTCTACAGCATCCAGGTAACGTGCGTGCCCTACGACTCGAGTGGCCGCTTCAGCTTCAATCTGGAAGCTATAAAGCACATGGTGCAAGGGCACGCTCCCGCCTTGAAGCGTGTATCCATCTACCACGGTCGCGCGGGGAATTCCCTTGCTTTGCAAGCAGCTATCCGTGCCGCCAGAACCCAGTGGAGAGGCTTCCCTGAATCGGGTTTAGGCAGCGCGAGAGTCAACTCGACGGAGCAATCGCCGAGACTCCCTGTGCTAGCCCGTCTCGAGGCGCTTGTGCTTTCTGGACATTGTTCCGACCTCTACCACATCAACTCCTGGAGGGCCCTCACCGACTTCAGCTTCCTCCGCCGCTTCACGCCACCCTCTAACCTCCAGCCCGAAGCCCTCGACCTTCTAACATCTATGGCGGTCGAGAACAAGTTCCGCTCCCTCCAAGCCTTGAATTTGTCAGTTGCTGCTGTCGCTACAGAGTGGGGATCCCCAACCGTCGACACGAGAACTAACCTGTTCCTCCGATCCGTCCCGCCGCTCCAAGAGCTCAGACTCGGCGGCTTCTTCAGGATCCAGGCTTTCCACACGGTCTTGCACCGCCACGGCCCAACCTTGCGTAAACTCCACCTCCTCCCACCTAGCTATACAACCCGGATCAACGACTTCGCGTACAATATCCCAGCCCACTTCACACGCCTCGAAACCCTCCGCCTCCGCATCCAGCGCCAACAAGGAAAGCCTGAAGAAGTCGCCGTTTACCGCGCCCTAGCTAAACTACCCCGACTGCGACGCGCCACGCTGGTGCTCGACTGCTACGTCCCGTCCCGCTCACCAATTTACAACAACGCCTATGCCGGTGCGGAAGCCAAAGCCCAAGCCGAACTCTGCCGGATACACGAGACGCTTGCCAATTCGGCCGTGGACGGCGCCCTGGCGCGCGCCATCTTTGACGAGTTGACGGCCGCGGGCGCGCCCTTGGAGAGGCTCAGCGTCAAGACCGAGCCTGGGTTGATTGGAATACGTGATCTTGACTGCCTGGCGCGGTGGGTTGCGCGGAGTTGGGTGTGCGAGCTACGGGGGCACGAGAAGGAGGAGCCGGTCGTGTGGGAGGACGTGGGCGGATGGATGGGGGGCAGCGACCTGCAGTTTTCCCGGGACGCGCTGGAGTGGGTGGATCAGGAGTGTAGGGAGGTGTGGGCCGATATGTGGCCTTCGAAAGGAGGAGATTGGAGAGATGAATGGAGCAGCTTTGCGCTGTCGGCTCGGGGGCTGGATGGTTGATGTATTTCTTTAGAGAATGGCAACTTGAGACACATCTCTCCAAGTTCTCTCCAGCCGCCTGGCTATGCCTCGGGGCCCCAGCTTGGCGACTGGCTCGAAGAACCACCGGGACTTCTCGACACAACGCCCCGTTCCACACCCTCCTCTCAGCTCCGCCATCTTCCTTGCTTCCACCACTCCCCTGACCCCTGCTGCTCCCCAGCCTCGCCACCTTTCCACACCAGTTGCGGCGGATACAGTATCCAGTTAAGTACTAGCAGCAAGTCAAGGGCTGGACCGAAGAGCGACGTATCCATCGCAACCACCGCTTGGGGCGTGGATCCGGTTGCTCTGTACAAAAGGCAGCGTGGAAAGCAGGTTGAGATTGACGAGGAACTTGGTGTTTGTGTCCGTCGTCGTTGATAGAACCGCAATACACAAAACCTCAGCACTTGGATTTGATACATCTTCGCCGACATTTAACCAGTACTCCTGCATTGTAAACTGACATCTCTGCCGGACACCTAGCAGCCCAGCGTGACTTTGCAGTCCACGACGGCCGTCTGCCCCCCTTGGACGGCCTCGATGGCCTCCTTGAGCACCCTCTCCAGGTCGGCCGCCTTGTCGACACGGGCGGCAAAGAGATCACCTCCGGCGGCGGCCTTCGCGATGCCAGCGTAGTCAGGGACGGGGTCGAACGAGATGTTGATATCCTCATTGGACGCGTTGGCGCCGAGGCCGTCGGGGTGGACCAGCAGCAGGGACTTGCGGGGGGCGTTCCAGCCTGCGGGAGTGTCAGCCCCGAGTCAAAGGAATTCAGGGGTAAGGAATTCTTCCACGTACCCTTGTTGTTCAAGACAATGGTCAGCACCGGAATGTTGTACCTCCTCGAGATCCAGTACACGCTGCCCGGCACCGAGAAGAGGAAGGTCCCATCGCCGACGATCTGCACGACAAACTTGCCCTTCTCGCCCCGTTGCTGGGCTTCGTACTCGGACGCGAGCTTCATGCCGAGCGCGCCACCGCCCGACCAGCCGAGGCCGCCGCCGCCGCAGTTGATCCACGATCCAGGGATGGTCGGCTGGAGACTGTCGTGCACAAAGAAGGTGTTGGTGACGGCCTCGATCGCCCACAGCGTGTCCTGCGGGCACAAGTCCTTCAGCTTGGCGCAGAGGTGGCTGGTGCCGAAGTCGCCGTTCTCGAGGGGCTGAGACCGGACCGCGATCGCCTCGAGCCGCTTCTTGTACGACTCCTGCAGCGCCGCCCACTTCTTGTCTCTTGCCTCCCCCGCCAACTGGGCCTTGAACCCCTCGCCCGACTTGAGCAGCGCCAGGACCTGCTCCACGGACGTCAACGCGTCGGCGCGGTACCGGTGCTGCGCCTGGATGTAGAAGAGTGGCATGACCTGCTTGAGCGGGTCAACGTCGATGTGGAAGATGCGGGCGTCCTCCCTCGGCCTGCACTGCGTCGAGATCCAGGGCACGTCGCAATCCAGCACCACAATCACATCCGCCGTCCGGATCGCCTCCTCAATACCATAGCGCAGCCCGAGCCAGCCGGGGTGGTCCGCTGGGAAGCACATATCACTCCCGCCCGTATCCATCACCCTCAACCCCCTCACCGTATCCGCCAGCTCCACCAACCTCCCCGGCACGGCATGATCCCGCCCGCCATACCCCGTAATCAAGAGCGGCTCTTCGGCCCCAGCCAACGCCTCGGCGATCTTCCTCACCGCCGCACTCGGCAACCCGCCCAGCTCCACCGGCTCCCAGTCCGCCTGGCGAATCTCATACGGCTCGATCTCCATCTCCATCACCTCCCTCGACCCGCACAGGTACACCGGCCCCGTCGGCGCGGACCGCGCAAACTGCAGCGCGCGGTTGACCATCTGCTTGACGTTGACCCCGGTCTTGAGCTCGGCGGCGTAGCGGCAGTACTGCGCGACGATCTGCTTCTGGTCGGGCACGTCCTGGATCCAGTGGATGAACTCGGTGCGGGAGCCGCGCAGCTCGCCGTCCTGCGTGATGGGCGAGATGCCGGCGAAGACGAGCACGGGGGCGCGGCCCGCGGACGCGTTGTGCACGGCCGCGCCGAGCCCCTGGGTGCCGACGTCGACGTGCACGATGACCGCTTGGGGCTTGTGGGTCAGGCGCGCGTAGCCGTCTGCCATGGACATTGCTACCATCTGTTGGATTGGGGGGGGTGGTTGTCAGCATCGACGACGGTGCGGAGAGAAGGACGGGAGTCAACCGACCTCGTTCGGGCAGGTGATGATGCGCGGAAACTGCCCCTTCTTCTCGCGGGCGCCCTTGACCATGGCCTCGATGATGCTGGGGTGGTCGGATCCGAGGTTGACAAAGGCGTGGGTCACGCCGGCGTCCCACAACGCCTCGAAGAAGGCGAACGACGTCGTGTACATCTTGGGCGAGTTTTCCGTGGCCGGTTTGGATATCCAGCGGTGGTGGGTTGAGGGGACAGGAGCGGTGTTGGTTGTCGTGTTGGTTGTCGTGGTCGAGGCCGTGGTCGTGTCGGTGGTATTGGTCAGGGGGTTCAAGCTGGTTCCCGGCGAATGTGCGAGGGCTGGGGTTTTCCCCGGATTTATCATGTTGCTGGCGGGCCCGTCGTCGCAGGGCCGGCCGGTCGCCACTGGAAGGCCAATCCCGGTCCCGGCTGGTGCTGCGGCATCCCCATCGTGCCTCTGAGGCTCGTGACTGGCGCCGGTGGAAAGGGGCGGGGTTGTGTCGAGCAGGGATGCCATCGCGGCAAATCGAGCTGCGAATGGAGTGCGGGGTGATTTCCGTGATACCTGGGGTCCTGCCAATTCAAGGAGGTGGGGGAAGAAGGGAGGTTGTCCACTCGGTGGGTACCCTACCGCCGGGTTGGGTGACCAAGTCCGGCCTGGATGAGCTTAGGGCCGAGTTAAAGGTTGTGCCGCGACCGAAGTCCGGACGTCGTTTCCCTTGACTGGCTTCTAGGGGCAAAATAGAAGTATTTTGGCTGGCTGACACCCGTGTCCCACTTCCGTTGCTTCGCACTAAAGATGGTGAGAAGTAGGGGCTCCACTCTCAGAGAAATGCCATGTGACGGGGATGGAATATCCAAACGATGCCTTCTCGTCGGTTCAGGATGGGTTCGAGATCCGGACAAAGAAAGGGAGTGCCGGCCATTGGCTATTTATTGGGACGAGTTGGAGACCCGAGACTCGGGTGTAAGTGGCATCTCGGCTTAAGGGCGTCCCGGTCGGCCCCTTGATCCCCTGATGACGGCCACCACGTCAAGTGACCACTCAAAGCCGCTGTCCAGGGTCTCTGTGGGCATTGAGTTACCTAACACGGGTGGACTGTCAGACGAACTCGTCGTGTCTGCCAGTGGATGGGTTGGCCGTTGTGGCAGGGGGACAAGACGTGCCTTTGCTACTTGGCAGCTTGGTGCCCATTTGCTGACTTCAGATAGGTGCTGCCAGTGGCCGTGCGGTGCTCTCCACTCCCCGCACGCCTCTTCCCCGCAGCACCACGGCACTTTGTGGATCAGGGAAGAAACATCTTGAGAGCTCGTACACAGTATGCTTTTCTTTGACTGCTCTCGGTTCGTGTTGCAAAAAATGAGCAATTGAATGCGCCATATCTTTCTTGTCCTCGCCATCATTTCCTCTTGATACCAGTTTTACATCTTCCACCGCATCCCCTTTTTTCATTCTTGGCTGGACGTTGGCGTTGAGAACTTGTGAACCATGAGCTTCCCGCAGCGGCTGAGCCGAGGATTTCCGCCTACTAATTCTACTTTTGATGCTGCAGTGGCCCACAGACCCCGCTCTCCCGCTGTTTCTCGGATGCGGGGTCGCCAGGGATTTGGCATCCAAATCACACTTTGGAAGTGAGGTCAACCGTGCAACATGACAAAGGCATCTCGGGCCTGGGAAAGACCGCAACGCTGCTAACTTGCAACATCCCATTCCTGCGGCAAGATTGAAAAGAAACAAAATAAAATGGCGCATCAGCCAATCAACGTCTTGATTTACGAACTACGGAATCTTGCTGCCCCTTCACCATCGACACATATCTGGCATTGTCGACGCCCGCGGAATCTCGAAGGAATCGACCGAGTGTCGGATGTCGACACTGTGCTGCAGGCCATTCTACCGTGGCACGTCAGTACTCTAATGTCTTGAAACTACAGACGGAGGAAACCACCATTTAGTGCAGGAATGACAACGAGGAGCATCTGGACAAATTGCCCGGCCGGCTGGGATTCTAGGGTCGATAAATCTACGCCAGAGTGGAGAATTTGAGGTTGCGAAGGCCAGAGCTGACTCAAAGGATGTGGGTAGGGCAGTGGATGAGTGAATGTTTGAGGCCTCGATTACCTGAATTACCCAAGCTTTGGTCTGTAGGCAGCTCTGAGTTCGTGTGGCGGTGAGGTAAACAGCCATCCATTGAGATCCCAAGATCAACCCCCGCTACCAGGCGTGGTGACAGTGTGGTGTCCTGGACTGTAATGCTTCAATGAGCACCAAGCCTCCGCTGCAATGCAGTTTAGATTCCTGTATCTCCCTGCGTTTGTCGAATGGCGGTTTTGGTTGGTTATTGTCGCAGCCGTGATTCTCGCCATATTTACTCTGTGTCACCATCCACTGCGTGCATCCGGACATAGCCCCCTGCACCCCCTTTTTGGTCTGCCTCGATGGCCTGATTTGCCTTTGGTCGAGACTAATGTAAATTTGAGGTTGTTGAGGGCACTGGCCGCACCATTCCTCGGTGGTCAGCTTTACATTTTCCCGGCTAGCAGATCACCAACAAGCCGTTGCAGGGCGCATGCTACAGAATCACTGCATGCAGCATTTGGCTAAATAGAAACAATGACTTATCAAGACCCGTTGAGGGTTTCTTAAATTAAAGTAGGAGAGTGATCACGCACCAGAGGAAACTGAGAGGCAGTCTCAACGTGGCAGGAGTACATCAATTAAGACTCAAAGCACTATAAAGTTCGGAGCCGTTTCGCTAGCAGAACCCCTCAAACATGTGATGTGCCAGACCCCTCTCCCTCGATTCATTTCTTGACAATCCGTCGAGACCCATGCTCACCTACCCATTCACCGCACCCGCTCAGATGAAGCTGTCAGTCATGCTTTCGGTGGGCGTTGCCCTCCTGCCAGAGATTACTTCGGCCGACGGTGGCGGCTTCTTCCAGTCCTGCAGAAACAACGTGGGTTTTGTGTTCTTTCTCCTTCCCAGCCGTAGCGCTGACATGTTGCTGTCCTACGGCAATAGTGGCGTATGGAGAACAACCTTATGATTGCCGAATGCAGACAGATGAACGGCGAGTACAGGAGGAGTCGCCAGGACATGAACTTGTGCATCACCAACTCTTTCGGCAATCTAATAGCTCGCGACGGGTAAGAAGACAACATATACGCGTTGGACTTGCCCTAGATGAGCTGACTTTGGTTCTTGCTCGTTCGTAGCGGGCAGTTCTCAAAGACTTGCTGGGGATGCCAGCAAGGCCAAGGCCTTATTCTAGACGGCGCGCCCCCGACTGGCTACGTCACATGCTTTTGCCGGAATGGCAATGGGAATGACGAGGTGATGAGCTGGTTAGATCTTAGTACGCCATTTATGCTCTCTTTGTTTTGTTTCCACACTTTTCTAAACAAGCCATCTTTGATGCCACCCCCTCAGTGATCCATCCAGGTCTCACCGTCTGAGATGACCATTTTAAGGCTTCAAGTCGCCATGCAACTCGCTCCCTTCTCAGAATTCCAGCCACCTTTCTCCCTGCCCAGGGCGCCCAGAGGTCCCTCTCCGCCAGCTGACTGCCCCCCAAGATCGCAGCGGCGCTGCTAAAGCCACCAGCCCAACCCCCAAGATGGACAGCACCCGAGGCATAGAAGAGCACAGTGCGGTCGAATGCGAGCTGCAGAATCAAGATAGCAACATGGCGGCTGGGCCTGAGGACGATAGCTCCACCGATAAGGGGCTCTCTGAAGACGACGCAAGCAAGACTGTCGACAACAAAGACCCGGAGGTGACGGAGCACTGGCGGGGCGCGGACGACCTAGCGCAGAACTTGTTTCTGCCCCTCCGCTTCCACGTAATGGCATACAAGTTCGAGGCCCTGGCCTTCAAGCTCCTTACGAGAGGCCAATTCCATCGCGCGGCGGAGTTGGCTTGGAGAGAAGCCGAGTGCTTCCTGGCCGTCATGGATGAGCTCTACAGCAGCTCTCTCGGGACGGGCGTCACCGTGCGAGATCGCTTGCCGCCCCGTTGGGTCTGGCATTCGTGAGGATGAGCAAAGAGACCGGATGGATTCGATGATGGCGAAGCATGGGGAGTTTGCGTTGGATGTCATCAATTACATGATCGAGCAGAAGAAGACGGTTTGGTAAAGGGGGCCAAGATCTGGCCCCCTTTTCTTCCGGATGTAATTAATGAGCCACGTTTTAGCAGCAGCCCCGTGAGCAGCAGTAATTTACTCAACCTCTGAGGCATCCCCCCACCACATGATGTTGGCTTGAACAATCTTCCCTGCGTCCTCGTCGCAGGTTACCAACATCCGTCCTCTCCATTGTCTCGCTTGAAACGTATTCGAGTTGATATGATCGTCTCAGTCGGGGCATAATCGGCCCAAGGGTCAAGGAAATCTCCTCATCCCCGGCATCTGCACTTCCCTCGTCTGCTTGTACCCGGCCACCCTTGGCGTCGGCGGAATTCTCACAGGAGGCGGCACCGTCGTCCACCCCGTCGTGCCCGTCGTGCCTCCCGCCACCCCCACTCTCCCACCACGCAGATTCCACGCCGCCGTACCTCGCACCCGGCCACCGCCATCGTCGTCGTCGTCGTCATCCTCGTCCTCGCCGTACAGGGCGCGCTGGCGGTAGCGGTAGTACCGGCGCTCGCGGCGGAGTTGGGACTCCCGCCGCCGGCGCCAGGTGAGGTAGCAGCAGATGGCGAGGATGAGAAAAGTTATGGAGAAGAGGGAGGCGAGGAGGGCGATGAGTTGTTCGGTGGTCAAAGGGGGGATGGTGCCCGCCGGGGCAGGGGTTACAGCGACGGTGGTGGGG
>FJWA01003469.1_pt1 | contig 9980 bp, 12 predicted proteins | sample 1011891 | NCBI WGS metagenome assembly FJWA01 (sample SAMEA3912450, study PRJEB9761) | metagenome | biome: forest; material: soil | place: USA | collected 2011-06-22 | depth 0.1 m
GACAGGTTCTACCTGGGCGACCGCGGCCTCGTCAAAGGTGACGAGCTTGGAGCTCTTGACCCACTTCGCCTCGAACGCGTCGATCTCGGCGCCGGAAGCGCCCTTGGCCTCCATGCCGGCGAGCTTCTCGGCGAGCGACTCCACCGACGGGTCCGCCACGCCCAGGATGAACTCGTGATCGCGCACATCGATGGACGACGACAACAGCTTACCGCTCTCCGAGTCGGTGCGGGCGAGCACCAGGTTCTCGGTGCCCATAACGTCCCACTGGAAGCGGGCGGCCTTGAGCCGGTTGATGTGCTCGCCGGTCGGGACGAGCACCTTCCCTGCCAGGTGGCCACACTTCTTGCCGCCGTGCATCTGGTCCTCAAAGTGCACCGCCGCCGCGCCGTTCTCGGCAAACAGCTTGGCCAGCTTCATGACGGCCGTCAGACCGCCGTGGCCCGTGTCGCCGTCGGCGATGATGGGCCGGAAGTAGTCGGTGTAGGGTGTCTTGGCGCGCTCCTCAGGCGTCATCTTGGACCGCAGGAACCAGTGCTTGCGGTCGTGCATGCTCTGGGCCTTGAACATGCGCTGCACCTGGTTGGGCACTGTGTTGTACGGGTAGTCACCAAAGTCGGGCGACACTTCGTTGGTTGTGGTCAGCACCGACGAGCACGCCCAGCCCGAGATGTAGAGCACCTCTTGGTGCGGCGCCTGCTGCGTCATCTGGACCGGGTCGATGGCGCCCATGGTGTGGATCGGCTGCCCGGCAGCCTCGCGCTCGCGAACGAGGTTCCAGAGTTTGCGCGCCATGACCGAGCTCGGGTACGACTGCGTCAGCGACCCGCGCTTGCTCACNACGTCCGCGGCCGTCCAGTCCCGCTTGATGCCAGCGAACCGTGGGGACGCCCACCACGCCTCGACTTCGGCGACTTGCTGCTGGTGCAACGCATCCTCAGCCGCGCCCGCCTTTTGTGCCTCGGGGAGAAGCTGGTATGATTTTGCGGCTGTTGTGGACGGGAGGGAGGGGTCGACGGGCGGCAGTGCGGAGGCCATTCGGGTTGTTGCTGATACCGACAGCAGCCGGCGCGAGCTTGTGCTTGTGCTCGGCCCGAGGGGACTTGAGACGAGGGCGGACAACGGTCGTACCGATGCGGTCCGCCNGGGGACGCGGGAGACAATCGTGCGGAGCATCGAACCGCTGTGCTGACGATCAAAATTCGAGTTGCGTCCCAGGTGCGTGCTCTTTTTGGTCTGGAATGCAGGACGCGAACTGGGGAGAGCTGGCTGGCTCGGTGGGGGTTTTAGTTGTCTGGGGAAGCTCACGGCCCCGCTGACGCCGAACTGTGGGGACCGAGGCTACCCGGGGTCAACGGTTCAAACTCGGATAACCGGAGCGGTAGCGGGGGTTGCGAGTTCGGGGTTGGGGTTCGGAGAGCGAGCGTGTCATGAAAGCGCCGGGTCCGACGGATTTAGCGATGCTCATTATATCCACAGTAAGAAACGTTCCATGTGTAAGTGAGCTTGTTGGCAGAAATGTGGTGGCGATGCCGTGCTCGAGACTCGACACCGTTTGCAGGTCGTCATTCGTGAGTTGTCGAGTCACAACAGAAGTCAAATGTTGCCACCGGCGCTCCCTGGTTGGAATCCCACCATAACAATCACCACAGACCGTCCATCTCGGCCATTGCCTCCTCGTCGTCCTCGAAGCCAGCGGCGTGCTGGCCGGTATCGGCACGCGCTGACGAAGCAGGGGTAGCGTCTTTCGAAGGGCGTGCGGCCGTCTCGGCCTCCGCCTCCGCCATGAGCGCATCGAGATCATCCTCATCGTCCCCCGCACCCTGAGTCGTCGTCTGGTGCTTAGGCTTTCCTTCCCCGAATNTGCTCGCGCTCATGGCCGGCTGACTTGGCCGGCTTGGTCCTGACGGTACCTCCGCCTCAGCCTCAGCCATCAGCGCATCGAGGTCGTCATCGTCAGGCTCCCCAGCTGGCCCTGGGGCCACAGGATGTCGCGCTCCGCCGCCGAAGATGCTCTGAAAGGGTGCCGATGGACGGCCAGAGGCTGTTTGTTGTGTTACAGCCCCTGATTCCGCCTCCGCTTCGGCCATGAGGGCATCCAGGTCATCCTCATCCGGAACGTCATTGCCCGGCACCTGCCGAGACGGCGCGGTGCTGTTCGTACTCTGCCTCGGTGTCGCATTGTAGATGTCGTCGTCTCCAAANAGGTCATCCGCAGACGGTGTCGTTGCTCGTCCCTGCGCGGCTCGTGCGGCGTTATCGAAGATTGGTGCGACTCTGTCGGGCAACTGCGGGCCAGAATGTCCCTGGTGAATCCGGTAGTCCTCGTCGTCCTCTGCACCGGCTGCCCTTGGCTTGCCCTCGTCAATCCATTGCTGGCGAGCAATGCGCATCGTCCCCTTATGCCCCGTCTTTTCCACCATGGCGAGCGCGTCGAGGAAGTTGGCTTTGGGGAAGAGATCGTCGAGCCAGTCNTGGTAGAAGGAGAGGAGCCGGGCAGCGTCATCGAACTGGCGTGGGTTAGTTGCTGCAGGCCAGATCTGCAGGAGATGATGAAGCTACCTCGTGTCCTTTGCCCTTGAGCCTGAGTCTCGGCGCTGTTTTTCGCAACTTTGGAATCCCCTTGTCCGANAGGAGACTGCCGTCGAGATCCAGTCAGTCACCAGCCGCAAGAATAACTAGGCAGATGCAGGGAACCAACCGAGCCTCGTCGAGCTTCACTCTGGGAGCTCTGGGCTTCCTCTTGAGGTCGAGCTGCTGCTCAATGCCCAGCACGTCCTTCTTTTTCTCCTGTGCCTTGTCGTTCCGCGCCGGGTCGGGACTGGGGGACCTGAACGGGTCATCGTCGTCCCAGTCGGCGAGATAGTCGTTGACAAAGGTGCTGCTGTCCTTTCCTCGGGCTGCCGAGTTGGCTGGCTTGGAAGCCATTTTCGACGGCATTTTGTGCCGATTTTAGTTGCCTGTTATCGTGTTGTTTGTAGGTTGTGTTGTGGTGGTGGTTTGGGAAACCTGTGACCTGTCAAGCGGGACGCGTTGATGGACTCTCTGATTGACTTTCCAAGGCGCGACGCGTTGGGCACATCCNTGTCAGCAATGATTCTCGCGGGATTGGCTGTGGCTTGCAGCAGAAAGGTGGCGTTCGCAATGGCGGTGCATCCACCCGAGCCACCCAATTACCCCCACTACACAGTGATTCACTGTGGCCTGAGGCACCAACACCGAACAGCTTCGCTCCAGACCCAGGAAGCTTCGCATCGACGATTCGCTGCGGCATTGGCCCGACTTCACCAGTTCAATCGCTCAGTACACTGCGGCTCCTCGACGACGTCTTGTCGGCCGCCACCATGTCGGACCCTTCCACCCAGACGTACCAGTGGCCGAGCAAGACAGTCAAGACCGACTATCCCGTAAGTTGGCCATCCAATTGATTGATTGCTCTGGTGGTTGTCGCCGTCGTCGTCCTCGATGGGCAGCGGGAAACAAATCACTGACGCCGAAACCACGAACTCAGCTCATCGACAATGATCCGTACGTCCTGCGCCTTCCACACTCCTTATTGCTGCCGAATTTAACCCAATTGCATGCGGCAGACATTTNAAGCGTGTGATCGCCTACGCCCGCCCGTCCGACTATGCCCACGGCATCGGAGCCGGCCTCGCGGGTCCGGGCCTGCTCTACGCCATGGAAAGGTTTGCTCCGTCGCAGGTCGGCAAGGGCGGGTTTGCCCAGGCCATGCGTCTCGGTAGCTTCATCGGCTTCGCCGGCGGCTTCATCTACTACTACCAGCGCTCCATCCGTACGTGATCCCGAGTTTCCGTTCGAATCCGAGTCCGAGGCCGAAACCGACGCCAAACCGCACCCGCTACGGCCAGTGCCACGTGGAGGGCTGTTATGGACCTACGCAAACAGGGCTGACGCTGTCACAGTGCGCTTCTACGGCATGGCCGAGAACGCCCGGGAGATTGAGATGGACATGCGCGAGATGGTCGACAAAGTGAAGGCCGGCGAGCCGCTCTACGGCGAGAGCAGGCTGACTCCCGCCATGCAGGGTGTTGCTGCCCGCCAGTCACGATACTCGGCCCTCTTCATGGGCGTCCTCCCGTGGTTCAACTTTGTCAACCACAACCAGCACGGCGTCGACACAGCCAAGTACTACCAGCAAGCCGAGAGAGAATTGGAGGCCGAGCGCCTTGGGAAGAGCTCATCATGAGAGGCTGAAAAAAGAAGCGAGGGCGAGGACGTGGGCATGGGCGTCTGCAATGCGAAGGGCGAAGGACACACGGAGGACACCCGATCCCTTGTCAGATCCGGCGCCAGGTGTACATATAACTTTTAGACGAAGGCCCGCGAAGGTCTCGAGTCAACACACATCTTTTTTTTCCTTGCGTCGACAGCCCGACAGGACTCCGCCCCAAGATCGCTTCAATGCCGTGGCTCTCAACGTTGAGCTCGGCCCTCTGCCTTGAACTCGCCGGGTTTGGGCGGGGTTTAGCAGCTATGCACAGTCTTCACAGTCTTTACTTGCAGGTTTGAGGTTTTTTGTGGTTGAAAACGAGCAATATGCTTCACTAATGAATGCTATGCAGACAATTTATGGCTTACAGCCCACCGTGTCTCCCGCCGGCCTCCCGCTTCTCAACCCCCCTCTCACCTCAATCCGAAACTCGGCCGCCACCTTCACGCTCAAGCAGAAGGGGCGCACTGCGAGTAGTACGGCGGCGAAACATCCTTGCAAGTGAAGCCAGACTATAGCAATCATGGTCAGCCGATCAAAGTCGCAACCAAAAAGGGAAGAGGCCTCAACCTACCGCGCACTGGCTGCAGCCCGAGTACCCGTTCCCGCCNCACTGACCATACGCCTGCACGCTGCACGCGTTGGCGGAGCCCGCGGAGCCCGCGTCCGTGTCGGCCACCGGGGCCGAGCCGCCACCATCGGCGCCGGTGTCGGCGGGGCTCTTGCCCGAGGGCGCGATCGCCGTGGGCGACGAGCCGACCTTGCACGTGCTCTCGCATCCGGCACAGCCCGCGCCGGCCTTCTTAGTGGTGCCGCCCGCGTAGACGGCCGGGCCGGGCGCGATGTAGGTGTCGATGGCGGCGTGGATGTTGATCTTGATGCCCGGGTCATTCTGGCTGTACGCGCCGGGGAACTTGACCGTGGCCGGACTGGCCGTGCCGCCGCCGCCCGCAACGCTGATCTGGTAGCAGCTCACGTAGAACTGCGCTCCGTTGGCCTGCGCCGCCGTGTGCAGCGCCAGCGCCTCGGCACGGAGCAGGTAGTCACCCGACGCGATGTCGGTCGGGATCTTGACATCCATGCGCCCGCAGCAGGAGCTCAGGTCGCGCGTGCCCCATTCGTCGTCGTCAGCCGATTTGCCGCCCACCTTCTTGGCCCACGAATTGGAGAAGATCTTGAACCAGCCCGAAGAGCCGTCCGCCGTCGTCGCGTCAGACACCTTGGTCAGGTACACTTGCACGGGACCCCAATGGGCGCCGCCGATGGCTTCGTTCTTGCAGTTGCGGTCGTTGGGTTGCTGGAGGGGGTTTTTAGCGGATGGGGTTTTGGAAAAGGGGGGGTAAAGGGGTTTGCGTGGCGGCTCACCTGGTGCATCTCAACCGTCACAGTTCCGCCCGCCTTCACGGGGCATTTCCCGGCGACGGCGCGAGCGCCTGTGTTGCAGACAAAGTCTTTACTTCCGACGTTGGTCAGGGGCGAGTTCGAGCCTGGCATGCGGACGCATGAGGAGCCGTGCTGGGAGTGTCAGTCGGCGATGGCGTCTCGACGACAAAGGAGAGCACTTATATAATCGGTGCCGTCCACCCAGAGCTCCTGGAAAATGGCGTGCCCAGCCACTTCCTGGGCAGCGAGGGCTGTCAACGCGGCGGCGAATGCGGACCTCATCGTGATGGCCGGATGGACAGACGTGTTGTGGGTTTGTCGGGGCAGTACAGAGCAAAAAACGGGTCGGGGAAACGGGGACATGCAACCAAGAAAGTACTAAGATCATTTCCAGTGTGTGATATATACCTCGCCCACGGCTTTGACCTACCCAAGCAAGCAAGCCAGCGTCATCAGCCTGCCACCAGCCAGCCGGCACCGAGCAGCTCAACGCCCGAGTCAATTACCGGCCGTGCTGGCATCCCATGGCCCCAAGGAAATATGAACGTGGGAACGACCTCTTCTCGGCCGTACTCTGAACTCTATTACGTGCCGAGATGTGTGTCTGGGGCCCCGGACTGGAGCGAGAGTATTAAAGCACTATATCCCCAGATTTCCGAGCGCGTTCCTCGGCGCGGGTGACATGGGCAGGAGGCGGCCACGCGACGGGCAACCGCGACACGGCGGACGCAGCGCATTGGTGGCCTACTGTGAGACTACTGTGAGGCAATATGAGGTGGTAATTTACCCGGCTTCCGCGGCATCCTGCTCCGTCCGGGACTTCCTCAATGGTGCCTCCGTCCCGGTTATTTCTTGTCTATGGACCAACGCCTCCCGATCACCTGCCGAGCCGTGTCTTGGTGGGTTTCCTTGTCGAGCAATCTCTGTCTCGTTGAGACGTTCTAGAAGATGGAGGGAGGAGGCTGTGCTTGTTTTGTAATTGTCAGGATCGAGGCATCGTCTCCAGACTTGTGAATGCCAATCTTGTTTTCAGAGAACCGGACTTGGATGCCGGCATGGGCGCTCAAGACACAGAGGCACCCAANCCCCGAGTTTTCGANCCCTTTTAGCTTTGACTGAGAAGCATGTCTCGTCCTGCTGATCGACATAGAGACCGTGTGTATGTAGAAAAAGAGAGCAATACCAAGGAAGCAGAGTATCAATAGCTAGGTAGAGAACAACGCACTCGCCCCCAACGTCGCCGGGTATCTCTAGCGCAAGGCCATGCCAACACCGCTCCCGCATTCGTCTACATCGACGAGCGGTACAAGAGGAGGTCACGGAGCGAAGCTCTGATCGAGGTCAACCTCTTGCTCCAAAACACGGCCGCAACAAGTTCGATGATGGATTCGCTCCAAGTCGCCGCCCGTACCTNGGAGGCGTGTGATGGGGTCCCTGGGATGCGACTTGCTGCAACTGTCTTTCCCCGCAATTCCAAGGCACTGTTGCGTGTGTGATGGAGCTTGGCTGGCAACGCGAATTACTAATCCCTCGCTGCAATTGGAAAGCCGGACTTACACCACTCGGGGCAGTGTTGTCCGGTAACATTCCAATATTCTGTATTTTCGCAGACTTCGACCTGATCGTGATCAACGACTACAACGAGTACCTACTCGACAACTGCTCCAATAATTAGTAAATGAGCATGCCTTTTCTTTGCTTGTTTCTTGTGGGACTTGCGAGTGGCCAATTGGTCTCGATAAACTGGCTCGCACCCGGAACCGGGGTCTTAGCCTTCCTTCAGCAGGATGGTGTCCCGCCTCAGGCTCAAGTAATCGACCAAAGGATCTTCAACGTGCTTCATAATGTTCCTCCACCATCCGAGGCCAATGGCAGAACGGTATGCTTGTACTAGGATCCGGAGAATTCGGCAAAGTTGACCCTTAGGTAGCAATTCTTCCCTCCCCGAACAACCAAAGAGTCGCTGATTTCCCGGCCTTTTCACATTTTTGATGGAGAGTTTCTGGAGATTCTCGGCCCAAATCCGACCTTGACGCTGCTCAACCACACAGATTCGGACCCCATTTTCCATGAGGCGCCAGTATGGTATGTGGCCCCCTACCGCTTATTAGTACTCGCAAGAACCGGAAATATGCTCATGGGTTCACCAAGGTATCCGGCCAAGGATGAAATGTTCTTCGTCCAGAATGCTGGGGCGAAAGCCGCCGGAACTGGCCTCTCCAAGTCGGCCATCATCCAGAAGATATCCCTGTCGGCAGTTACCCCTTTCATGGCCAGCCAGAAGAACGCAAGCGGTTCTGTTAGGGTAGAAGTCATAGATTCGAACCCGACAGTCATGAATCCGAATGGTGGGTTGCTGGTATGGTATGTGGTAACCGGGACAGGACTGATAGCAACTGAGAACCAGGGGCGACAAATTACAAGGGTCAACTTTTGTTCCTTGGTGAGGGACAGGGAGAGGGCACTGCGCCAGCCATGTATCTCGTCAACCCAGAACCTCCGCACAATGCCACGGGTGAGAAGGGGTTGTTGTCCTGTCGAGCCAACCCTTGCGTACTGACGTTCGTGCTCACAGTCATCCTGGACAACTTCTTTGGTCGTCAGTTCAACTCGTTGAACGACGCCTCCATCAACCCCCGCAACGGGGAGATTTACTTTACGGATCCGACGTATGGCTATGTGCAGGACTTCCGGCCTCCGCCAGGGCTGCCCAAACAGGTATGGCGATTCAACGAGGCCACCGGGGCAGTGGCGATAGCAGCGGACGGGTTCAACATGCCGAACGGTAAGCGTGACAGGGAGATAGCAACATAAAACCCGTCATCTTACTGGCTCGCAGGTATTTCTTTCTCACCCAACGGCGCCCACCTGTACGTTGCCGATACGGGAATGGCCCAGGGCTTCTTCGGGACCAACCATTCCTTCCCTTCGACCATGCAAGTTTTCCTCCCGTTCCATGCCAGCGATCAGACTCTGGGATTTGCTCATCATCGAGAAATACTGACAACCCGGGCAATAGCTACCGCTACGACGTCAACCAGGATGGCACCCTGGACAACCGCAAGACCTTTGCGTTTGTGACGCCGGGAGTCCCGGATGGAATCCATGTCGACACCAAGGGCAACGTCTATGTCGGATGTGGCGACGGTGTGCAGGTGTACAACCAGTCGGGAAAGCTGCTCGGCAAGATCTACATCGGAGGGGTGGCGGCCAACTTCCAGTTTGCGGGACAGGGGCGGATGGTCATCCTGGCCGAGACGGAACTGTACTATGCCACGCTGGCGGCGGAGGGCGCGTTTCCAGGGACGCTGTATCACTGAAGACTGTGTGTTAGGGAGGTGGTGTTGGAGGGTTGAGTTGTTGTTCCTCTCTATCCATGATATGATGACTTACACGTACTTTTGTGGTCGAGGACACGACGTTGAGACTCGAGACGAGATTAGAATGGGTTATTTTCTAATAACTTGGGCAGTTTGGCCGAGCTACAATGTTAGATCAGATNGTCAGTACCACCATGTAATGTACCTCGTTTGGTGTGCTGATGCTTAAGGGGGGATAGGGGCATCAAAGTCGTGGTGTTCTCTGGATGTCAGGGTTAGGGTCCAGTGACCTCCTCCAGCTTGCTTGACTNGACTAGGACCCTGGTCTTTGACTCTTTGTTCCCCAGATCCACAAAAGCTTAGCTGCTCGACTCCCGAGTTCCCACCAACAACACCGAAACCCGAAACCCGACGACGCGCTGGGAACACGCCATCGACTATGTATGGACCATATCGGTGACGGGACGGAGGACCAGACCCGGGATCGAACGACGCACACACCCAGCCGCCCATCATGACGCTTTCGAAAAAGCGAGCCCGCCCTTCCGCGGCCGACGACAACGACGACAACGACAACAAGGACGAGCTACCGGACGACGACCTCCGCCCACCAACCCCGATAACGCCGCCGTCGCCGCGCCTCCCAAAACGACGCCGAATTCACGCCCAGCCACCGCCGCCCGGCCGCGACCTCCTCACTCCGCTGTCCGACGAACTCCTCCTCCGCATCCTCTCCTTCCTTCCGCTCCACCACCTCCTCGGCATCGCCCCGGTCTCCCGCCGCTTCTACACCCTCTCGGCCGACTCCCAGCTCTGGAAGGCGCTGTACTACGCGCGCTTCGTTCTGCCGCGCGCCATGCGCATCCCGGGCTTCCGGGACGCCGGCGGCTCCTCGTCCGCCGCCATCGCCGCCGCCGCCGCGGCGCCCTCTGGGGGGCATAGACTGCATTATTCGGGAAGGAGGACGCTGTGGGCCGATGGCAGGAGGGGCGGGGTTGTTGCGAGCACGCGCCGGGAGGGGGAGGGGGAGGATGTCCCGAGGC
>FJWA01004527.1_pt1 | contig 9980 bp, 8 predicted proteins | sample 1011891 | NCBI WGS metagenome assembly FJWA01 (sample SAMEA3912450, study PRJEB9761) | metagenome | biome: forest; material: soil | place: USA | collected 2011-06-22 | depth 0.1 m
GAGTTGAGGGTTATGGTTGCTGCTGCCTGAGAGGGGGAGGTTGGTTAGTTGTGGGATGGGGTTGGGAGATTCGGGAGGGATCGCACAGAGAGGGTGAGCCACGGGCGGGTGCCGTAGTTGCGCTCGCGGGCCTCGTGGGCGATGCGGGTGTAGACGGCGTGGATGTTGGCCGGGGCCGGGGCCTGGCCGGGGCGGGCGAAGGGCGCGTTGATGAGCGCCTTGAGGGAGGGCGCGAGCTTGGACGACGACATGGTTGCTTGGTGTTGGTGGTGCTGTGTGAGTGCGTGCCGGGTTTGTTTCTTGGTCGTCTTCTTGGTCGGCTTCTCGACGTCCTTCGGGGTCCTCTTCCGTGCGGGCGGTGCCGAGTCTGACATGTCAAGCCACAACGCGGACCGATCCAAAAATAATGGCCAGGTTACTGCCGGCTGCCAGATCTGTCGCTCCCCGGTCCAATTGGCCTGCTGCTGTGCTCTGCTGCATGCCGCATCACGGCTTCGATTCAGATCACAGATCGGCCGGCAGGTGGGAAGACCCCCTGTAACCGGTCCCTGTCAAGTCACACCACCCCATCAAAGGTGGGTAAAGAACCCCGACCGAGGCTTGGGCCGTCGGTGTCCAGAAATTCAGCCGAGACCCCGCTGCTCACGGGGGCCAGAGACAGGCGGTGAAGTCGCGATTGGGGTTGCTGTTCCACCACGACGACGCTGAGATGCCGGAATCGGGTTCACAACATGACAGAGTGCAGGAGAGCGACACGAAAGCCGGGTCCGGACAGTGAGTGAGCACAGGTTAGGGGTCAACCATGGTATCGGGAGGATGGGGAGGAGCCGGCGACTCGATGCTCGTCGAAGGATGCACAACATGGCCACGAACCACGAACCACGGCGCAAACGGTTATGCCGGCCCGTGCCGTTGGGACCCGCGAGGGCGTGTCGGGGGTATTCTGTGCTTGGGTCGGCCGTGGGAGAAGTCAGGGGTCGCAGATCAAGAAGCGGCGCCGCGCCTGGGCGATGGCACCTGATGTGTAAGGTGTCCCTTGGGACTGGCGTTGGTCTAATATATCTCCGACGGGGGGCGCATATGTATCTCGCAATCCCATTGGGAACTGGAAGAGTGGGCAGTGCAGCGCTGTGCATACCGATCGATACCAGACGTGCTGTTTTCTGAACGCTTGGCCGGAGCGGAGCAATGGCCGGGCAGAAGGGAACCAAGCAGCCGTTTTGGCTTGGGTGAGTGAGCTACTCCGTTCAATTTGAGTCCGTCACTCAGTATGAGATGAGTACTCTATCTGGAGCCTGATCCTGACCGCTATGGCGACCACCCAACAGCGGAGCCGCAGCCTCCATGGCAGTGTGCTTCAGTAGGTCAACAAGCCGGTCCTCAACCAAGTGCACTACCCCTAACATACCTGCCCAGCCCACCCCCTAGATCTCACAAAATAGTAAGGCCCAGAATCCCTTCGCCCGGGATCGCGGACTGACGCCAACCGCCACGCAGCCGGATGCAAGTCCTCCAGACACGTGCCCCCATGCTCTCGACCCTCTACAGCTTTGCCCTCCGTGACGGTCAGTCGATGGAGACCCCAAGTCCCCTTCCCCACTGACCGACCGTCTCACCCTGCAACAGGATTCCTTTCCCTCTGGTCTGGACTCTCTGCCTCCATCCTCCGGCAGTCGACCTACTCGACCGCCCGCTTCGGCCTGTACGCCGTCCTGTCCCAGCACCTGCAGCAACACTCCGGGGCCGCCAAGCTCTCCACCGCAGCGACCATCGCGTGTGCCGGGGTTGCGGGCGGTCTGGCGGGCATGGTTGGGAATCCGACAGAGGTGAGCGTCGCACCCCCTTCCGCCATGGAAGCCAACCTCCATGACCCACTGACAAGAACGGCAGGTCATCCTCGTCCGCATGTGCGCCGACGCCGCCAAGCCGAGCGCCGAGCGCTTCCGCTACTCGGACGCCGCGAGTGGGCTGTACCGCATCGGCAAGGAGGAAGGGATCACGGTCTTTGGGCGGGGCCTGTCCGCGAACATTGTTAGGAGCGTGCTCATGAGTAAGTCCCCTGGTCCGCCCCAACTCTCGAAAGCGGCGCGTGCTCACCCCAGGGAAAGATGTCTCGCAGATCGCGCCGTAAGCAAAATTCCATGGGACCTTGAGACGGCCATGGCCATGAGCTGACGCGACGAGCCAGATACGCCGCGGCGAAGCGAGCCATTCTCTCGCGCACGCAGCTCCAAGACGACATCCGAACCCACGCGCTTGCCTCGCTCTTCGCCGGGACGGTGGCCACGACGGCCTGCGCCCCGGCTGACGTCCTGAAGAGCAGAATCCAGAGTGCCGCCAAGGGTTCTAGCGTAAGAGGAATCCGATGCGCAAGCCAAAGTCGTGCTTGATCTGACTGCGTCCCAGGTAATGCAAGTCGTCAGGGAAGGCCTGGCCCGTGAAGGGCCGGGATTCCTCATGAAGGGTTGGACACCGGCGTGGCTGAGATTGACGTACGTTGCCCCCGATGATCTCGGTTCCCGATGGTCGACTAACCACCGTGAAGGCCACATACTGTCCTAACATTCGTAATCATGGAGAAGCTGCAGGAGGTCGTCAACCTGACCGCCTCGACGCGGGCGCGGGCGGCTGTCTGAGAATTTGCTTGTATTTCAAGTCCCAAAGTCGGGTAGATTAGACCAATTGAGCCAGTCTAGAGCGGCGGCGTCGTCCCACGGATACATGCTCAGCGCCGGGTCGAACTCGTTGTTGACCCTGCTGAGCGCTTCGACGATCTGGTCGTCCGACATGGACGAGAACTGGATCGGCTCCGACCAGAGAGGCGTCTCCATGAAGCCCGAGACGGACGGGCTGGGGTGGATGGCGTCTGCCATGCTGAAGCTGGCGCGGGCGTTGTTGCTGCGTGAATACGCCGCCGAGGTGTGGTGTTGCGAGAGAAGCTCCGGTTGTGTGCCAGCACGCGGTCTCGCGGCCGTTTCGGTCGGCGCAGGCCCGCCGGCCGCCGCCTTCTTGACGATGTACTTGAGGTACTTGCCATACAGCGTCGACATTCCGTTTCGGTGCTCGGTTGTCAAGCCGACGCGCTCGAGAACCTCTGCCGTCTCTTCGATCAGTGTTCGGACGCTGGGCGCCAGGTTCGAGTTGCCCGCAAACTGGCCGCTGAGCCGCAGTGCGAAGCAGGCGGCGAACGATATCATGATTGCCGTGTTGTTGGGCATGCTGGACAGCTGCCCCTCGCCCTGGATTGCCGCCCGCATGACGTTCAGCGCCGAGGACAGACCTGCCGCGTGGAAGAGGTTCCGCACTTCGGTCGGGGCGGTCGGGTGGTTGATGACTGTGCTGTAGATGGACAGCCGGGTATGCGTGACGAGGATTTGCACGTACGGCGGCAGTCGATGCTGCGGTCCGTTGCCGATGGAGATGCCCCATTTGGCATGCCATTCGTCGAAGAACTTTTCCACCATCATCTGGATGGACCGTGCAACCATGGCGCCGTCCGTCCTGCCGTCCCGAGACTCATCGCACAGCGTCCGTATCGAGGAGAACAGTTCATCCTATGCCGGGTTAGCAGTTTCCATGGCCTTGCCCTAGTTGGAGACCTACCAGATCCCGCCGCAAAACTGCCATCGACACCAGATGGCCGTCCATCGTGTCTGCAATATTCGACAGATGCCACTGGTCGCATCCGCGGAGAATAGGGGTAATCGGAATGGTGTAGCAGCGACCTCTCGCCAAGCACATCCTAACTCGGTTAGCATGCCACCGCTGCTGTTCGACCGCTGTGATGGAACCACTCACCCCCTCTCCAACACAAACAAGGCAATCCAGCACCTCTCCCGCCTCCTCAGCAACCTCAACCCAAACTCGGAGCTCGGCTCCACGTCCCCAAAGCCATCCAACGCCAAGGCCACCTTTGGGTCGATGCAATCCGCCCTCGCAATCCCGCCGAAGCTCCCACCAAGCCCGCCGGGCCCGTCTCTGAGCGAGGCGACGGGGACCAGGATTTTGTGTAGCGACAAGTCGAGCGCCATGGTCGTTGCCATGGACACATACCAACACGTCTCGTCATCGGTGCTGTGCTTCCCCGGAAACATCCAGGGGACGTTGACCATGAAGGCGAGGACGATCTCGACGGAGCGGTGGCGGTCGAGGATGATGCGGTTGACGAGCGTCTTGCAGTGGTTCGAGAGGCGTCGGGAGAGGGCCGAGGCGGAGGGCATGAAAAGAGCGGCGGCGGCGGCGATCGAGGTAAAGAGGAAGGCGGAGCGGGAGCGGGTGAAGGCGGCCGTGTAGAGGGCGGGGTCGAGGCCCCAGCGGGTGTGGGCGAGGTTATGGTGGAAGAAGGTGAAGAGGGTGTCGGCTTCTTCGCCGGTGAGAAGGCCGAGGTGGATGGGGTCCAGATCCGGGCCCGTGTCGAGGCTGAACTGGCTGAGCTTGAAGAACTTTTCGACCTCGGAGATTCTCTCGTTCGGGTTGCTCTGGCGTGCTCGCTTGTGCGACATGGCCTCGGCAGCGGCGTGGTCGGCCCCGGACTTGGGTGAGACATGCAGGTCGGATGCGCGGGCCAGCAGCTGGAGGGGGTTCTCGGCATCGTCGACGGCCAGGCTCTCCTCGCCGACGTGCCCCTGAGAGGGGGTCGAGTCCTGCGGCACGCTCATGGCGTCCTGCTCCGAGCCCGAACTGTCACCGGCATCCGAGTCGGCGTCGGGCAGCAGGATGTCGAGTTGTTCGGAGGCCCGGCGCGGCCCGGCCGACCTGTCTCCTGGTGCAGACTGGTCGTGGCTCCCGAGCGGCAACCCGTGGACGCCCCCTGGGCCGAGCAGAGACTTGAGATCCGAGACAACCTTGGTGGCTTCGAGGCCCGATCCGGTGCGCCTCAGGGCCTGTTCGACCTGATGCAACGCCTTTTCCAGGCCTGTGCGCTTGCTGCGGGGGGATTAGTCGGCTTCTCGTCACTCTTCACGCCAACCACGGCAGAGGAACCACGCAGGACGGACTGACTTCTTGACGCCCTTGCGGCGGCCGACGTGGAAGTCGGGGCGCACGCACTGGACGCCCAATTGGAGGCAGCGGTGGCAGCGGTCGTCGTTGTGGCCGCGGCCCTTCTCGCACTTGATCTTGGAGCGGCGACACACGAGACACGCGGCGGCCCTGCGGCTGTTCTGGTCCCTCTGGTCCCTCAGCGACAACGACAGTGAGTCTCTCTCGCTTTTGGAGCCGTCGGCGGCGGGCGCAGGAGCACTGTCCGACCGGTCCATGGCGTCGGCATCCATTTGCGCACCGCAGGCGCAACCACCGGTCTGGTCTGGCGTTTCGGCCGCTCAATCCCCCGCCTTTTGTGGTCGTGTTGCGGGGAGTTTATGCACCAGACCGAGCCCGCGAAGAGCCGTTGGGGTAATTCGGAGAAGCTGACGCTGGAGTGCGCCACCAAGGAGCCCGTGGAGGGAGCGTGGAGCAGCTGGATGTCAGCTGCCAGGGCGTGGTGGGCCAGCCGAGAGCAGGGGTTGGGTTGGCCTGGCTTGGAGACTTCAGGTGGTTCCGGGTTGAATCCCCTCTTCGGCCGCGAAAACAAGTGCGTGCGGGTTGCTGCTGTTGCCGCGCTGTTCTTGCTGCCAACAACCAGCAACCATTTGGAACGAAACCGCGGATCCCCGGACGGTCCCGAGTATTTGATCGAGGTCCCTCCCGCCCAGCCATCGGCACCACAAGTTCCGTTGGACAAAGGTTGCATTCCATACCTCCATCCTCCCATGTCCGCGCGGCGTGGTGAGAGCGCCGGCGATTTACCCGTGCTCTGCGTGAGCCTATCGGCTTCTCCCGTCCTGGCCGCACACCATGGATATTTACGACTTGGGGTCCTCGGACAAATTCTGCCTGTCTAGCACCAGAGCTACCCTCGGGTGACGGCCCAGTTCCAAGTTGCAACGAGCGGCCCCAGTCCCCCATTGGTCCGCACTCCCTCCAGCGCACATTGTGTTTCCTTTTTATCAACCTGAATCCTGAGTTGAGCATCACCAATGCCTGTGCTCGTCCTCCCAGTGTCCCGAGTAACGGTAGCGGGACTCGGCAAGGCAACGATGGGTCGGGGACCGGACGGAGTCCACACCCAGCTGCTCAAGACCAAACCCGTCGCACTCAATTGTGTCGGCAAGTTGGATATCCAAGTCGTAGCGTTCCCATTTTCTGTGCAGCAGGTCGCTTCTTGTAGCATGTGACGAGGGCAGGGAGAGGCATCTGGATCTTTCGAGGACAAAAGCCCAGAAGCAACCGCAGGTTTGTTGGTCGGGGGATCTTCGAAGAGGTTTCCGGCTCTGGCGTGCGGACGGTGGTATCGCGACTCAGGATTGTGACTCGGCATGGGAATGCACCAGCAGCATACGGCACGAATGAGAATCCCATGTGCCCTTGACCTCGGAGATGTCAATTGTGAATTGTCAATGATTGATGCAGCAAAGTTGGGGCGTTCAACCCACGGCATTCTCGTCTTCTTGGCACCTGGGCACAGCATGGGCCAGTGGGGAGAGCAGCGCGCGCCCTGGGCAGCTGGGCTGTGGCCTGCGCTGCGTGCTGTGGGGGTCAGCTCGCTCCCACAGCAGCGGGTCGGCAGTTAGCGTGGCTCGAGCGTGGTCTTGACGCGACTCGCAGGGTTCCAAGCACATCCCGTCGCGTTTCTTCGCGTCCCACTTAAAGTCGACACGCTCGCCCACACCACAGCCAGGCCTCGCCTCTCCATTCGCTTCTGTCTATTCCTTACGCGAGTTTGTGTCTTCATATTAATTGTACGGAGCAGCTCTGTCCACCAGGCAATATGGCGGAGAAGTCGAAGTCGTCCCCCGCGTCCCGCACTCCTGCGAAGACGCCGGCGACGGTAAAAACGGCGAAGCAGGCGCCCTCGACGGGCAAACAGCGGAGCATTCTCGGCTTCTTCTCTAGATCAGGGGCAGCCGGAGCCACCAGCGGAGCTACTGCCAGCCCTTCGCCATCCACCAAGCCGGCGTCCTCGAGCAAGCGTGACACTTCGCCCCAATGCCTCAAGGAGACGACGACCAAGGCCAACTCGATGCTGGTGACGAGGCGCACCACCACTGTCACGCCCGTCCCCAGCAGCGATGCCGCCGAACCCTTGAGCTCCCAGGAGAACAGAGACGCGAGTACTGTCAAGGTGCCTAGCATGCATGCTCTTTTGTCCGCGGCACATGCTAAGATTGCGCAGAAGTCGGCCATCAGCGTAGAGCCAAGCTTAAACAGTAGCCCGTCTCGCAAGGCACGTCGCTGTTCACCCAATATCAGGCGACATCGCAGTCCGCTAACACGCCGTTGTAGGCCAAGAAAGCTGTTAACTATGCCGAGCCCTCCGATGACGACGACGACGATGCCGTTTTTGCGACCATGAAGGCCAGAAGATCCACACAGCGATCCACACAGCGCCGGTCTCGTACTGCCCTTGCAGACGAGGACGACGAGGAGGAGGCCTACGAAGCCGAACCCAACGACGCCGAGGATGACGGTAATTCTGCCGCTGAATTGACGCGAGACGGAGCTGACAATCTGCCTCAGATGACATGGAAAACTTTGTGGTTTCCGACGACTCGGACGCGCCCTCAAGATCGAAGAAGCGGAAGCGGCCCGCGGCCAAGTCAACGGCCCCACGCAAAAAGTCCAACCTCTCCTCATCTCCCGCCCCCGACCGCCGCTCTCCCCCGGTGGATGATGACGAGACGATGGGGGATGTCCCGACCTCGACCTCGACGGCCCAGAAATGGAAGTACGACCCAGACAATGTCCAGCCGAGCGAGCCTGCGGCCAGGCCTCCTCCTGCACGAAAGGCAACAGGCCCGAAGCCGAAGCCTAAAGCTCACACCAAGGAACCGGAAGACAGATACCCGTGGCTGGCCAATATCATGGACAGCAACAAGAACCCCCGTGGTCACCCGGACTTCGACCCAACGTCCATCTACATCCCCCCGCTGGCCGAGAGGAACTTCTCGCCGTTCGAGAAGCAGTATTGGGACATCAAGAAGAACCTCTGGGATACCGTGGTCTTTTTCAAAAAGGGCAAATTCTACGAGCTCTACGAGAACGACGCGACCATCGGCCATCAGCTGTTTGACCTCAAGCTCACCGACCGCGTCAACATGCGCATGGTCGGCGTCCCTGAGAGCTCCTTGGACATGTGGGTCAACCAGTTCGTCGCAAAAGGCCACAAGGTCGCCCGGGTCGACCAGATGGAGTCGGCTTTGGGCAAGGAAATGCGCGAGCGTGGGAGCAACGCCGGCGCCAAGAAGGCCGACAAGATCATCCGCAGAGAGTTGGCATGCATCCTGACAGGTGGCACCCTTGTGGACGGCAGTATGTTGCAGGACGACATGGCCACGTACTGCGCAGCCATCAAAGAATCCGTCGTCGACGGCAAGCCAGCTTTCGGCATCGCGTTTGTCGACGCTGCCACCGGCCAGTTCTTTCTCTCCGAGTTTGAGGATGATGTCGACCTGACCAAGTTCGAGACGTTTGTTGCTCAGACATCGCCCCGAGAGCTGCTCCTCGAAAAGTCCCGCTTGTCCACCAAGGCCCTGCGCATTCTCAAGAACAACACGGGGCCGACCGCCATCTGGAACTACCTGAAGCCGGGAACCGAATTCTGGGACGCCGATCTCGCGCGGCGCGAACTGGACTATGGCGGCTATTTTGTCAATGAACAAGGCAAGGACGAAGAGTGGCCCAAGAAGCTCAGCGACGCCAAGGGCAAAGATCTCGCCATGTCGGCTCTCGGCGGTTTGACTCACTACCTCCGCATCTTGAAGCTTGACCAGACCCTCCTGTCCCAGGGCAACTTTGAGTGGTACAACCCCATCCACCGCAACGGCACTCTGATCCTGGACGGCCAAAGCCTGATCAATCTCGAGATCTTCACCAACACGGCCAACGGCGGCCCCGAGGGTGCGCTATTCACTCTCCTCAACCGGTGCATCACTCCGTTTGGGAAGCGTCTCTTCAGGCAGTGGGTTTGCCATCCGCTCTGCAACATCCAGAAGATCAACGAGAGGCTCGACGCGGTCGACATGTTGAACGCGGATCGCGGCATCCTTCAGCAGTTCTCGTCGCAGATGGCTAAGATGCCGGATCTCGAGAGGCTGATCTCCCGCATCCACGCCGGCGCCTGCAGGCCCGAGGATTTCGTTCGGGTGCTGGAAGGATTCGAGCAGATCGACTACACCATGGGTCTGCTAGAAGCCTTCGGCGGTGGCAATGGCCTTGTCGACCGGCTCATTGCATCGATGCCCAACCTCAAGGAACCCCTGGGTTACTGGGAGACCGCCTTCGACAGGAAGAAGGCGCGGGACAGCAAAATCCTCATCCCCGAGAGAGGCATCGAGGAAGACTTTGACGGCAGCCATGACGAGACTGAGCGGATCAAGGAGGAGCTCCATGCGCTCCTCGACAAGCAAAAGACCGCCCTGAAGTGCAAGACGCTCAAGTTTACCGACGTGGGCAAGGAGATCTACCAAATCGAAGCCCCCAAGGCCGTCAAGGTCCCGTCGAGCTGGCGCCAGATGTCGGCGACCGCAGCCGTCAAGCGCTACTACTTCAAGGGGCTGGAAGATCTCGTGCGAGAGCTCCAAGAGGCCGACGAAACCCACTCCCAGATCGTCAAGGAGGTGGCCTCGCGCTTCTTCAAGCGGTTCGACATCGACTACGAGGTCTGGCTGCAGGCGATCCGCATCATCGCGCAGCTGGACTGCCTGATCAGCCTGGCCAAGTCGTCGTCCGCTCTCGGTGTCCCCAGCTGCCGCCCAGTGTTTGTCGACGAGGAACGCACCGTGGTGGAGTTTAAGGAGCTCCGCCATCCTTGCATGATCAACACGGTTGCCGACTTCATCCCCAACGACATCAAGCTCGGCGGCGACGAGGCTAAGATCAACCTCCTGACAGGCGCAAACGCAGCCGGAAAGTCGACCATCCTCCGCATGGTAACCCCCCCC
>FJWA01003526.1_pt1 | contig 9978 bp, 12 predicted proteins | sample 1011891 | NCBI WGS metagenome assembly FJWA01 (sample SAMEA3912450, study PRJEB9761) | metagenome | biome: forest; material: soil | place: USA | collected 2011-06-22 | depth 0.1 m
GTCCCTGACTCGAACAGCAAGCCCCCAAATCCGCAGAAGGAAATCCAATCTATCATCCCAAAGAATTCCAGATCACGCATAACGAGCTCATTACCCCAGACATGACCTATCTAGAGGAGACCCTTCGTGAACCCATTGCAATGCAACACCACCGAGTAAAGCCAAAGACGAGAAAGAGCACAAAATGCAACCCGCTCCGAAAAGCATCAATCCCGTCCCAGATGCCCAAACCAAGAAGCGACCACTTGGNTAGAAATGCAGAGAACGACAATAAAGTCATCCAGGGACGGAAACAACGAAAGCAAAGCAGAGGACGCCGAAGCCACAGGCCACATAACACGGCTACTCCCACGGACCCCGGGCCGGGACCACTTGGGCACCCTGATATCCCATACCCTCCTCACCTAACCCTCCAGCATCAGAATCCACCCCCAGCCTCGTGCCCTGTCCTTCCCCGGCCAAAACGCCATAGAAATACCGCTTCCCCATCTCNTTCACCCTCTGCTCCCTCTCCTTCCTCTCCAGCCTCGACATCCCCTCAAAGTCCTCCAACATCCGGCTCTTCGAGACATACCACAGCAGCCCGGCCACAGACCGAGGGTCGACTGGCATGGGGGGGTAGCGCACAAAGAAGGATGCGCCGAGGACGATCAGCATGAAACCCAGGAAGAGACAGCTGAGGATGGCGCAGATGGTTGCCGCGGTGCCTGTCTGCGCGAGGTTGAAGGGCACGTTGGAGAGGATGACGGGGAGGAACTCGGAGAGGATGGCGGCGAGGGAAACGACGAAGAGAAAGGGTTGGCGGTGGCGGACCGCCGAGTAGATGCCCGAGAAGGCATTGGTCGAAGGGGTGAAGAGAATCGAGCATCCNGGCGGNTGGGTACGGAGGGAGAGGATGAGGAACGGAGTCATCGTGCTGACGCCTGTTGAAACCCACGGGTTAGTTTNATGATAAACATGGGGGTGNCGGCAACGAACTTACTGAGGAAGAACGATTGCCAGCAAAAGGCAATGAGAACACCGATGATGGCCGAGACGAAGCGCACGCCAAAGGTGTTGGAGTTGAGAAACACCCACAGCTTGCCATCNTCGTGGATGCCGCCACGGTAGTAGGCGTGGTAGTAGATGATGAAAACGAGGATGGCCAGCTGCAAAGCGGCGAAGGTGATCCGCCAGGGATACCGCAGCGGCATAAATGGCAGCGGCTTGCTGTGACCATCCCACTTCCCCCCCGCCGCGGCATCATCATACGTCTCCGAGTCGCTGTCGCTCGGGAAACCCCCTTGATCATGCAGCCCCCTCCCGGCCTCATCCAGCAGCACAATGCCATACTCCTCCCTCCCCGCCGCATTTTGACAGTACCCCATCCCATACTGCTTATCCGCCACGGCCCGCCTCATACCCCTCTCCCCGTCCTGCAGGATCCTCACGTGCGGACTCCTCGCGAGCGACGCGATCCCCGCCACACTCCACGGATTCGCATACACGCCCGTGACCCACCTGCCGGCCAACACCAGCACCACCACCAACATCACCACCACCGCGCCCAACAACCCCACCAACGCGTGCGCCGGGGCGGGACTCACCCCCAGCTGAGGCCCGCACGTCGCGCTGGCCGTGTTGAGGTAGCAGTCCCCATGCAACTTCAGCCCGACAGCCTCGGTAGCAAGCGGCACCATGAACGACGCGCAGCCGACCATCAGCGTGGTCAGGAACGGCACGGGGTGGCCCTGCAGCAGGGTCAGGACGGGCGTGATGAAAGCCATCACGCCCGTGTACTGCAGCAGCAGGGTGTTGGCGCCGGGGCAGCGGCCCGTGGTCAGCGCTTGGAAGGGCTGGTACAGCTTGGCGTTGAGGTCGATGATGCGCAGCGGGATGATCAGGGCGACGCCCAAGAGCGGGGGCAAGAAAGTGCCGATGAAGATGTCGGTTTCTGTCCAGCGAAAGACGCGGGTGGAGGCGACGACGGTCGGGCCGGGGACGGCGCCTGTGGTGGTGGCCGCGGTTGGGGTGGCGGTCGAGACGAAGGTGCGGGTGGTGCGCGGGAGGGTGGAGATGAGGGTGCTGGGCGACGGGGTGGAGGTGATGGTTCGCAGAACGCCGGATATGGTGGTGAGGAAGGTGGTTGGCGCGAAGGTGGTGGTGAAGGTGCGGAGGCTGTCGGGCAACGTGGACACCAGGGTGAGGGTGATGGGTGCTGTCCCGGTGGGGGTGGTGACGATTATCTGCGTCGTCAGTGTGCCCCCCACAGTCGTAGTGAAGCTGGTCACCGGTGGGGTAGAGACGCGGGTGACCGGGGTGCCGTTGATGGTTTCCACGATGGTTGTCGGCGCTGGGGTCACGGTTACCACGGTTGGCGTGCCGCCAANATTGGTTGTGATGGTGAAGGTCACCGGCTGGAACACCGCTGCGTTGGCGGTGGTCACTACGATTTGCGTGACCGGGGTTCCTCCGACAATATCAACGGCAGTGAGGGTGATGGGTTGGCCTGCCTCCGTTGGCGTGGTGACAATAACCTGTGTGGTAAACGTCCCTCCTCCGGCNTCTCCGACAACGGTGTACGAAATGGGCTCAAAGGGTGGCCCAGCGGGGGTGGTAACAACAACCCGGGTGACTGGCGTGCCCCCAACGGTATTGACAACGGTGTTTGTAACAAGTTGACCGGCGGCAAGGGTGCTCACAACACCCCCCTNCATCGTAACAACGGTCTGAGGCGGGGGCGTGTCAACGATGGTGCGCTGGACGCCGTTCACCTCCGTCACCACGGTCACTGGGTCCGGGTTGTTGACAACCGTCACCGGTGTCGCGCCAATAGTGGTAACAATCCCGCCTTGATCCGCCACCGAAGGAGTCAAGACCACAACGGCTGTCACGACAGACCCGTCAACCCGCTCCACGCCGGTGCTGATCTGCTGATCAACGACCACGGTCTTGACTTCGTCTGATGAAACAGCGAGGATGACGGGCCCTTGGCTCTGCACTACATCCACGGTGCCGCCGCCGTCAACCACGATGCTCGTCACCTTCTGTGGATCTGAGCCCTGGGTCACGGCCAGACCACCGCCTTCACTGGGCTTGTCGGGGAGGATCGTGCTGTAGTAGGTGATGGTAACCTCGCCGACGCTGGGGATGACGACGCCGGTAATGGTGCTCGTTCCAGTAATGGTTCCGGTCGTGGTTCGCGTTATAACGCCGCCAACTTCGGAAGTGACGCTCGAAGTTATTGTACCAACTGACGTCTGGGTGAGTGTGCCTGTCAAGACAGGCGAGCTGGCTGCTGTTCCATTGACCGAGAACTGAGTGTGGATCGTGGTTGGCTCGATGGTGACGAAGGTGGATACAATGACTGTCACAAAGGTCGAAAAGCTGGTGAATGGGACGGTCTCGACATCCGTGAACACCGAGGTGAAGATGATGGTTGACACGGGGACGGTGACGCTGGTGGTGAAGGTGGAAACCGACACCGAAATCGGCACCAGCCGCGCACCGCTCGGGAGGCTAACGCTGAGAGGCGCTGATGTGCTGCTGGGCGAGACTGTTCTCGTACTTGAAGAGACCGTCGCCGTGCTAGAGGAGACTGTCGTGGTGTTGGAGGAGACTGTCGTTGAGCTGGAGGAGACTGTCGTCGTGGTAGAAGAGACCGGTAGAGTGGTTGACGAGGAGTTGGTACTTCCAGCGGCCTCCTGGGCGCCGAGTCCGCCGCGGACGACAGTTCGGGAAGATGAGACGGAGGTGGTGGTAGAGAGGGATGTCGACGACCCCGACTGAGAGGCCAGTGATGTCGTCCCGGAAGATGACTGATCCGTGGCCGATGACCGTGTTGACTGCACCAGGGTAGTTCCCACCTCTCCCTCCACAGAAGCCGAGCTGCTCTGTTGGGTTGTTGAGCTCGTTGTCGTCGCATCGAGAGTGGTGGATGATGGAGTGATCACAGCAGTCGTGGTCCCCTCGACCGTCGTGGTGGATGTGTTGGTGAGGGCTCGAGCGAGTCGAACCGGCTGTGTGGCGTTTGGATGAAGGCCGAGGATCACGGCATTGTTGTCCGAGTCTGGCATCTTTTGCTCGGCGACGACGACCAAGACAATGGCCAAAAGAATGAGTGCTATGACGGCGCCGATGAAGGGCCAACGCAGCGGCGTTGGCTTGTAGTTTGGCGCGCTCCCCGTCCGCCACACGGGCGACTTGCGCCCCCAAGGGCCAACCTCTGTCGGACTCGGCGCTGCATGATGGTCTTCCGTGGCCTGGATGGTGTATTCGTATGCGGCTCGGTCGTCTCGCGGGTGGATCGGCGGTTGCTGCATGTCTTTCTCGGCTTCGCCGCCGTGGGAGCGCAGGAGTTACTCGGATCTGAGAGTGAGGCAACAGGGTGATGATGCTCAGTTATCGTATCGTGGCGTCGGGTTTGGCGACTCCCTTTCCCTCACCAAGGTCGACATCGGGTTTTCTGTTTACTCCCACACACAAAATTGCACGAGGCGTCGACCAAATCGGGAATGCAGGTGAGTCTGCAAGCCCGGGAATCGTGGCACTCATATTGGGCGCATGTGCTCTGCCCGACGCGTGGATGAGTCCTCCAGACCCGAACAGGTGCAGTGCGGCTGAGGGCCGATGCCCACCGTCCCTTGCCGTTGCGTGGCTGCCATCTCGTAACAGCCGCACGCTATTGGTGATGAGCCCGATGGCGGTGGCTGCGACCAGGCTCAGGTCCCGGCTGGCAGCCACCCTAACGTTGCCGTCGTCTCGGATCTCGCATCGGGATTGGTGATGGCTGATGGGTTAGCCGGCAGTGGTGGGTCACACAACTTGGCGACTTGCCAGTCAAACGACGAAGACATTCCCGTTGCTGCTGCAACCTTTGGCGGAGTCCAGCACCGTTTCCGGCATCTTCAGGCTCCCCCTGTCCTAGCGGATTTCTCCGACAGGCCCAAGCTTGCATTGATCTGCAATCTGCACAGCGGCGTCTGGAGGTTTGTCAGTCAAGCTCAGGAAGGCCGTTGGGGGCCCGAGCAACCTCGGGATCAGGCACTTTTGCTGAGAATGACGGCACCAAACCAGCACGCGCAAGTCACCAGGAGACATCAACCCCCAAATCTCTCCCGCAATACCCCAAGTGTGCCCGAACCTGTTCGTGATGTTGTGTCCTGCAAAAACGGACAAATGGCTTGGCATTCGACATTCGANACCTGTGACGGGCATCTTCCTCGCCCACGAAATGCCAGGCAAGACACCAGAGCTTGCGGGTACCAAACACCGGACGCGCGGGAACCAGAAGCATTAATCGTGAATAAAAGCGCAGACGAAACGCCCCGAGGATGGTATTGTGCTTGTTGTTCCACGTCCGTCCGAAACCACCCATGCCCATGTACATGTTCCTCTATGCCCGTTTTCCCCCATGTCAAAGTCGAAATCGCTTTCTGGATTCCCTCTGCATGGCGAGCAGGGCCATGCAAGGCCAGCTTCCGAAAAACCAGAGCCGTGTCCTCATTCCGTCACCACCGACTTCGCCGACCGCAAAGCGCTTAGAACACGAGGGCGGCACCCTTGGTCTTCTTGTCACCACTGTTCGGGGTGTCAGAATNGGTCCGTCAAGATGCTGCGTCAAACTGTGTCAAGGGAGAGCCGCCGTTCCAGTGTCGTCGAGAGGCGATGAGCTGTAGGACCGGACAAGCCCCAGGTTGGTTCCACCGAGCAATATGCTTCACCCTGCCAGGCTGGGCATGCCGACATGACCACGTAGATCACCTGGGAGCTGCCAGAAAGAGCAGGACCCAGAGGAGCCAGATGTCCATGCTGTGTCACCGAACCGGACAGAGCTAGCAAGTTCCTGATGTCCGCCAGGCCTCCTCTTCCTCGCAAATGCCGATCGCCGAGCTCGGCGGTTGCCATGTCCCGAGCAAATCGTCGCTGTCTGGTTTTCAGGGCTGTCTGTCGTCGATAACGCGAAATTGGCCATGCGGTGCCAGTCGAGAGCTCGATGCGCCATGGGAGGCAGGTTGACGGAATCGAAAGTCGTGAAGTCGGATGGCTCGGCGGTCCCTCCCAAAACAACAAAAAGCACGATGCAGGTGGCGGGAAACTTACCCAAGCTCGAAGTGCTTGCAGCGCTTGAGCGGGAGCTGCTTCTTCGTCTTGCAGGACGAGCATTCCTGTCCAACCCGGTATTTAGCGACCCCTCCCCCGCATCCAAGCCTCCGCCAAAGGGACTATCTCACCAGCCGGAGAACAATCTTCTTGGTGGTCTTCGCCTTCTTGTGGAAGACGGGCTTCGTCTGACCACCGTAACCGGACTGCTTGCGGTCGTAACGGCGCTTGCCCTGCGCGAACGCCGAGGCCTTGCCGGCCTTGTACTGAGTGACCTTGTGCAGGGTGTGCTTGCCGCACTCGCGGCCCTTGCAGAAGGTCTTCCGGGTCTTGGGAACGTTCACCATTTTGGCGGCTGGATCCGGTCGTGATGTGGTGAGGGTGGTGGTCGTGCGGTGTCGTCGGTCGATCGGGTCCCTCTCGTAGGTTTTCGCCGAATTTGCAAATTTCGGCCAGGGCTGCCGTGCGTGTGTGGGTGCACGGTCGAAAGATGACCCGGGCCGCCAGCCTGAGCGTTCCCCGGCAAAGGGCCCCACAGGGAAGTGGACGGCTCCACTTCTGCTCGCGACCACAACCCCGCAACAGCTGAACCCCAGCTCATCTCAGTGGACCGCCACAGCCGTTGTGAGCCTTCGGTGCCATCGATTGAGCTGGGGGCGCAGCCTCTCGATTGCGCCCCGCAAATCGTGTGCAGAGCAACGGGCCAAGATGTGCAAAACATCATCCAGCGCGGCCTGCGATGACTTGGGACGCCTACCTTGGCCGTCACGTTCTCCCCAGATNTTCATGTCCTCAGCCGCAAACGGGTGCAACTGGCTGCGATTTGACACCTCGGCGACCGTGGATTCATCGTTCAAGATGGTTTTTTACGCAGCTCACTCTCACCATGCAAGCAAGGCACGAAGGAGCATGCCAGTACTGGCGGGATGCCACGCAGCCACTTTTCCCATCTTGTCCTTGCAAACGTTTTGTGTCTCGCCCCCACTTTCTGAGATTAGTTGTTTGCAAGGCCGCTAATAAATGACAACTTACTACCTACCTGAGTGTCGTCGTTTTTGGCTCTCGGATTTCCCAGAGGAATATGAGTTCGTCAGGTGCTGAAGCAGGCAGTTATCAGCCACGAACAGGGGGCTGCTGTGCCGTTGCCCATGTACCAATCAGCGGGAAATGGCCCGGGGTCCAGCCAACCTGCAGGGCTCACTCGCCGGACCGAGCCTTGCGCCCTGGATCATGCAGAGCAAGGGGGTAATCAAATACTTCGCCTCAACCCACACAAGGCTTTCTCGCAGCTTTTGGTCGCCAACGTTGCACTCTTCGGGCTCTGTCCCTTGCTTCTTCAAGCTTCGCTCTCGTTCTCTACCATTTCGCTGCTTTCAGACGCCCAGCATGGCGTCAAGCCCGCACATGATTATCCTCGAGCCATGTGGGTCACTCCTGTCTCCGTAGCTGAGGTTCCTTTGAGTCATGTCTCGATACCCGACAGGCAGCCTGAGCTGACTAGAGACAGCCCCAGGGGGAAACGAGTGGCGGTTGAGCACTCGCGGCTTTACTTTAGACGCGGTGAGTTGAACTTTAGTAAACAAAACTGCCACGCCAACGCAAGAGTTTCTAACCACCCTCCAGCTAGCCGATCTACCCAAATGTTGCTATGTGTAAGTCATACTCTTCATAAAGAGTCCCCATGTTCATCGGCCTGAGCTAGAGCACTAACCCACGACCAGCTTTCTCCATGTGGATGACTACCCACCTGCAGACGGCCGCCGCAAGAAGCTCCTCGCCCATTTCAATGTGCCCGAATTCGTAGCAAACCGAACATGCTTCGAACTGAATGGCTACTTTGGCAACAAGGCCACCTACGACGACAAAAGCGAGAAGAAACATGTTACCAGCTACAGTAAGCACCCGACGTCCTCCGCTAGCACCATAGCGTATTGGAGTAGCCGTCAGTTGTCAGGTGGGCTAACAGACATAGCAACCTGGTTCCGCTGCTTGGTCAAGATGATCAAAAAGGTGGACGACGACCCTCATGAACCCGGTCCGGAATATGTGGNGGGGAAAAAAGACTACAAGTGGTTCGAGATGTCCTTCTTCACCCGCTGGGACTCCCCGAACATGTCCCAAGTCTTGTGCGTCGACACCCCACCGGACTTCCCCATCGAGCTGAAGAAGCTCTTGGACAACCGACCTCAGCTTGTCGACTTTCGGGACCCTTTTGCCATGCATGCCAATCTNGTGGACCAAATAGTTGTCTATACCGATATCTCGGTCTGGAGGGTGCGAGATCCCGTGAGGCAGCTCGAGAAGGTGAGCAGCGATTCCAGCCCTATCCCGCTTTTAACAAGGCGTCCATTCTCATCCCCGGTACCGTCATTAGTCTCGTATGCGCACCGGTGCCATCTTTGGGCCCATTCATGAGGTGTCTCGCCACGCCATTCACGCCGCGGAGATCCTCGAAGCCACCATCGACACGGTCAAGGAGCTGCAGCAACGCCAGAAGGCAGTACATGAGAGACTGTACGACGACTTGGGTGATACGTACAAGGATCAGGCCCGGGACTATACCCAATTTCAGATCTCAATGCTTAAGAACTTGAGGCTGAGGTCCGACTCCAACCAAGAACGGCTCAAGAGTGAGATTGACTTGGTACGTGAGACTGATATTCTGAAGCTGCGGTCATTCCTGGAGCTAATGACTCACATGTGGCAGGCCTTCAACAACCTCGCTCGCCAGGATAACAACGTCATGAAGTCGATCGCGCTCCTCGGCATGATCTTTCTGCCACCTACCTTCATCTCGGTATGCACCAGGACTCAGGCGCCTCGGTCAACGTTGTCTTTCTAACCTCGCAATAGGCCATCTTCAGCACGACCTTCTTCAACTTTGCTGACGACGGAAGCTGGCAAGTGTCGGACAAGCTCTGGATTTTTTGGGTCACAAGCGTTCCGGCCACCATCATCACCGTGGTGGTCTGGCGGGCTTGGCTTGCCCACAATGATTCCATCATGCAGTTCCTCACGGGGTGGCGGGGACGGGCCCGCGCCCTGTTCAAGCGGATGAAAGTTCCACGGCAGAAACTTCCGGAAAAGACTGGGCAGCCGTGATTATTGTGGAGGACACTCATCACCCTGTATGTTCTGCCGAGAGGAGGCAGGGAATATGAGCGAATCTCAAACGTCGTCCAATCTCAATCTTACAAACCAAACTCTCCATCTATTTCTCTTTCGTGCCCATCAAACCAAGACCCAGCAACGCCACCCGTCCCTAGTTAGCCCAGAACCCCCTCGGACACCTTCTGCACCACCAGCCCAACGCACCCTACGCANCCCGGAACCACGGCTTGCCATCCATCTCCCGCATCACCTCCTCCAGCAAGTCATACCTCGACACGCCCGCCAAATCCCTATGCCAATCCGCCTTATCCAGCCCCTCCACATTCTCCGCCAGCACCTCCCCCACCGTCTTCTTCCCGAACCTCCTTTCCTCATCCTCAAACCCCCAACCTCCCTCGGCCGCCCTCCAATAGTCCACCGGCACCCTCACCCCCTTCGAAACACCCACCTTCCACTCCCACTCCCCTGGACTTCCCTGCACCCCAGAATCACCATCATACACCAACGGAATCCGGCACAGCACCACCACCCCATAATCCACGGGCACNTCGTAACCGCNCCCNCATGCGNCAGCCCCAGGCCGCACGATGAAGTTCTCCACGGCGCCCACCACCACCGTCCCGACCCCGCGCTCCCGCACGGCCGCNCGCCCGTCCTTCCCCAGCGGNTCGGTGCCGAGCAGCCGGACCGCGTTGACAACCCTGTTGAAGGCGCCCTGCGGGCCGGCGGAGTCATACGGCTGCTCGCCGACGGCGGAGTCGGCGGGGACGGTCAGGGGGATGGTGG